>Ga0209573_1002280_pt1 | contig 25221 bp, 18 predicted proteins | sample TNRBio252014_DNA_FD_185870 | JGI IMG/M metagenome (GOLD analysis project Ga0209573, IMG submission 185870) | Wastewater treatment Type I Accumulibacter community from EBPR Bioreactor in Madison, WI, USA - TNR Reactor_6/25/2014_ DNA (SPAdes)... | ecosystem: Engineered > Bioreactor > EBPR >... | reverse complement strand
CACGCGACCCATGCCCAAAGCGCCTGGCGTGTTGTCCACCTGGTCATTGCCGGACGTTCCGCTGATCGCCAGCGGGCTGAAATCATCCAGCAGGCTCTCGAGGATTGCGTTGGTTGGCACCGGTCCTGCAACCGGGGCGGCCCCTACATACTGGTATTCATAGGTGTCGCCTAATGCATAAAGGAGACTGTGATTGTTCACACGGTTGTTGGCGCCGCCAACCATCATGACTGCGCGACCATCGGCGGATCCGCCGACAGTGTAAGCGCCATTGAGGTTGATCATGATGTCGCCACGCGCGCCCTGCGCCGTGCTTTCACCATACACCGCGACTGAATCCGCGCCTTGCGCAAACAGGTTTGATTGCGCCGTCAGCGTTACCGCCTGCGCATTGCCCTGACCAGTCGCACTCTGGCCGAACAGTGCGTAACTGCTCGCGCCATGAACCACTACCTGGCTATTGGCCAGCGCGTTGACCGCGTTGGCGTCGCCAACCCCGCCATTCGAGCCGGCGCCAGATTGTCCCATCGCCAGGGACGCGGTTCCGCCCATGCCGCCGCCGCCGCCAACCGCTTGGGCCACAATGCCGTGGCCGCGGTCGCCGAAAGTTTCAATCGCCCCGGTCTGTTCGATCCGTACGATACCGCCGGTGCCTTGTTTGCCGGACGGCGTATTGAAGGCGAAAGAGTTGGGGCCAGCGCCATTGTCGTCAGTCGCGAAGCGTCCGAACCCGGCGCCGCCAACGCCGCCCCCGCCGCCAACGGACTGCGCCATGATCGCGACAGAATCCTTGCCATAGGTGGTGATCGTTCCGGTTCGGATCACGGTGACGTCGCCGCCATCGCCGCCGCCGCCGCCAGAACCGCCGATGGACAGGGCGGCCGACGTCTTGCCCTTGGCGTCGCCGCCATAGCCGCCGCCGCCGCCAACGGATTGCGCGACAACCCCGTGGGCGCGTTCGCCATGGGTAATGATCGAGCCGGTGACTGTGACCCGGACATCGCCGCCGTCGCCGCCGCCGCCGCCAACACCGCCGACCCCGAGGTCGAAGCCTCCGTCGCCTTCCGCATCTGAGGATACCACGCCGCCATAGCCACCGCTGCCGCCGACCGACTGCGCCATGATGCCGTGTGCGCCGGCGCCCCAGGTCTCGATCTGCCCGTTATTGTTGACGACGACATCGCCGCCATTGGACCCATTGCCCGCTACGAGGCCCGTCACGACTCCGATCTTGGTGCTTGATCCGGATGTTGCATTGGCCGCCGCGCCAGATGCGCCGCCGCCACCGCCGACCGATTGCGCAAAAATGCCGTGCGAGAGAAGGCCAAATGTTTCGATCCGGCCGTCATTGTTGACCTCAACGTAGCCGCCTTCATTGCCCTCGCCGCCGATGCCGCCTATCGCCGCGGTGACGACCACGCTGTCGCTCTCACCTTCTGTTGAGCCTGCGCCGGCCGCGCCGCCGCCGCCGCCGACCGACTGCGCGAAGATGCCATAGGCGTTGTTGCCGCGGGTGGTTATCACGCCGGACGCGAGATTATTGACCCGAACATCCTTACCGACGCCGCCTTCGCCGCCCATGCCGCCCATCGAGACGCCAATGGCGACACTGTCGCCAGCGGTCGACGTTCCGGCCGCGCCGCCAAGACCGCCACTGCCACCGACGGATTGCGCCATCACGCCATGCGCATAGTCCTTTTCAGTGACGATGCTCGCAGCGTTGTCGACGCGGACCGAACCACCGTCACCGCCGCCTGCGGCCCAGCCGCCTATGGAAAGCGCTACGCCGACTGTTCCGCCGTCGCCAGTGCCATCGCCTGCGCCGCCATTGCCGCCGCTGCCGCCAACCGACTGGGCGAAGATGCCTATCGAGCGCGCTGCGTAAGTGTGGATGTCGCCGCCGGCCTGATTGTCGACAAAGACCGAAAGTCCGTCACCGGCGCCGCCCCCGCCGCCAGCAACTGCGCCGCCAATCGCATATTCGGCCTTCGCCGACGCTGTGGCCGAACCGCCGGTGCCGCCGCCGCCGCCAATCGAGCTGGCCGCGATGCCGTAGGAATCTTCGCCACGTGTTGTGATCCTGGCGCGGTTAAACACTTTCACATCGCCGCCATTTCCGGCGCCGCCGCCCGGCAACCCGATGGAGGCTCCTACGGATACAGTCGTGGAACCGCCGCCGACCGCCATCGCTACGATGCCGGATGACTGGTAGCCATTCGTCTCGATCACGCCGCTATTGTCGACGGTCACCGCCATGGCGTCGCCGCCCGAACCGCCCTTGCCGCCAATTCCGATATTGGCCGACACGCTGGTGCCGCTGCCATTGCCAAGGCTGTAATTCTTGGCGCTGCTGGAACCGCCTACGCCACCGCCGCCGCCAACAGACTGGGCCAGAATGCCATTGGAAAAGTCGTTATAGGTTGTGAGATTGCCGCGATTGCGGACTTCAACGATGCCGCCGGTGCTTCCCGTGCCCCCGGTAGCGCCGATGGAAACATTGGCGTTGACGCTGACGCCGCTGCCCTGAAGGTTTGCCGTTGCGCCTGTCGAAGAACCGCCATTGCCGCCGCCGCCGCCGATGGCTTGCGCCACAATCGCGCTGCTCTGGCTGCCATAGGTTGTGATCGCCATGGCGTTTTCGACAAAGACATTTCCGGCTGTATTGCCGTCGCCAGAGTTGCCGCCGACATTGACCGTTGCCGCAACCGATACATTAGACCCGAAGCTTGCGCCGGCGCTCCATGTGTCGCCGCCATTGCCGCCGCCACCGCCAATCGACTGCGCCAGAATGCCCGCCGAGTTCTCGCCGCGCGTCACGATCGACCCGCTGCCGGTCAGACCGGATTCGACGCGCACATTGCCGCCAATGCCGCCATCGCCCCCAGAACCGCCGACGGCTACGCCAACGCTGACTCCGACGCCGTTGCTGACGGCCCCGCTGACGGTGCTGGCGCGCCCGCCATTGCCGCCGCCGCCGCCAATCGACTGTGCAACAATGCCTCCTGATGCGGCATCGGCGGTGTCGGCTATAATGTTTCCATCCGCCCTGACGAAGACCTCTCCGCCATCGCCGCCGCCGCCGCCGCTGCCGCCCACCCCGACCGCCGCCGCGCCTGATCCATAAAGACCGGCGCTGAAGGCGCCGCTATAGGCGCTGCCGCCATTGCCGCCGCCGCCGCCAACCGATTGCGCGAGAATGCCGGCAGAATCGTCACCGTGGGTTGTGATATCGGCCTGAGGTACATTGTAGGTGACGGCGCCGCCATTGCCCCCCGCGCCACCGCTGCCGCCAACTGAGACAGCTACTGCGCCAGATACGGTGTAAGCGCCGCCGCCATTGCCGCCGCCGCCGCCAACCGACTGCGCCACAATGCCCGCCGCAGACTGGCCCCGCGTCTCGATTAAGGCGCCCGCACCGGCGCCGTTAACAGTTACGGTTCCACCATCGCCGCCGATGCCGGCCTTGCCGCCGACGCCAACCGCGACCACCGGACCAACGCCAATGGCGAAACCGCCATTGCCGCCGCCCCCGCCGACCGATTGCGCCAGGACGCCATGCGAACCATCCCCGGAACCGTCAACACCGGTGCGGATCTCGCCGCCTACATTGGCGACAACAGCCTTGCCGTCGCCGCCGCCAGCGCCGCGGCCGCCAATCGCGATCGACCCTATCGCGCCGCCCCCGTCGCCGCCGCCACCGCCAACCGATTCGACCAGCATGCCAATCGAGCCGGTCCCGCTGGTGTGGATAGTGCCGGTATTCGTGCCGGTCGCAGTGCCGCCGTCGTTACCGTCCGCGCCCGATCCGCCACCGCCGAATGTCCCAAATGCGCCACCGCCGTCGCCGCCGCCGCCGCCCACTGATTGGACCGTCATACCGTTGGCGAAATTGCCCAATGTTATGAGCATTCCAGAATTCACGCCTGTCGCAGCGCCGCCGATCGTTGGCAAACCACCGTTGCCGCCACCGCCGGCAATCAACCCGCCACCACCTGCGCCATCGCCACCTACTCCGCCAGCAGAGCGAACCAGCATTCCGTCTGCAAAATCGCCTCGCGTTTCGACGAACACTCGATTTTCACCGTAGGCTGTGCCGCCAGAACCGCCGCGGCCGCCATCGCCTCCGATGCCGGCGCCTACGGCTCCGCCTAGGCCGCCGTCGCCGCCATTTCCGCCACTGGCGTTCACCAAGATTCCATACGACCCTACGCCAGTCGTGGTGATACGACTGACGTCCATGGCGATTGCGCTTGCGCTTCCGCCATTTCCGCCATTTCCGCCCTCACCTCCATCGGAGAGGAAGAATTGCGCCGCCCAGGCACCGTCGCCGCCATTTCCACCACTGCTATCGGCGCGCATCCCCGGAGCGTTGTTGTTGCTAGTGGTTAAAGTAGCGGCGTTGGTGATGTCGATCGCGCCGCCATTTCCTCCATCTCCGCCATCCCCGCCGGCGATGCCGGGAACGCAGAATGGAGGGAAACCTGACGCACATAGGTCGAATGCGGAGCCGCCATCTCCGCCATCTCCGCCTCGACCATCACCAAAATAGGCCGTCCCCGCCGAAGTGATGTTGGCGCCATTGGTATGCGGCGCAGGGCTCGGCCCATTGACGCCATTGTCGGCATCGACGCCGAAAAGATTTACCCCGGTGGCGCCATCGTCTGCTTTTGCCGGTTTACCGCCGATGATAACTTGTGCGCTAGCGCTCGAGATCGGCGTCCAGACGCTTGTCAGGACCGTGGTCGCAAACAGGAGAGCCAATGAACCGGATGAGCGCCTCGACCCGTAAATCATTGGTCCAACAATCCTGTTTTGGTAAAAACAACCGGGCGGATAGAAGAGATGGACGCAGCCAGCGCCGCCGTACTGCTAAAAAAACGTGACCGGCGCGACGCCAGGGACAGATTGCGTGAAAGTGGCGAATTGCAACCCAAACGAATCACGGCCATCCCTTTTTATGAGCAATGTTGAACCCAACATGCACACGCATGCGTTGCAGCATAGTCGGCATTTGCCGACTGGCGCCATATAGTCGCCACAGTGCAGGATATGTGCAACACCACTGGTGCGTGCATCATTGCTCAATCAAGCGTTCGCCTGAAGCGCAGCAATGCCAATGTCGCGAACACCACGACAAAAACGACAAGCGTTCCAACTTCCGCGGCGACCGCCGGAAATGTCGCGCCCTTCAGCATGATGGCGCGCACAATGCGCAGGAAATGCGTCAGCGGCAGGATTTCGCCCAGCGTCTGCGCCCAGCCCGGCATGCCGCGATAGGGAAACATGAAACCCGACAGCAGAATCGACGGCAGGAAAAAGAAGAAGGTCAACTGCATGGCTTGCATCTGGGTGCGCGCCAGCGTGGAGATTGTATAGCCGAGCAGCACAAGCGCCAGGACAAAAATAAAGATCGCCGACAGAAGCAGCGGCAGGCCGCCGATAAAGGGTACGCCAAAGAGGGTCTTGGCAGCGATCAATACGACCACCACCTGCACCGCTCCAACGCAGGCATAGGGCAAGACCTTGCCAAGCATGATCTCGAAAGGCGAAGCCGGCATGGCGAGCAGGTTTTCCATTGTGCCTCGTTCCTGCTCGCGCGTCAGCGCCATGGCGGTCATCATGACCATGGTCATCTGCAGGATGACGCCGAGCAGGCCGGGTACAATATTGTACTGTGAGACGCCCTCGGGATTGTAGAGCCGGTGCACCACGACCTGTAGCTGACGGGCGGCCGTCTGGGCGGCCTGATCCTGTTTGCCCTGCTCGCGCAACAGAGCTTCACCGGCCACGGTGGACAATGTCGAAATCGCCCCGCTGGCGACCGCCGGATCGGTCGCATCGGCCTCGATCAGGATTTGTGGCTGATCGCCTCGCTCGACCCGGCGGGCAAAGTCGGACGGGATGGTGACGACAAAGGCAACGTCGCCGCGCTCAATCAGGAAATCACCCTCTTCAGCGCTCGATACGTGATGATCAAACCGGTAGTAGCCGGTTGTCTCCAGCGCCGAAACCATGGCGCGGGTGTAGTGGTCGTTGCTGGTCGTCACCAGCGCCGCCGGCAGGCCCTTCGGATCATTGTTGATAGCGAAGCCAAACAGGATCAGCAGCATCAGCGGCACGCCAAGCATCATGGCGAAGGTGACGCGGTCGCGCCGCATCTGGATGAACTCCTTCTTCAGCAGCGCCGAAAGGCGGCGCAACGAAAAGAACCGATGGGTCATCCCATATTGTCCTTCGACCCGGCCATGAACTGGATGAATACATCTTCCAGGCTTGTCTCACCTAGTTCGACGCGCACTCCCTTTTCTTTTTCCAGCCGCTTCATCGTCGCCTCGAGCGCCTTGGCGTTCGAGCCAACGACATGCAGAGTCGCGCCGAAGGGCGCAACCTGTTCGACGCCCGGCTCGCCTTCGAGCTGGTCGGCGATCTCGTTCAGCCGCCCGCCCTCAACTACATAGGTGGTCAATCCGGCGTTGCGGATCACCTCATCCACGGTGCCGGTGGCCAGCATCTTGCCGTAAGAAATGTAGCTGATGCGATGGCAGCGCTCCGCTTCGTCCATATAGTGGGTTGAGACCAGCACCGTCAGCCCGCCGCGCGCCAGCCGGTGGATTTCGTCCCAGAATTCGCGCCGCGCCTTGGGGTCGACTCCAGCCGTCGGTTCGTCAAGCAAAAGCAGTTTCGGCTTGTGCATGATGCAGGCGGCGAGCGCGAGGCGCTGTTTCCAGCCACCCGACAACGTTCCCGCCAGCTGGTTGCGTCGCGAGGCCAGTCCAAGATCTTCAAGCGTTTCATCGACATATTTCGAAACCGGCGTCATCTCGTAGAGCCGCGCCACAAATTCGAGATTTTCGGCGATGGTCAGATCTTCGTAGAATGAGAATTTCTGCGTCATGTAGCCGACCTCGCGCTTGATCTTCAGCGATTGGGTCAGCAGGTCGTAGCCCAGAACTTCACCGTTGCCCTCGTCAGGCGTCAGCAGTCCGCACATCATACGGATCGTCGTTGTCTTGCCCGAACCGTTTGGTCCGAGGAAACCAACGATCTCGCCATAGTCGACCTTCATCGACACGTGGTCTACGACAGTCTTGTCGCCGAAGCGCTTGACGAGGTCATGGACGTCGATGGCGGCGGTCATCGCCTATTTGCCCAGTTCTACGTCGACGATCTGCCCTGGTTGCAAGCGGGTAGCCTCGCCCTGTGGCCGCGCCTCGACCAGGTAAACCAGTTTCTGGCGGTTCTCGAGCGAGTAGATCACCGGCGGGGTAAACTCCGGGTCAGGCGAAATATAGCTGATCGCAGCCGTCAGACCGGGCGCGCAACCATCGCAGCGCACGGTCAGTTTCTGCCCCAGCGCCAGTATCGCAAACTGTTCTTCAGGCACATAGAGTTTCAATTTCACCGCGCCGTCCGGCAGCAGCGACAGCACGGGGGCGGCCGGACCCGCAATGTCGCCGGGATTGCGTATCACGTCATCGACACGGCCGGACGACGGCGCGGTCAGCACACGCCGCGACAGCCGCCACTTGGCCTGATCAAGAGACGCCTCAGCCTGCTTGACCTGATTGGAGGCGGCCTTGATTGTCTCGGGCCGGGCGGGCAATTCGGCAACGGCCAGTTGGGCTTTTGCCTGGCCGATCATCGCTTGTTCCACGGCAAGCTGCGTGCGGGCAGCGTCCAGCTGCGCCTGGGTGGCGGCGCCGCGACGAAACAGGTCTTGCGTGCGCTCGACCACGCGCTGCGCCTGTTCTGTCTGCGCTTCAGCCGAAGTCAGAGACGCTTGCAAAACCGCAATTTCCTCAGGCCGTCTTCCAATTTGCAAGTCGGCGAGCTGGGCCTGCGCTGCAGCCACCGCCGCCTCGGCCTGCGCCACAGCAATCGCAGCATCGCTGTTTTCAAGCGCCGCCAGCATCTTGCCGGGCTCAACGCGGTCGCCGCGCCGGACCGCTAATGTTTCGACCCGCGCGGTCTCGGTCGGCGCAAGCAGCACGTATTCTCCCTCGACATAGCCTACCGCCAGCGACGCTGGCGCGGCGCAGCCGAGATAGCCCGCAATCAAGGGCACGGCGCACAGCCAGTTCATGGTCTTGCTCCTTGGCGCACATCAATTGCGGCGCTGAGATTGCGTGACGCGACGGCGTTGATCGCCTGGATCTCGCGCGCGCCGATGCGCGTCCACCCCATGCGGCGCGTCACGGCCGCCCGGGCGATGCGGAAATAGACCACCTGGCCTATCAGCGTGAAAATGGCGAGCTTGGTCTCTTCGCTTTCAGCCGGCTCGCCGGTCGCCGCCGCCCACACGCCGCAGAAACGCCGATGCATGGGCTCAAAGACGCCGCTGTAAATCCGTTCGAACGCGATGCCCGGATGACTCATTTCGCGCAGCACAAATGGCACGATCTCATCCGCCTCGTCGCCGGCGACAAAGAAGTCGAGCATACGTTCGAGCATGACCAGGATCATCGCTTCTGCCATCTGGGGCGTCGCAGGCTCAGGCGGAGCCGCTGCAATGGCGCGCGCAGCCACGCCTTGCATCATCGCTACGATATGATCGGCCACCGCCAGACGCAGACCTTCCTTGCCGCCAAAATGGTAGGCGATCGAGCCGATGTTGGCGTTGGCTGCGGTAGCGATCTCGCGGGTCGAGGCAGCGTCATACCCGATGGAGCCAAACAGGCGCAGTCCCGCTTTGACCAGAGCCAGTCTGGTTTGCTCGGCGCCACTTGCGCTTTCGGTCTCTTCTGCAAGTCGATTCTGGATCGTCGTCCTGGCCATATGATTACCTGCTGTCTTGCAATCCTATTTAATCATTCGATTGATTAATGTCAATATACCAAACCTGCCCGGATGCATGCGGCGCGCTGACGCGGTCCTGTTGAAAAGCCGGCCGCAAAGGAACGAACGATTGCAAAGCTGCCTCGCGCGGGCTTAACTCCTGCCGATGGCGATCGAGATCGAGCGCAAGTTTCTGGTGAGTTGCAATGCCTGGCGCGGTCGCGTCGAGCGTATCATCGCGATTCGCCAGTTTTATCTTGCAGTCTCGGCGAACCGTTCGGTGCGGCTGCGCATCAGCGACAATGAGCGCGCCCGGCTAACGCTCAAATTCGGATCAAACACGTTCGCGCGTGAGGAATTCGAATACGACATTCCGCTGGCCGATGCTGAGGAGATGTTGCCGCAGGCGTTGGGGCAGATCGTCGAAAAGACCCGCTATCACGTACGGCACGGCGGCTACATTTACGAGGTGGACGAATTTTCCGGTCGGCTTGAGGGGCTGATTGTGGTCGAATTGGAGACTGCGGACGCTGTCGCCGCCGATCAGTTGCCGGCCTGGATTGGCCGCGAAGTCACCGGCGACCAGCGATATTCCAATGCGATGCTGGCTCTCTCGGAAATCACGCCTGTCACAATCGAGGCGCTCTCCGGGGCCGCCTGACGCATTCAAGCTCGTCAGGCCGGCCCATCAGTCCGCAATCAGTCCGGCTTTTCGCACATCGACGAAATAGCGCGTGGCGCACCAGGACCTGCTGACTGGCATCCCATATGTCAGGGCGGAACCGGGCGGTTCTTGAGCCACCAGCGCGCGACCAGCCAGCAAATCATCGCCCAGGCGGCGCCTGCGCACCATCCCGCCAGAACGTCGGATGGCCAATGGACGCCAAGATAGACCCGGCTGACGCCGACCATCAACGTCAGTGACACTGCTGCGGCAAGAAAGAATATCTTGACGCGCCGTTCGGGCGAAATACGGGCCAATAGGGAGCCGAGCGTCAAATAGGTGACCGCCGACATCATCGCGTGACCAGACGGGAAGCTGCGCGAACTCTCTTCCATCAGATGCGACACAAGATCTGGCCGCGGCCGGTCGACGCCAAGCTTCATCAAGGTGGACAATACCTGCCCTCCCAACACAGCGGCCAGCACAAAGAGCGCCATCTCCCATTTGCCGCGCACCAGAAGATAGATCACCACCAGCGCGTTGATCAGGGTCAGAACCGCCGTGCCGCCCAGCGAGGTGATGTCGCGCACCATGCTTTCAATCTGCGGGCCACCGATCGGATTGTCGGGCTGACCAGTTTCGCGGAAGGCGAGCAGAATGCGTATGTCGAGGGGGTTGGGCGTGGCCGCTGTCGCCACTTCCGCCAACTCAAACAACCCCCACAGACCACCGGCAATGACAATGGCGGCCAACAAAACCGGAAACTCCATCCGGTTGAAAAAATCGAAGGGCCGCGCAAAGCCGCGATCCTGTTCCTCACGCTTGCTCATCGGCTGCCCAGATAAGGACCGAAGCTGATAACGGCGACCGCCAGCACGGCCAGTCCGATGCCAACGCCCTGTGCGGCGGACAGTCTTTCTCCGAACCAGGCCAAAGCAATAACATTGACGGCGATCAGCTGGATAACGGCCGAAAGCGAGAACGCCACCGACATGCCGAGTTCGCGCACCAGCCTGAGCATGATCAGATTGCCTAGAGTATAAAGAGCCAGAGTCAAAACCAGCTTGCCCATTGACGGCGCAAGCGCCCAGGTCTTCGCGCCGCTGGCGGCAGCGAGAAATATCAGCGTTGAGAGCGCAAGCTGGAGTGCGGCGGCGAGAGACATGAGCGAGGGATAAGCCGCCTTCTCGCGCGATACAAGCGCCGCCGCCTTTAGTTTTTCAGCCGGTATCCGGTGCGGAATATCCAGCCGACTACAGCAAGGCAGGCGACCAGGAAGCCAAGCGTGGCGGCCAGGCTGATGCCGACGCTCACATCGGACGCGCCAAAGAAGCTCCAGCGAAAGCCGCTGACCAGATAGACGACCGGATTGAACAGCGAGATTGTTTGCCAGAGCGGCGGCAGCATGCTGATCGAATAAAACGAGCCGCCCAGGAAGGTCAGTGGCGTGACGATCAAAAGCGGCACCAGTTGCAGCTGCTCGAACCCGTCCGCCCATATGCCGATGATAAAGCCGAACAGTGAAAAGGTGACGGCAGTCAGCACCAGAAAGGCTACCATCCAGACCGGATGCTGGATTTGCAGCGGCACAAAAAGACTTGCTGTGGCCAGGATGATCAGGCCAAGCGCTATCGACTTGGTGGCGGCGGCGCCAACATAGGCGATGACGATTTCGAGATAGGACACCGGCGCGGACAAAAGCTCAAAGATCGTACCGGTGAATTTAGGGAAATAGATGCCGAACGAGGCATTCGAGATTGACTGCGTCAAAAGCGTCAACATGATCAGCCCGGGCACGATGAACGCGCCATAGGGGATGTTGTCAACTTCTTGAATGCGACTGCCTATGGCGGCGCCAAAGACGACAAAATAGAGCGAGGTCGACAGAACAGGCGAAACGATTGATTGCAGGAGCGTGCGCCCAGTCCGCGCCATTTCGGTGCGGTAAATCGCCCAGACAGCGCGCCAGTTCATGCCTGCGCTCCATTCTTCAACAGGCCGACGAAGATCTGTTCCAGCGAGCTGTGCTGCGTGTCGAGATCGCGAAACTGTATCTTCAGCGCATCCAGATCGCGCAGCAGCGAGGCGATGCCCGGACGCTCGGCCTTGATGTCATAGGTATAGGTCAGTCTCGTACCGCCGGCAGCCAGCTCAAGCCGGTATTTCTCCAGCGCTTCAGGAATTTCGGCAAGCGGTTCGCGCAGCTCCAGCATCAGCTGCTTCTTGCCCAGCTTGCGCATCAGCTCGGCCTTTTCCTCCACGAGGATGATCTCGCCCTTGGAGATGACGCCAACCCGGTCAGCCATCTCCTCGGCCTCCTCGATATAGTGGGTGGTCAGAAAGATGGTGACCCCATCCTCGCGCAGCTTGCGCACCATCTCCCACATGTCCTTGCGCAGTTCGACGTCGACTCCGGCGGTCGGCTCATCCAGAAACAGTACGCGCGGCTCATGCGACAGCGCCTTGGCGATCAGCAACCGCCGCTTCATGCCGCCCGAAAGCGTGATTGCCTTAGCGTCCTTCTTGTCCCACAGCGACAGCGCCCGCAGCACCTTTTCCAGATGTGCAGCGTCAGGCGCCTTGCCAAACAGGCCGCGGCTATAGGCGACCGCATTATAGACAGTTTCCCAGGAGTCCGCTGTCAGTTCCTGCGGCACAAGCCCAATGGTGGAGCGCGCGGCGCGATAGTCGCGGTCAATGTCATGGCCGTCAACGGTCACCGTGCCGCTGGAGCGCCGCACGATGCCGCAGATGATCGAGATCAACGTTGTCTTGCCGGCGCCATTAGGGCCAAGCAGCGCAAAGATCTCGCCACGCCTGACATCAAGATCGACCGGCTTCAACGCAGTGAAGCCGGTGGCGTAGGTCTTGGAGACCCCGGTAACGGATAGAACAGTGGACATGGCTCGAATCGGCTCGCAGAGGATGCGCGAATGTCGGCGTGAGCGCGCAAAAGGTCAACGCGGACCTCATATGCGATTTACGACGGCTGCGCCCTCGCGCCGCTTTGGCAGGCAGCGTCAGCGCCTGAAAGCCTTGTGGTCATTCTGGCGGGCACATCCATCGTCTTGCCGGCAATGATCGTCTTCTCGTTTTATGTCTATCAGGTCTTTGGCGGCAAAGCCGGCGACTTGCGGTATGACTGAGGCTGCCGGCCTCACTCCATGTGCGCAGCTGCAGGCGCGCCTGCCATTGCAGCCTGTTTCGGCTTGCGCAACAACAAAGCGAGCGGGATCGCCGCCAGAGTTACAAGCATCATCAGCTTGAAGTCGTCTATATAGGCGATCAGCGCCGCCTGTTGCGACACCAAGGCGTCAACCTGGGCGAGCGCCGCCGGAGCGCCCTGCGCAGCTGACGGGACGGCCTGGATCAGGTTCGGATTGAACGGCGTAATGCCTGCCGACAACTCAGCGTGATTGATCTGAATATTGCGGGTCAACAGCACGGTGACGATCGAAATGCCGATCGACGAGCCGATGCTGCGAACCAGCGAAAATAGCGCTGTTCCATCGGTACGGTATCGCGGGTCGAGCGTCGCGAAGGCCACCGAATTCAGCGGCACAAAGACCAACCCAAGGCCAAGACCCTGGATCACGCCGGACCAGATAATCAGGCTGTCGTCCATCTGCGGTGTGAAGTTGGTCATCATGTGCAGCGACCATGCGGTGAGGCAGAGCCCGGTCACCACCAGAACCCGTGCATCGACCGAGCGAACCAGCCGGCCGACAATGATCATTGAGAGCATCGTGCCAATGCCGCGCGGCGCCATGACCAGTCCAGTCAGTGTGGTCGAATGATTGAACAGACGCGACAACATCGGCGGCAGCAGCGCCATTGAGGCGAGCAGGATGACGCCAACGACGAAAATGAAAGCCAGCCCGGTCGTGAAATTGCGGTCGGTGAATATGCGCGCGTCGATAAAAGTGTCCCTGGCGGTCAGCGTATGCACGATGAAAACCCAGAAACCAATGATTGACAAGCCGAGCTCGATCCAGATTTCGGTTGCCGAAAACCAGTCTACTTCCGCGCCCCGGTCCAGCATCAGCTGCAGCGCGCCAACGCCGAGCGACAGCATGGCGAAGCCGAAAAAGTCGAAGCCGCGCAACCGCTTGGCAACCTTGGGCAAATAGGCGGCAGCGCCAAGAAAGGCGACGATACCGACGGGCAGGTTGATAAAGAACACCCAGCGCCAGTTCATCGCTTCGGTCAGCCAGCCGCCAAGGGTCGGCCCGATGATCGGCCCGACCATGATGCCTGCGCCATAAATAGCCATCGCCTGGCCGTGGCGTTCGCGCGGATTGATGTCGAGCAGGAATGTCTGCGCCAGCGGCACGATGGCTGCGCCAAACAGACCCTGCATGACGCGGAAAAACACCATTGCCTCAAGGTTCCAGGCAAGGCCGCACAGCATGGAAGCGACGGTGAACCCACATATTGCGACAAGGAACAGTTCCCGCTTGCCAACCCGGTCTGAAAGCCAGCCCGTGACCGGGGTCATGATGGCGGCGGCAACGATATAGGATGTCAGCACCCAGTTGATCGTGTCCTGGCTGGCGCCAAGGTCGCCCGTCATCATCGGCAGCGCGACGTTCGCAATCGTGGTGTCGAGCACCTGCATGACCGTCGCCAACATGATTGACGCCGTGATCAGGCCGCGATGCGGCACTTCTTGAAAGGTTGTCGTGGCCATGGCTTCTCTCCCGGAGGAGCCCGTCCTACTGCGCGGCAATCGCTTGCGTTGAAAGACTCGCGGGCAACCAGTCCCGCACAATCTTGGGCAGGCCGTCGAAGCCCCGCGCCTTGCCGGTATCCACCGTCACGGTCGCACTCATACCCGAGCGCAGCGCAAGCGCGGCGTCCGGAGTGTCGACTTTGAGCCGAACCGGAATCCGCTGGGTCACCTTGACCCAGTTGCCTGTAGCATTTTGCGCCGGCAGCAGCGAAAATTCCGCTCCGGTTCCCGCGCCTATCGCCTCTACTGTCGCCGTGAGCGGCTTGTCTGGGAATGCATCCAGTACGATTTCTGCTTTCTGCCCCAGTGTGATGTGCTCAAGCTGGGTTTCCTTGAAATTTGCGTCGATCCAGCTATCGCCGGTTTGGACCAGCGCGAACAGTGGCGTGCCGGTGGCGACAAACTGGCCGGTGCTGAACGAGGCGGCCTGATACAGCACGCCGTCAGCGGGAGCCCTCACCGTCGTCTGCGCCAGGTTGAAGGCGGCCTTTTCGCGGGCGGCGAGTGCGGCCAGCACAGTTGGATGTTTGTCCGTTTCGATCGCCGGGTCGCCACCCAGGGCAGCGCGTGCGCCTGCCACCACTTCCTGTGCTGCGGCCAGGCCGTCCTGCGCCTTCTTCAGATCGCGGCGCGCCGAGTCTGTTGCGGCTTGCGTGGTTACGCCCTTCCTGGAAAGGGCCTGTTGGCGATCGAGTTCGCTCTGGAAGTATTTGACGTCACCGGCGGAAGTGTGCTCGTTGGCCGAAGCCTGGCTGTAGGCGGCGCGCAACTGGGCCACATTGAGGCGCGCCGCTGCAAGAGATGCGTCGGCCTGCGACAGGGCAATCCGGTACGGCTCTGGGTCGACCACAAACAACACGTCACCCGCCTTGACGGCCATGTTGTCGGTGACGCTCGATTCAACAATCCGGCCAGAGGTGTCTGCGGTGACCGAAATGCGGGCCTGGCGCAGGTTGGCGTTGTCGGTTTCTTCATAGCGTCCGCCCGTCGCCCAGAAATAGACGCCGCCAGCAACCAGTGCGAGCGGCACAGACAGCATCAGAAGCGATCGTCCGCCACGCCGCTTTCTCGTCTCTGGCGCAGGCGAAGGGGCAGGCGCGATTTCGGTCGATGGCGAAGGCGCACGCGCCTCTTCGGGAACAGGCAAAGACTGGGGAGCCGCCTTCTGGTTGGTGTTGGCGGCTGTGGACGTGGATGCGCTCATGGCTAGGCTGCCTTTGTGTCGTCGGCGGCCTTTCGGTCGTCGTCCTGGGAGATTGGTTCTGAGAGATTTGAAATGATGGTCTTGAGGCAGTGGAACAATACTTCGCGCTGATCCGGGCTGACGCCCTTCAGGGCGCTGCCGAACACCTCGTCAGCCACTGCGCGCATATCCTGGAAGATCGTCCGGCTCTTTTGCGACAGATAGATGTTGCGCACGCGCCGGTCCTGGGGGTCGGCGCGGCGTTCGATCCAACCGCCCTCCTCCATGCGGTCGATCAACCGCGAAACGCTGATCGGCTCGACTTCTAGCAGTTCCGCGAGCCGCGCCTGGGTAATGCCTTCTTCCTTGAAGACCCGCACCAAAAGACGCCATTGCGCCGAGGACAGGCCCAAATGGGCCGCATTCTGCTCAAAACGCCGCCGCAACAGTCGGGCGGCATCGTGCAGCATGATGCCGAGACTTTCGGTAACGCCGCGGGCCGGCGCCGGGGTTTTATTGTCTATGCTCATAATAGCGCTCACATATTATAAGCATGCTCACTATTCAAGCGGAAAAATGCGCTTACCAGCCAAGGCGCGGCCGTTCAGAAGGAGCTCAGCTCTTCCTTGAGGAATTCGGCCTCCTGCACCGTCGTCTTGCGCCCGAGAATGGGGTTGCGGTGTGGAAACCGGCCAAATCGCTCGACGATTTCGAGATGGCGCGCCGCCATATTGTAACCCATCTCAAAGAACGGATGGCAGCCGAGATTGCGGGCCTTCGCGCTATCGCGCAACTGTCCATATATTTTGATCATCATACGCTGATCGTCGACTTCTTCCGAATGCATCAGCGGCATGAACAGGAACATTGCCCGATAGAGGTCGAGTTTTTCCGCCGACTTGTCATCCAGCGACAGGCGCGCCAGCTTCAGCGCCTGCGGATCACTTTCATACATTTTTGGCGATCCGCGAAACATGTTGCGGGGAAACTGGTCAAGCGCAATCACCGCCGCGAGGCGCGCTGTCAGATCCTGTGGAGCCCATCCGCCAGCCACATCCATCGCCAGCCTGTCATGCAGGGCGGCAAATTTCTCACGTATATCGGCGTCGGTCGCGTCGTCCTTGCCAAACCAGCGGATGGCTATCTTGCCGCCTTCCGGCGGCATTGATCGTTCTGTCAAATCGCCAAACCAGAAGTCGATCACCGTATCCGGATCAAAATCACCCTGACCAGTCATCCTCATTACCATACCTGACACCCTTTCCTTACCGCTCGCTGCAGCCTGCTGCTCCGCCGTAGTTTTGGCAACTGGCGAGGGCGCCGATCCTGCAATTGGCGCTCCGACCGCCGCCCTGCTTGCGTTTTCGCGCTTGCCTGCTAGACGGGCGGCCATGAGCACACCGCTGTCCCACATCCGCAATTTTTCCATTGTCGCACATATCGACCATGGCAAGTCGACGCTGGCCGACCGGCTGATCCAGCTCACCGGCGGCCTCGACGCGCGCGAAATGGCCGGCAAGGAGCAGGTGCTCGACTCCATGGATATCGAGCGCGAGCGCGGCATAACCATCAAGGCGCAGACCGTGCGTCTGAACTACCACGCCGAAAACGGCGAGGACTACATTCTCAACCTGATCGACACGCCCGGCCATGTCGACTTCGCTTATGAAGTTTCACGCAGCTTACGCGCCTGCGAGGGCTCGCTTCTGGTGGTGGACGCCAGCCAGGGCGTGGAGGCGCAGACGCTGGCCAATGTCTATCAGGCCATCGACGCCAATCATGAGATCGTCGTGGTCCTGAACAAGATCGACCTGCCTGCCGCCGAGCCCGAGCGCGTCAAGGAACAGATCGAGGAGGTCATCGGCCTCGACGCGTCTGACGCCGTGGAAATCTCGGCCAAGACCGGCATCAACATCGAGGGCGTGCTGGAAGCTATCGTGCACAAGCTGCCGCCGCCCAAGCAGGGCGACCCGAAGGCGCCGCTCAAGGCGATGCTGGTCGATAGCTGGTACGACGCCTATCTCGGCGTCATCGTGCTGGTGCGCGTCTATGACGGCGTTTTGCGCAAGGGCCAGCAGATCCGCATGATGGGCACCGGGGCAAAATACCCGGTCGAGCGCACGGGCTATTTTACGCCCAAGATGATCCAGGCCGAGGAGCTTGGCCCCGGCGAATTCGGTTTCATCACCGCCTCGATCAAGGAAGTGGCCGACACCCGCGTCGGCGACACGATCACCGAAGACAAGCGGCCGACTGCGCAGGCGCTCCCAGGTTTCAAACCCGCGCAGCCGGTCGTGTTCTGCGGCCTGTTCCCCGTCGACGCCGCCGACTTTGAAGACCTGCGCGCCGCCGTTGGCAAGCTGCGCCTGAACGACGCCTCGTTCTCCTACGAAATGGAATCGTCAGCCGCGCTGGGCTTCGGTTTCCGTTGCGGGTTCCTTGGCCTCTTGCATCTCGAAATCATTCAGGAGCGGCTGGAGCGCGAGTTCGACCTCGACCTGATCGCCACCGCGCCGTCCGTCGTCTACCGCATGAACCTGCGTGACGGCTCGCAAAAGGAGCTGCACAATCCGGCCGACATGCCCGACGTGATGCAGATCCTGTCCATCGAAGAACCGTGGATCCGCGCCACCATCCTGACGCCGGACGATTATCTCGGCTCGATCCTGAAACTGTGCCAGGACCGCCGCGGAATTCAGGTTGACCTGTCCTATGTCGGCAAGCGCGCAATGCTGGTCTACGATCTGCCGCTCAACGAAGTTGTGTTCGATTTCTACGACCGGCTGAAGTCGATCTCCAAGGGTTACGCCTCGTTCGACTATCACCTGACCGACTACAAGGAAGGCGATCTGGTGAAAATGTCGATCCTGGTCAACGAGGAGCCGGTGGACGCGCTCTCCATGCTGGTGCACCGCACGGCGGCTGAAAAGCGCGGCCGCGTGATGTGCGAAAAGCTGAAAGAGCTGATCCCGCAGCACATGTTCAAGATCCCGATCCAGGCGGCCATTGGCGGCAAGGTCATCGCGCGCGAAACCATCTCGGCGCTGCGCAAGGACGTGACGGCCAAATGTTACGGCGGCGACGTCTCGCGCAAACGCAAGCTGCTCGACAAGCAGAAAGAGGGCAAAAAGCGCATGCGCCAGTTCGGCAAGGTCGACATCCCGCAGACAGCGTTCATCGAAGCGCTGAAGATGGGGGATAATTAGGGGACGGCAAGCAACTGAAAGGTCTTGCCGGGAAATCGGTCCAGTGGACCGATTTCAGTCAATTATTTGTCGTATTTGGCGCTGCCGTTCTTCAGGGCAATGCCAGCCCCTGACACATCCTAGCCTCTGGCTGATAAACAGACGCGCAACGTCCGGCTTGTCCCGGCCAGCGTTTTGATAGCCGGCTAACCATTTACAGGGGAAGAAACGCTTCTTCCGCCGCCATCCTGCGCGGAATCAAGCCTTGCTGATATGCGTAGCCGATCAACGCCTCAATCGATTTGCGGTTGGCCTCCAGCCCGTAGGGCAGTGGGTCGCCGACGATTTGAGACAGCCGTTTGTCCTTCTCCGCCTGCTTTCCCTCAGCGCGGCCAGCCTCAAGGTCGGCGATATAGGGTGCGCGCGCCGCGACAAAAGCGTCATAGAGGCGCTGGCCCAGCGTCGGGTCCTCGTCCAGCCGCGACTGCTTGATAGCCAGCGTGCCATGCATCGGGAAAATTCCGGTGCGGGCGTACCACTCCTTTTCCTGACGTTTGCCGTCGGTGAAAAGATCGCGCAGGTCTTTCGGCGCTTCCGGGCGGGCGTCATTCCAGCCGTCGGTCGGTTTGCCCTGGCGTCCAATACCTGCATCGCCGGTAAAGCCGGCGTCAATTTCGCCCGAGGCGATCATACCGGCAATCGACTTGCCTTCCGGCACATGTTCGACATTGCGCGGCAGTTTGAGGGCCTCGACATGTTCCTCGTCGTCAACCACCCAGGTGACCTTGTCGATATCGACGCCAAACTCGTTTTGCAGGATGCCGCGTTTCCACACGCCCGTCGTCACCGAATAAGCGCGCACACCGACCCGCTTACCTTCCAGGTCTTTTGGCGTCTCGATGCCGGCGCCGGGCCGCACCATGAGGCCCTCGTGGTGAAAGCGGCGGACAAAAAAGATTGGCAGCGCAATGATGGGGACGCCGTAACCACGGGCGATCACATAGGTCGTCGGCGCGATTTCGCAGACGTCAAATTCGAGGTCGCGCACCATGCGGCGGAAAGCGGCAATATGCGGCTTTACGTCGACGAACTCCAGATCGACGCCCGGAACCTGGATCGCGCCGGACTTGATGGCGTCGGTGTAGGGATAGCTGCGCAACGAGCATTTCAACGTGGTGGACATAGGGGGCTCCTTGACGGGGTCAGATCAAACCGAGGGGATGAGACCGCGCAGCGACGGGAAAAGGTCGCCGAGCAAGCTGTGCGGCCATGGCACGCCGACCAGCCGGTCGAAGACGATCCAGATGAAGAACGTTACGCCAATGGCGATGCTCAGTGTTAACGGCCAGCGCTCTTTGGCCTCGGTTCGCATATAGCCAATGATCATCAGCGGGATGGTCGGGATCAGCCCGATGGTCCCGGTGCCTATGATGAAGAACACATACCAGGCAAAGTAGACTGCGGCGCGCTTCAAGACTTCGCGCGGCGGCAGGTCATCGTCGGATTCGAGATCCATGTGAATGCCCATGTCGGGGTCTTCCGCGACCGGCATTGTTCGGCTGCGGCCAGAAAACAAGACCCAGATGAAGCTGATGCTTCCGGCGACAAGCATCGTGCCGGCGGCAAAGGTGGGTCCGATGCGGGCGTTGAAGAACCAGCCCTGCGCTTCAATCAGCATCCAGGCGCCGACGCTGAGGAAGAACACATACATCAGGTCTTCCGGGCGAACCGAGAAATGGCCCTTGGGCAGCAGACCGCGCAGACCCTTGCGCCGGACGATCCGGTAAAGCGGACTGAGCAGAACCCAGGCTGCGGCGGCGAGGATCAGAACGACGCCGGGCCGGGTCAGCCATTCCGCGCCATAGCGCAGCGTAGAAATCGCCAGATAGCGCTCAACCAGGACGCCGAGCACCAGGCCAAGGATCAGTGGCGGGCGCGGCCATTTCAACCGCTTCATGGCCCAGCCGATCACGCCAAAGATCAACAGGGCGTAGAGGTCGCCCCAACTGCGCGAACCCTGAAAGGCGCCAACCAGGGTCACCGCCATGATGCTGGGCAGGATCAGCGTGTAGCGCAGGGTGGAAATTTTGGCGAACTGGCCGGACAAGAGAAAGCACAGCCCCGCGCCGAAAACATTCGCCAGCGCCAATGACCAAACCATCGTATAGGTGAGTTCGAGATTGCGGGTCAGCATGTCTGGGCCGGGGATGAAACCCTGAACCATCATGGCGCTGAGCAGTATCGCGCCGGCAGCGCCGCCGGGCACGCCAAAGGCCAATAGCGGCACAAGACGTCCGCCTTCCGAGGCGTTAACTGCGCATTCCGGCGCAATCACGCCACGCACATCGCCTGTGCCGAAGGTCTTGTCGGCGCCGCGTTCTGTGCGCAGCGCATGACCGTAGACAATCCAGTCGGTCACGGCGCTCGACACGCCGGGGATTGCGCCCAGCACTGCGCCTATCGAACTGCAACGAATGATCAGGAACCAGCTCTTGAATGAGTCCTTGACGCCCTGCCACATGCCTTTGCGGGTGCTGTAGTTCAGCTTCTCCGTCAAAGACGTCTTGGCTATCGCCAGATCGCACAGTTCGGGCAGCGCAAAAACGCCGAGCAGCACGGGCAGGATCGGCAGGCCTTCGCGCAGATAGATCAGGTCTAGCGTCCAGCGCAGTTGGCCGGTCTGCACATTGGTGCCGATCATCCCGATGAGGATGCCGAAACAGGCTGTGACAATGCCGCGCAGAGGCGTACGGCCCGACAGGGTTGAGACCATAGCGATACCGAAAATCGCCATGGCCAACAGTTCCGGCGTCGCTATCGACAACACGAGCGGACGCACCGTCGGCAGCGCAACCGCCATAATGAGCGCGCCAATCAAACCGCCAATCAATGAACTCGTATAGGCGGCGGAAAGGGCCCGGCCGCCCTCGCCGCGCTTGGTCATCTGCAGGCCGTCCAGCACCGTCGCCTGGGACGCGGCGCTGCCAGGAACGCCGAACAAGACGGCCGGGATCGTGTCGGACATAGTGTTGGAGGCATGCATGCCAAGCAGCATGGCCAGAGCCGCAATCGGGTCCATCGTGTAGGTGAATGGCACCAGCAGCGCAAAGCCGGTGAGCCCGCCTATGCCCGGCAGAAGACCGAGCATCAGGCCGACGATGACGCCGAACCAAAGAAAAATGATCCGGTCGAACGAAAGCAGCGCGACAAGCGCATTGCCTGCGGCCGCCAGTACGTCAGAGCCCATGAAGAATTCCATGTCAGACGTCCCTCATTTCACGTTTGCGCCGACAGTCTCTGGTTGACGGCACGGCGCTGCGGCCACATCAATCGGCCAGTTCGGGATAGACCGATTGTGCGGTTCGCGCCCAAATCCACGCCCGGTCTTCGTCCGACAACGCCGCAAAGCAGGCATGTCCCTGGTCAACCAGCTTTTTCAGCGGACCCGGTGAGGCGGGATAGTTGGACCCGAATGCCAGGCGGTTCGCGCCAAATTCGGCCACCAGCTTCTTGAAGAACGTCTCTGGCGTCGCCTTGCCGCCTGAGGCGAGATCAAAGCTGCGCGGGGTGATCTTCAGATAGACGCTGCCATATTTCGACAGCGCAAACAGGCTGGCGGCAGCCGCGTAGGGCGGGCCATCCTCCAGTACCGGCCGCGCCATATGATCGAGTAGAATGCGAACGCGCGGAAAGCGCGTCGCGAGTTCGGCGATCATCCCCAAACCGTCGGGCGTGGTCTGCACCACAATGGACATGCCGATGTCCTGGCAGTGCTCCCAGACCGGAAAGGTGGATGGTTCGAGCAGCCAGCTACCCTTGGTCTGGTTGGTTGCGCCGCCGGTGAAAAGCCGCAAGCCGCCCATGCCGCGTGTGCGCCAGAAATCGATCTTTTCGACCGCGTCCGGTTTCAGCACATCCACCGCATAGACGCCGGTAAAGCGATCCGGGAGCCTTGCGACACAATCGGCGACGTATGAATTGTCAAATCCGTAGGTCGTCGACGAATGGACAATCGCCGCCTTGTCGACGCCCGCCTCGTCCATTTCGACCAACATCTGCTCGAAATCGACCGGACGGGTCGCCGACCAGTCGGAGTGTTTGCCCCCCAACGGCGCGTGCGGATATTTTGTAGTATCTGGCGAAACGACATGCGGATGTATGTCGACAATGCGACTTGTCATGGTCCCGAACCTTTGATGGAGGGCAAGGCCCGGGGCGGCTACGGCCCCGGGAACTGGCGCAATGGTCAGTTTTTTGGCTCTTTTGCGGTCATCACCGCCCGGACGCGCTCCATTGTCGCGTCCGACGTTGCATAGAGGTCTTTGATAACCGCTTCGACCTGCTCGCCGGTGATCGGTTCGACAGGATAATCCTTGGCTTTCATGGCCTCGATGAAGGCTGGATCGGCGGCGGCCTCGTTAAAAGCCTTGCGCAAAGCCTCAAGCCGATCTGCTGGAACGCCTTTTGGCACGGCGATCGGACGTCCGGCTTCCATCGTCCGGGTAAAGAACGAGTAGAGCTCCTTGTCTTCCGGTTTGGTGAGATAGGCAGACAGGTTCGGCACGTTCGGGAACGGCTCCAGGCTGTTGAAGCCCATATGCAGGAGCACCTTCAACCGGCCGCTATCCAACATCTGCTTGGTGTCGGGGATCGACAGGCCAGCCACCGTAGAGGCCCAGCCATCAACCTCGCCACGCTCCATGGCGAGATAGACCTCGCCACGGGCGTCGTAGCCGTGAATGATCTTGAACTTGGTGCCGATCATGTCGTTCAGCATCGCCGGCAAAGTCCGGTTCTCGTTCGAGTAGCCGGTAGCGCCAAGAATGAGCGGCTTTGTAAACAGATCTTCCGTCGTTTTTACCTCGGCTGTGTCCATCGCAACAATGGCGTACGCAACTTTTTCGAGGCTCCCGATCCAATCGACTTCACGAGGATCAAAGCCGCTCTTCGGACCTTCGATCAACGGCACATAAAGATTGTTCCGCTGCAGGAAGCCTAACACCGTGCCGTCATTGACTTCCTTCAACTGAAGTTGGGCAGCCGCCATCATGCCGCCGGCGCCAGGCAGGTTCTGAACGACCACATCCGGATTGCCCGGCAATTTGGCCTTGAAATGCTCGGCAAATGCTCTGGCGACGAAGTCGGTCAGACTTCCGGCAGGCGCGCTGACAAGAAAGGTGATCGATTTGCCTTTGTAGAACTCTTCGGGCGTCTGCGCCTGTGCCGGCGCTGACATTGCTCCGAACCAGGCCATCGCCGCGCTGGTTGCCAAACCGAGTAAAAGCGACCTTTTAGGGATCTTCATTATCATTCCTCCTCAACAGAATTGCGACCGCACAAATCCCCCCGCACGGCTGCGCCGAACGGCCAAGACGATCGATACATTCTCCATGAGCTATGCCAGGCCGGGCGAAAACCAGGGGCGCTTTGCAACAGTGCGCTAAACCCGGATCGACAGGCAGTCACGGCAAGAACTCGCCAGCCAAACGTTTCATATTCGCGGCGCGGTGAAAACACGCGCTACGAGTTTCCTATCACAGCAGGCGCATATTCAATTGACTGCCAACGACGTCAATTCCAATCTAAGGAACTGATTTGCCTAATATTTTTGTTATTTCTGTTCTTTCAGGCGAAACGGCGCTCGTGCGGCCGGCTAGACTTCTATCGACTTCAGCTTATCGGCGATCATCGCCGCCAGACGATCTGCAACCGCGCCCTTGTCCATTTCCGGCCAGGTTTCGATGCCGGCCCTGCTGACAATCTTGACCCGGTTGCGATCACTGCCCATGACGCCACCGGCCACAGCGTCCACGCTATCCTTGCCTGCACTAACATCATTGGCGACGATGAAGTCGGCGCCTTTCTTCTTGAGTTTGGCGGCGGCGTTCTGTTCAAGGTCCTGCGTTTCAGCGGCAAAGCCGACGACCAGATATGGCCTGTCTTTGTGGTGACCAATGCCGGCCAGAATGTCGGGGTTCTCCACCATTTGCAGCGAGGGCGGGCCCTTGCCGGCAACCTTCTTTATCTTTTCATCCGCAGCGCCGTCGGTGCGCCAATCTGCGACGGCGGCGACAAATACCGCCGCATCGGCGGGCAACAAACCCTCGACTGCGCGTTGCATCTGCCGCGCGGTCTCAACGCGTGTGACCGTGACGCCGGCGGGATCAGAGATAGACACTGGCCCGGACACAAGCTGTACATCGGCTCCTAGCCCGGCGAGCGAGGCGGCCAGCGCATGGCCCTGCTTGCCGCTTGAGCGATTTGCGATGTAGCGCACCGGGTCGATTGGTTCATGGGTCGGACCAGACGTAACGATGATCCTGCGTCCTGCCAGCGGACCCGGCTTCGTCTTTCCAAGCAGAGCTTCAACAGCAGTGACAATCGCCAGCGGTTCGGCCATGCGCCCCTCGCCCGCCTCGCCGCTTTCGGCCATCTCGCCGCGCTCTGGACCGACAAATCTGGCGCCGTCCTTAAGCAGCGTCGCGACGTTGCGCCTGGTGGCGGGATGTTTCCACATTAACGGGTTCATGGCAGGAGCGAAAAGCACGAGCTTGTTGGAGGCAAGCAGCACTGCCGAAGCCAGATCATTGGCCAGGCCGTTGGCCGCCTTGGCCATCAGGTCAGCAGTTGCCGGAGCCACCACGATCAGGTCCGCCTCGCGCGACAGGCGTATATGACCGAC
>Ga0209573_1002279_pt1 | contig 25223 bp, 20 predicted proteins | sample TNRBio252014_DNA_FD_185870 | JGI IMG/M metagenome (GOLD analysis project Ga0209573, IMG submission 185870) | Wastewater treatment Type I Accumulibacter community from EBPR Bioreactor in Madison, WI, USA - TNR Reactor_6/25/2014_ DNA (SPAdes)... | ecosystem: Engineered > Bioreactor > EBPR >... | reverse complement strand
TCAACCCCTGACACCGAGCGGAGACGAACGTCATGAGTACAGACACCGTCCTGAAGGTTCAGGGTGTTTCCAAGCGCTTTGGTGGCCTGCAGGCCCTGTCGGATGTGGGCATCACCATCCAGCGCGGCCAGGTCTATGGCCTGATCGGCCCCAATGGCGCCGGCAAGACCACCTTCTTCAACGTGCTGACCGGGCTGTACACGCCCGACAGCGGCAGCTTCGAGCTGGCCGGCCAGCCCTACAAGCCCACCGCCGTGCACGAGGTGGCCAAGGCCGGCATCGCGCGCACCTTCCAGAACATCCGCCTGTTCGCCGAGATGACGGCGCTGGAAAACGTCATGGTGGGGCGCCATGTGCGCACCCATTCCGGGCTGTTCGGCGCGATTTTCCGCACCGCCGAATTCAAGGCCGAGGAGGCGGCGATCGCCGCCCGCGCGCAGGAGCTGCTGGACTACGTGGGCATCGGCAAGTACGCCCAGTTCCGCGCCCGCACGCTGTCGTATGGCGACCAGCGCCGGCTGGAAATCGCCCGCGCGCTGGCCACCGACCCGCAGCTGGTGGCGCTGGACGAGCCGGCCGCCGGCATGAACGCCACCGAGAAGGTGCAGCTGCGCGAGCTGATCGACCGCATCCGCAAGGACAACCGCACCATCCTGCTGATCGAGCACGACGTGAAGCTGGTGATGGGACTGTGCGACCGGGTGACCGTGCTCGACTACGGCAAGCAGATCGCCGAAGGCACGCCCGCCGAGGTGCAGAAGAACGAGAAGGTGATCGAGGCCTACCTCGGCGCCGGTCACCACTGAGGAGACCCGATGACCACGACCATGCTCGAAGTCAGGGGGCTCAAGGTGGCCTATGGCGGCATCCAGGCCGTCAAGGGGGTGAGCTTCGAGGTCCGCCAGGGCGAGCTCGTCAGCCTGATCGGCGCCAACGGCGCGGGCAAGACGACCACCCTGAAGGCCGTCACGGGCACGCAGCCGGTGGCCGACGGCGAGATCGTCTTCATGGGCCGCAGCATCAAGGGCCAGGGCGCCTGGGACCTGGTCAAGCAGGGCCTGGTGATGGTGCCCGAAGGCCGCGGCACCTTCACGCGCATGACCATCACCGAGAACCTGCAGATGGGCGCCTTCGTGCGCGACGACGACGAGATCGACGCCGACATCGACAAGGTCTTCGGCATCTTCCCTCGCCTGAAGGAACGGCGCGCCCAGCTGGCCGGCACGATGAGCGGTGGCGAGCAGCAGATGCTGGCCATGGGCCGCGCGCTGATGGCCCGGCCCAAGGTGCTGCTGCTGGACGAGCCCAGCATGGGCCTGTCGCCCATCATGGTCGACAAGATCTTCGAGGTGGTGGCCGACATCCACGGCCGCGGCACCACCATCCTGCTCGTCGAGCAGAACGCCAGCCGGGCGCTGGGCCTGGCCGACCGCGGCTACGTGATGGATTCGGGCGAGGTCACGATGAGCGGCGAGGCCAAGGCGCTGCTGAACGATCCCAGGGTGAGGGCGGCCTACCTGGGCGAGTGACCCCATCGGGCGCCGGGGCCAGCTGCCGGCCCTGGCCCAGGCCCTGGCCCGGGCCAGGGCCGTCTGGCGGCGATTCGCCGGCCAGGCGCCTGACAGATGCGACTCCCGGTCGTCATGAGTTTGTCGACGCGGCCCAGGCGATCTCGCCGGGCGGCCGACGAAGCTCACGACCCGCACGTACCAGGAGTCACCGATGTTGCCGACCCACGCCCCACGGTCCACGATCCGCGGCCGCCTTCAACCCCGCGCCCTGTTCCTGCTGCTGCCGATGGCGCTCGCAGGCTGCGTCGCCACCATGCCCTCGGTCGGCGGCGGCAGCGCCACCCCGGTCACCGGGTCGACCGCGGGGGCCAGCGCCGTGGGCGCCAGCAGCCAGCTCGAGAAGTGCAGCAAGCCGCTGGGCGTGGTGCGCATCCAGGAGGACACACACGCGGAGTGGTACCGCTACTACTACAGCCGCGTCGGCTCCACCGCGCCGGTGCTGAACATGCTGATCATGCAGTCCAACTGCTTCGTGGTCGTCGAGCGTGGCACCGGCGACGCGTCGATCCGTGACGAGACGGGCCGCTCGCGCGGTGACGAAGCACGCGAGAGCGCAACCCGCGGCAAGGGCCAGCAGGTGTCGGCCGACTACCTGCTCAAGCCCGAGATCATCCTCAACCAGCGCGGCGGCCAGGGCGGCAGCCTGGGTGGCATCCTGCCCGGCGTGCTGGGTCGGGTCGGCCTCACCAGCAACGAGGCCGGCACGGTGCTGACGCTGGTGGACATCCGCTCCACTGTCCGCCTGGCGGCTGCCGAGGGCTACTCCAAGAACACCGACCTCAAGATCGCCGGCGGGCTCTGGGGTTTCGGTGGCGCGGCAGGTGGCAGTGCCTTCTCGCGCACCGACGAAGGCAAGGTCCTCACGGCGGCCTTCTTCGACGCCTACAACAAGCTGGTGGTCGCCCTGCGGCAGTACAAGGCCCAGACCGTCAAGGGTGGGCTGGGCGAAGGCGGCGAGCTCGGTGTGCAGGGCGGCAGCACGGCGGCGTCGAAGGCGGTCGACGCCAAGTCCTCGCCGCGTCCGCAGACGCCGGTCAAGCGGTGATGAACTGCCCGCACGGGCCGGCGGCGCTGCTGGCCGCCGCGCTCTTGTCCGCGGCCCCTGTGCACGCGCAGGAGTTCGGCCTCTACCTGGCCTGCAAGGGCACCGTGGAGGCCAAGGGGCGGGCGCTGGCGGCGCACCTGGACCTGGCGCTGCGGCGCAACAACCAGACCGCGCTGGTGCAGCGCTCCGACGTGCTGCCGGTCGGGGAGCGGTTCAGGTTCGAGACCAGCCCCACGCACTACTCGATGGTCCTGCGGGCGCCGGCGCGCGGCAGCGTCGTCTACTACGACTGGCTGCGCGGTGCGCTCATCGTCTGGGACCCGGACCTGCAGCGCATGCACGCCGCGCGCATCTCGGTGGACCGCCAGACGGCCGGCCTGGACGGCGAGATCGTCGACGGGCAGGGGCAGTCCTTGGGGCGGCTTCGCATGAGCTGCCAGCCCAGCGACAACCAGAGCGTGCCGGAGCCAAGGTTCTGAGCGAAGCGACCGCCGGGACCCGGCCGGCAGTGGCCAGCTTGACCCTCAATCCGCCTTCGCCCCCGACGCCTTGACCACCGGCTCGTACTTGGCCAGTTCGGCGCGCACGAAGGCGCCGAACTGCTCCGGCGTGGTCGGCGAAGGCTCGGCCATCAGGCTCGCCAGCCGCGACTTGATTCCGCCCGAGTTCAGGGCATCGACAAAGGCCTTGTTCAGGCGCGCGGTCAGTTCGGACGGCATGCCGGCGGGGCCGAACAGGCCGAACCAGGTGTCGACATCGAAGCCCGCCAGGCCGGAGGCGGCGTTCGCTTCCGCCACCGTGGGCACTTCGGGCATCGCGCTCGATCGCCGTGGCGTGGTCACCGCCAGTGCCAGCAGCTTGCCGCTGCGCACGTTGGCCGCCGCGGTGGCCAGGTTGTCGATGTTGAAGTCGACCTGGCCCGACAGCAGCGCCAGCTGCGCGGCCGGCCCGCCGGCGTAGGGGATGTGCACGACGAACAGGCCGGCCCGGCTCTTGAACATCTCGCCGGCCAGGTGGCCCGCGCTGCCGTTGCCGCCGGAGCCATAGTTGAGCCGGCCCGGGTTTGCGCGCGCATGCCGCACCAGGTCGCCCAGCGTGCGGATGTCCAGCCGCCGCGCGGTGTCGGCGTTCATCACCACCACGTTGGGCACCTGGGCGACCCGCGTTAGCGGCGTGAAGTCGCGCAGCGGGTGGTAGGGCAGGCGGCTGTAGAGCCAGGGGTTGATGGCATGGGTGGCCACGGCGCCCATCACCAGCGTCTGGCCGTCGGGCGCGGCCTTGGCGACCAGGTCGGCGCCGAGGTTGCCGCCGGCACCGGGGCGGTTCTCGACCACCACGGTGCCCAGGCTGTCCCTGACCTGCTCGGCCAGCGCCCGTGCGACGATGTCCAGCGGCCCGCCCGGGGGATAGGGCACGACGATGCGAATGGGCCTCGTCTGCGCGATGAGGCCGCTGCTGGCCAGCGGTCCGGCCGCCAGGGCGGCGGCAAGGGCCGCTGGGGGGCACAGGGCGAAGTGACGTCGTTTCATGGGTCGGCTTTCAGTGCTTGTCGGCTTCGGAGGTGAAGGCGTCGGCGAAGAACTCGTCCTCGGGCAAGCCGCAGCGGGCGACGAAGTCGTGCCGCGCCGCATCGACCATCACCGGCGCCCCGCAGGCATAGACCTGGTGGCCGGAGAGGTCGGGCAGGTCGGCCATCACGGCCATGTGCACGAGGCCGCTGCGGCCGCCCCAGTCGTCATCGGCCGCCGGTTCGGACAGCACGGGCACATAGCGCAGCCAGGGCGAGCCGGCGGCCGCCTCCCGGCACCAGTCGTCGCGGTAGAGGTCGGCGCGGCGCCGGCAACCCCAGTACAGCACCGCAGGGCGGCTCTGGCCGTCATGGCGCAACTGCTCGATCAAGGCCTTGATCGGCGCGAAGCCCGTCCCGCTGGCCAGCAGCACCAGCGGCTTGCGGCTGTCGCGCAGGAAGAAGCTGCCAAACGGCCCCTCCATGCGCAGGATGTCCTTCTCCTTCATGGCACCGAACACATGGTCGGTGAACTTGCCACCCGGCATGTGGCGCAGGTGCAGCTCGATCGCGGGCGGGCTGCCCCGTTCGTGCGGCGCATTGGCCATGCTGTAGCTGCGGCGCGCGCCGTCGCGCAGGATGAACTCGACGTACTGGCCGGCCCGGTACTGGAAGTTCTGGTTGGCCGGCAACTGCAGTCGCAGCACCATGACATCGTCGGCCGCGCGCTCCAGCGACAGCACGCGCGTCGGCAGCTTCAGCACCGGGTGCTCGCCGGCGCCGGGCACGTTGCGGGCCTCGACCACGCAGTCGGACTGCGGGCGCGCGCAACAGGTCAGGATCAGGCCGGCGGCTTCCTCGTCGGTGCTGAGCGCCTTGGCCTGGTGCGGCCCATGGACCACGCGGCCCTCGAGCAGCCGGCTCTTGCACGAGCCGCAGGCGCCGTCGCGGCAGCCATAGGGCAGGCCTATGCCCTGGCGGATGGCCGCGGCCAGGATCGCCTCATCGGCGTCGACGTCGAACTCACGGCCCGAGGGCCTCAGGGTGATGTGCAAGGGCATGGCAGGGCAGGGCGGGCGAGGACTCGCGCCGCGATGTCGGGGCCGTAAACTTCCGGCCCGCCATTCTGCCCTGCGCCCCGCGCCGTCCCACGGGCCCGGGCAAGGTTCCGTGCCATGGGAACGCCGAGCCGCCTTCAACGCCGCCCCCGCCTGCTGATCGTCGGTTGCGGCGATGTCGGTCAGCGCGTGCTGCGCCTGCTGGTGCCGCGCTGGCAGGTGCTGGCGCTGAGCTCCGACGCTTCAAGGCTGCCGGCGCTGCGGGCGGCCGGCGCGCTGCCGCTGCTGGGCAACCTCGACGACGGGCACAGCCTGGGGCGGCTCGGCGCCCTGGCCGAACACGTGCTGCACCTGGCGCCGCCGCCAGCCAGCGGCGCAGGGGACCCGCGCACGCGCCGGCTGCTCGATGCGCTGGCGCGGGGCGGCACGGTCAGGCGCCTGGTCTATGGCAGCACCAGCGGGGTCTACGGCGACTGCGGCGGGGCCTGGGTCGACGAGACGCGCGCCGTGGCGCCCGCCACCGACCGCGCACGGCGGCGGGTCGACGCGGAACTGCAGTTGCGGGCCTTCGGCCGCCGCACGGGCACCTGCGTGACGGTGCTTCGCATCCCGGGCATCTACGCCGGCGACCGCCCCGGCGGGCACCCGCGGGAGCGGCTGCAGCGCGGCCTGCCGGTGCTGCAGCCGCAGGACGATGTCTACACCAACCACATCCACGCCGACGACCTGGCCCGCGCCTGCGTGGCCGCGCTGTGCCGTGGCAAGCCGCAGCGTGTGCTGCACGCCAGCGACGACAGCGACCTGCGCATGGGCGACTACTTCGACCTGGCGGCCGACCTCTGCGGCCTGCCGCGGCCGCCCCGCCTCGCGCGCGCCGAGGCGGCCGCGCGCCTGTCGCCCATGCAGATGAGCTTCATGGGCGAGTCGCGGCGGCTGGGCAACCAGCGCCTGCGCGGCGAGCTTCGCCTGGCGCTGCGCTACCCGACGGTGCGTGAGGGCCTGGTCGCCTGAAGCGGCCCGGCGCGCCTACACGCCCGCCGGCCTGCGCAGGGTCTTCTCGCGGTCGACGGCGTGCACGGTGAGCTTCTCGACGCGGCCGCCGCGCTGGATGTCGAGCAGCACCGTGCGCTCCGCCCGCGGCCCGCGCCAGAGCTGCTTCCACAACTGCTCGAGCGAGTCGACGGCCTGGCCGTCGATCGCGACGACCTCGTCGCCGACCTCGACCCCGGCGGCGTCGGCCGGGCTGTCGGGGTTGACCCGGACGACCCGGATGCGGCCCTCGTGCACGACGCAGTTGAGGCCCATCCACGCCCGCTCGCTGGACTTCGACCGCCCGGCGCTCAGCATTTCCGGCAGGCTCGCGCGCAGCAGGTCGACCGGCACGAACATGTTGCCGGCCATGCGCGGCGCCTGGGCACCGGCGGCATCGGTGACGAACAGCGAGCCGATGCCCAGCAGCTCGCCGCGCGCATTGAACAAGCCCGCACCGCTGTGATGAGGAATCGGTGGCGAGGTGAACAAGGCCCCGTCGACGTGGTACTCCCAGTAACCCGAGAAGCCGCGCCGCGACACCAGCCGGGCCGCACCGATGCGGCCTTCGTCACCCCCATTGACCACCATCAGCGGCTCGTTCTCGTCGTGCCGCGCCGGCTCTCCCAGGCTTACCGCTGCCAGCCGCAGCGGCGCCAGGGCGCGCACCAGCCCGAAGCCGCTTGCCACGTCGTAGGCCACCACGCGTGCCGGGATTCGACGATCGTCGTCGGTGACGATCTGCACCTGGTCGGCCTCCAGGATCAGGTAGCCGATGGTCGCCACCAGCCCGTCGTCGGCGATCACCACGCCCGAGCCGGCGCGTGCGCGGCCCAGCGTGGCTGCACTCCGGGCGCCGTCGACCGCCTGCGCCTCTATCCCCACCACAGCCGCGGCGGCGCGCTGCAGCGCCTGCTGCTGTGCGGCCGTGGGCGGGGGTCGTGGGGCCGGATCCGCCAGCAGGGGTGGACAGGACCAGGCCGTCGACAGGGCAGACAGCCAGGCAAGCCAGTGGCGTCGAGCGCGTTGGGCCATGGTTGACCTCCAGCAGTCAGGCGGGCAGGCCCATTGTGCGCCCATGGGCGACAGCGTGCGCTGGGTGCGCGCGAGGCGCGGAGTCGCCGAGCCGTGCAGCCTGAGCGCGCCGCAGCGGCGACGGCGCCCTGCACGGGCCCGCCCACCGGGTCCTGGACTCTCGCAGCCCCGGTGCGTCTAGCGGCGCCGCCAGGCGAAGGGCGGCTGCTTGCGCCACCAGCGGATCATCAGGAAGCCGCCGACCATGCCCCCCAGATGCGCGAAGTGCGCCACGCCGCTCGAGCCCTGCAGGCCGAACAGCAGCTCGAGCCCGCCGAAGACCATCACGAAGGTCTTGGCCTTCATCGGGATGGGTGGGAAAAGCGGCATGATGACCCGGTTCGGGAACAGCATGCCGAAGCCCAGCAGCAGCGCGAACAAGGCGCCCGAGGCACCCACGGTCGGCACCGGCGAACGCGTGATCGCCGTCAGCGCCAGCTGCACCGCCGCGGCCGCCAGCACGCCGGCCAGCAGGAAGGCAAGGTAGCGGCGGTGGCCCCACAGGCGCTCGAACTCCGAGCCGAACATGAACAGCCCGAACATGTTGAAGAACAGGTGCGCCATGTCGCCATGCAGCAGCGAGTACGACACCGGCTGCCAGGGCATGAAGCGCCCGGTGCCCAGCGGCCACAAGGCGAACAGCCACTGCAGTGCAGGCACGAAAAGCTGCAGGCAGAACACCGCTGTGCAGATCAGCATCAGCGCCTTGGTGACCGGTGGGATCGGCGGCATGAGGGTCGCGCCGGTGCGCGCGGCGGTGGGTGCAGGGGGGGCGGAATGTCCGCGCCGCGCAGGCTGCAGGCCGCCTGGTGCCCGGGGCCGGACTCGAACCGGCACGCCTTGCGGCGGGGGATTTTGAGTCCCCTGCGTCTACCGATTTCGCCACCCGGGCAAGGGAGGTACTGAGTCTGGCGCGCGTGAAGCGGGGGATTATGTCACGCAGCCTGAAGCGCCCCGAGGGGCTGCGACAATGCGCGCTTCGCGCGGAGGACGCCATGCCGGAACCCCGTTACAAGACCCTGGAAGACGCCATCGGAGGCACGCCGCTGGTGCGCCTGCAGCGCCTGCCGGGTGCCGATGCCGCGGCGCGAGGCAACGTCCTGCTCGGCAAGCTGGAAGGCAACAACCCGGCCGGCTCGGTCAAGGACAGGCCGGCCATCAGCATGATCGGCCGCGCCGAGGAACGCGGCGACATCCGCCCCGGCGACACGCTGATAGAGGCGACCTCGGGCAACACCGGCATCGCGCTGGCCATGGCGGCCGCCATCCGCGGCTACCGCATGCTGCTGATCATGCCCGAGGACCTGTCGGTCGAGCGTGCGCAGACCATGAAGGCCTTCGGTGCCGAACTGATCCTGACACCCAAGAGCGGCGGCATGGAGTACGCACGCGACCTGGCCGAGCAGATGCAGCGCGAAGGCCGCGGCCGCGTGCTCGACCAGTTTGCCAATGCCGACAACCCGCGCGTGCACTACGAGACCACCGGCCCCGAGATCTGGGCCGACACCGCGGGACGCGTCACGCACTTCGTCAGTGCCATGGGCACCACCGGCACCATCACCGGCGTGGCGCGCTTCCTGAAGGAAAAGAACCCGGCGGTGCGCATCGTCGGCGCACAACCCGCCGAGGGCTCGCGCATCCCGGGCATCCGCAAGTGGCCCGAGGCCTACCTGCCGCGCATCTACGACGCCTCGGTGGTCGACGAGCTGGTCCTCGTCAGCCAGGCCGACGCCGAAGACATGGCGCGCCGGCTGGCGCGCGAGGAGGGCCTGTTCGCCGGCATCTCGGCTGCCGGCGCCTGCTGGGTGGCCTTGCAGATCGCCCAGAGGGTGGCCGACGCGACCATCGTCTTCGTGGTCTGCGATCGCGGTGACCGCTACCTCTCGACCGGCGTGTTCCCGGCCTGAGCGGGCCCCCATGCACTACGAGGTTCGCCACTGCAGCCACTGCGGCAGCGCCGTGCAGCCGCTGGCCCAGGCCGAGGACGGCGGCGTCCGCACCCGGCTGCGCTGCCCGGCCTGCGGCTGGACGCACTGGAACAACCCGACACCGGTGCTGGCGGCCGTGATCGAGTGCGTCGACCGTGAAGGTCGGCTGCTGCTGGCGCGCAATGCGGCCTGGAAGGGACGCATGTTCGGGCTGATCACCGGCTTCATGGAAGCCGGCGAGAGCCCGGAGGAGGGCGTGCGACGCGAGGTCGCCGAGGAGACCTCCCTCGAGGTGCAGGCGCTGTCGCTGATCGGCGTCTACGACTTCCAGCGCATGAACCAGCTCATCGTCGCCTATCACGCACAGGCCCGCGGCGAGATCCGGCTGTCGCCCGAACTGGCCGAGTTCAAGCTGTTCGAGCCGGCGCAGGTGCGCTGCTGGCGGGCCGGCACCGGCCAGGCGCTGGCCGACTGGCTGCGCGGCCGCGGCCACGAGCCGCGCTTCCTCGACGGGTAGCATCGGGCCTGCGCCAGGAGAGAGCATGCAAGCCCACCAGGAACTCGACACCCGCGGACTGAACTGCCCGCTGCCCATCCTCAAGGCCAAGAAGGCGCTCGCCGAGATGTCCACCGGCGAGGTGCTGCGCGTGATCAGCACCGACCCGGGCTCGATGCGCGATTTCCAGGCCTTCGCCCGCCAGACCGGCAACGAGCTGGTCGAGCAGACCAGCGGCAACGCCGAGTTCGTCCATGTGATCCGGCGGCGCTGAGGGCGGGCGCGCCCGCCTTCGAGCGGTGCCGGCTCACTGGGGCCTGGAGCGCAGCCACAAGCACTCGGCCTCATGGAGCGCGCAGGCCGTCAACCACCAATCGCCAGGGCCAAGCCGAGTCGAGGCAGCACGATCCTCGCGACCTCCCCGGGGTCCTTCGAGAGCGCAACTTGCAGGGGCCAGGCGTCGATGTGCCAGATCCCATCGACTTGGGAGGCTTCAGCGCTGGCCATCAGCTTTTGGTTCGCCCAGTCCACTCTGACAGTCTCCAGCGAGACGAGGTGGGTGATCAGGCAGATGGAATGACTACGCTTGATTTCCACTCTCAGTCCGTCGATCTCGAGCGTCGTGTCGACCGGCTGATCAGCCTGAGAAGATGCGGACGCAGGCGATTCCCTGGGCCGATCTACCGGCGGCGGGTCGACAGAGGCCATCGGCGCAGACACCGATGGCCGACCAGGCGCCTGGACACCAATGGCTCTTGCGATCGGACCCAACGCCGGCTCGTCAGTCTGCGAGGCCTTGACGGGGTCTTCTGCGCCAATGGGCGGCAGCGCGGGAAGTGGCTCAACCTCCAGCAGCGCCAGTCGCCACTTGCTGGACTGAGCAGCGATGTCCTGCTTGATTCTCGCGAGCATTGACTCGTCCACTTTGGGACGGCTTCGCTCGAAATCCAGCTGACGCAGTTTCGTGGACATCCAGCGCCGCCGGGCTGCATCCTGGTTATGCCCGTCAGCCGGCTCGTTCAAGACCGCCTCGTAGTATTGCAGGGCATCGGTGATCCTGCCCCAGCGCTCCATGGCTGAGCCAGCTTCCATCAGGCTCAGCTGGGATTTCCACTTCCCGTTCTTGACGCGGAGGAAGTCGCGCAGGAATCGTCCCAGGGCCTGCTCCACCGTTGCCGGTGCGCTCTTGGCCTGATCGGATCTCGCCAGCAATCGGACCAGCTCGAGTTGCAGCGACGGCGTTTCGGCCTGTATCCACTGTCGAGTCGTGGAGTCCTTCATCGAGTCCGGGTCTGCCGGGTTCCTATCGGAGGCCAGCTTCGTCAACGGTTCCCACAGCTCGGTCGCGAGGCACGCCGCGAGCCATTGGCGAAGGCCCCTGGACCCAGCGTCGAGCGCGCCGGCCCGCTTGGCTGCGACAGCGGCCTCCCAGCATGTCGTCGGAGAGCGCGCTCTTCCAGCGGCAGCCACAGCCCTGTCGTGCATGCCGAGGTTCAGCATTGCAGTGACCGCGATCCGGGATTCCGCAGGACCAAGCTCGACTCCGGGATGAGCGTCGATGGCCTTCAGGACCTCTTGCGCATCGCCGAGCCGCTCCAGATACTCGAGGCAAGACGGAAACGGCGCGACTTGCGCCTTGGCGGCCAGGTACCGCTGGCTGCGGCGATCCCCTTGGGCTTCCATTGCAGCGATCGCCCGCTCCACTTCGCCGGCTGCGACCAGCAAATCGATGAGCATCGAGGCCTGAATCGTGACGCCTGACGGTGCCAGCTTGTCGAGCGTGAACAGCAGCGCTTTGCATGCCGCCCCTGGCAAGGTCTGCCCGCCCTGCGTGAGCAGCGGCTCCAGCAATGCCTCGGTGGCGACTCGCCAAACGCTGTCGCCAAGAACCGAGCGGGCAAGGTCGGCATCGGCCTCCAGTCGCGCTCTGAATCCGTCCAGCAGGCGAGCGGATTCGGCGAGGTCGGGCTTGTTTCTGATCGCGGTGGACCACCGCACCTCCAACCGTCCGAGGAGTTCCGGATGTTCGCGGGCGAGTTCCTGCAGCCTCAACCACCCCTGACGCTCGGCGCGCCAAAGGCATCGCACGGCGTCGTCCAACATGCCGGCTTCGGCGAATGCCGACCCAGCCTCGAAGGGCTTGTCGTCGTAGTCCAGCGCCAGCGCACGGCATTTCCGGAACTTGGCCCCGTCACCAAGCTCACGGAACGTCGATGCGGCCTGCATCATCAGGTAGGCATCGCGCTTGGCGCAGCCGTCTTCCTCGAATGCCTGCGCGTTGGCCCGCCTGTCCGGCACCACCTCGCTCGAGAGGTCTTCGGGGCGGCCAGGACTCATCATGCCCAGTTCTCCGCTCCAGATGTCCACGCCCCGCTTCAAGCTGCCGATCAGGCGCTCGCGGGCGAACTCGTCGCGAGCCACCTTCCACAGTCGATCCGAACCCTGGTCGGTGTCGACGACGATCAGCTGGTCCTTCGGGCGCGAGACTGCGACGTAGACCCGATTGACGAAGTACTGCAGCGCCAGCAGTTCCTGCGGTTCGAGCGCGACGTCGCTGCCTCCTCCGAGCGGTGCCACCAGGTCGCGCGGACAGGTCTCGCCGAAGCCATAGACGATGACCCCCGGGTACTCGCAGCCCTTGGCCCGGCTGGCACTCAACACATTTCGTGGAACGCCATCGCTGACCTGGACATGCTCCCGCAGCCAAGGATCCTGGGCGACGAACTCGGCCTCTTCGCCCTCGTTGCAGGGCACGATGATCACGAAGGCCGAAGCCCGCTCGCGAAAGGCCAGCCAGAATTCAAGATTCTGAGCGCGGAAGTAGAGCACGGGCCTGCCACCGCCGTCCGGCTGCCAGGCCCGTTGCGGCCGCAGCTCGGGAATCGACAGGCTTGCCGATCTAAGCGCCTGGACGACGTTGCCCAGCTTGACGATCGGCGTTGTCGAGCGGTAATTGAACGACAGCTCCCGATAGTTGAGGTCCGCCTTCGTACTCCGTCGCGCGGGGTCCAGTTCGTAAATGAACTTCTCGACGAACGCCGCCTTCACCGCGTCCCAACGGAACCCGGTCGGGTTCAGCGTCTGGAACTCGTCGCCAGCGAATGCGAACGGCACCCGGCTCACGTCGCCGCCAGGCAGCTGCCGATTCGAATACAGGTTCAGGCGCAGCAGGACTTCGAGTTCAACACGCGTGAAGTCCTGGGCCTCGTCGCAGAACACACCGCTGCGGTCGCGGGGCACGAGGTCGTGGTCCAGGATGAAGCGTGCAAGGTCCTGATCGTCCCAGAGCCCCTCCTCGCCAACGGTGGCGTACCAGCGCGACCAGACCTGATCATGGACTGCGCGAAAGGTCTGCTCGTCGACGGAGAGCTGATTGTCCGGAAGCTGGGCGTAGTCGTCGGGATCGAGGTGTTCCTCGGATCCCATCCCCTTCACGTAGGTGCGGATCACATGCCAGGACACATCAGGTCCGTGTTCTCGCGCTGCCCGGGGATCGCGACCGAAGCGCTTCTGCCAGAGTTGCCTGAAACGCGGGTAGTCGACCCGGAGTGAAGGCTGAAATCGGTTGGCCTGATCCGACGGAATCAGTTCAAGCAGAAATGTCCGGTACACCCGGAATGCCCTATCCAGCAGTGGCTCTTGCTCGCCTTTGTCCAACTCGGAGAAACCGCCGCCCAGTGCGGTGTAGCTGACTCCGGCGGTCAGCAATCGAGAGACGAATCGCCGTGCGTTGCGCAGCAACTCGCCATTGGCAGTCAGGTACACCGGCGGCCCGGGGGGTTGTTGAGCGCCCGCGCGCCACTGCGGCAGCACTTGCGCATAGGCTTGCAGGAGGTCGGCGAACAAGTATTGCAGGATGGTTGACTTGCCACTGCCGGCTCGGCCGTTGATGAACAAGGGGAATGGTGTCCGCCTGGCGCTGTCGAGGACGCCAGACTCCTCCGGCGACAAGGCCATGTTGGCAACCGGCTCCTGCTCCAGGTCCAGCCACAGGCATTCGTCGGCCATCACGATCGCCGGATAGGCGCGGCGGCTCTCCTGCATCAGGCGTTCGTCGCCGCCCGAGTCCAGGGCTCCTGCAATGACGTGCATGCGTTGCTTGCGGGCGCTGCCACCTTGTCCGTCGTCGATCGACAGGAGCAGCAAGTGATCGGCCCTGCGATAGGTCCAGATGCCCCAGCCGGCCGGCTCGGCTGCAGCGAGGTGGTGCAGCCCCTCACTGCCGGAGAGTGCCTTCTCGCAGGTCGACGCCAACCGATTCAACTGGCGCGCGACTCTCGAATCCGCGACTTGCTGGACCCATTCATGCGACTCGAACACATTGCGGTCCAGTGCATCGGGCTGGGCTGACTCCGCCGTGCAGGAGTCGCTTCTTCCGCGCAGGAAGGTGCTGTAGAGCAGCGAGTACTCGGCGTCGGAACATTGCGGCCGGACCGGCATCGACCCTTGGGCCAGTCGTTCGTGCACGAGGCGTTGCAAGGTCTGCTCGCCCACCAGGTCGGCAAACTGCCGCGCGCCATAGGCCGCGGGGTCCCTGCAGAAATCGTTCTCGTACTCCCGGCTGCTGCGCACCATGACGGCCAGGAACACCACCACCTGGTGTCCTTCGACTTCCCTGACCTCGGCGATCAGCCGCTTCTGCCTGCCCTTGAGCTTCTTCTTGACGAGGTACGGCGGCGGAAACGGATCGAAGAGCGACAGACTCTGCTTGCCTTCGACGTCCTGGCGCAACCGCTCGATCACGTCCGCCAGCGAGTGCCGTGCTGCGTCAATTCGGCAAGCCTCGGTCACATGAACCAACAACGCCATGGTGTTCCTCCCGATCCGCTCGATTGACCATGCCCATGCCAGCGCTCGCCGCTCTCGCCGAGGTCAGCGGGCCGGCTCCGGGCGGATCGTCCCGGGAGTCCTGGGCGACAACCGGTCATCAATACCCCGCATTGCCGGGTCTGAAGTTGACTCCCGTCAATCACCGATCCGCTTGCCTGCACGACCAACGGCATCGAAGGCTGACAGGCCTCGCATAGCCTGTCCACGGCGACCGCGGGCCGCCAAGCTTGGCGAGCACCTTGTTCCTGCAGCGCATGCTTGCCAACGGCAGGATGCCCGCCGCAGAATGCCAGCCGCGATCCGAAGCCGTCGTAGGGGAGGAGACAATCATGGGGAGTGGGTACGACGCGTATTCAACGCGCGTCCTGGTCGTGCTCATTGGCGCATCCCCCGCGGTCTACAGCGAGACGTTGTTCGAGCTGAGCCACCCAGAAGGCCTCGGGTTTCTGCCGACCCGTATCGTTCTGGTGACCACGTCGGTGGGGGCTGCGGCCATCCGGGCGCAGCTGCTCGAAGCCACGGTCCAGGTGCGGGGGCACATGGTGTCTCGCCAGGACAGACTGTTCGGTCTGCTGGGCCTGACCGACGGCCGCAAGCCTGCCGTCGAACTGCTGGTGCCGAAAGCGGACGACGGCTCCGAGATCGACGACGCTCACAGTGAAGCCCAGCTCGGTGCCATCGGCGACGAGCTCCTGGCGTTGGTGAACGAGATCACGTCGAGCGACGAGTCGGCTCTGGTGCTCAGCCTGTCTGGGGGTCGCAAGGGCATGAGCCACCTTGCCGGGCAGGTGATGTCGGCCTGTGCGAGGGCGCAGGACAGGCTGGTGCATGTCGCGGTGGAGCCGCCCTGGCTCGAGCAGTGCCCCGACTTCTTCCACCCGGACACCGACGTCGGTTGCTTCGAAGTTGTCGACGCCGAAGGGACGCGGTTCGTAGCCCGTGCCAACCAGGTGCGGCTGGACCTTTCATTCCAGCCGTTCTGGCGGATGCGCAAACTCCTGCACGCCGAGCTGGCGAAGTCGCGGGCCAGCAGTTTCCGTGATCTCGTCGCGCGCTTCGATTCCGTGTCGGGCGACGAGGTCCATGTCGACTTGGTCGTCGACCTGATCCGCGCCAAGGCGTGCCTGGGCGGTCAGGCATTGGTTCAAAGGTCGGGGGCCAATGCGCTCCAACCTCCGGAACTGGCCTATCTCGCGCTGCTGGCCGAGCAGTCCGCCCGGGACTCGGGTGTCCCGGTTCCGATGGGTGATGCATTGGCCCGGCGCGTGGTCGAGCTGCACGACGCTGTGAAGGCTGCGCGTGCACCGGGTCGAAACGCCGACACCGCCAAAAAGGATCTTGTGGGGATCGTCGAGCAGGTGTTCTCGCGCAAGAAGCCGAAGAGCACTGAAGTCCCCGGCGCTGCGGCCTGCAATGCGAACCTTGACGCCATGCTGGTCGACTACGTGCACATAGGCGACACACCGGACATTTCGACGCTGTCGGATTTGTGCGAATCCGTGGCCAACGATCGCAGCGCCTGGCAGCGATCCCGCTGTGCGCGCCTGAACGGCGCACTGGAACGTGCTGCACCAGCCACGCTGACGAATGACCATGTGCGCATCCCGACCGGCGTGCGGCAAGTGCCGGCTGTCGAACACAGGTTGCCGGCAGCAGTCCAGGCTTGTGTGGTGAGCAAGACCCCTGCGGGCGGTGTTGGAGGGTGGTGACATATGACAGGTGAAGACGTCGCCGCTCTCTTCGACGGGACCTGGACTGGTCCTCCCGCAGGTTGGGCGCGCCTGGATTTCGAAGTCGAACTGATCACACCGGCCATCGTGGGGGTGCTCGACATCGACAAACGCGACGCCGGCCTGCCGCTCCGCGCCAAGTCCATCCGCGGACAGCTCCGTGGCTGGTGGCGTGTGCTGGTCGACAGCGGCGATCTTGACGACTTGCTGTTGGGCTGCCTTGGCTGCCGCCCTTCGACACAGGGCGACACACAACGCAGGGCGCTGGACTTCCGGGTCTGGGGGGCAATCAGCCGCACGGATCCTGGCCGCACTGCCGCACCTGCGCCTGGCCTGGTCCACATCGGCTGGCATCAGCATGGCACCGGTGGCGCCGCACGAACGATGAATGGCACTGGCCTGAGGTACGCGCTGCACTTCGCCGACGCCACCCGACCTGACCTGCGCCGCCTGGCGGCAGGACTCGGGGGGAAATTGCGTGTGGAGCTCGAGGACGGCGCGTTTGCCGACGCCATGCGCCGCGTGGTGGCTGCCTGGGCGACCTTTGGTGGCATCGGCATGCGCACCCGGCGCGGGTTGGGTGCCGTGCGGGTGACGCACGGGGGCAGGATGCTTGATCTGACCGACCCCGCGGGTCGAGGCGGTGATGCCGCCCTGGCCGATGTCAGCGCCGTGCGCTGGGTCTGGCGCATCGGGAGTCCCGCGTTCAACACGGGGCCTGTGGCGCTGGAAGCCGGTTTGTCGACTCTCAAGGAGTTCCGGTCAGGCGTCCCCCTTGCAAGGAGCAATCCCTACGGCCGCTCGAACTGGCCGGAAGCCGATGTCGTTCGGCAAGCGACGGGCTTCTACGCGCCCGGTCATGCGCCCAGGGGGGGCCTGGCGCGCGCCCTGCCGCGCATGGCCTTCGGTCAGATGCCGATGCGCTTTGCCAGGGCGCCGGACGATGTCGATGTGCCGGGAAAGGACCCGGCGCCGCGCACCTTGATGCCGGCCGGTGTACACCGCCTGCCGAGCTCCATGATCGTCCGCCCGCTGCCGCCGTTGGCGAATGGGCCTGCAGGCGGCCAAGGCAGTTACCGCTGCCTGATGGCCCAGTTCCGGTCGATGGCGGGGGCCACGCTTCCTCGTGCCGCCGTCAGCGGGCCCCTCCAGCCAGGCTCGCCGGTTGACTGGCCGGCGTGGGACGTCTCTTGGCGGGTTGGTGCCGGTGCGGCCGCTTGCGGCGGCGTCGTGGCCTTGGGCGACGCCTCGTGCGCCGGCGGGTCTGGAAAGCCCTTCGCCGACCCTCGTGATGCCGCCCAGGCGTTGATGAACCGGTTCTGGACCCTATGAGCCAAGCCCCCGCTTCCGGATGGGTATTCGTCGCATCGCTGGGCCCGGTGCAGGGTTTCATCGGAGCCGCGCGGCGCACGCGCGACCTCTGGTACGGCAGCCGCCTGCTGTCAGACTTGTCGCGCGAGCTGGCCACCTCGCTGGAGGCGTTGCCCGGGGCGTGGCCGATCTTCCCTGCCCCTGCTGCGCTGCCACCCGCCAAGGTGCATTTGATTCAGGCGCCGGTCTCGAACAAGATTGTGGTCTGCCTGCAAGCGCAGCCTGGCGCTGACTGCGCGGCGGTCGCCAGGGCCTTGCGCGATTCGCTGCACGCGCTGCTGCGGCGGGTCGGCACGAGCTGCTTGCGGCAGCTGGGTCGGCGCGGCCGCGAGGCTGTCGACGCAGCCGCCTTTCGCGCGCAGTGGCGTGACGCGCTGGGCCTGTACTGCGCCTGGGCCTCGTTCGCCGAGCCGGGCGGGCGCAGCTACCCCGAGGCCTATGAGGAGGCGCACCGCCTGCTCGACGCACGAAAGGCCTGCCGGGACTTCGTGGCCAACCCTGTGGACCGGGCCGGCGCCTACCTGTCGTCGCTGGGTGGCGAGCGTGAGAGTGTGCTGGCCGACGGCCTGCCCCGGATGCTGCGCGCTACGGCGGCGCCCGCGGCAGTGTCAGCCGCATCCAGACTGCGCCTGCGCATGGGGATAGAGCCGCACGAGCACCTGGACGCCGTCGGTCTGACCAAGCGCGTGCTCGGTCGCGGGCTGGGATTCCCTTCGATCACGCGGGTGGCACTGCAGCCTTGGGTGCAATCCTGGTCGGACGACTTGTGCCGACAACTGGGCGCCAGGCTCGACCCGCTTTCGGCGTTCGACATGGTGCGCAGGTACGGCTGCGTCAACCCGGACCCGATGGCCCGCTTCCCGTTCGACTGCGAACTCCTGCTCGCCTCGCGGCGTGCCGAGTGGCGGCGGGTCATCGCCAGCGAAGTGCCGCCCTTCGATGAGGCGGTGGCCCGAGAGCGCGCGCACGAAATGCTCGACGACCTGGAAGCGTTCCTGAAAGGAAGTCATGAGTCCCTGCGGTTGCCGGCGGACGACCCACTGCATGTGGCTTTGCTCGCCGCCGACGGAGACCGCATGGGCGAGATCCTGGCAAATCCGGCATGCGCAACGCTGGCCGTCCATCGCAAGGTCTCCGAAGTCCTGGCGGGTTTCGCGATCGAGGCGGGCGGCATCGTGCGCGCACATGGCGGGACTTGCATCTACGCAGGCGGTGACGACGTGCTGGCGCTGCTGCCCGTGGGCAGCGCGCTGCGCTGCGCCGAGGAGTTGCGCAACGCTTACGCTTCGACGCTTGCGCGCGCGGTGCCCGACCTGGTGCAACCCCGCCCGACGATGAGCACCGGCCTGGCCTTCGGGCATGTGCTCGCGCCGCTGGGCGGCTTGCGAGCAGATGCCGAGGGTGCCAAGCTCGCTGCCAAGCAGGGTGCCGATGGCAAGGGGCTGCGCAACGCGCTGGGCATGGTCGTGCACCCGCGCAGCGGTGCGGCACGCCTGGTGGTGGACCGCTGGGAGGCTGCTGGCCTGGCCGGAGGCGCGGGGTCGAGCTTCGTTAATCGGATGGAGCACTGGCGGGAGGCCTTCGAAACAGGCCAGTCCTCCGGCTCGTTGCCCTATGACCTGCCCAAGGCGCTGCGTGGTGCACCGCGCGACGCGCTGGCCGGCCTGGCGCGCCGGGTGCTGGAGCGTCGCGGCAACGCGCCCGGGGCTGTCTTCGAACGACTGGTGCAGGACCACCTGGCGCGCCGAAAACGGGAGTTCGTCGACGAAGACCCTGGAAGGACGCTGCTCGCGCTTGCCGACGAGTGGTATGTGGCGCGCTGGCTGTCCGCCTGCGCGGCGCCTTCACCGGCGCTTGTAGTGACGCGGCCACCGGCCATGAAGTACCCGCCCGCCGACGCTTCGCGAGAGCCCATGTGATGAAGGAGTTCGACCTCTTCCTGCAGCCCCTTTCGCCGTTGGTCTTCCGCAGCGGACGGCCGTTCGGCGAGGCCGACGCTGGCGGTGGGGAGTCCGGGCTGTGCCTCCCACTGCCGGCCACGCTCGCGGGCACGCTTCGAGCGGCCTGGTGTGACGCCATGGGTCACACACCGCGCGATCAAGATTGGCAGCTCAACCGCATCGACGTGCTGGGACCCCTGCGGTGCGCCGCCCACAGCCTGGGCAGGCGGGTGCATTACCTGCCCGCACCGGCTGACGCCCGCCTGGAACGGCCGTTGGTGCCGGGTGGTCCCGCCATGCCGCGGCGCCTGCTGCCTGTCGACCCTGTGCCTGATGCGGGTTGCGACCTGCCGGCAGGCCTGATGCCCATGCGACCGCCACCCCACCACCAGCCCCTGGACACGGTGCCGCCCTGGTGGCGCGCCGAGGACGTCGCGGCGTGGCTGGCTGCGCCCGATGCCCCGGCGGGGTGGCTTGGGCGTACCTTGCCCGACCTGCCCCAGGTCAGGCGCACCCACACCGCCGTCGATGGCAACCGCCAGGCCAGGGCGGGCAGCCTGTACCTGACGATGGGCGTCGACTTCACCTCTGCACGCCCGGCCACCGGCCGCCAGGGCCTGTGGGCGCGGGTCCGGGTCGGCCGCAAGGACGCAGCTGCTTGCAAGGCAATGGACAAAGCGATCGCCAGCGGCATGTCATCGGGTGTCTTCGGACGGTCCTGGCGGCTGGGTGCCGACGGCGGCGCGGCGTTTGTCGAGGCCTTGCCGGACGGCACGGCAGGCCCAGATCAGCCCTTCGCGGCGCTGGCCGAGGCACTCGACAAGTGCAAATGCCCTCCCGGTACCCGCATCCGGATGATGTTGCTCACTCCAGCCTGTTATGCCCGAAATGGCTGGTACCCCGACGGACTGGCCCCGCCGGCCCCGGTGGCTTGCGACCAGCCACTCGAGGGCCGCCTGGCCGGCATGCCCCCCGGCTGGAGCTTGCGCCTGCTCTCCGCTGCCGTGGGGCCCTACGTGCCACTGGGTCGCCTGAAGGCGTCGAGCCTGCGCGGTCGGCAGCCGGTCAGCGGCCTGCAACGACTGGCGCCGGCGGGCAGCGTCTACATCCTGCAGGTGGTGAAGCAGGGGCCGCCATTCAAGTGGGCGGACCTGCAGTTGCGCTCGAGCTGCCGCGCGGAGTACGCGCGCGACGGGTTCGGCCTCAGCGTCTATGCGCTGCATCCCTAGGCGTCACCGAGATGCCCGTTCCGACCGAAGCGCCCGCGCCGACCCGCACCGGAGTCCCCATGGCCGACACACAGCGCCCGTACTTCATCATCTGCCGCACCTTGCTCCACATCGGGTGCGGGCAGTCCATCGCCGACATCGACCTGCCTGTGGTGCGAAACGAGACCACGGGCCACCCCTGCATTCCGGCGCCGGCGCTCAAGCGTGCGCTCCGCGACGCGATGCCGAGTGATGTGCGCAATGACGAGGTCCGGATGAAGGCCCTGTTCGGCGCCGAGGGGCCGAATGGCGCCGGCATGCTGGCGCCGCAGGAAGCCTCGCTGCTGTTGCTGCCGCAGGCCTGCTGGGCCGGTGGCATGGCCTGGATGACCTGCCCGTCGATCCTTTGGCGGCTGTTGCGGCAGGCCCAGGGCAGCCCTTGGGGACAGAACGCGGCGCCCCCTGCCGGGGTACCCCGTCTCGCCGACCACCAGGTCCTGGTCGACGCCGGTAGCCCCTTGCGGCAAGCCTACTGCGGCCGCGAGTCAGTACTGCTGGGCGATGAGGCGCTGCAGTGCGCCCAATTGCCGGGCGGGCAGGCCGCCGGCTGGCCCGCCTGGCTGGCCGCCACGGTGACTGGAAGCGACGACACCATTGACACCATTGAGTGGCGCACGCATGTGCAAAGCCGCATCGCCATCGTGCCCGATGCCGTGTTCGACGGCCTGCTGCCGCAGGCCATGTGCGTGCGGGCGCGAAACGTGATCAAGGACGATGTGGTCGACAACCTCTGGCGCGAGGAGTCGGTCGCCGAGGAAGCGGTGTTCCACGGCGTCATGTGCGCGATGCCGCTGTCCGCCCACAAGGCGCAGTATGCCGACACCAAGGCCGCCCTCGATGCCTTGCCGACCGAAGCCCGGCTGCAGGTAGGTGGTCACGCCGGCATCGGGCAGGGTTGGGTGCAATGGTTGCTCCGGGGAGCGACAGCATGACCCGATTCACGAGCCTGGCGGCAGAGCGCCTGTTCAGACGGATGCAGCAACGCTGCGACGCCTTTCATCGCCAGGCCGACGGGGCCGAGCACTGGGCGCGATATGGGGAGCTGGTCGAGCGCTTGCCGCACCTGCTGCGCCACAACGGCTTGCGCCTGAGCCTGCAATACCTCCACCGCCTGGCCCTTGCCCGTGGCGAGGTGGCCGCAGGCGCGTTGCTGGCCGACTGGCTGGGCACAGGGGGTGCGCTGACGGGCGTGCACCTGTGCCATGCCCTGCCGGCCGCTGGCGCAACGCCGCCGACCGGGTCGGCGGCGCGCCGCCTGTCGGAGCGCCTGGGCGCACACGAAGCCGCGCTGATGAAGACGCTGTGGCATGGTGTGCAGCCTCCCGAAAGCGTGGGCGCCGAGCGGGCCGAGCCAGTCGAACTGCCGGACCTGCCGCGATGGGGGCCTTCTTTGCCGCAGGAGCTGCAGTGCCACCCGGGCCTGGCTTGGCGCTTCGGGGCCGACATCGATCCGGTCTCGCCGCGCGACCACCGCGCGGGCCGGGCTCAACAGGTGCTGGGCGCGCTTCGCGCACGAGGGGCCACGCACCGCGATGCCTACCGCCTGGTCTACCAGCGGCGCCGGGGCTGGCTGTCGCGCATCGCCTGTTGCACCGACGCCGCGGGCCTCGTGGACCTCGCCTTCATCAACCTGGGCGATCGCGGTGTCTTCGAGACCCAAGCCGAGCTCGGCATCGCGACCGGAATGCCGGTGATCCCGGCCAGCGCGCTGCGGCACGCATTGCGCGAATCGCTGTGCAACAAGGTGAAGGCGCAGGCAGACCCGGACCACCAGCGCGCCATGCGTGAACTGGTCGGGCGCCTGCTGGGCACGCCGAGCCATGCTGGGCGGCTGGTCGTGCACGACGCCTGGAGCGTGCCCGACGAACCCACGACGTCTGGCCCCGGTCCACTGGTGCCCGACGTCGACACCCCGCACCACCCCGACTATTACCGCGGCCGCCAGGACAAGGCCTTGCCGACCGACAGCCCGGAGCCCAACCCGCAGTGGGCCGTGCGCGGGCGCTTCCTGCTGGCGGTCGGTGACTCGGTCGAAGGCGCGGCGGGCTGGGCGCCCCGTGGCCTGCGCTGGCTGTGGGAGGCGTTGACCTGCATCGGTGTCGGCGGCCGCCGGCGCGCGGGCGCGGGTCGATTCACCGACCCGCCGCGTTCACCGCCTGCGCCGCCTGCGCCGCCTGCGCTGCGTCCCAACGTGGGAGCGCCGTCAAGTCACGGCTGGTAGCGTTCGAACAGCGCGCTGAACTGGTCCTCGAAGCTCGGACAACTGAACGTCACGCCGTCCAGGGTGTAGCTGTCCGGTTGGTCGGGCAGGGAAAAGTACAGGTGGGGCCTGCCCAGCCGTTCAGACGCCAGGCGGAAGTTGTGCAGCTCACGGAACCAGGGCCTGTCTGCCAGGCCCGTCGGCAATGGGCTGCACAACCACATGACGGCCAGGCTGGAGGCCCCCTGGTGCATGGTCGTCACGCGCGCATCCAGGTCTTTCTTGTCTCCAGCCCAGCTCTTGCATTCGATGTTGATCAAGACGCCATTGCGCAGCACGATCAGCGTATCCCACTCGGCCCAGGTCCCGCCAGCACGTTCCACCTTGGGGCGAAGCCAGAGCTCGGAGACGATTGCAAGCCGACTGACGTCAGCGCGCAGGAATGACAGGACCCTGCTGGCAACGGCCGATTCGAACAAGTTCCCGGCATTGAGCGTAGCCGGCGGGATTCTCTCGAGTCGTTCGAACGCCGCCGTGCGAAGCGTCACCACCGCATCGAAGAAGGCCTTCAGCGGCCCTTGGCTCAGGCTGCCGGCCACTGCATCCACATCAGGCAGCAGGGGCGCCAGGATGTACTCCACCCCTGCCTTGCGGTCCGGTTCCATCAACGCGGGCCGACCGTTTCGTTCCCAATCCGCGCGAGACCGCGCCAGTTTCTCGCGAACACAGTCAAGGTCCCGGTCGATCTTGTCAAGATCGCCTTGCACGTCCGCCGAGGCCAGAACCCTGCCGGCCGGCACCTGTGCTCTCAGCAGCCCGGCCAGTGCAAGCCTGAACGCACTGAACTGCTTCTCAACGACAGTCTTGCAGTCGTCGTAGTCGAGGGCGCTGGGGTCTCCTTTGAGCAGACGATCCCGCCTGGCCGCGAAGCGGTTCGCGTCGGCGCTGAAGGTCGACTCAAAAGTGCCTGGATTCCTAAACAAGTCACCGATTCCTGGATCGTCAAACCGTTCGGAGCGCTCTGCACTCCAGAGCAGACAGCCGTCCCGCCGGGTCAGCCCATTGCATAGAAGCACGTCGTCGAGCTGGACAAAGGGGGCGAATTCGAATTCCGCAGTCTCGAAATTGCCCGGACCCCTGAGATTAACCTGCAGCCGCACCGGTTCGCCTTCGCCGTAGACGACTTCCTCCAGTCTGCTGCCGAAGTGGTCAAGCAAGGCGGCAAACATCGGCTTGGTACCACCGTTGCCGATCAGCGTGATCGACGCGTCGGAGTCGCACCCTTCGATCTCGCCGATCGCGCCAGTCACCCAATCTGCGATCTCCCCAAGATCTTCGGGGACTGGACCGCTGAACTCCTCGACATTCATGTGGTAGCGGCTTTGCAGCGTATCTCTCAATCTATTCGTTGATTCGCGAGAAACCCGGCCTGCATGCGCCACCCATACGGTCAGGTCGTCGCGCAGATCTTGGCAGTACCGCAACGGCCCCAGATTGGCGACGTTTTGCCCGGTCGACACGACGACGACGTGTTGGCCCATGTTGCCTCCCAGATCGACAAACAGCTGACCCTACTGTGGGAATCGACCCACAAGCCCCCCAAGCTCGACACTTCCGTGCCCCATTGCGGCATTTCGTGTTCAAGCAGCCATTTCGTCCCGCAGGACAAACTCGCGCCGGACCCAAGCTGACAAGCCGCTGGCGCTGAACTCCTGGTCATTTCGTCCCGCAGGACAAACTCGCGCCGGACTTTGCATGCCCGGAAAAATGATGTCGCCCAATGCGTCATTTCGTCCCGCAGGACAAACTCGCGCCGGACCCTCAAAACGTATCCTGGCCGAGTACAGTCATTTCGTCCTGCAGGACAAACTCGCGCCGGACATCTTCGCCTGGGCAATTCACCTTGGCTTCTGGTCATTTCGTCCCGCAGGACAAACTCGCGCCGGACCATGAACCAGTATGAGATTTTTTCCCTCATGCAAGTCATTTCGTCCCGCAGGACAAACTCGCGCCGGACCCATCACGCCTGTGGAGTTCTTTGTTTACGCAGGTCATTTCGTCCCGCAGGACAAACTCGCGCCGGACACCGTGGAGAACATAGTCATTTGGGGCGTCGCGTCATTTCGTCCCGCAGGACAAACTCGCGCCGGACCGAGAAATAGCCCATAAACTACTT
>Ga0209573_1002278_pt1 | contig 25228 bp, 24 predicted proteins | sample TNRBio252014_DNA_FD_185870 | JGI IMG/M metagenome (GOLD analysis project Ga0209573, IMG submission 185870) | Wastewater treatment Type I Accumulibacter community from EBPR Bioreactor in Madison, WI, USA - TNR Reactor_6/25/2014_ DNA (SPAdes)... | ecosystem: Engineered > Bioreactor > EBPR >... | reverse complement strand
AGACTATGGGGCCGCACCGACGGGGCGAGACCGAGGGACTCGGAAAGATCGAGGACGCGTTTGCCGATGGCCTCGATTTCGCCGGCGTTCTTGGCCTGCACGGCGATGAAACCCTCGGCGACGAGGCTGCCGAAGGTCAGGGCGAGGAGGGAACGCTCGCCGCCGCGGTCGATCGCCGCAGGAAGCTGGATGCCGCTGTTCCAATCGGGCTCGTCGAGTTTGTCGAGCACGGCGAAAATCTCGGCGGGAATCGGCACGACGACCTTGTCGACGAGTTCGCCGGGGAAATTGGTGAGATCGATGCGCTCCGGCGCGGCGGGGGCCTCGGCGTCCTGAGCCATGACGGCGCCCGGGAAGATCGCGCTGAGGGCGATGGCAACGACGAGACGGCGGAGGGCAGCAGAGAGCGTCTGGGACATTTCAATCATTACGGGATCCCCGAAATATCGCAGAAAATCGGTGGGGATCAATCAGGCATCCACCTCCTTTTCCCCTCAGATCGAGGCCAGAGTCACCGCGATATTGCCGCCAAAACAGACATCGACATCGCTCCCCTGCACGCGGGAACGCTCGTGGTAGTCACCGGCGTAGCGCAGGATCCCGGGTTCATCCTCGCGATAGATCACGTGGAGGGAATGGCGCTCCTGCTCGCAGCGGATCATCCGCGGCTCGGGCTCGCCGGGAGCGGGATGGGGCAGATTCACATTCCAAAAATGCCCGGATCCGGGAGGGTCCGCGAGGAGTCCGGCGACGACACTCCCGGCACGCTCGGCCGCCTTTTCCCAATCGACCGCCAGCCCACGCCGGAGGTAATGCGAGAGGGTCACGCCCGGGATGCCTTGGAAAGCCGCTTCGCGCACCGCCGCGACGGTGCCGGAGATGACAAAATCGTGCCGGCCGAGATTGCCGCCGTGATTGATCCCCGAGAGGACCCAATCGGGCGCGACGGGCAGGAGATGGGCAAGGGCAACCCGCACGCAGTCGGCCGGGGTGCCGTCGATGGCAAAGGTCCGCTCGCCCCGCTGCTCGTAGCGGATCGGCGTGTCGGTGGTGACGCGATGCCCGATCTGCGACATCTGCGAAGCCGGTGCCACCACCCAGACTTCGTCGAAGAGTCCCTCGGCGATGCGGCGGAGCGCGGTGAGTCCGGCGGCGTCGATGCCGTCGTCGTTGGAGAGCAGGGCGATCATGGGGCGAAAAATACGGGATTTGGGTTTTGCTCCCCTCCCCGCGAAGGTCTATGTCTCAGCCGTGGCCAGCACGCAAGAGATCCTTTTTTACGACCGATACGCGGGCGTCCTCTGCTCGGAGGCGATCTATGGGGAAAAACCCCTGCGATGGACCTACGAGACCGCCCTCGGACGTCTCTGCCTCGAGGGCATCATCAAGCGCCGCTGGTTCTCCCGCCTCTATGGACGCTGGGCCGACAGCCGAGGCTCAGCCAAGGAAATCGCACCTTTCCTGATCCGCTTCGGGGTCGATCCGGGGGAGTTCCTCGATCCGGTCGAGAGCTTCCGCACCTTCAACGAGTTCTTTTCCCGACGGCTCCGCCCCGAGGCAAGACCCTTCGCTCCCGGGCCTGACACGGTCCTGTTCCCGGCCGACGGACGGCATCTCCTCGTCCCCGACCTTTCCACGGCATCGACGATCTTTGCGAAGGGACGTCGCTTCGATCTGGCGACACTCCTCGGAGACGCGGACCTGGCCACGGCCTTTCACGGAGGTAGCGCCGTGATCTCGCGGCTTTGTCCCACGGACTACCACCGATTTCACTTCCCCCTCGACGGCGAATGCGGCGAACCACAGCTGATCAACGGATCGCTTTACTCGGTGAACCCGATCGCCCTGGCCCGATCGCTCCGCTATCTCTACGAAAACAAACGCCGTATCACCGAAGTGCGGCATCCGGTGATCGGACGGTATCTCTTTCTCGAAATCGGCGCGACCAACGTCGGCGGCATCGTTGACACCGCCAAGCCGGGCCCGATCGGGAAGGGCGAAGAGAAAGGCTATTTCCGCTTCGGCGGCTCGATGGTGATGACGCTCTTCCCAGCTGGCACCTTCCAACCTGCGGCCGACCTCCGCGACCAATCCGCCGCCGGCATCGAGCTCTACGCCCGCATGGGCGATCGCATGGGTTCGATCGCGGGTTGAGGGCACAAAAAAACGGCTGCCCCCGCGTGAGAGGCAGCCGTCTTTAAAGAGGTTCGGATCAAGAGGGGAGGTGAAAACCTCCCTCCTTCACCTGAGCCAACTCACTTGGAGCAAGCGGCGTGGCTGTCGCAGCACTTGGTGGTTTTGCAGGCGGTCATGGAGAGAGCGCCAATGGCAACGATCGCGAGAAGGATGATGTTCTTCATAGTGTGGTGATATTCTGGTTAGGTTAAGATCCGAATGGGCACGATAAGAACGCTCAAACCCTGTGGGCCGGAACGCCAAACGGTTGCATTCGGGTTAAGAGACCGTAGACTCGCCGACTTCAAAAAAAAAGCAACCCATGAGTCGACAGCCAAAACACCTCGCGGTGGCGGGCGCGACCGGGGCCGTGGGGATCGAAATCCTCAAGTGCCTCGAGCAGCGCGACTTCCCCATCAGCGAACTCACCCTTCTCGCTTCCGCCCGCTCCGCCGGGAAAACGATCCCGTTCCGGGGTAAAGAAGTGATCGTGAAGGAGTTGACTCCCGATTCCTTCCAAGGAGTCGATATCGCCCTTTTCAGCGCCGGAGGCAGTATTTCCAAGGCTTTTGCGTCCCACGCGGTCGCCGCCGGGGCCGTCGTGGTGGACAATTCCTCGGCCTTCCGGATGGATGAAAACGTCCCGCTCGTCGTGCCCGAGATCAATCCCGAGGACGTCAAGACCCACCAAGGCATCATCGCGAACCCGAACTGCACCACCATCATCACTCTGATGGCCCTCAATCCGATGCATCACGCCTTCGGGGGAGTGAAGAGCGTGATCGCGTCCAGCTACCAGGCCGTTTCCGGCAGCGGGGCCCAAGGCATTTACGAACTCGAGGGACAGGTCAACGCGATCGCCAAGGGCGAACCAATCCCCGAGCGCAAGGTCTACTCGCGCCAGATCGCCTTCAACGTCATCCCCCAGGTCGACGTCTTCACCGACAACGGCTACACGAAGGAGGAAATGAAAATGCACTACGAGGGACGCAAGATCCTCCATGCCCCCGACCTGAAGGCCTCGGTCACCTGCGTGCGCGTGCCGGTCTATCGCTCGCACTCGGTCTCGGTGACCGCCATTTTCAACAACAAGCCCTCGGTCGAGGCCGCCCGCGCCGCCATCGCCGCGGCTCCGGGAGTCCACGTCATCGACGATCCCTACGCCGACATCCCCGCCTTCCCGACGCCGCTCGATTCCACCGACAGCGACGATTGCCTCGTCGGACGGATCCGCGAGGACCTCGTCCTCGAAAACGCCCTCACCTTCTGGGTCGTGGGCGACCAGGTGCGCAAGGGCGCGGCGCTGAACGCGGTGCAGATCGCCGAGCTGCTCTGATCCTCAACCCGCGATGGACGCCGCCTACCTCGCCGCCCGCTGCCGTCTCGTCGACGAGGCCCTCGATCGTTTTCTGCCCAAGCCGAAAACGCGTCCGGCCACGATCCACGAAGCGATGCGCTACAGCCTTTTCGCGGGCGGCAAACGGCTGCGTCCCATCCTCTGCCTCGCCGCGGCCGAGGCCTGCGGCGGCTCGGTCGAGTCGGCCCTGCCTCCGGCGGCGGCGGTGGAGTGCCTCCACACCTACACCCTCGTGCACGACGACCTGCCCTGCATGGACGACGACGATCTCCGTCGCGGCATGCCGACCTGCCACGTGAAATACGGTGAAGGCATCGCCGTGCTCACGGGTGACGCGCTTCTCACGATCGCCTTCGAGATTCTCGCACAAACTCCGCCCTCGTCGCGCTACGGCGTCGGAGCCTACGTCGCCGAACTCGCGGTCGCCTCCGGCAGCCGGCACTTGATCGGCGGCCAGGTCCTCGACCTCGAGGGCGAAGGCAGCGAGGTCCTTCTCACCCCGGCCCAGCTCCGCTACCTGCACGAAAGCAAAACCGCGGCCCTGCTCACCGCCTCGATCCGCCTCGGCGGCATGACTGCCAACGCCACGCCCGCGAAGCTCGCCGCGCTCACCGAATACGGCCAAGCCCTCGGCCTCGCTTTCCAGGTCATCGACGACATCCTCGACGTCACCCAGACCAGCGAGAAGCTCGGCAAAAGCGCCGGCAAGGACATCGCCGCCGCCAAATCTACCTACCCCGCCCTCTTCGGACTCGAGAAGAGCCGCAAGGAAGCCGCCCGTCTCACGAAGAAGGCGCACGATGCCCTGAAGCCCTTCGCGAAAAAGGGCGAACGGATGCACGAGATCGCGGATTACCTGTTGGACCGGGAGTATTGAGCCCCTCCTCAATCCGGATGATGCCCCGCGTCCGTCTCGAGGCGCGGCATTTCTCCGGGAGCGTGACCGTGGATGCGCTCGTGATCTTCGGCCGGTTCGAGATGCGTCGTGACGATCGTCGACGGCCCCACTTCCTCGCGGATTTCGCGTTCGATCTCGCTGGCGATGGCATGGGCATCGCGCACCGTCGTTTCATCGTCGAAGACGAGGTGAAAGTCGACCCAATGACCATCGCCGAGATGGCGGTGGCGCATCTGATGCCAGGTGACGCCGTGACGCGCCGTCGCCGCATCGAGCCTCGCCACCAGCGCGCTCTGCACCACCGGATCGGCGCGGTCCATCAGACCATTGGCGCTTCGCCACATCAATGCCCCGCCTGACCAGAGGATGTTCAGGGCCACGAGCATCGCACAGATCGGATCAAAGCCCATCCAGTCCGTCGCCCAGGTCAGACCGAGTCCAGCAAGCACCCCGACACTCGTCCATGCGTCCGTCAGGACATGATGCCCGTTCGCCTCGAGGATGAGCGAGCCGCCTTTTTTCCCGAGCCGCAGGAGATGCCAGCCCAGCCAGCCATTGATGAGCAAGGCGACAGCGGTGAGCAAACTGCCGGACCCGAGATTCTGCGGCGCTTCCCCCACGACCCATTGCCGGATCGCCTGCCAGAGAATGAAGAGGCCCGCAATGGAGATCAACCCGCCTTCGAAGCCCGCCGAGAAAAAGGAGATCTTGGCATGACCATAGGGATGTGTCTCATCGGGCGGCTTTTGCGAAAGGCGCAGGCTGTAGACGACAAAACCCACCGCCGCGACGTGCACGATCGACTCCGCCGCATCACTGAGAATCGCCGACGACCGCGTCAGCCACCAGGCCCAGACCTTGATCGCAAGCATGCCCACCCCCACCCAGAAGGAAAGCCAACTGGCCCTCCGGAGGAGCGCCTGACTGCGTTGCGAATCGGTCATGAAATGGAAGTCAGTCTACACGGTTTCCACCGTTTACTGTTCATTGTTTACTGATTACCGCCCCCCGGGCGCCACCCCCAGCTCCCGCAACTGCCGCGCTGCCGTGCCCGCCCAATCGCGGTTCGCGGCCGGACTCGCCGGGCTCGGATGAAGGACGCGTCCGATCTTCGCAAGGTGCCCGATCGACTCCGCGACGCGGGCGAGACAGGCCTCGGCGAAACCACCCACGCCGATGAGGAGGTCGGGCTGCAGTTGCCGCAGATGTTCGGCGAGATAGGCATCGCAGGCGACCTCTACCGGTGCCATTTCCGCGGATGGCAGTTTGTCAGGAGTGCGGTTGCGGCTGCTCGCCTCAATCCAGACGAGCGGGCAATAGTTCACCACGTAATGATCGGCGAAAAAGTCCTCCGCCTTCGGATACCATTCCGAGAAGAGCCCCCAGAGACGACGACCGCTCACCTCCGACTTGTCGCAGGCGAATCCCACGACCGGCCGCTTCGGATGCTCGGGCACGGGCTTTTGCACCGGAGCCGAGATCCCCATCCAGTCGCGCACCAGGGCGATTTCCCCGAAAGGCACTCCCGTCTGCGCCATGCCCCAAGGACCCGGATTCATCCCGAGGAAAAGAACGCGCTTTTTCGAGTCGCCGAAGCGCCGAACGTAAAGCTCGTGCGGAGCCCGGGCATACTCGAGCGGGTTGTAGACATGCGTCACCGGCTCGGTGAACGAGAGCCCCCGCAGGTGCGAGACGAGTTCATCGGTGGCGGTGAGGAGGGCGGCGGAGACGGACATGCCCGGCAATCACGACGCGGAAGCCGATTCGTCAAGGCGTGGCGATGGGATTTGCCAGCGTTTGGACGTAATGACCCTCGCCGGCCTCGATGATCCGACATCATGATCACATCATTCGGAAGACTGAATCGGTCCTGCATCAATACTAGTCGCACCAGCCGCCGCGAGAAAATAGAAATAGGTCAGGCCAGCGAGAAGCATTGCCCCGGTAACGAACGACCAGCGTTTGGTGAAACGGTTTTCGGTCCGTCCTTCGAGCGCGATGGTCGCAAAGACCCAAATGACCGGCACGATCAGGAAGACAGCCCCGTAATGTCTGACAAACAGGGTTCTTCCATTGATGGGGAAACCGATATCCGGATATCCAGCCCCTTTGAGGATCAACCCCGTCGCCATGAATCCAAAAAGGATCACGACGATTTGCATCGAAGCGAGCACCGTCTGGATGGAGTATTCGTGAAGCCAGCGTGAGTTCATGGATTCGGCGCGAAAATGGTGATCGACACTCTTCAGCCCTTCGCGACAGTAAACACGATTTCAGGGAAAATGGTCAAGCTCGCAGCAGAAAACTCCCCCACCCTTGCCATCGTCGGCTCCGGCTCGGTCGGCGGGTATTACGGCGCCCGCCTCGCCTCCGTCGCCGAGGTTTCCTTCCTCATGCGGCGCGACCTTGCCGCGGTGCGCGAGCACGGCCTCATCGTCCACAGCATCGCCGGCGACCTGCATCTCGATCCGGTTCGCGCTTTCGCCACGACCGCGGAGATCGGTCCCGTCGACCTCGTCATCATCGCGATCAAGTCGACCGCGAATGAAGCCCTATTCGACCTGCTCCCGCCGCTCCTCAAGCCCGGCACGATCCTCCTCACTCTCCAGAACGGACTCGGCAACGAAGCCTTTATCGCGCGCCATTTCCCCGGTCATCCCATCCTCGGGGGACTCTGCTTCGTCTGCATCAATCGCGGTGAGCCCGGCGTGATCCATCACCTCGCCCATGGCCGCGTCGAGATGGGCGCCTTCTCCCATCCAGAAACGCTCGCGCCCGTCGCCGATCTGTTCATCCGAGCCGAACTCGACTGCCGCGTCCTCCCCGATCTCGGGCTCGCCCGCTGGCGCAAGCTGGTCTGGAATGTGCCATTCAACGGCCTCGCCATCGCTGCTGGCGGCCTCGACACGCAACAGATCCTCGCCGATCCCGCCCTCCTCGCTCGCACCCGTGCCCTCATGGGCGAGGTCATCGCGGTCGCGGCGGCGCTGGGTCATGTCATTGATCCGGCCTTTGCCGAGGGCAACATCAAGGGCACCCTCGAGATGGGGCCCTACCAGCCATCGAGCCTCGTCGATTTCCTCGCTGGACAGGCCGTCGAGGTCGAGGCAATCTGGGGCGCTCCGCTCGCCGAAGCGAAACGACTCGCCGTGCCCACGCCCGAACTGGAATCGCTACACCGCGAGATTTGCGCGGCGACCGGATCGGGTGGATCGTAAACCATGTCCGAGTTCACCCTGCCCGCCGCCTTCCAGTCCGCGAAACCGGCCGTCGGAATCGTGCTGGGATCGGGACTCGGTGGATTGGTGGATTTGTTAGGGAACGCGAAGTCCTTCGATTACGCGGAGATCGGTGGTCTGCCAGTTGGCAGCGTCGAAGGCCACGCCGGGAAACTCCATCTCGGGACCCTCGGCGGCGTAAAGGTCGCCGTCGCCCAAGGCCGCGTTCATATCTACGAGGGACGCACCGCCCGTGAGGCCGCGGCGATGATGCGGCTTTTCCACCAGCTCGGCATCGGCACCGTCGTCCTCACGAATGCCGCCGGCATTGTCAACGCGAACCTCAAACCGGGACGCTGGATGCTGATCTCCGATCACCTCAATCTCGCAAGACAATCCCCTCTCACCGGGGGACCGCATTTCATCGACCAGAGCGAGGTCTATTCGTCGGAATTGCGCAACCTCCTCCGTGCCGAGAGCCTCGAGCTCACCGGCAGCAAACTCGCCGAAGGCATCTACGCATGGGTCAACGGTCCGGAATACGAAACACCCGCCGAAGTCCGCATGCTCCGCACCCTTGGCGCCGACGCCGTCGGCATGTCGACCGTGCCCGAAGCGATCCAAGCCCGCGCCCTCGGCATGCGCATCGCGGCGCTCTCCTGCCTGACGAACTATGGCGCCGGACTCTCCGCACATCCCCTCAGTCATGAGGAAGTGATGGAAGTGGGTCGGGCAGCCGCAATGGAGCTGTTCGCGCTGCTCGAGAGTGCGATCCCGGCGATGGTCGAGATTTGAGGCTTCAGGGTCTGCTCTGCCAAGCAACAGGGTCCGACCTCGGCGGGATTCGCGATCATTCGCGTCTCATTTGCGGTCATTCGCGTTGAATTCGTGTGCGCGAATCTGCATCGCTTTGGTCGGCGTCATTTCAACGCAAATGAACGCAAATTCGCTTCGCTCCCGCAAATGGACGCAAATCATTCATTTTGTTTGATTGATGACGTGAATTCTTGACCCCACCCCGCCCGGTCTGCCACGCTCGCGTTCCCCCATGACCTCCGAAACCCCGTGCCCGAAAAACACCCGCCGTGTCGTCATCGCCAGCTTTGTCGGCACGACGATCGAGTGGTACGACTTCTTCCTCTACGGCACCGCCGCGGCGCTCGTCTTCAATCAGCTCTTCTTCACGAACCTCGATCCCCTCGCGGGCACGATGGCCTCTTTCGCCACCTACGCGGTCGGCTTCTTCGCGCGTCCCCTCGGCGGGATCGTCTTCGGCCACTACGGCGACAAGATCGGACGCAAGTCCATGCTCGTGACCACGCTGATGATGATGGGCGTGGCCACGATCCTCATCGGCCTGCTCCCGACCTACAACCAGGTCGGCCTTTGGGCTCCGGCTCTGCTCGTGCTGCTGCGGTTTGTGCAAGGCTTCGGCGTCGGAGGCGAATGGGGTGGGGCCGTCCTCATGGCCGTCGAACACAGCCGCGAAGGACGCCGCGGCTACCACGCGAGCTGGGTGCAGGCGGGCGTGCCGGTCGGCATGCTGCTGGCGAACGGCGTCTTCATGCTCGCCTCGCGGATGGACGAAGCCGCCTTCCTTTCCTGGGGCTGGCGCGTGCCCTTCCTCCTCGGCGTAATCCTCCTCGGCGTCGGCATGTTCATCCGCTTGAAGATCTACGAGAGCCCCGTCTTCACCAAAGCGAAGGCGGAGGACCCGGGACCAAAGGTGCCCATCCTCGCCGTGATCCGCGAACATCCCCGCAACGTCCTCCTCGCGATGGGAGCGCGCTTTGCGGAGAATGCCTACTTCTACATCTTCACCGTACTCGTCCTCAGCTACGGCTCGCAGCAGCTCGGCATGGAGAAACAGGGACTCCTTTATGCGGTGATGTTAGGGTCGGCAGTGCAGCTAGTCGCCATTCCCGCCTTCGGGGCGCTCTCGGACCGTTGGGGAAGGCGTCCCGTTTACCTGGGCGGGGCCGTGTTCCTCCTGCTCTTCGCCTTTCCCTTCTTCTGGCTCGTCGATACGAAGATGCCCGTCCTCGTCTCGCTAGCCATCGTCATCGGCTTGATCGGTCACTCGGCCATGTATGGACCGCAGGCCGCCTTTTTCTCGGAGCTTTTCGGCACCCGGGTCCGCTACAGCGGCGCCTCACTCGGCTATCAGCTCGCCTCCCCGCTCGCCGGCGGTCTCGCCCCGCTCATCGCCGTGGCCCTGCTCGACTGGAGCGGCGGAAAACCCTGGCCCATCGCCGTCTACCTCATCGGCATGGCGCTCATCACCCTCGTCGCGGTGTGGTTCGCGGAAGAGACGCACCGGAAGGGGTTGTGATTCACCTCTCCACCGCCATCGCAATGCCCATGCCGCCACCGATGCAGAGGCTGGCGATGCCGCGGTGAAGGCCCTCGTCTTCCATCAGGTGCAGCAGCGTCGTCAGCACGCGTGCTCCGCTCGCGCCGATGGGATGTCCGAGGGCGATGGCGCCGCCGCGGCGGTTGAGCCGCTCCGGATCGATCCCTAGCAAATGCGCACAACCGAGCGTCTGCACTGCGAAGGCCTCGTTGATCTCGATCGCCTCCACCTCGTCGAGACTCCAGCCCGCCCGACCGCAGACGCCGCGGATCGCCTCGACGGGACCCAATCCCATCAATCCCGGATCACATCCCACGACGGCGCTTGCGACGACGCGAGCTCTCGATACCAGCCCGAAGCGCACGGCCGCGCCCTCTCCGGCAAGCAACACCATGGCCGCCCCATCGTTGATCCCGGAAGCATTGCCGGCCGTGACACTTCCCTCAGGACGGAAGGCCGGTTTCAGTTTCGCGAGCCCCTCTTCGGTCGTCTCCGGTCGGGGATGTTCATCCTCGGCGATCAAGCCCTCGCGCGTCGCAATCGGCACGATCTCCCGGGCGAAAACCTCACGATGCGCCGCGGCGAGCCGCTGGCTGCGCGCGGCGAAGGCATCCTGCTCGGCCCGGGTGATGCCGAGCTTTTCCGCAATGCGCTCGGCCGTTTCCCCCATGCCGATCTCGAGCATGGGATCGCTCAAGCCATCAAGAAAAAGCGAGTCGGTCAAGACGGAGTCGCCGAGCTTCTTTCCCCAGCGCGCGTCGAGGGCGTAATGCGGGGCGCGGCTCATCGATTCGACGCCACCCGCGAGGACGAGGCCGCATTCCCCGAGCCGAATCGCATCGGCCGCGAGCGCGACCGCCTTCAGCGAGGATCCGCAGGCCATGTTCACCGTGAAGGCCGGCACCGCCTCCGGCAAGCCGAGACGCCAGCCGACCTGGCGCGCCACGTTCATCCCGCAACCGGCCTGGAGGACTTGGCCGAGGATGACCTCGCCGATTTCTGGTCGCAAGGACTCAGGCACCACTACCTCGGCCACGGCGAGGGCGAGGTCCGCGGCGGAGAGGGATTTCAATCCCCCGCCAAAGCGGCCGATCGGGGAACGTTTCGCGTCGATGAGGTGGACGGGGGTCATGGTAAATCAATCAAGGGCATCTGACGGAGGCCGGGCGAAATAGCGGGAACAAACTCCATGCGACCGAGGATCTCAGCCTCCAAATCCACTCCCGGCGCGATTTCGACGAGGCGCAGACCGCGATCGGTCAGTTCAAACACCGCCCGCTCCGTGACATAAAGCACCTGCTGTCCCCGCGCGAGAGCGGAGGGACCGTGGAAGGAAACCTGGTCGAGCGAGCGCACAAACTTGGCGTGTTTGCCCTCGCGCACGATCCGCAGGCTTCCGTCCTCCACCGCCACCTCGAGATCGCCGGCGCGGAAGGTGCAGCAGAAGACGAGCCGCCGCGCGCTCTGGGCGATGTTCATGAAACCGCCGACTCCGGCAAAGCGGCCCGCGAAGTGGGTCACGTTCACGCTGCCTTCGGCATCGATCTCAACGGCCCCGAGCACGGCGAGGTCGAGCCCGCCGCCGTCGTAGAAATCAAACTGGGAGGGCTGGTCGATAATGGCCTCGGGATAATGGCTGCAACCGAAGCTCAGGCCCGAGGCCGGCACCCCGCCGATGGGTCCGCTCTCGACGGTGAGGGTGAATTCCCCGAGCCGTCCCGTCTCCGCCGCCACCGCCGCGACCGCTTCCGGCAGGCCGATGCCGAGGTTGACGATGTCGCCCGCGCGCACCTCCCGCAAGGCCCGCGTCCCGATGATCTTGCGCTCGGAAAACCCCAGCCGCGGCACCGCGGCAAGGTCTTCGCCCGTCTCGACGTAACTCGCATTGAAAGCCTCACCGAAGGTCTGGTCGTGTCCCTCACCTCCTGACACAACCACATGATCGACGAGAATCCCGGGCACCCGCACCGACTTCGGATCGTCAATGCGATCCACGAGCCGCTCGACCTGGGCGATGACGATACCGCCGTGATTCTTCGCAGCCTGGGCGATGGGGAGGACTTCGCCGATGAACCCCTCGCGCTCCATCGCGAGATTGCCCTTCCGGTCCGCCGTCGTCGCGCGGATGAGCCCGACATTCACCGGCACCGGCTTGTAGCGCAGCCAGGTCTGGCCATCGAGGACGATGCGCTCGACGAGCGGCTCGATCGTGCGAGCGTTGAGACGGCCGCCGCCGTTGACCGGATCGATGAAGGTATTCAATCCCACCTGGGTGAAAATGCCGGGACGTTTCGCCGCGATCTCGCGCAAGAGGACGCAAAGCACGCCCTGGGGAAAATTGTAGGCCTCGATCTCGTTGGCGAGGGCGAGGGCCCCGAGTTTGGGGGCGAGGTTCCAATGGCCTCCCACGACCCGGCGGACCAGTCCACGATGGGCGAGGTGATTCAGCCCGCGATCGCCGCGGTCGCCCTGTCCGGCGCAATAGTAGAGGGTCAGGTCCTGCGGTGCACCCTCTTGGAGAAAGCGCCGCTCGAGCGCGGCCGTGAGCAACTCCGGATGACCCGCCCCGACAAATCCACCGATCGCGATGGTGGCACCGCTGGGAATGGCCGCGATGGCTTCGTCGGCGGTGGAGAGTTGGGCCTTGGCGCGCATGAAAGATTCGGGGACCACTGATCGACGCTCATTTTCGCTGATGTTTGCGCTTCGCGTCCCTACTTTTTACCTTTTACTTTTTACCTTTTACGCCGCCTCCGGCGGCCTACCCACGCCATCCCCCGTTGATTTCGATGGTTTGTCCGGTGACGTAGGACGCGAGGGGCGAGCAGAGGAAGAGAACGACATTCGCGACCTCGTCCGTTGTTCCGAAGCGTCCGAGCGGCACGTTCTTCAGCATTTCTTCGCGGACGCTTTCGGGAATGGTCGCGGCCATGTTCGTGTCGATCACACCCGGTGCGACTGCGTTCGCGCGGATGCCACGACGAGCCGCCTCGCGGCTGAGGACGCGCATCATCGACTGAACTCCGGCCTTGGCCGCCGCGTAGTTGGCCTGACCAAAGAATCCCTGGATCGCCGCGATGCTACCGAAGCTGACAATGGACCCGCCGTCGCGCATCACCGCGAGCCCGTGCTGGCAGCAGAGGAAGACGCCGGTGAGATTCACATCGAGGACGGCGTCCCATTCCTCGCGGTTCATCTTCGCTATGGTGCGGTCGCGGATGATGGCGGCGTTGTTGACGAGAAAATCGATGCCGCCGCGCCACTCACGCGCCGCTTCCATCATCGCGCGCACCTGCTCCTCGTCGGAGACATCGGCGGCGGCGACGAGCGCGCTGTCGGCACGGGCCGCGTTCAATTCCGCGGCGAGCGCCTCCGCGTCGGTGCCGGTGGTGCCTTTGTCAGGATGATTGAGGATCACGTCCGCCCCGGCCTCGTGGAAGGTGCGAGCGATGCGGGCCCCGATGCCCTGGGAGGCGCCGGTGACGAGGGCGATTTTGCCGGAAAGGTCGATGGGGATCATGGGAGGACGCGATGAAAGCAGGGGAACACCGCCGATGCGAGCTTATTTCACGTAGTCGGCTCCGCTCAGGCTGTGAAGGACGGAATCCTGCCATTCGAGCAACTTCACCGAAAGCGTTTCGGCCACTTCCGGCTTTTGCGCCGCGAGATCGGTCTTCTCTCCCGGATCGGCCTCGAGGTCGAAGAGCTCGCGTTTCACCCCGCCCTTTTTCTGATCCTGCACGAGCAGCTTGTAGCGCCCGTCGATGATGGACCTGGCCCCGCCGTGATCCGCCTCGACGATCGCCGGCTGACGGTAGTTCTGGAAGTTCCGCGTGGCGATGCCATTGGCCACCTTCACCAAAGGGGTCGTGCCTTTCTGCAACCCGGGATCGAGGTAGGGTTCCGGCTTCCGTGCGGCGAGCGCACGCGTGTCGTAACCCCAGAAGTAGAGCGGCGAGGGACGTTCCTTGGCCTCCCCCGCAAACAGGGGCATCAGATCGATCCCGTCGAGAGGACGGTCGGGCAAGGGCGCGTCGGTCAGGGCCGCGATCGTCGGAAGCAAATCGCTCGTCGAGGCACGCAAGGGCGTGGCCGTCGGCTTGGGAAAGCGCGCCGGCCACTCGATCAGGCCGGGCACGCGGGTTCCGCCCTCGTAGAAATCAGCCTTCATCCCGCGATGGGGCGATTCGCGGAAGCCGTCGGGCGAGGTTCCGTTGTCGCCGCAATAGAAGAGGAGCGTGTTCTCCTTCAATCCCGAACCGGCGAGGTGCTTTCGCAGGGTTCCGATGGCGCGGTCCATCGCCGTGATCTCCGCGTAACGCTCGCGCAAGACGTCGCCGAGAGGACGGGTCGTCTGGCCGCCGGTTTCGTTGGACGTCAATTTGACCATTTTGTCAGGGTACTTCGCGGGGAGCTCATCGTAGAGCGCGAGATCCTCCGGCAACCCCTGGTAGGGCTCGTGCGGCGAACCGAACCAGATCACGGCGAGGAAGGGTTTGCCCTCTACTTTGGCCCGGTCGAGGAAGCGGATCGTTTCGTCAACAAGGATGGCCGAGCTCTCGCCCGGGAAGACTTCGGGCGGTCCGCCGTTGCGGGAGAAGGAGGGATTCAGCTCGAAGAAGTTGTCGTGGGAAAGGCATTCGTGGAAACCCATCGCGAGCGGGCTCACCGGCGACTCCTTCTTCACCGCGCCGACGTGCCACTTCCCGAAATGCCCGCAGCGATAACCGGCCTTCGCCGCAAGATGAGCGATCGTGATCTCTTCGGGACGAAAGGACCAGCCCGGCGCGAAGGTGCCCATGCGCGCGGGATGACGGCCGGTGAGGAAACTCGCCCGCGTCGGCGAACAACTCGGATGGGCCGCGTGAAACCGATCGAGCCGCAGTCCCGTCGCTGCCATCTCGTCGAGGACCGGGGTTTTGACGTAGGGATGTCCGTTGTAGCCGGTCTCCTCCCAGCCATGGTCGTCGCCCATCATGAGGATGAGGTTGGGGAGCGGTTCCGCGGCATGGAGGATGATCGGGAAAAGAAGCAGGAGGGTTAGCGAGGGTTTCATCTGGCGGCGTCTTTCAAAAGCGTCTGAAATAGTGACACGGGAATGGGGACAGGGGAAAGGATGGAACCATTCTCGCATCATTCCTTTGTCCCCATTCCCTTGTCATTCAGGTTCGGCGTTGTCCATTTCACCTTCGCCACCCAGACGCGGTTATCCGCGCCGCGGGCGATGAGGGGAGCGGGATCAAAGAAGCGAGGACCGGGGGCTTGCATCCATTCGGTGACGGTGACCCAGCTTTCGTTTTCGTTCACCTCGGTCACGCCGAAATTGCCGAGGCGGGCGCCATGCTCGGGCACGAGAACTTGCTCGCTCGTCCGCACCACCCGCAAGGTCTCCGGATCGACACGGGCGATGAAGAGCGGGGCGCGATGACGCATGACGTGGTCATTGTTCGCCCCGCGACGCGTGTAGACGAGGAAGAGCGCGTCGCGGTGGGTCACCCAGTGTTGCTGGGTGTTGTAATTGCCGAGATCGGAGCCGTCGTCGAATTTCCAGGGCACCGGTTCGGAGTAGGTGCGTCCGTCTTCACTCACCGCCACATAACCGCTCTCGTCGTTGCGCAGGGTCAGGAAAAAGCGATCGCCCCACTGGACCAGCGAAGGTTCGTAGAGACCGCGTCCGATGGGAACGGTGACTTCGTTGCCTTGGTCAAGAAAGCGCAGTTCCGTTCCATCGAAGGCACAGCGCAGCACCGTCACGGAGTAGCGCGGTGTGTCGGGTGCCTTGAAATAGATCGGCAGCAGCACGGTCCCGTCTTCGAGATCGACCCTTTGGACACAGCCCGCCCCGGCGTTCTCAAACTTCGGATCGTCCGGCATCGCCATCGTCTGCCAGGGCGACCATGCATTCGCCGCCGGATCGTAGACAGCGTAGGCAGTGCCGCGCGGACGCACCTTCATGACGTGGCCCTTTTCGTAGATCGCGGTGTGGCCGATGCCGAGGAGCTTTCCCGAAGCCGCGTGCCACTTCGGCCAAAAGTCGCAGACGGTGATCTCGAGATCCTTGTGCTCTTTCCAGGCAAATGGCCGCCGGGCGAAGCTCTCGTGCTCGACCGGATCGCTCCACGTCTTGCCGAGATCGCTGCTCCGCATCGTGTTGAGCGCGTAAAAAAGATCCGATCCGGCGAGGTCGAGCTTCTGCAGGGTCATCACCGGGAGAGGCTCGTCAGAATCATTGCCTCCAGCCCGCGGCGGGATCACCCCGGCCCGGGCGTGGACCCAGCAGGTTTTGCCGTCAAAGCCACGCCGCGCCACAGTCTGCTCGATCTCGTAGAGGGGATCGGCGGCCCTCGTCACGGGCGATGACGCGAAAAGAAGACAGGCAATGAGGATCGGCAGTCGCATGGCCCTATGAAATCACGTGGTGCCGGGGAATGACGACCCCATTTCCCGCCGGAGTTGCGCCAAGAATTGGGCCGGGAATCACGTGCCGCATCGCCGCAGCCGCGGTAGTGGGCATGGTTGAAAATGCTTGCGAGAGCGGCATGCGACTTGACAGAAAGCTGGAAAGCTGGAAAGCTGGATTGATGAAAACGACCTTGGATTTGCCAGCCGATCTCGTCCGTGAGATGAAATTGCGAGCTGCCAGCGAAGGCCGGAAACTCAGGGACGTGGCAACCGAGATTTTTCGCCGCGGCCTCTTGCAGCCCAGCCTCCCGAGCGAAGCGCCGCGGCATCGGGTGAAGTTACCCTTGATAGAATGCCGTCCGGCAACCACGGAAATGAACCCCGAGAGTGTGGCGGAAGTCCTCTTGAAACAGGAAGCAGACTGGAGCAATGAAGTTGCCGGACGTTAATATCTGGCTGGCGCTGACGCTTTCCGGACACTCGCATCACCAAGCCGCCCGGATCTGGCTGGACGGACAGGAGGATCACTCCAGCATCTATTTCTGCCGGGCGACTCAGCAGGGATTGGTCAGACTCCTCACGACCGCAGAGGTGCTAGCCGTCTACGGAATTCCTCCGCTCGCAAACCGCGAGGCATGGTCGGTGCTGGAAAGTTTCATGGCGGATGATCGGATCGCTTTTGCGAACGAACCCGCCGACGTGGAAGATTCCTGGAAAGCACTGGCAGCGTTCCGCGACACGAATTCACCCAAGCTGTGGATGGACGCATGGCTGGCCGCCTTCGCCCGTTGTTCCGGGTTTCAAATGATCACGACCGACAAAGCGTTCTCCCAGTTCGCCGGACTGGATTTTCACGTGGTGAAAGCGAGCCCATTTTAAGCACCCGCTCGAAAACTCCTTCGTGGAATCGCCCAGTATTCCGAATGGCACGGAATCAAGAAGGCGACTCGACGGACATGAGCTGATTACGGCTGTCAGCATCCGCGCGTGAAACGACGAACCTCCCCGCGAGAACGCGTTAGGAGGTAAACCACTTTGTTCCTGCGCCGCGTCAGACCACGCAAGCCCCGCCTTTCACATCCCGTCCAACAACGGATCCCCCACCTCTCTCCGCCAGGTCTCGAGCCGCTCCTTCAGCACGGCGAAACGCGGATGCCCCTCGTTCGAGAGGTCACGGAGTTCCAGAGGATCCGTATTTCGATCGAAGAGCTGCCAGCGGTCGAGCGTCGGGTAAAACACGAGCTTCCATCCCTCATCGGTTTCGATGGATCGTTGCGTGTCGGTGAAACTGCCGAAGACCGCGTCGTGATGTCCTTCGCTCTCGCCTTTCAAGACCTCGGCGAAGCTCCGTCCGGTGACGGATTCCGGGATCGCGATGCCGGCGAGGTCGCAGGACGTCGGAAAGAGTTCGCGCAGATAGACCATCGCCGCGGTCCGGCCCGGGGGGATTCCCGGACCCGCGATGAAAAGCGGTACGCGCAGGGTGTGATCATACTGGTTCTGTTTGCCGCTGAGCCCGTGCGATCCTGCGGCGAGCCCGTGATCGCTCGTGAAAAGGACGACGGTGTTTTCCGCCTTCCCACTGGCCTCGAGTCCGGCGAGAATCTTCCCGACGGCGCGGTCGAGGTCTTCGATCATCGCGAAATAATCGCGTCGCAATTCGCGCACCGATGCCTCGGTGCGGGGACGCGGCAGCAGCTGTTCATCGCGCCCGTCGAAGTTCCCGTGATCGAAGGGATGCTCGGGCAGGAAGTCCGGCGGCGTCTCGATCGCCACTTCGCGGAGACGGGCAGTGCTGGTCTCGGTTGCAAACAGCGGATCGTGCGGAGCCGTGAAGTTCACGTGACAAAACCACGGCTTTTCCCCTCCGCGCCCGATCAGCGAAACGGCCGCGTCGGCAAAACGCTCGTCTATCCCCGGCGTCAGCCCCACCCCGAGCTCGGGAAACCGGGTCTTGCCGTCGTCACTTTGGAAAATCCAACCGGTGTAACCTGTCACGGGTATGCCGCGGCGATCGGTCTGGCCTTCCTTCCAGAATTTCCCGCCACCTCCGGCGAACAGTCCCGCGACCTCGGTGTAGCCGCGCTGTGAGGGACGCCCGGGCACATGCCATTTGCCGACGTGCCAGGTCTCGTAGCCGGCTTCGAGGAAGGTCTCCGGCCAGGTCGTTTCTCCCTCGCGAAAAGGACCGCCATCCCGCTGATGTTCCCAATGGTGACGCCCTGTCAGCATCTCGGCCCTGCTCACATGGCAGATCGGGTAGGAGCAAAAAGCCCGCGTGAAGACAAGGCTGCGCGCCGCGAGTGCGTCGAGATTCGGGGTGCGCACGACCGGATTTCCGAGCGCGGCGATCCCGTCAGGACGCAGATCATCGGCGACGAGGACGAGCAGGTTCGGGCGATCCGCGGCGGGGAGCACGGGGATCAGAAAGAGCAAACTCAGGGCGACGAGGCCACGCATGGCTTCATCAAAGCACGAGAGCCGGCCGTTCGGCCAATCCATTCCGTGCGCGAATGCGCCGCAGGGGATGGACAGGCGATTGAAAGATCGACCTCGACGTTTTCAACACGTCCATTTTGATCTACATCTACGGTGACGCATGTCCCCACTCTCCCGCCGCCAATTCCTCGCTCTCTCGGCCGTATCTTTCCTCGCGCGACCTACCCTCGCCGCCGATTCCACGGCCGCCGCGGAACGGGCCCATTCGGAGATCTGGCGGCGCTTCATCGACCGCCGCTTCGACGTGCTCCTGCACTACGCGGGCTTGAAGGGAGAAGTGATCTTACCCGTCGCAGCGGACTGTCGCGAGGCGCGGCCCAACGGCATGGCTTGGTCGAGTCCTATCGAGGACGGGCCGTTTTTCGGAGGTTTGTATCTCGACGGGCTTTGCAATCGCTGGCGGGCGCGTCGCGATAAGGAATCGGCGAAAAAGGCCCGGCGCATCGCGGCGGGGCTGATGCGACTGGCCGGCTTTTCAAAATCCCCGGGTTTCGTGCCGCGCGGGATCGGGGCGGACGGGGAGTCCTTCTACCCAGCCAGCTCCGAGGATCAGGTCTTCCCGTGGTTCTACGGACTCTGGCGCTACCTGGCCACCGGTCTCGCCTCGCCCGAGGAAAAAGCCGCCATCGAAGTGAAATTGATCGAAACGGGACGCGCCATCGCAGGCCACGACTGGCGGGTGCCCTGCGTGACGACCGAATACGGATTCCGCGGATCCTTCCTGCGTCCGGCGGCGCACGACGCGGTCCGCCTTTTCTTTTTACTCCACGCCATGGCAAAGCTGACCGGCGAGGAACGATGGATGGAAGAATACCGCTCGCGCCTCGATGAAGCGATCGGAAAAACCCCTCGTCCGCGCCGCGAAATCCTCGTCGAAGGACTCGAATTCGATGCCCAGCCGGGCGGAAAGAGCCGGGTCTGGACCCATTCCATGTCGCAGGCCGCCTTGCGCGAATTGGTCGAGGTCGAGGAGGATCCGGCGACCCGCGAACTCTTCCGCACCGCCTTGCTGGCCACCGCACGCCGCGCCGTCCCGTATCTCGAGCACGCAAAAGGCTACACCCGGGACAACGACCTTTCCTTCGACATCGACTGGCGCTTCCTCAACGCTTCCTGGAGGCCGCAGGCCAACTGCGACGATGCCATCGCCCTCGGTCGCAAGCAATTGCCGCTTTGGGCGGAGCACAATCCCCGCAGCCCCTGGGAGGACGAAACGATGCGCGAACCCCTCTTCGCGGCGTGGATGATTCGCCTCGCGAACGATCCCGGATTGAACCGGGACCACGATACCGCCATTCAGGGACTGCTCGAACGCTACGACTGGAGCGGGCTTTACACGGCGAGCGGGTTCATCGCCGTGAACGTCGCCTACGAAGATTCGAGGGATGCAGACCGCTGATTTTCGCGGATTCATGCGGATTGTTTGGATTTCCGAAGAATGCGGATAAACACCCCTTCCCCTCCCCAAATCAGCGAAATTCAGCGTCCATCAGCGGTCCCCTTCCCCGGCCCCACCAAGGATTTCCCCCTCTCTCGTATCCTTCCCCGCGGGATTACCGTATCCGATACGAAAATCGGTTTGTGAATTCCCCTCCGGAGTCCAAATTCCGCGCACACATGAGCCAACACATCCGACTTCACATCCCGGGACCCGTCGAGGTCTCGCCGGCGACCTATGCGGCGATGGCCGCCCCCATGATCGGTCACCGCAGCAAGGACTTCGTCGCCCTTTACGACGCGATCCAGCCGCGTCTCCAGACCCTCATGGGCACGACCCAGCCCGTTTTCCTTTCCACTTCCTCCGCCTGGGGCGTGATGGAGGGTGCCGTCCGCAACCTCGCCACCAAAAAGGTCCTCTGCTGCTGCTCGGGCGCCTTTTCCGACAAGTGGGTCGATGTCGCCCGTCGCTGCGGCAAGGAAGCCGAAGCGCTCCAGTTCGAATGGGGCGTCCCGGTCGATCCCGCCGCGATCGACGCGAAACTCGCCACCGGTGAGTTCGACCTCGTCACCTTCATCCACAACGAGACCTCGACCGGCGTGATGAACCCCCTGGCCGAAGTCGCCGCCGTCGTGCGCAAATACGACAACGTCCTCCTCGTCACCGACACCGTCTCGAGCTTCACCGTCGTGCCGATCGAGGTCGACAAGCTCGGCATCGATGTCCTCCTCACCGGCAGCCAGAAGGCCCTCGCCCTGCCTCCCGGACTCGCCCTCTTCAGCGCCTCCGAGCGTGCCATGGCCAAGGCCGCAACCATCAACGACCGCGGGTATTACTTCGACTTCCTCGAGTTCAAGGCGAACCACGACAACTCGATGACCCCGAGCACCCCGTGCATCGCCACGATCTACGGGCTCAATCACCAGCTCGACGTGATCTTCGAAGAAGGCATCGAAAATCGCTTCGCCCGCCACGAGAAGTTGAACAACATCGTCCACGACTGGGTGAAAAAGAACGGCTTCGAGTTCTTCGCTCCAGAAGGCTACCGATCCAAGTCGCTCACTTGTATCAAGAACAACAAGGACATCGACGTCGCCAAGCTCGGCTCGATCATGCGCAAGGATCACTCCCTCGCGATCGACGGCGGTTACGGCAAGATCAAGGGCAAGACCTTCCGTCTCTCCAACATGGGTGACGAGACCGAGGCCACGATCCAGAACCTCCTCGACGCCCTCGACGACTCCCTGACAAAGCTCTAATCGGTGCCCCCCTGGGAGCGCCGGCATCCCTGCCGGCGTTTCGTTCGGGGCAATCTCCCTGCCCCATGAACTCTCCCTCGCGTTTCCTCTTCCCCCCGGACCCGGATCGCGTTGCAGTGAAGATCTGCGGCATCACCCGCGGTGACGAGGCGCACGCCATCGTCGCGGCGGGAGCCAATGCGCTTGGGATCAATTTCTGGCCGAGGTCGAAGCGCTACATCGCCCTCGAGGCGGCCCTCCCCTGGCTGCGCGAGCTCGCCGGCACCGTGCCACGTGTCGCCGTGACCGTGAACGCCACCGATGACGAACTCCGCGCCCTGCACGAGAGCGGCGCGATCGACTGGATCCAGCTCCATGGTGACGAGACACCGGAGAGGGTCAGGTCGCTCACCGAACAGGGTCTGCCCGTCTTCAAAGCCCTCGGGGTGAAAGATCGTGCCATGCTCGAAACGGCCGCCGCTTTCGCCTCCCCCACCCTGCTCCTCGACGCCTACGCCCCGAATGAATACGGCGGCAGCGGCGAGACGATGGACTGGTCTCTCGGTGCCGAAGCGGTGCGTCTCTGGACCGATCGCCAGATCGTCCTCGCGGGGGGACTCACGCCGAAAAACGTCGCCGAAGCCGTGCGTCAGGTGCATCCCGCCGCCGTCGATGTCGCGAGCGGAGTGGAGTCGTCGCCGGGACGGAAGGATCTCGACAAGGTGAGGGCCTTCATTGAGGCCGTGCGGAGTCGCTGACCGGCGCGACCGGCACCAGCCCCGCCTTTTTCTTTTCCTCAAACTCCGCCCGGGCGTCCGTCAGGTAAGGATTCGGCGGGAGGAGATTCCCGGGAATGGGCGCACGTCGAAAGGCGGCATCGGGTCCGTAGTTCGACGCGAGGTAGGAGATGATCGTCTTTTCCGTCGCGGGATCGAGCGGCCAGAGACCGCCCGACTGCTGCATCCAGCGGATCGTGTCGGTCCACGTCGACTCGGTGCCCTTCTGCATCAGGTATTGACGGGGTGAGTGGCAGACATTGCAGTGCGTCCGCACGAGCTCCCAACCCTCCGCCATCTTCATACCCGTGGCGGGGTCGAGCGGGACTTCGGCTTTGGGCTCATCCGCGCGAACGAAGGCGGCGAAGAACAGGATCAAGGCGAGACAAGACGTTTTCATGGTGTCTTTGTCAGGATCAAACCGCCTGCACGGCGATGCGGTGACAGGCGTTGTTCAGATAACCCTCGGGATTCCAACCCGGCACGAGCATCGGTTGGCTTTTCCCTTCGCTGTCGACGGCGCGGGCCCAGACTTCGTAGTAGCCCTTCTTGGGAAACTTCACCTCCGCGGTCCAGCGCTGCCAGGCAAGCCGGTTGGCCGGGGCCTTGAGATCGGCCTTCACCCAGGTGCTGCCAAAGTCGATCGAGACGAAGACTTCCTTCACCGCGAGGTCGCCGGCCCAGGCATGGCCGCGGCAGGCAAAAGTCTCGGCGAGCGGATGGGTCGAGCCGGAGGCGGGGAACGTGACGATCGACTTCACCGGCATCGACTCGATGATCCGCATGTCCTCCTCGGGCACCTTCGTGCCGGGGGCGACCGGTTCCTTCGGCACCTTGTAGGACATGCCCTTCATTTTCTCGCCGTCGTGGACTCGGTCGCGGATCTCGATCTTCCTCACCCACTTGCCCGAAACCGAGGCGGGCCAGCCGCCCGCAACAAGACGCACGGGATGGCCGTTGTGATAGGGCAGATCGGCGCCGTTCATCGCGAAGGCGAGGAGGGTCTCATCCTCGAGCGCCTTGCGCATGGGGACGCCGCGTGAGATCGCCTCCTTCGCCGGATCTCCGGAAAGGTGAGTGTCGGCTCCTCGATAGGCGACGTAGACCGCGTTCTCCTTGATCCCGCAATGCTCGAGTAGATCGCGCAGACGGATGCCGGTCCATTCGGGACAGCCCACCGCACCGACCGTCCATTGGTTGCCGTGGGCGGGCGGGTTGAACTCGCTGCGCCCGTTGCCGCCGCATTCGAGTTGGAGGCGGTAGGTGTGATGCGGGAATTTTTCCTTCAATTCCGCCAGGGTGAAGGTCGCGGGTCTTTCACAGGATTCCCCTGCGACCTCGATGGTCCATTTCGCTGGATCGAGCGTCTCGGGCAAGGGAGCATTCCCGTTGTTGCGGACAAAGAGGTGTTTCGCCGGAGTAATCTCGTCGTCGAGAAAGTGCGCTGGCGTCTCGGCGTTGACGGGCCGGTCGTTCAGCACAACGAGACCTTCCTTGCCCGGAATCTGGAAGGGCGTCGGGGCCTGGGCGAAAGCGGCGGGAATGAGTCCGGCGGGCATGCGGTCCCAGAAAACGATCTCGCAACCGAGAGCGGCGGTCACCGTCGCGAGCCCCGCCCGCTTGAAGAAGCCGCGCCGCGAGAGCGGATCGGCCTTGCCGCCCCAGATCAACGCTTCGGCGCGCCCGGGATCCTCGGCGTAAATCTCGTGGAGTCCGCGGGGACGGGGTGAATTCGGCTCTTCGTTCATCCCGCCACCTTAGCCGTCGAGGCGAGCCTTGGGCAAGCACGGGAACGGCGTAACCACGCCACGCTAAACCTCCAGCGTTCCCTCGACCACGCCAAGACGCGACTCGGCTTTCAACTTCGAAAAGAGCGCCGTGCCCTCGTTTTCGCCGCGAAGAAGTCCCTGATAGATGCGGATCGTCTCGATCGCCTCGTCCTGACATTCATCCAAGAGCTCGACCCGGAAACGCCGCAGCCCCGCTTCGCGGAGCGCGTTGAAAAAACGGGCACCGCTCTGGGAGCGGCCGTTGAAGAGCGTGTTGCGGCAGCCGACGTCGGCGGTGAGACGGTGCAATTGCCCGACCCGGTCGCGGAGATGGACGACGTGGGTGTCGCAGGGACGTCCGCAGTCGGTGAAGTCCTTGCCCTTCGAGAGGAAGGTGCAGAAGACGCAATGCTCCATGTGAAACATCGGCATGTGCTGGTGCAGGGTCAGCTCGAACCACTCCGGCGGCGCCATCGCGAGGAGATCGAGCACCTGCGAGATGTTGAGGTCGTAGGAAATCGTGAGGCTTTCCAATCCTTGTTCGAGGAGGAGACGCGCCGTGATCGGATTGGCAACGTTCAGCGAAAAATCCCCCGCCATCGCGAGATCACCACGCTCCTTGAAATGGCCGATGCCGCCGAGATTCCGCACCAACACGCCATCGGGTTTGGCATTCTCGACGACACGGAAAAGGCCCTTTTCCCCCGCCTTCTGGATACGCGGAGTGGCGAGGTAGAGCCGTGTCTCCGAAGATGCCTCACGGACGCGGGCGACAAGGTCGCGGTAGCGGCGCACGTCTTCGAAGTCGGCGTAGATCGTTTCGATGCCGCAAGCGAGCGCGGCGTCGACCTGGGCTTCGGTGCGGCAGAGGACTAGTAGCAAGGGGCTCACCACAGAGGGCACCGAGGGACACGGAGATGGGGGGAGGAGATCGGAGACGGTGACGGCGGTCTTGCGGCGACGCGAATAGGCATCGAGGCGCGCCTGTTCGAGACGCTCGACGAGGGCGCGGCGGAGACGGTTCAGTTCGCTCACCGGCAGAATGACGGCTCCTGACAAAACCATCTCAAGTTCGGCGAGTTCGTAGACCGTGCCACCGAGGCGG
>Ga0209573_1002277_pt1 | contig 25230 bp, 22 predicted proteins | sample TNRBio252014_DNA_FD_185870 | JGI IMG/M metagenome (GOLD analysis project Ga0209573, IMG submission 185870) | Wastewater treatment Type I Accumulibacter community from EBPR Bioreactor in Madison, WI, USA - TNR Reactor_6/25/2014_ DNA (SPAdes)... | ecosystem: Engineered > Bioreactor > EBPR >... | reverse complement strand
AGCGTCAGGCCGATCTGCACGGCGGAGAGGAAGCTGGTCGGCTCGTTGGCCAGTTCCGCCGCCTTGGCGGCGCCGTGGTCGCCTGCTTCGGCCATGGCTTCCAGCCGCGCCCGCCGGGCGGAGACGATCGCCATTTCCGACAATGCGAAGAAGCCGTTGAGCAGCGTCAGCGCGAAAAGAACAAAAATCTCCAGCCAGAGCATCGAATATCTAACGTCAATGGGCGCCCGGATGGGCGGCGAGCGCCCTTATCGCACGGCATGGACCGTTCCGGCAATGGCTTATCGGCTTGCCCCAAAGGCTGAGACAGGGCGATCAGTGCGTGGCGTCGGGCATCGACGCCTTGCGCCGCGCCATGTAGTCATGGAGCGCCTCGTCGATGCCGGGATCGAGCGGCGGGGGCTGGTAGTCGGCCAGCATCTTCTTCCAGATCGCGTTGGCGCGCTGGGCGGCGTCCTTTTTGCCCTCCGCCTCCCATTGTTCCACCGAGTTGTTGTCGGCCACGGACGAGCGGTAGAAGGCGGTTTCGAAATTCGCCTGCGTATGGGCGCAACCGAGGAAGTGGCCACCCGGCCCCACCTCGCGCAGGGCATCAAGGGCCTGGGCGTTGGCATCAAGGTCGATGCCCTTCGCCAGCACGTGCATCGCGCCGAGCTGGTCGCAATCCATGATGAACTTTTCATAGGACGCGGCCAGTCCGCCTTCCAGCCAGCCCGCCGCGTGCAGGACGAAATTCGTGCCGGCATGGACGGTGGGGATCAGCGTCTGGGCGCTTTCATAGGCGGCCTGCGCATCGGGAATTTTCGAGGCGCAGAGCGAGCCACCGGTGCGGAACGGCATGTTCATCCGCCGCGCCAGCTGCGCTGCGCCATAGATTGCCTTGGCGGCCTCGGGCGTGCCGAAGGTCGGAGCGCCCGACTGCATCGACAAGGTGGAGACGAAGGTGCCGAAGATCACCGGCGCGCCGGGCCGCACCAGCTGGGTGAAGGCCGTGCCGGCCAGCACCTCGGCCAGCACCTGCGTCAGCGTGCCGGCCACGGTGACCGGGCTCATCGCCCCCGACAGGATGAACGGCGTGATGATGCAGGCCTGATTGGCGGCGGCGTAGGCTTCGGCCGCGCCCAGCATCGTCGCATCCCAGACCATGGGCGAGTTGGCGTTGATCAGGCTGGTGCAGACGGTGTTCTGAGCCACGAACTCCTTGCCGAACAGGATTTCGCACATCGCCACCGTGTCGGCGGCGCGCTCGGGGTGGGTGACCGAGCCCATGAACGGCTTGTCGGACCAGCGCATATGCGCATAGACCATGTCGAAGTGCCGCTTGTTGACCGGCCTGTCCACCGGCTCGCACACGGTGCCGCCCGAATGGTGGATGAAGGGCGAGAGATAGGACAGTTTGACGAAATTCTCGAAATCTTCGAGCGTGCCATAGCGCCGTCCCCGGTCGAGATCATGCACGAAGGGCGAGCCGTAATTGGGCGCGAACACCATGTTGTTGCCGCCGATGACGACGTTGCGCGCCGGGTTGCGGGCGTGCTGGGTGTAGATCGGGGGAACGCTGGCGCAGAGCCGGCGCGCCAGCCCGCGCGGAAAGCGCACCCGCGCCCCCGTCACATCGCAGCCCGCCGCCTTGAACAGGGCAAGCGCGCGCGGATAATCGCGAAACTCGATGCCGATTTCCTCCAGCACCGTCTCGGCGTTGTGCTCGATCAGCTCCAGCCCCTCGGCGGAGAGGATCTCGGTGAGCGGGATGTTGCGGGTGATATAGGGGATGGCGTGCTGTCCCGCCGAGGCGCGCGCCGCGCGCCGCGCCTCGCGGCCCCGCCGTCCCTCGCGTCCGGTATCCTGCGCATCGGTCATGGTCTTCCGGCCATCGGCGGCCGCTCCCTGGCGTGATGCGGCAAGGGTGCCCCTTGCCGGTGAAATGACTTGCCCGCCAGCGACCTCATTGGCCTTGGTGCGACAGATCGGCGCGCGGCAGTGGCGGGCGGCCGAGGATATGGTCGGACAGCTTCTCGGCCAGCATGATCGTCGGGGCATTGAGGTTGCCGGTGGTGATCGAGGGCATGATCGAGCTGTCGACGACGCGCAGGCCGGCGACGCCGCGCACCCGTCCCTCGGCATCGACCACCGCGAGGGGGTCGTCCGCCGCGCCCATCTTGCAGGTGCAGGAGGGGTGATAGGCGGTTTCCACCCGCTCGCGGATGAAGGCATCGATGGCGTCATCCTCCACCACCTCGGCGCCGGGCTGGATTTCGCGGCCGCGATAGGGATCGAAGGCGGGCTGGGCGAAAATCTGCCGGGTGAGGCGCACGGCGGCGCGCATCTCCTGCCAGTCCTCGGCGTGGCTCATGTAGTTGAACAGGATGCGCGGATGGCGGAGGGGATCGGGCGAGGCGAGGCGGACAAAGCCCCGGCTTTTCGAACGCATCGGCCCGACATGGGCCTGAAAGCCGTGCTCGCTGGCCAGGCCACGGCCGTCATAGCTGACCGCCAGCGGCAGGAAATGGTATTGCAGGTCGGGGTAGGGCACATCGGGCCGCGAGCGGATGAAGCCGCCGGTCTCGAAATGGTTGGTTGCGCCGAGCCCGGTGCGCAGCAGCAGCCAGCGGGCGCCCACCAGCGCGCGCCCGAGCAGTCCGGTCCAGGCATAGAGCGTGACCGGCTGGCGGCAGGCGACCTGAAAGTAGAACTCCAGATGGTCCTGAAGGTTTTCGCCGACGCCGGGCAGGGCCTTGATCACAGGCAGGCCATGCGCCTTCAATTCCCCCGGCGGGCCGATGCCCGAGAGCATCAGCAGTTGCGGCGAGTTGATCGGTCCGCCGGCGAGGATCACCTCGCGCCGTGCCGCCACATGGCGCAGGCTGCCGCCCTGCCGGTAGTCGACGCCGGTGGCGCGCCCGTTCTCGAACCGCACGCGCGTCACCTGCGCATGGGTGGCCAAGCGCAGATTGGGGCGGCGCAGCGCCGGCTTGAGGTAGGCGTTGGCGACCGACCAGCGCCGGCCGCGATGAATGGTCATGTCGAGACGGCCGAACCCGTCCTGATCGGCGCCGTTGAGATCGTCGTTGAGGGGATGGCCCGCCTGCTGCGCCGCTTGAAGGAAGGCGCGGTGCAGCGGGTTGGTCAGGCTGCCGTAGCGGGTGGCCAGCGGGCCATCATGGCCGCGATGGGGCGAGCCGCCCTCGGCCCGCGCTTCTGCGCGCCGGAAATAGGGCAGCACGTCGGCATAGCTCCAGCCCGCCGCGCCCTCGGCCTGCCAGCGGTCGAAATCGGCCGGATTGCCGCGCACATAGACCATGCCGTTGATCGACGACGAGCCGCCGATGACGCGCCCGCGCGGGCAATGCATGCGCCGCCCGCCCAGGTGCGGCTCGGGCTCGCTCTGATAGCGCCAGGTGTACTTGTCCCAGTTGAGCGGCATCGACAGCGCCGCCGGCATCTGGATGAAGACCGAGCGGTCGGAGCCGCCCGATTCGAGCACCAGCACCGTGCTGCGGCCATCCTCGCTGAGCCGGCTGGCCAGCACGCTGCCGGCGGAGCCGGAGCCGACAATCACGAAATCGAAGGTCTCGGGCGCGGCGGACACGTTTGGCGACTCGTGGGCAGGGGCGGGCGACATAGCCCGGCCAGTCCCATGGCTGTACTGGGCGCGGGCGCAACAGGAATGATCAGGCACGACATCCGGTTGTGCAAATGCGTCCGGCGCTGGCGCTTGCCAGTTCGCCCCGGCCTCTGTCATGACTGGCAGGGATGATTTCAGCCACGGACGGACCATGACCCTGCGCGCGATCCTGTTCGACAAGGACGGCACCTTTGTCGATTTCAACGCCACCTGGGGGCCGGCGATCGAAAGCGTGATGCGCGAGATGGCGGGAACCGATGCGGGCGCGTTTGCCCGGCTGGCCGAGGCCAACCATTTCGACATCCCCAGCCGCCGCCTGCGGCCGACCTCGCCGTTCATCGCCGAGGCCTCGGCCGATTTTGCCCGGCGCTGGGCCGAGGCGCTGGCGGTGCCGATGTCGGCCGCCTTCCATGCGCGGATGGACCGGCTGCTGGATGCGGCGGCGCTGGCCTCGGTGACGCCGATCGGCGCGCCGGACGAGGCCTTCGCCGCACTGAAGCGGGCGGGCTATCTGGTCGGCGTCATCACCAACGACACCGAGGCGGGCGCGCTGGCCCAATGCGAGCGGCTCGGGCTGATGGCGCATCTCGACGGGGTGATCGGCTATGATTCGGGCCATGGCCGCAAACCGGGGCCGGGGCAGATTCTCGCCTTCGGCGCGCGCCACGGACTGGACCCGGGCCAGATGATGATGGTGGGCGATACCACCCACGATCTGGCCGCGGCGCGGGCGGCGGGGGCGCAGGCGCTGGGCGTGCTGTCCGGTTTTGCCGGGCGCGAGGCGCTGGCGCCGCTGGCCGACCATATCCTGCCGGATCTGATGCAGCTGCCGGCGTATCTGGCGCAGGGCGGCTAGGCTCTCGAATTTGGCCGGGGGCTGCGCTATATGCCGTCCATGACCTACAAGCAGCGCATCGAAACCAACCTCGCCACCCTCTCGCCCGAAACGCTGGAGGTGATCGACGAAAGCCATCGCCACCACGGCCATGCCGGCTGGAAGGAGGGCGGGGAGACGCATTTCCGCGTGCGCATCGTCGCCGAGGCGTTTCGCGGCCAGTCGCGGCTCACCCGTCACCGCATCATCAACGACCTGCTGGCGGCGGAGCTGAAGGAGCGCATCCACGCCCTCGCCATCGAGGCCAGGGCGCCGGGCGAGGCCTGATCCTGCCTCAGAGGCCGGAAGCGCGGGCCTGCGCCTGGGCCGCCATGCGCACCGGCGCGTTGGCGGCGCCATAGGCGTCATAGCCGCCCTTGCGCTGCACCGCCTCGAAGAAGAAGCGATCATCGAACGGCAGGGTGAAGACGTGGAAGAACTCCCCGTCGCCGGCCCGATCGTACAGGACGTTGTGGTTGCGCATCGTCTCGACCAGATCGAAATCGAGGCCGAATTTCTCGGCAATGTCGTCGTAGTAGTTGGAGGGGATGCTCAGCAGCGGCACCCCGGCTGCGGCCAGCGCCGCCACGGCAGCGAAGATGTCGCTGGTCTCGAAGGCGATGTGGTGCACGCCGGCGCCGGCATAGCTGGTGACCGAGCGGGCGGTGGCGGTGTTGCGGCTTTCCGAGATGTTGAGCGGGAAGCGCACCGTGCGCTCGCGGTTCGACACGGCCTTGGAGCGCACCAGCCCATAAGGATCGGGCAGGACGAAAATCTCCTCCGGCAGCAGGCCGAGCACGGCGCGGTAGAACAGCACCCAGGAGTCCAGCTGCCCTTCTGGCAGCGCCTCGGTAATGTGATCGATGCGGGCCAGCGGACCGTCGGGAATGGCGACATCGCGATCGATGACGAAATCGCTCTCGAAGGCGGCGGTGTTGGTCGCCTCGGCGTCGGTGAAATAGATCAGCCCGCCGTTGGGCATGCGCACGGCGGGGATCGCCTTTTCCTGCGCGCCGACGCGGCTTTCGAACGGCTGGCAGCCATAGGCCAGCGCGCGGGCGATGGCGGCGGGCGCATCGTCCACCTGCACCGCCATGGCGCAGACCGAGGGGCCGTGCACCAGCATGTAGGAATGAGCAAAGGAATCAGGCTCGCGGTTGAGCACGATGCGGATGCGGCCCTGGCCGTAGAGCGCCACCTTCTTGGTGCGGTGGGTGCCCATCCGGCGGAAGCCGAGCGCTTCGAGCAGCCTGGACAGCGCCTTGTTGGCCTCGCTGTCGACGGTGAATTCTAGGAAGGTGATGCCGAGGATCTGCGGCGCGGCGGGCGGATCGAACAGTTCGACGCGCCGGCGCCGGGGCTGGCCGCCGGCCACCAGAATCTTCGCGGCTTCCAGTTCCTGCGTGCGGCGCACCTGCTCTTCGAGGAAGAGCAGCGAGCGCATGCCGTCAAGCGCGGTCTGGCGCGGGGCGGCGGCGCGCATCTCGTCGTTGAAGATTTCGAGCGAGAGGGTGCCGGTGTATCCGGTGGCCAGCACGGCGGAGAGGAAGCCGGGCACATCGAGATCGCCCTGCCCGGGCAGGCAGCGGAAATGGCGCGAGAGCGTGTGCGGATCGAGGCTGCTGTGCGGCGAATCGGCGAGGTGGCAGTGGAAGATGCGGTTGCCCGGCAGGCCGTGGAGCACGGCGAGGTCCTGCCCGGTGGCCTGCATCAGGAAGTTGTTGACGACAAGCCCGAGGTGCGGGTGGTTCGCCGCCTCGACGATCTGGCGGGCGGCGGCGACCGTGGTGATGCGCGAGGCCCAGGGCAGGGCGCCAAAGCCGATGCGGATGCTGCGCCGGGCGGCACGCTCGGCCAGTTCGAACAGATGCGCCGCAGCGCGGGCGGCATCGTCCGAGGCGCCGGGGTTTGTGTTGGAGCAGACCAGCATCAGCGGCGCCCCCAGTTCCTGCATCAGGTCGAACTTGCGTTCGGCGCGATCGAGATTGCGGGCCAGCGCCTCGTTCGACATGCCCTCGAAATCGCGGAAGGGCTGGAAGGCGTCGATCGCCAGCCCGATGTCGGCGGCGTGGCGCCGCGCATCCTTGGCCGAGCCCTGATAGAACATCAGGTCGTTCTCGAAAATCTCAATCCCGTCGAAGCGCGCGGCAGCGATGGCTTCGAGTTTTTCCTGAAGCGTGCCGCTGAGCGACACCGAGGCGACGGACCGGCGCATGAAACCTCCTCACGAACCGGACGGCGCGCCGCCGGCGTGACGAGACATAGCCAATCGCGGCGGGTTTGTGGAGACGCAACAATGGCGCGGGCCCCGGCAGGCCGGGATAAGCGCCAGCAGAGGGTCAGCGGCCGTTCTCGGCCCGCCTCTGGCACTTGGTGGCGACCAGTTCGGCCAGTTCGCGCGTCGAGGGCATGCGACGGGCCTTGTTGGGGCAGACCTCGTCCTCGGCGAGATTCTCGATCAGGCGCAGCAGGGTGCGCCGCGTCGTCGCGATATCCTCGGCGGAGAGGCCGGCGAGCGCCACCTCGTTCAGTTCCTCGGCCAGCGGAACCAGCTTGTCCTTCAGCGCCCGCCCCTCGGCTGTGAGGAAGACATAGACGTTCTTGCGGTTGTCGGGCAGCTGGCGGCGGCTGATATAGCCGAGCGATTCCATTGCCTTGAGGGCGGAAAAGGTGGTCGGTTCCATCACGCCGGCCCGCTCGGACAGGGCGCGCTGGGTCAGCCCGTCCTCCTGCCAGAGGATGCGCAGGAAGGTCCAGTAGCCGAAGGAGACGGAATGCTCGGTCAGGCGCATCTGCATGCCGCGCTGGAGCCCGCGCATCGCATCCTTGATCAGGTGGCCGATGCGGTCGTTGGGAACAGCCTCGCGCCAGTGGCGCAGAACGGCTTCTGTACCCGGCGACGGGTGCATGGCACAGTGGGTCACCGGCTTGCGGGGTTTGCTTGTGTCGCTCAATCCATTTCTCCCATTTGCGCATCCAATAACCAAAATTGATGAAGGTTCAACTGGGCCAGTGGATTTGGCTGGCGAATCAGTGAAAATCATCGGGAAATCAAGGCCGTTTGGCGCATTTCCAGCATGGTTTGCTCTCTAAGATGTCTGACAACCTCACGCTTGGCCACGGATCGTCGGTTTGCACGGTGTCCCCGGTGGGGGCGGAACTGCTGTCCTGGCGCATCGCCGGGCGCGAGCTGATCTGGGGCGGGGATGCCGCCTTCTGGCCGCGGCGGGCGCCGGTGCTGTTCCCGGTCTGCGGCTGGATGAACGGCGGGGTGATGCGGGCGAAGGGACGCGTCATGCCCTGCGGCGTGCATGGCTTTGGCCCCGATGCGCTGTTCCATCTGGAGCGGACGGGCGCGGACAGCCTGCGCGCCACGCTGGCCGACAACGCAGCAACCCGCGCCGCCTTTCCCTACCGGTTCGGGCTGTCGATCGACATCGCGCTGGAGGCGACGGGGTTCCGCTACGATTTTGCCGTCAGCAATCCCGGCGACGAGCCGCTGCCCTATGCTCTCGGCTTTCATCCCGGCTATGTCTGGCCGTTCGACGGCGGCGCCAAGCAGGACTACCGGCTGGAGTTTCAGGCGGAGGAGGTGGCGCATGCCCCCCGCATCGCGCCGGGCGGACTGTTCACCGGCGAAACGCTGCCGGTGCCCTTCGAGGGGCGCGACCTCAATGTCCTGCGCGGGCTCGACCGGCCGGATGCGCTGGTGCTGCTGAACGCGCGAAGCCGGTGGCTGCGTTTCGTGGCGCCCTCGGGCCGGGCGCTGAGGGTGGAGATGGCCGGTATTCCGCACTGGGTGTTCTGGTCGCGGCCGGGCGGCGACTACCTCTGCATCGAGGGCTGGACCGGGCACGGCGATCCGGTCGGGTTCACCGGCGAGATCATCGACAAGCCGGGCCAGACGCTGCTGGCACCGGGCGAGAGCGCGCGCTACGCCTATGCCTGCCGGTTCGAATAGGGCTTGCTCCGGCGCGCGGCTTGTGGTCATCAGTTGTCAGACAACAAGGCGCGGGCGGTCTGGCCCGGAGCGCCGCCGATCCCCGTGAGCGAGGTGACCGCATGAATATCCTGATCATTGGCGCGGCCGGCATGGTCGGCCGCAAGCTGACCGAGCGGCTGGTGCGTGAAGGCAGGCTGAACGGCCGGCCGATTGCCGGCATGGTGCTGGCCGATGTGATCGCGCCGCAGGCCCCGGCCGGCGCCGGCTGGCCGGTCAGCACCATGGCGGTGGACATTGCCGATCCGAGCGTGGCGGGCCAGCTGCTGGCCGGCAAGCCGGACGTGATCTTCCACCTCGCCGCCATCGTCTCGGGCGAGGCCGAGCAGAATTTCGACAAGGGCTATGCCATCAACCTCGATGGCACGCGCTATCTGTTCGAGACCATCCGCCAGATCAACCTGGCCTCCGGCGGGGCCTATCGCCCGCGCCTCGTCTTCACCTCGTCGATCGCCGTGTTCGGCGCGCCGTTCCACGCGTTCATCGAGGACGAGTTCTTCACCACGCCGCTGACCAGCTATGGCACGCAGAAGGCGATCGGCGAGCTGCTGCTGGCCGATTACACCCGCAAGGGCTTCATGGACGGCATCGGCATCCGCCTGCCCACCATCTGCGTGCGCCCGGGCAAGCCCAATGCCGCCGCCTCGGGCTTTTTCTCCAACATCATCCGCGAGCCGCTGGCCGGGCAGGAGGCGATCCTGCCGGTCGGCGATGACGTGGTGCACTGGCATGCCTCGCCGCGCTCGGCGGTCGGCTTCCTCATCCACGCCGCCGGGCTTGACGGCGAGACGGTCGGCCCGCGCCGCAACCTGTCCATGCCGGGCCTGCCGGCCACGGTGGGCGAGCAGATCGCCGCGCTGCGCCGCGTTGCCGGCGAGAAGACGGTGGCGCTGATCAAGCGCCAGCCCGATCCGGTGATCATCAAGATCGTCGCCGGCTGGCCCACCAAGCTCAACCCGCAGCGCGCGCTGTCGCTCGGCTTTGTCGCCGAAAAGACCTTCGACGAGATCATCCGCGCCCATATCGACGACGAACTGGGCGGCAAGATCGGCGGCTGACGGGGGCTTGGCCCTCTGCCCTGGGGCAGGGGGTCAGAACAGCCCTTCGATCTGGCCCTTGTCGTCGACGAAAATCTTTTCCGCCGACGGCACCTTGGGCAGGCCGGGCATGCGCATGATCTCGCCGCAGATGGCGACGACGAAGCCGGCCCCGGCCGACAGCGAGAGTTCGCGCACCGGCACGACGTGGTTGACCGGCGCGCCGCGCAGCGTCGGATCGGTGGAGAAGGAATACTGGGTCTTGGCGACGCAGATCGGCAGGTGGCCGTAGCCGTCGGTTTCCAGCTGCCGGAACTGGTCGCGCACCTTCTGGTCGGCAATGATGTCGGAGGCGCCATAGATCTCGGTGGCGATGGTGCGCATCTTCTCCCACAGCGGCATGTCGGCGGGATAGAGCGGCATGAAGTGCCGGCCATCGCGCGGCTGGGGCATGTCGGCCAGCGCGGCGACCTTTTCAGCCAGTTCCGCCGTGCCTTTCGAGCCCTCGGCCCAGTGGCGGCAGACCACCGCCTCGACCCCCAGTTCGGTGTGGCAATAGTCCTGGATCAACCTGTGTTCGGCCGCGGTATCGGTGTGGAAGTTGTTGATGGCGACGATGGCCGGCACCGAGAACTTGCGCACGTTGAGGACATGGCGGCGCAGGTTGACCAGCCCCTTGGCCAGAGCGTCGAGATTTTCCGAGGCGAGATCATCCTTGGAGGCGCCGCCGTGCATCTTCAGGGCGCGGGCGGTGGCGACGATCACCGCCACGGCCGGGGTGAGACCGGCCTTGCGGCACTTGATGTCGAAGAATTTCTCGGCCCCGAGATCGGCGCCGAAGCCCGCTTCGGTGACGACATAATCGGCCAGCTTCAGCCCGGCGCGGGTGGCGATCACCGAGTTGCAGCCGTGGGCGATGTTGGCGAAGGGCCCGCCGTGAACGAAGGCGGGGTTGCCCTCCAGCGTCTGCACCAGATTGGGGGCGAGCGCATCGCGCAGCAGCGCCGTCATCGCGCCCGGCGCCTTCACGTCGCGAGCGAAGATCGGCTTTTTCGCCCGGGTATAGCCGACGATCATGGCGCCGAGCCGTTCTTCGAGGTCGCGCAGGCTGGTGGCAAGGCAGAACACCGCCATCACCTCGGAGGCGACGGTGATGTCGAAGCCATCCTCGCGCGGAAAGCCGTTCAGCGCCCCGCCGAGCGAGGAGATGATGGCGCGCAGCGAGCGGTCGTTCATGTCGATGGCGCGACGCCAGACCACGCGGCGGGTGTCGAAGCCCAGCGTGTTGCCCCAGTAGATGTGGTTTTCCACCATCGCGGCCAGCAGGTTGTGGGCGGCGGTGATGGCGTGGAAATCGCCGGTGAAGTGCAGGTTGATCTGCTCCATCGGCACGATCTGGGCGTGGCCGCCGCCCGCCGCGCCGCCCTTGACGCCGAAGCAGGGGCCGAGCGAGGGTTCGCGCAGGCAGATCATCGCCTTCTTGCCGATGCGGTTGAGCCCGTCGCCGAGGCCGACGGTGGTGGTGGTCTTGCCCTCGCCCGCCGGCGTCGGGCTGATGGCGGTGACGAGGATCAGCTTGCCGTCGGGCCGGTCCTTCAGGCCGTCGAGATAGCCCAGATCAACCTTGCCGATGTGCCGGCCATAGGGAGAAATCGCCGCATCCGGCACGCCGATGGCGCCGGCGATGGCGTGAATGGGCGCCATACGGGCCTGTCGGGCAATTTCGATATCGGAGGCCATGCGCATTCTCCCCAGCCGGCGCGTTCTTCTGTCGCCATAGTTTGCACGCTAGCCCGGCAGAAGGAACAGCGTTCCCCAAAATCGTCCTGAATTATTTCGAAACCGACATCGTGAATTGACGAAAAAATGTCGGATATTGAATATTAGCCGGCATAGCTCTTCCTAAACTGCTGAATTGTCGACGTCGGGCGTCGGAATTTGACAAGTCGCGCACCCCTGTGCCGAATGGCTGGGCAGGGTTGCGACGGAAGGTCGCGCGGGAGAACGCATGGGACAGGATCTGGGGCAGAATGTCCACACCGTCGGCTTCATGCTGGTCGACCAGTTCTCGATGATCGCGCTCTCGGCCTGTGTCGAGCCGCTGCGGCTGGCCAATTACGTCACCGGCCAGAAGCTGTTCGCCTGGCGCTTCTATTCCAAGGACCGCGAGCCGGTGGAGGCCTCCAACGGCATCCGCGTCACCGTCGAAGGCTCGTTCGCCGAGATCGGCCCGCTGCCCGATGTGATCGTCTGCGGCGGCATCGACATCCACCGCACCGTCAGCCGCGAACTGCTGGCCCGGCTGAGGCGCCTTGCGCTCTATGGCACCTCGATCGGCGCGGTCTGCACCGGGGCCTATGCGCTGGCCAAGGCCGGGCTGCTGGATGGCTATCGCTGCACCATCCACTGGGAGGCCAAGGAGGCGCTTCAGGAGGAGTTTCCCGAACTCGACGTGACGGACGAGTTGTTCGAGGTGGACCGGAACCGTTTCACCTGCGCCGGCGGCACGGCTGCCATCGACATGATGCTGGCGCGCATCGCCGCCAAGGCCGGTCCTTCGGTGGCGGCGCTGGTCACCGACAACCTGATCCACCATCGCCAGCGCGAGCCGGACGAGCACCAGCGCATGCAGCTGCGCTCGCGTCTGGGCATCGCCAATCCGCGCGTGTTGCAGGTGGTGGAAACGATGGAGCGCCATGTCGAGGCGCCGCTGTCCTGCGCCGAACTGGCGCGCGCCGCCAAACTGTCGCCGCGCCAGCTTGAACGGCTGTTCCGCCGCTATTTCAACGAAACGCCGACGCGCTATTATCTCAGGCTGCGGCTCAACAAGGCGCGGCAATTGCTGTTGCAGACCTCGATGCCGATCCTGCCGATCGGGCTGGCCTGCGGCTTTGTCTCGGCCTCGCATTTTTCCAAGACCTATTCGGATTTCTTCGACCGCACGCCCACCGAGGAGCGCTCGGGGATCAAGGCGCGGCGGCGGCGTCCGGCGCCGGGCGGGGTGGAGCCGGATCTGGAGGTGGCGTCGTGACTGCGGCGGCCAGCCCCTGCGTCAGCATCTGCGTCATCGATCCGGTCACCGGGTTCTGTATCGGCTGTGGCCGGACCGGCGAGGAAATCGGCAACTGGACCGGCTATTCCGAGGCTGAGAAGCTCGCGCTCAGGCAGGTGCTGCCTGCCCGCCTGACGGCGATGACCAGCCGGGCGACGCGGTGCAGCGTGCCGCGCCGGCGCGGCCGGGCGCGTGAGGCCTGAGGTCAGTTCCGCTCGCGGCGCCGGCGGCGGGGCGGTTCGTCCGCGCCGGCGGGGGGCGCGGGCAGGGACATGGCGGCGCGCAGGTTCGGATAGGGGTCGCTGGCGTGCGGGAAGGCCATGGCGGTGACGAACTCGGCCTGAAACTCCGCTTCCAGCGCCGTTTCGATCTTCTCGATGCGGCGGACCAGCCCGGCGATTGTCTCGCGCGCGGCGCGGTTGATCAGGGCGATGCGCGCGCCGGTGCCTGCCGCGTTGCCGGCGGAAGAGACGGCCTCCAGCGGGCAATCCGGGATCAGCCCGAGCAGCATCGCATAGCGGACATCGATGTGGCTGCCGAAGGCGCCGGCAAGGCGGATGCGGGCGATGGAGCGGCCGGGGAAACGGTGCATCAGGAGCTTGCAGCCGGCATGCAGCGCGGCTTTCGCCAACTGGATGGCGCGGATATCGGCCTGGGTGACGGCGATGCGCGGCGTGCCCTCGCGCAGGAGATAGGAGAAGGTGCGGCCTGTCGCCTCGATGCGCGGGCTGCGCGCCGCCAGCGCCCCGTCGATGATGCCGTCGGCGCGCAGCAGGCCGGCGCGCAGCATCTCGCCCACCGCCTCGATGATGCCCGAGCCGCAGATGCCGGTGACGCCCTGGCCGGCGGTGGCGGTCTCGAAGCCGGGATCGTCGCTCCAAAGGTCGCAGCCGATGAGGCGATAGCGCGGCTCCAGCGTCTCGGGGTCGATGCGCAGCCGCTCGATGGCGCCGACGGCGGCGCGCTGGCCGGCGCTGATCTGCGCGCCCTCGAAGGCCGGGCCGGTGGGCGAGGAGCAGGCGAGCAGGCGATCCGCATCGCCCAGCACGATCTCGGCATTGGTGCCGACATCGACGATCAGGGTCAGGCCGTCGCCGGCCTCCGGCGCCTCGGCCAGCAGCACGCCGGCTGTGTCGGCGCCGACATGGCCGGCGATGCAGGGCAGGACATGGACCATGGCGCCGGGGGCGAGGCTCAGCCCAAGCTCGCGGGCGGGCACATCGAGGCTGCCGTCCAGCGTCAGCGCGAAGGGGGCGCCGCCCAGTTCGGTCGGGTCGAGGCCGAGCAGCAGGTGATGCATGATCGGGTTGCCGACCACGGTCGCCTCGACGATCCGCTGGCGCGCGATTCCCGCCGCATCCGCCACCTCGCCGACCAGCGCATCGAGCGCGGTGCGCACCACCTCGGTCAGGGCCGCATCGCTGCCGGGATGCAGCATGATGTGCGACACGCGGCTCATCAGGTCGTCGCCGAAGCGGATCTGCGGGTTCATGCAGCCTGCGGTTCCGACCACGGCGCCGCTGGTCAGGTCGACCAGTTGCACGGCCAGCGTGGTCGAGCCGATGTCGATGGCAAGGCCATAGATCCCGGTGACGAGGCCGGGATAGAGCGCCACCAGCCGGCTGCCCTCGCGGATGGCGGCGGTGACCTGCCAGGCGCCGGCGCGCAGGGTCTTTTGCAGGGTGCGCAGGACGGCGAGGTCCGCCGTCACGGGCGGCAGGGCGAAGGCGGTGCTCAGCGCCTGTTGCAGGCGGGCGAAATCCGAGGCCGGGTCGTGCATGTCGGGCTGGCGCACCGCGACACAGCAGAGCCGCACCACCGGATCGAGGGTGATGTCGTGTGCCTCGGCCGCCTTGCGCACCACCTGCCGGTGCATCTGGCTGTCGGGCGGCACGTCGATCAGCGCATCGGCGCAGATCCGGGCCTGACAGCCGAGCCGGCGGCCGGCGCAGAGGCCGCGCAGGGCGGCATGACGCTGTTCGTCGGCGCCGACGGGCGTCAGCGCTTCTGGCCCTGAGACAAGGCCGTGCTTGGGAAAGGCGCCATGCTGCGGCGCCACCTGACAGCGACCGCAGATGCCGCGCCCGCCACAGACCGAGTCGAGATCAACCCCCAGCAGCCGTGCCGCATCGAGCACGCTGGTGCCAGCCGCCACCGTCCCGCGACGGCCGGACGGGGTGAAGACGACGCGGACCTCGTCGGCCATGCTCAGCCGCGCGCCCGGCGGCGGCTTTCGCGGCGGCCGCGCCCCGCGCCCGCGCCGCCCTCCGCTCCCGGGGCGGGCGGCTCGCGGTAGGCCCGGATCCAGGCCATGCAGGAGGGGTCATGGCCCATCACCACATCGGCGCCGCGAATGGCTTGCAAGTCCTCGGCGTGCAGCGGGTTCATGATCGCCGAAGTCATGCCGGCACCGATCATCATCGGCAGGAAGGCGGCGTTGAGCCCGCGCCGGTTGGGCAGGCCGAAGGAGAAGTTGGAGGCGCCGCAGGTGGTGTTGACCTTCAACTCGCCCGACAGGCGGCGCAGCAGGTGAATGAGCTTGGCGCCGGCATCGTTGACCGCGCCCACCGGCATGACCAGCGGATCGACGACGATATCCTCGCGCGGGATGCCGAAATCGGCGGCGCGCTCGACAATCTTCTTCGCCACGGCAAAGCGCACGTCGGGGTCTTCGGAAATGCCGGTCTCGTCGTTGGAAATGGCGACCACGGCGGCGTTGTATTTTTTCACCAGCGGCAGCACGGCCTCCAGCCGCTCTTCCTCGCCGGTGACCGAATTGACCAGCGGCTTGCCCTTGTAGACGGCCAGCCCGGCCTCAAGCGCCGCGACGATGGAGGAATCGATCGACAGCGGCACCTTGACCGTGTCCTGCACGAGGCGGATGCACTCGGCCAGAATCGCCGGCTCGTCGGCCAGCGGGATGCCGGCGTTGACATCCAGCATCTGCGCCCCGGCCTCGACCTGGGCCAGTGCCTCGGCGGCGACGCGGCTGTAGTCGCCGCGCGCCATCTCCGCTGCCAGCAGCTTGCGGCCGGTGGGGTTGATGCGCTCGCCGATCATGACGAAGCGATGGTTCGGGCCGAGCACGACCCGCTGGTGATCGGAGGTCAGAACCGTTTCCGTCATGGCGCATCCCTGTTGCTGCACCGGCAAGATTAGTCGCATGCCGGCCAGCGGCTATCGCGAAAGCGACAGAAACGCCGGCAGGTCGCCATAGCCGGTGAGGCGCCGCTCATAGCGCAGGCCAAGGCGGGCGGCGGCCCGTTCGGCCCGTGCCGTGAGGCTGGCGTCGTCGGTCTGGGCCAGATGGAGCACGCGGGTGTAATGGCCGAAATAGGCATCGCGCAGGTGAGGGTGGCGATCGAGCCCGAGGCCGGCGATCACCAGCCGGTCAAAATGGCGGGCGAGATAATCGGTGAGGTAGAAGGTGCCGATCTCGGCCTCATGCAGGGCGGGAAAGCCGCTCGCCCCGACAAAAAAGGCATAGCAGTGCTCGCCGGGGATGCGGCTGACGCCCTCCTGAGCCAGCATCGCATCGAGCAGGCCGCCGGTGCCGCAATCGCCGTAGAGACAGAGGATGTCGGCATAGCCCTTGCGCCGGGCGGCGCGGATGCGGGCGCGCACGCTCGGAACGATCCTGTCCGGGGTGTTGTGCCAGATCGCCGGCAGGCAGACCAGATCGAGATGATTGAGCCGGTTGATCGCGATCACCGCCTTCAACTCGCGGGCGAGGGCGCCGCAGGCGATGATCAGGGACTTAGGCCTCGACATAAATCTTAAGTCGCTGCGTCGCTTTCAGTCCGTATTCTGTATTTTCATAGTCAATCAATAATTCTCTTTTTGTGACTTTTCCCTTGAAGCGGGTGTTTTTGATATTTGCATGCAGGATATCTCCGCACATTGGCGGAATTATTAGATTTTCATTATGAGAGATAATTGATGCTTCAGTAGTTCTATTATTGATATCTTGAACATAGGTAATGACAAAATACCAATCAACTGGTTCTTGTTCGGCAAATATTTTATCAGGCATCATTCCCTCCTTTTATGAAATTGGTGCGACCCCCTGTCGCCGGGCGAGGAAGGCCTTGGCCGTTTCCACGGCAATGGCGGCATCGCGGCAATAGGCATCGGCGCCGATGGCGTCGGCGAAGGCCTCGTTGAGCGGGGCGCCGCCGACCAGCACGATGTAGTCGTTGCGGATGCCCTTTTCCTTCATCGTGTCGATGACCACCTTCATGTAGGGCATGGTGGTGGTGAGCAGGGCGGACATGCCGAGGATCTCGGGCTTATGCTCCTCCAGCGCCTCCAGATAGCGTTCGACCGGGATGTTGATGCCCAGATCGACCACCTCGAAGCCGGCGCCCTCCATCATCATCGTCACCAGGTTCTTGCCGATGTCGTGGATGTCGCCCTTGACCGTGCCGATCACCATCTTGCCCACCTTGGGGGCGCCGGTTTCGGCCAGCAGCGGGCGCAGGATTGTCATGCCCGCCTTCATGGCGTTGGCGCTCATCAGCACCTCGGGCACGAACAGGATGCCGTCGCGGAAATCCTCGCCGACGATCTTCATGCCCGCGACCAGCGCCCTGGTCAGCACGTCATAGGGCGTCCAGCCGCGGCTGAGCAGGATGGTGACGCCATCCTCGATCTCTTCCCTGAGGCCGTCATAAAGGTCGTCGAACATCTGCTCGACGAGGTCGTCGTCGGACAGGGAGTTCAGGTCGAGGTCGTCGGCCATGGCGATGTCCCGGGCGGTTGTGTAACGCAGGCGATGATGCGCAGCGCCTGCCGAGGCCTCTGTCGCATCGGTGACTTGAACTATCGGGAATGCGACATTGCGGCGGCTCAGGCGCGCAGGCGGGCGTTGGCGGGATCGTAGGGCGATTCGGCGATGACGGTGGCGCGATGCGGCCTGCCGAGGATGACGATCTCCAGTTCGGTGCCCGGCGCGGCAAGCTCGGCCCTGAGCATGGCGAGGGCGAGCGACTGGCCGGTGCGCCAGCCATAGCCGCCGGAGGTGGCGCGGCCGACCAGCGCGCCGTCCTTCAGGATCGGTTCGGAGCCGCGCGCATCGGCATCGCTGACGTCGTGCACGACAAGCGTGGCGAGCAGCTGCGAGGAGCCCGAATTCCGCGCATTTCGCAGCGCCTCGGCACCGACGAACGCCGCGTTTTCGAGCTTTTCGGCGGAGACGAAGCGGTGCAGGCCGCTTTCCCAGGCGGTGTATTCGGGGGAGAGTTCCCGCCCCATCAGGCGATAGCTCTTTTCCACCGCCATCGATGACATCGCCTTGATTCCAAAGGGTTTCATGCCGAACTTGCGGCCTTCCCTCCAGATCAGGTCGAAAAGGTAGTTCTGTGTTTCGACCGGGTGATGCAGTTCAAAGCCCAGTTCGCCGACGAAATTGACGCGCAGCAGCCTGGTCTCCGCCGCCCCGACCGAGATCGCCCGGCCGGAGAGCCAGGGCAGGGCCTTGCCGGAGAGGTCGGAATCCGTCAAATTCTGCAACAATTCCCGTGACTTGGGTCCGGCAACCACGAGCACGCCGAGCTGCGTGGTCAGCTTCTGGAGCGTGACCGACCCATCGCGGGGGCAGGCCTTGCGCAGCAGGTCCCAGTCATGGCGTTCCAGCGCGCCGGCGGAGACGAGGTAGAAGAGGTCCGGCCGCTCGCGGTAGATGGTGAACTCGGCCTTGACCCCGCCGGCGCGGGTGAGCATGTGGCACAGCGCGATGCGCCCCTGTCGTGGCAGGCGGTTGGCGACCAGCCGGTCGAGCCAGGCCTCGGCGCCGGGGCCGCTGACCTCGAACTTCGAGAAGGCCGACATGTCCTGAAGTCCGACGTTCTCGGCGGTATTGCGGCATTCCTCGCCGACAAACGGGAAGGAGTTCGAGCGCCGGAAGCTCCAGCGTTCGCGCGGGGCTGCGCCGTCGGCCGGCGATTTCGGGTGGTTGTGGGCGAGGAGCACGTCCTCGTGGGCGAGGTCCTCCGCCGAGAGGCGATAGCCGGGCGGGGCGAACCAGCCGGGACGCTCCCAGCCGTAGACCGAGCCGAACACGGCACCGAGCGCCTTCATCCGGTCGTAGCAGGGGGTCTGCTTCAACGGGCGTGCGGCTGTGCGCTCCTCATCGGGATAATGCACTGTGAAAACATTGGCATAGGCCTCCTCGGTCTTCTGCCGGAGATAGCCGCGCCCGGCATAGGGGCCAAACCGCCGGGGATCGACGCCCATCATGTCGATGGTCGGCTCGCCCTCGATCATCCACTCCGCCAGCTGCCACCCGGCGCCGCCGGCGGCGGTGATGCCGAAGGAATGCCCCTCGTTGAGCCAGAAATTCGGCAGATCCCAGGCCGGGCCGACGATCGGCGAGCCATCGGGGGTGTAGGTGATGGCGCCGTTGTAGACCTTCTTGACGCCGACCTCGCCGAAGGCGGGCACGCGGGCGATGGCGGTTTCGATATGAGGGCCGAGGCGGTCGATATCCTCTTGAAACAATTCATATTCCGACTGGTCCGAAGGGCCGTCGAGATAGCAGCAGGGGGCGCCCGTTTCGTAGGGGCCGAGGATGAAGCCGCCGTTTTCCTCGCGCATGTACCAGGACGAATCGCTCTCGCGCAGCACGCCCATTTCCGGCAGGCCGGCCTTGTGGCGGGCAACGACGGCGGGGTGCGGCTCGGTGACGATGTACTGATGCTCGACCGGGATGACCGGGATGTCGAGGCCGACCATGGCGCCGGTCCGGCGGGCGAAATTGCCGGTTGCCGAGACGACGTGCTCGGCCTCGATCGTGCCCTTGTCGGTGACGACATGCCATCTGTCGCCGTGACGATGGATGCCGGTCACCGTGGTCTGGCGATAAATTTCGGTGCCATGGGCGCGGGCGCCTTTGGCCAGGGCCTGCGTCAGGTCAGCGGGCTGGATGTAGCCGTCGTCGGGGTGCTGGATGGCGCCGATCAGACCGTCGGTGACACAGAGCGGCCAGATTTCCTTGACCTGATCGGGGGTCAGGATGTTGACCGAAACACCGATCGTCCGGGCGACGCCAGCATAGGACATATACTCGTCCCAGCGGTCCTTCGTGCGGGCGAGGCGGATGTTGGAAACGCGCTTGAAGCCGACGTTCTGGCCGGTTTCCGCCTCAAGACGGGCGTACAGGCCCACCGAGTACTTGTGCAGCTGGCCCGCCGAATAGCTCATGTTGAACAGGGGCAGCAGCCCTGCCGCGTGCCAGGTCGAGCCCGAGGTCAGCTCCTTGCGCTCGATCAGGACGACATCGCTCCAGCCCTTGCGGGCGAGATGATAGAGGGTCGAAACGCCCACCACGCCGCCGCCGATGACCACGACCCGTGCCGTTGTCCGCATGGCCTGAACTCCCTTGCTGCCCTGGTTCCCTCAGGGGGAGTCTGCCCGGGGTGTTGGGGTTGTGCCGTGCCTGAGCGACGTCGGCTGTCGCATCCGCGCCATGCAGGGATGTGAGCCTTCCGGCCCTTGCCCCGACCGGGCGGCGTATCGTATTCTGAAGGGATGGCATCGCGTTCACCCCTGTTCGACAAAATCCGCATCAGCCGGCCCGAGGAGGAGCCCAGGCCGGCCGAGCGCGGCTGTGATCACCCCGGCTGTTCGCGGCCCGGCGCCTATCGTGCGCCGATGGGGCGCAACCGCGAGGGACGGTATTTCAACTTCTGTCTCGACCATGTCCGCGCCTACAATCAATCTTACAATTATTTCAACGGGATGACCGATGATGCCGTCGCCGCGTTCCAGAAGGACGCGATGACCGGGCACCGGCCGACCTGGACCATCGGCATCAACGGCGGGCGTGGGCCTGGGGCGACGCCGGATGATTCGACCTCCGATGTGCTCGGCATGTTCCGCAACGGGCGGACGCAAGGGGCCAAGCGCGAGGAACACAAGCGCGTTTCGGCCGGCTCGCTCAAGGCGCTGGAAACGCTGGGTCTCGATGCAACGGCCGACAAGGATCAGGTGCGGGCGCAATTCAAGGCCTTGGCCAAACGCTTCCATCCTGATCTAAATGGCGGCGACCGGTCGCGCGAAGATAAATTGCGCTCGATCATCGACGCCTATAATTACCTCAAATCCACCGGGCTGGCGTAGGTCTCCGCTTCGCCCGATCCAATCGAAAATGCCCGGCCGGGCCTGCCGGTCCGGGATCTCAGGTGTGACATGTCAGAGGTTCAAGCGCAGATCAGCCCGATGCCCGATACCGAGGTTTCGGTCAAAAAGCTGTTCGGAATCGACAGCGGACTGATGGTTCCGGCCTATAAAGAGGTCAGCGAGCACGTCCCCGAGCTTGATCCCGACTATCTGTTCGACCGGGACACGACGCTGGCCATTCTGGCCGGCTTCGCCCGCAACCGCCGCGTCATCGTCACCGGCTATCACGGTACCGGCAAATCCACCCACATCGAGCAGGTCGCGGCGCGACTCAACTGGCCGTGCGTGCGCGTCAACCTCGACAGCCATGTCAGCCGCATCGATCTGGTGGGCAAGGATGCCATCGTCCTCAAGGACGGCAAGCAGGTGACCGAGTTCCGCGACGGAATCCTGCCCTGGGCCTACCAGCACAACGTGGCGCTGGTGTTCGACGAATACGACGCCGGCCGGCCCGACGTGATGTTCGTGATCCAGCGCGTGCTCGAATCCTCGGGTCGCCTGACCCTGCTCGACCAGAGCCGCGTCATCCGTCCGCACGGCGCCTTCCGTCTGTTCGCCACCGCCAACACCGTCGGTCTCGGCGATACCTCCGGCCTCTATCATGGCACGCAGCAGATCAACCAGGCGCAGATGGACCGCTGGAACATCGTCACCGTGCTCAACTATCTGCCGCACGACAACGAGGTGGGCATCGTCCTGGCCAAGGCCAAGCATTACCAGTCCAAGGACGGCAAGGATATCGTCGGGCGCATGGTGCGCGTGGCGGACCTGACCCGCAACGCCTTCATCAACGGCGAGATTTCGACCGTGATGAGCCCGCGCACGGTCATCACCTGGGCCGAGAATGCCGACATCTTCAAGGATGTGGCATTTGCCTTCCGGGTGACCTTCCTCAACAAGTGCGACGAACTGGAGCGTGGCATCGTCGCCGAGTTCTATCAGCGCTGCTTTGGCGTGGAACTGAAGGAATCGACCGTCAACGTGGTGCTGACCTAAGCAATGCCTGCGCATGAATGGGTGCGTCTGGCCGGGCCTTTTGCCGGCGTCGGGCTTTTCCTGCTCATCGCTGCGCGCTTGGAGGGCTGGGCGGGGCTGATCCTTGGCATGGTCGCCTTCTTCGCCGCCTCGGTGGCGAGCGAACGATACTGGCGGAGACGGGCCAGCCCCGAGGACGTGAGGCGCGACCTCGAAGAGCGCACCCACAATCCGCCAAGCTGAGTACGAGGTGAGACATGCCGGTCTCGGCGCTGTTCTTCGATGTGTTCGGCACGCTGGTGGACTGGCGCGGCAGCATCGCGCGCGAGGCGCGCCGGCGGTTCGGTGCGCGCTTTGATGGCGAGGGCTTTGCCGATGCCTGGAGGGCCGAATATCAGCCGGCGATGGAGCGGGTGCGCTCGGGCGGGCGGGGTTACGTCAAGCTCGACGTGCTGCATGCCGAAAATCTCGACCGGGTGTTGCCGCGGTTCGGGCTTGAGGGGGTGGGCGCTGACGAGCGGGCCGAGCTGAACCGTGTGTGGCACCGGCTCGACGCCTGGCCGGAAGTGCCCGAGGCACTGGAGCGCTTGCGCGGGCGCTTTCTTCTGGCGCCGATGTCGAATGGTCACATCGCCCTGATGGTGGCGCTGGCGCGGCACAACGGCTTTCACTGGGATGCAATTCTGGGTGCGGAGATTGCCCGGGACTACAAGCCCAAGCCGGGCGTCTATCAGGCAGGCTCAGCGGCCTTTGACCTTGCGCCGGAATGCTGCATGATGGTGGCGGCGCACAGCGACGATCTCGTCGCGGCCGAGGCGGCGGGGTTGCGAACGGCCCATATCGCACGACCGGACGAGTTCGGGCCGGGCATGGGCGAGGCCGGGCCTCTGGCGCCGGTGAATTTCAGCGCGCGGGATCTCGCGCATCTGGCGGAGCAGTTCGGGTTATGACCACCAATCGCAGGCCGGGACAGCCGGTCCCGCAACCGACCGAACCGATCAAGCGCGCGGTATCCGCCACGTTGCGTGCGCTTGCCCGCTCGCCCAACTGCGAGATCACCTTTGCGGCGGACAAGCCGACCCTGATCGACGTGCCCGGGGCGCAGCGGGCCCGCCTTGCCGAGCCGCCGCGCAAGCCGAATGCGCGCGATATCGCCATCCTGCGCGGTCAGGCCGACAGTTTTGCGTTGCGTCTTGCCTGCCATGACCAGCGTCTGCACCGCAGGCTGCAACCCGAGTCCTCGGCGGCGCGGGCGGTGTTCGATGCGGTGGAGCAGGCGCGGGTGGAGGCGATCGGCGCGCGCCGCATGACGGGCGTGGGCACCAACATCACGGCGATGCTGGATGACCGCTATCGCCGCATGAAGCTGGATGAGGTGAGCGACCGCGAAGCGGCACCGATCGAGGAAGCGCTGGCGATGCTGGTGCGCGAGCGGCTGACAGGGCTGAAGCCGCCGGCGGCGATCGAGCCGGTGATCGAGCTGTGGCGCGAGGACCTGGAGCGCAAGGCCGGCAAGGACCTTGATGCGCTGTCGAGCCAGGTCGAGAACCAGCAGGCCTTTGCCAAGCTTGTGCAGAAGCTGCTCAAGTCGCTCGACATGTCGGACGATGCCGACGCCCAGCCCGACGAGGGCGACAACGACGAGGACAGCGACACGTCCGACGCCGACAGCGAACAGCAGGCGAGCGAGGGCGAGCAGGAGCAATCGCCCGAGGGGGCGGAGCTTCAGGAAAGCGACCAGACGCGCGACGACCTGAGCGAGGGCGAGCAGGACCAGTCCGATGCCCCTCCCGGCGAGCCGGAAGACGATTCCGAGATGGGCGACGCCGAGGAGCCCTCCGAGGCGATGCGCCCGCCGCAGCGGCAACAGAACGACCGCATCGCCATCGACTACAAGGTCTTCACGCAGAAGTTCGATGAGGAGATCGGCGCCGACGAGTTGTGCGACACCGAGGAACTCGACCGGCTGCGGGCCTATCTCGACAAGCAACTGTCCCAGTTGCATTCCGTCGTCGGGCGGCTGGCCAACCGGTTGCAACGGCGGCTTCTGGCCCAGCAGAACCGGGCCTGGGAATTCGATCTCGAAGAGGGCATGCTGGACCCGGCGCGGCTGACGCGCGTGATCATGGACGACATGCGCGGCACCTTCTCGCCGCTGTCGTTCAAGTGGGAGAAGGATACCAATTTCCGCGATACGGTGGTGACGCTGCTGATCGACAATTCCGGTTCGATGCGCGGCCGGCCGATCACGGTGGCGGCGACCTGCGGCGACATTCTGGCGCGGACGCTGGAACGCTGCGGCGTCAAGGTCGAGATTCTCGGCTTCACCACCAAGGCGTGGAAGGGCGGGCAATCGCGCGAGGCATGGTTGCAGGCGGGCAAGCCGGCCAATCCCGGCCGGCTCAACGATCTGCGGCATATCATCTACAAGTCCGCCGATGCGCCCTGGCGGCGGGCCAAGCGCAATCTCGGCCTGATGATGCGCGAAGGGCTTCTGAAGGAAAACATCGACGGCGAGGCGCTCGACTGGGCCCACAAGCGCCTGCTGGCCCGGCCCGAACAGCGCAAGATCCTGATGATGATTTCGGACGGGGCCCCGGTCGATGATTCCACCCTGTCGGTCAATCCGGGGAACTATCTCGAAAAGCATCTGCGCGCGATCATCGAGCAGATCGAGACGCGCTCGCCGGTGGAACTGATCGCCATCGGCATCGGCCATGATGTGACGCGCTACTACCGGCGCGCCGTCACCATTGTCGATGCCGAGGAACTGGGCGGGGCGATGACCGAGAAACTGGCCGAACTGTTCGATGAAAAGGCGGCCCCGGAGACCGGGCGGGCGCAGCGGACAGCGGGTGGCCGGCGCTGAGGCTCAGCGCAGGCCTGCCGCATGCAGGACGGCATAGAGCGCCAGGCCGATCAGTCCGCCGATCAGGGTGCCGTTGAAGCGGATGAATTGCAGGTCGGGGCCGATTCTCGTTTCGACGATCTCGGTCATGCGGCCCATGTCCCAGGATTTCACCTGGGTCGAGACGAAGACCGAAACGGCATCCTTCTGGCTGGCGATGAAGGTGGAGAGCACCACCACCATGCCGGCATTGACCTCGGCCCTCAGCGCCTCGTCCTCGTCGAGCTGGCGGGCCGCGGCGACCAGCATCAGCGTCAACTGGCGCCGGAGGCTTGATTCGGGCAGGACGGCATCGCGCTCAAGATAGGTGCGCAGGGCCTCCCAGGCGACATTCACCAGTTCGGCCGTCTCGGGACGGTCGATCAGGCCATTCTTGAAGGCGTCGACCTTCTTCTGAAAATCCTCGGAGGTCCGGAAGCGCCAGATCAGCCGCTTCATCAGCTTGTCGACTTCGCCGCGCAAGGGATGGCTGGGGCTGGCCAGAACCTCGTCGATCAGGCTGGCGGCGGCGCCAAGAATCTTGCGTAGCAGGAACCCGTCGGCACCGAGGGAGCGGAGCACCGATGGCAATTCCTCCCTGA
>Ga0209573_1002276_pt1 | contig 25235 bp, 31 predicted proteins | sample TNRBio252014_DNA_FD_185870 | JGI IMG/M metagenome (GOLD analysis project Ga0209573, IMG submission 185870) | Wastewater treatment Type I Accumulibacter community from EBPR Bioreactor in Madison, WI, USA - TNR Reactor_6/25/2014_ DNA (SPAdes)... | ecosystem: Engineered > Bioreactor > EBPR >... | reverse complement strand
TAATGTTTCAGGGATATTGTGATTTACAAGCACAAACTCAATACTAAAACATCCAAGTTGCAACAAGTCTGTGAATGGATCGACAATCTTATATTTGATCTTGGCAGCAAGCTTAGGATCATCAAAGGTTTTCTTTACGATACCAAGTGTGAGCGGTGTTGTATAGATCATTGGAAAATCCAATTCTGGAAGAATATCTCTCAATGCTCCGACGTGATCCAAGTGACCATGACTAAGAACAATTCCTCTCAATTTATGTTTATTCTTCTTAACATAACTAATATCTGGAACAATATAGTCTGCTCCAAGTTCTTCTTCAGCAGCAAACTCCATACCAGCATCAACTAAAATCATATCATTTTCATATTCGATGAAAATACATTGACCTACCTGTTCAAGACCCATAAGACTTCATATTCTTACAGGCTTTTCTCCTGGTTTAATAAATTTTTTGGGATCATGCATTGATTCTTGCACGATATCCTTATGTCCCCAGAAATTTTCTGAAGATAAATTGCTTACTCCTCATTGTCCTCCAATAAGAGAGCTTCATGCTTTTTTTTGGTACGCAGGACGATTATGTCCTTTTTTAGAAAAATCTATACGTACATGGCCCTGTAGTCCACCGTTTCCTGTTGTTTTTTCTTCTGTCATATATACTATATTATAAATAAATTTTGTTTTGTTTTTTGCTATGCTATCCACCCAAGAGTACAGACAACGATGTCAGACCAGACAAATACCTCTCATAAGCCCACAGACAGAGTCTGTATTACGCTTTATTCTCCAAGAAAAAAAACCAAGGTATTGCCTAGAAATAGGCAGCGCTGTATGATACAGCGGTAGTATGATAGCCACCACAATACAACCTCGATGAGGACAGGTATACAGTTTTGAGATAGCATACAATGTATATACACAAGCACTCTATCATACCAAAACAGTCCCAAACCTCACACTATACCCACGAAATTTTGCAAATATTCGCGCTCAAATTATACCCTGACTCTATGATTTTGCATTTATAGACGGACAGAAAGCGCAATATGACCAATACCTCATGAAAGTACAACCACTCCTATGAAAAGAAAGCGTTATTGTATGTGATGATGTTATCAAGTTTCAAAACAAATTGACTTCATTATACGGATATTTGGACAAAAAGCAAATTTTTTATCACATTTTACCGTTAGAAGATGATGATGGCGTTATGTTAATCGGCGAAACATCAGTTATTAAGCCACTTATAGATAAACGAGAATCTACACAGCAGGCATTTCTTGGATAAGTCTTTCTCTATGTGCTTCTATTTCAAGTTTATCAAGCATCTTTTCTACAGTATCATCTGTGTAATAGATAGTTGCTGCTTCACTTACCTCTTCTTCATCCAAGGCACGAGGAGATTGCACAATAGCAAAACTATTGTTTCATTCAGTAATAATATAGTTTAGCTTCCCTGTCTTATCCACAAATGCCTTGATAAACATATCTTGTATATCATACTCTCAAGGGTAATCTATAAGGATATGTAGAGATTTGTCATACAACATAGCATCACCTTCTTGTGTACCAAGATTGATATAATCCGGGTTTACATTACTAGAACCAAAAAGCACCTTTTTTTCTATTAAAAATCATCCATCTTTAGCTACAAATCACATACTATAGTATAAAAAAAATTAAAGGGAATTTCTAACTATCTTGTATAGTTTAGCAGACAACTTGCAATGGAAACACCATTAAGAGAAGAAACTAGGATTTATAACACGCAATATTACTCCTGATGCACCTAATAAAGCAAGAGCAACCACTACATGCTTAATTAATTTTTTTCAAGTGGTCGCTTGTTCTTCACTTGCTCATCCCATTGATATCAACACTCCTCCAACAATAATCGCCATAAAACAGAAAATCAATATCACTGTCATAACAATCTTTGTTAATCATGCAAGAAGACGAGGAAATGCTGTTGCTGGAGTTACTTCCGTCGTGCTTGAGGATGAACTTGAACGCAAACTAATACAATTACCCACAAATGGGACATTAGTGTTTAATGATATTCATCACAAAGCCTTACACGAACAACGATCGGGAGATCATCAACTAGATATACAAGAATTATAATTATTATTGCATTTTGCCTGATCGTCAGGTACAGAATATGCATTGGTACAAAGTTGTTGCATCATTGTACAAGAAACAATAACTCAAGCAGCATTAACATCAGGTAATGCTCAGTTTTGTATGCAACCTAAACAAGTTTGTAAATTTTCAAAAGATGGAGAAAATAATGAATAACAATATCAGTATCAAGGTTGATCAGCTATGGATGTATTAGATGGAACAATATCAGGAGCAGTAGGCATATCTACAGTTTGATTGGGGTCTGTTTGATATTGAGTTGGCTGATTTGGTGGCTGTGGAGATGATCAATTGTTAGTATTCCAATTACTTCACGCTCATGGAACATCTATAGTCTGTTGAGCAAAAGAAACTCACAGAAAAAGTAAACATACGATAAACAAAATAACATATTTCTTCATCCCAAAAAAGCAGGAAATAAACACCCCTTTCTTACTATTTTAATCAGAAATTGCAAGCTATGCTATCATAACAATTTTTACAAAACAAAAAATGCTAGGAAGTGTACCCCGCAGAACTGCGGGGGTTATCCGCACGAAGCTGCGGGAGGACTTTTATAGTGTACACAAGAGATTATTTTTTTCACAAAACAAAAAAATGCTGGGGAAGGGACTCGAACCCTCAAGCCAAAGGCATACGCACCTCAAGCGTACATGTATACCAGTTCCATCACCCCAGCATATAATAAATCCCTCACAAAGGAGGGATTTTCATATCTAAACTCTAATCTCTAAGCTCCAAAATCTATTTAATCAGTTCATACACTCCCTTTTCAACTCTCTTGAACATATCTTTATACTTTTGGAGGTTAAGCATGACAGTATTTGGACTAACCATCTTCTCTTTCAACATTTCTTTACAAAGTTCTTTCACGTTCATAGGTCTATCATTTCTTTCAAAGATTCTTACCAATATATCTTTTACCATACCTCCTTCGTATCCTCGTTCTTTTAATCCGTAAATACCAAGCCCAAGATTAACAAATATATCATTATTTTTGACCAATTCATTGTGAACAGTGTTAAGTTTGATATTTTTTTGTGGAAACCATTCCATAATCTTTGCAGGCAATTCTTGATAGTGGATCGGCTTATTGATTCTTCTCATAGTATAAAGAATCTTGAGCTTGATGGTTTTAGGATTTACGTCAGCAAATACTGGCAATCCGATCTTTCCATCAAACACATTCATGTCTCTTACCGTTTCAAAAAAGTTTATATAGAACAGATCATTGTGGATGTAGTGTACTTCTCCATATTCTTTTGTAAACAACTCCTTCATATGTCCGATAAATTCGTACAAGTCTTGACTTGTTTTTCTCTTCCCAAAATAATCAAGCATATAGGTAGTCATCTTCGTTAACAAATCTTCATACAATGGCTCTAGATAGAAACTTCTATCAATCAACTTATTTCTTTTCAAATATGTTACATCAAAATCAGAAACCAAGATAAGCTTCAACTCTTGTTTTGTGAACTTAAAAATACCCTTATTAATCATCTTTGCGATAAGCTTTTCTTCGCGCAAGATACCAGCTTGAGAATCCAAGATCTTCTTCGCCTCTTCCAAGACCTTCATATACGTATCGTTACCAACGATAAGTCTTCTAAATCTCATAAGAGCCTGCATCTCTATTTGTCTAATTCTTTCTCTTGTTAAATTATATTCTTTTCCAATTCTTTGCAGTGGAGTTTCTTTGTTGCCATCCAAACCAAATTTTCTTATCAATACCAATCTTTCTTTTGGCTTACAGTAGATCAATACATCTTTCAGATTTGTTTTTTCGATATCCACTTTGATCTTCTTGTCATCCATTTTTATATTAAAGTTCATTACCTTGGGTAATTAATCATGTAAAATGCGGCAAACGCAAGCAACCACACATACTGCTAAGAAAAACTATAAGAATAATAATCATCCACAACACTATGTCAAGCAAAAATACACAAATCACAGCACAAAAATTATTTTACTTTTTACCTTTGTGTCATTGGAACCCTTTACCTACACTACACATTAAACTTAAATACCATCACATCTCAGTCTTGCACTACATATTCTTTTCATTCCAATCTAACGAGTCACTTCTCCTTGGCAGCATTCCACGATCACAATGCGGCGATGTTTTCATAGGAAACAACCTCAGCTTTGATAAACCCTCTTTCAAAATCCGTGTGGATGGCTCCTGCAGCCTGGGGTGCTTTACTCGCAAATGGAATTGTCCATGCTCTCGTTTCTTTTTCTCCTGTCGTGAAATAATACATCAAACCTACTGTCTTGAACGCAAGTGCGATCAAATCATCAAGCGTAGGGATGTGATCTACGTGCTCCTTAGCAACCAAATCAGACAAATACTCTTTCCTTTCTTCAGAAGAAAATTCCATCATATCTGATTCAAGTTTTGCGCAGACAACGCAGACAGGTGCTCCTAGCTTAGCTACAAATTCAGCCTCAATCTCCTTTGCGCGAGCAAGATCCTCTTGTGAAACATTCAAAGCATAGACAATCGGTTTTAAACTTAAGAAATTATATTTACGAATAGCTTCATACTCTTTTGCACTAAACTCATCTTTCACGCTATACAATCGGATTCATTGCTTGAGATATTCATAGGCTTTACGCACTCATTCATATTCTTGCAAAACCAAAGCATCCTTCGTTGACTTTGCCTTTTTTTCCAATGGGGCAACTGCTTTTTCGACTTGCTGCAAATCAGCAAACATCAACTCAGTATTGATAATTTCTCTATCTCTGAGTGGATCCACACCTCATTCCACATGCGTCACATCTGTATCAGAAAAATACCTCAATACTTGTACAATTGCATTCACCTCTCTAATATGCGAAAGAAACTTATTTCCCAGTCACTCTCACTGGCCTGCTCATTTCACCAATCCAGCGATATCGACAAATTCAATGGCTGCGTATATTTTTTTCTGTGTATTAGAAATTTCAGCAAGTTTGTCCATTCTTGGATCTCTGACTTCCACAATACCTACATTTGGTTCTATCGTACAAAACGGAAAATTCGCAGCATCAGCGGCATATGACTTCGTCAATGCGTTAAACAAGGTCGATTTCCCAATATTTGGCAATCACACAATTCAGACTTTCATATATCCAACACAAAAAGAGAGTAAAAACAATACTATAAGTGTAACAAATCCTCTCACAAAAACAAGCATAAATGTATTGACTTTACAAACACTTTCAGTATCATTCCGTCTTAAAAATCGTCAAATGAAAAAAAACTACACAACCGACCAGACGGATTCTGGAAACTTTTGGAATGCATTGTTTGTGATAGGGTTAATAATCCTATTTATAGTAACACTCATCGAGTGTATTATAAAAGGAGCTATGTACCTTTTAGGTGCAAAAGCTCTTTACAAAAAAGCCACAAACAAATACTACGAACTAACTGTTGCTGCCCAAAAAACACAACAGTAACTTTCGCTGAGCATCTCTCAGTCGAAAAGAAAACCCCTCGCGTAACCCGCAGGGCGTTTTTCTTTAATGGAAAATTTAGTAAATTCGAGCAAATCTAAGGAATAAAAATCTAACACGAAACGCTGAAAAGACTACTCTGACTGAGCAGGGTGTCGGACCAACGCGCAGGCTTGGTCTGACTAGTCTTTTTTGGTTCTTTTTGGGACGATGCCAAAAAGAACAAAGTCAAATTACTAAGATAATAATATATGATAAGAACAAAAAAATATTAAACCTTAATCACATACGTTTCCTTACTGTTAGTCCTACTCGCCTCCGGCTTAAAAATCTTGATGTTTTTCCCTCCAAATAAATCCTTCATCCTCTTTATATACTCATCAAACCCAGGTCACATAAACAACTTCACAACCACTTTCCCTCCCGGAGCTAATAATTCTTCCAACATCCAAAACCATTGTTCCAATAAATCAAAAGACCTAATCGCATCAATATCTTTTACGCCAATAGTGTTGGGAGCCATATCAGAGATAATACAATCCACTTTTTCTATCTTATGCGTAGAAAGAATATGCTGTACTTTCTCACGATCAGTAATATCTTGTTGATAGGCATACATGTGCGGCAGAGATATTTTTACTGGCTTCAAATCAAATCATAGTAATATATGTCCTGAAGGAGAAAATTTTTCCAGCTGAGCAGACGCATACTGCAACCAACTTCCCGGCGCACATCATACATCTATAACGGTGTGTACCTTTTTATCAAATATATGAAATTTATCCTGAATCGCTTCAAGTTTAAATGCGCTACGTGCTTTATATCATTCTTTCTTTGCTTTATTGAAATAATGATCGTAAGGATTATACATACAAACAATACTAATGTAAAGAAACAGGGATCTGTGCTAACGCATTACTTGTAGATATATCAATACGAACAGAACCACTGGCACGATGGTGACTATCAATCGCCTGAGATAAGGCATTGTAATTATGGTGCAAGACCTTCAATTGTTCAGGATGAAAAATATCTTCAAATGAAGCAAGATGATTAGCACGAACCAATACACCATACAGGTCACCAAGCCCTACAAGAGTAATACAGTCCAATAAAGGATGTGGTTTGATGATAGTAAGCTGATCGCAAATATTGCCACGAATATCTTCCAATTTTTGCTCATATTCAAAGAACATAATATCCAAAGCAGCTGGCGGATATTCTATAAGTTCTGTAACTGTAAGATAAGGTATCGAAGACGCCATGCACACAAATAACAACACAAAACACTTGTACTATACTCTTTTTTCCCTAAAAAGCAAAGAGCTTTGAAACTCTTTACCCTTTTACCTTCTGAACACATGACAACATTCATCTTAAAATTCCTCGCAACACTCGCTGCACTCATGGCAATGGATTCACTCCGACTAGGCGTCATCGCCAAGAATATCTATAGAGCCTGACTTGCTCCGTATATGCAAGAATGATTTATGCGTTTAGGAGTAGGTATTGGTGTACGAGTAGTCATGATTATCGGTATCGTCGCATTTGTCTGACCCAAAGTAGTTAACGGTCCACGATACATGGCATTCGTCCGAGGAGCATTGTTTGGTGGAATTCTCTATGCCGTATATAATGGTACCAATTACGCATTTTTCCCACAACGGCCACTCCACATCGTCATCATTGACACCCTCCGAGGGATATTTGCTTGCGGTATGGCAAGTCTGGTGTGGTATGGACTACAACACATATAATTAGTCAATAGCCATCCTCATCCCTTTGAGAAATGTTTCTTGTACCTTATAATCGGGCGACAAAATAGCTACCAAATCCCAAAAACTTTTTTGATGGTGTTTATGTATCAAGTGTGCAACTTCATGAATTACTACATACTTCACCACTGCTAATGGTAGATGCACGAGATCACGATTAAATACCAACTCCTGACGTGACGAACAACTTCCCCATTTTGCACGAAGTTTTTTGATCGCAATAGTTTTATACTGCCTGCCAATACGTGCTGCATACATATCACACAATGGCGTTATATAATCACGTAAAAGGGCAACTAAATACATATCCAAATCAGCAGGTAAGTTAGCACTATCCACATAATCACCAAAAATACAGACCTGTCCATTTTTAATTGGCTCCCAGACTATCTTTTTTGCGAGCTTTTTTTCTAGCAATTGTGCTTTTGCAAACAATGCATCATAAAAATCTTTATCTCCACGTAACCTCGCAGGTATAGTCATGACTATTGTTCCATCACGTTGCGATCTCGCATATCCATGACGTACTCATCTCTTATAGACTACTTCTATCGACATACATACAATTAGATTTATGAAACAAAAGGCAAAAGGGAGAAAAGGCAAGCTTTGAAACTCTTTACTCTTTACCCTTTATACTCTTAACCTCTTGGACTTTTAGCCTATCTATTACTATACCACGACCATCCCAAATACGCCACCAATGCAAGCACAAATAACCATGCTAAAGTACCAGTCAACCAGCTCCCAAACACAAACCCAATCAACGCACCGACTGCCAACAATACTCCTTCAGCATTTTTTCCTGACAACATTTTCTTAACCATAGCGATATATAAACGGATAAAATTATTTGAAATAATGAACAATTTTCTCATCAAATGGCTCAGTATTAGGACCAAACATATCTAGCAGTTTGCCCTCTTCATCAATCAAATATTTTTGAAAATTCCATTTGACAACACTATGAGTATATCCATTCAAAGATTTACGTGTAAGCCACTGATACACAGGATGTTGATCAACCCCACGAACATCGACTTTCTCCGAAAGCAAAAATCCTACGCCATAATTTCTCTCACAAAACAACCTCATTTCTGCCTCATTTTCAGGAGATTGATTGAGAAACTGATCACAAGGAACACCGAGAATTTCCACACGATCGTGATAAAGTTCATACAAATTTTGCAAGCTTCCCAACTGAGGAGTAAAACCGCAACGAGATGCTATGTTCACAATCAAAACCTTTTTCCCACGAAATTGATCAAACAATAATTTATCTCCATTGATATCCATAATAGACAAATCATAGAAATTTTTGATAGCAATAAGATTTTTTGGCTGTTGCACATGCCAATACTTCCAGAAAAGAAATCCACATATAGCCAAGATAACAAGCACAATACCAATCCACATACGCTACGACGATAAGAGAATAAAAACAACATTCTCATACTACTTTTTCGCCTGCAACTCACTGCCCTGTTCATCTTTTATTTTTATAGTACCAACAATATATATTTCCTAACAAACTACAATCAAATTAACTAAATATCTCTTCATCGTCAATCGGTCTACCTTCTTCTATGGCAGTATTGATAAAACGATTAAAAGCCAATTGTATCTCCATAGCCTGTTTACATATATCCATAAAACCCTCAGACAATACCTCAGCATCAGAAAATCAGCGCTGAAAAACAAAAGATGTATACTGCAGATACTGCAGTGCTGGATGATCTTTTGCAAATCACTTAGGACTCGTCTTCAATCATTGTGTTTGTAGTATACCAAAAAAATCAATAAGTTTTTTATCAGCAAGAATAAGAGCAAATTTTTTATAATGCACCGCAACGTATTCTCTAAATGCGCGCAACACCCAAGGTTGTGGGGTCCATAATCCACCACCGATAAACGATTGATTGCCTGGCTGGATATGAATATAAGGTCCTATAAGTTCCCTATTTTTACCGCTGGGAGCTAGATAGACACTCATCCAGTTCTTATATGGCGATTTATCTTTGCTAAAACGGATATCTCTATTGATACGAAAAATCACATCCGCAGGTTTTTTATCCATAAATCATGGCTCTATACCCTTATATATGTCAATCAATTCTTGTGCAAATCACAGATATTCTTTGCGAACTTCTTGATACCAATCACGATTTGCATCCATCCATTCTTTCTTGTTGTTTGCTCACAATTCTTCCAAAAAATGCAGAAGGTTTTTGCTAATCATAGAAAAGAAATATTACATAAATCAGATCATTCATAATGCACAATCGAAACTATCTCCACACCTGCAAATCCCAATTTCCAGCTGGCAATACATTCCCTTTTATCCATGGATTAAGCTCCCTAATCTGCAAATATGTGTAGCCATTATCTTTCGCTCGTTGTGCAATATTTGGTATCTGACCAACAGAGACAGTACGAGTAATATATCTTGGATAATGATCCCCCAGCACTGTCGGATCGACATAATGTGTTCTATTTTCCAATACTTCTTTCAACGCGAGGATTCTATACACATATCTAGCAGTTTCATTGTTCAGAAGTGCATCATGATAAGTCTGTGCAAACTGCCATGCAAGATCTCTTTGAAGTCAGTTTTCCCCTCTATTATATGCAGCAGCTACCAATGTCCAATTACCAAAGATAGCATACAAATCTTGCAAATACCTCATAGCAGCATCCGTCGACTTAGCAAAATTCAATCTTTCATCAATATAATCATCCACCTGTAAGCCATATCTTCTTGCTGTATCAGGCATAAACTGCCATATGCCAGCAGCCCCAGCAGTACTGACGGCAACGTTACGTAGGGCACTTTCTGCTATAGCCAGATACTTGAAATCATCAGGAATTCAGGCATTTTTCAGTGCTTTTTCTATATCAGGGATATACTGTCTTTCTCTTTTATGTAACATAACAATCTGTGCGGGTTGGAGTGCTGTTAAAGCAATTTCTCTATCAAGCTTCTCTTGATTGAATCTATATTTTCCATCCAAAGGAATAGCCTCACCTGCAAAATACACAGCATTTCCTGTGTATAAAGATGTATAACGTTGCGTAGGAGTTACAAATAATAGCAGTAATACAATCAAAATAACCACTACAAAAAACACTCTTCGACGAAGATTCTTATCTCTATAGTAGCCTTTTATACGATCAATAAGTGCAAAATGCATGAGAAAATATGATAAAATAAAAACTACCCTAGTGGTAGTCATCAGCAAATAGTTTGCAAGAGCTAGACTTATTGAAGTACATGAAACAAATTATTGTCAGGAGAACTTTTGAGCTTTATCCATTGTTTCACTCTAGCGTCAAGCACCCCCAATATATGTTGATTAATACAATCACCAAGCCAATGAGAAGAAAATGTAGTATCAGCAAGGAAATCTTTCCCTAGATGTTGTATACGCAATTGTTGGAGTAATATTTTGCCATTTGGTTTATCATAAAACCATCATGTAGAAAAATGAGCCAAATCCGATTGAAAATTTTGCAATTGTGCTACTGTATATACACCGATGTTATTGTTAGACAATAGATCATGTATCAATGAAGCCTGATATAAAGTATGAGAATTTCAATCAACAAAAGCATGATACAATATCGTAGCGAGCGGAGAAATATAGCCCAATGCATTAAGTTCACGAACATAGCGATCATCCCAGTTCTGAAGAATCAATTTTCATGTTGACGAAGAGTCAGATGGTTGCTGACGCATAAAAGAAATATACACAAAATAAATATATAATTTTATTATAATGAAAAAACGACAAAAGTCAAGACTAACGAGATTGAAAACGCACAACATCGGCTACACAAAAGCAATCACGCTGTTGCAACATCTGCAAAAATTGCTGAAAAATATGCACCGTCACCTCGACGTCAGCCATTGCTCTATGGGCACGCATGTTTTGTATACCAAAGTGTTGACACAAGATCTCCAAACGCTTGCTCGGCAACTCAGGAAGAAGCCTATTTGCAAGCTTTCTAGTACAAATAGCGTCATTATGAAAAACATGCCCAATCTCTGCATGTCCATGATGTGACAAAAATCCCACATCAAATGTGCTATTATGAGCTACCAATACATCATTACCAAGAAAGTCAAAAAAATCGCCCAACGCATACTTCATCACAGGCGCATCAGCAACCATTGCATTACTAATCCCTGTCAACCTCTCTATCATAGCTGGGATATGACGCCCAGGATTTACTAGTGTATGAAAGCGATCTATTTCCTTTTTCCCATCCCATCTCACTGCGGCAATTTCCGTAATTCCATGCCTATTCTTACTCAATCCTGTCGTTTCCAAATCACATATCACATAGTGTGTCATAATATCCCAATAACAAATAAATAACTTACAAATCATATACTTCAATGCCAAGTTTTTTTGTGTCAATCCCTATATAATTCACCCCCTCCAACTGATCAACACCAACACGTACGCACAATACTTGATGATCTTTCTGCAATCGCGCAAGATGACGAACATCATCATCCGAAACGAGAAGGAAGTCACTTATAAGCAAGATAACACGCTTCTTTTTTGTCTGTACCATTGCATGAAGGAACAACGACACATCAGTTTTATAACGAGGAATTTGATGACGAATAAGTACCGATAAAGATTCCTGAACCTGATATCGATCATCTATACGAGAAATTTTTGTGCAGCGCAGTCCCTCATGAGGATAATATACAGATAAATTCATCCCTTTCCCATGAGCAAACAACACCAAATCCGCCAAATACGCAAACACCTTATCACCATTGGGATAGTCTACAGCTCATTGCCAATTATAATTCACATCACAAAACACATCTACCTGTACATCACTATCTTGTTCCAACAACGAAACGTATAAATCATTATGTTTTGCACTCTGTTTCCAGTTGATAAATTTTTTGGAGTCACCAGCGATATACTTTCTACTATCAGCAATGGCAATACCCGATCACTGTAAAGTACTACGAAATTGCCCAGCATAACGACCAGACAAACGCTTACGCAACTTGATAAACAACTCAGAAACCTGCATAACAAAACACATGAAACAAAATCCCTGCAACTTTTAACTTGTAACTTTTATCTGCAGTGCTTGTTCAAGCACTGTTCTATCACTCCGTGGTCTATGTCCAGCATTAGTCCACTGAACACTCTCATGTCCTTTCCCTGCCAACACTACAATATCACCAGGCTGTACGAGTCCAACAACATGCGCTATTGCTTTTTCTCTATCAGGAATAACAAACAATCACTGTTCTTGTGTTCTTGGAATACCTTGTACTACTTGGTCAATAATAGCATTTCTATCTTCCGTATCAGGATCATCGTCAGTCACAACAATAATGTCAGCAAAGGTATGTACAATCGCTCACATCTTTGGCCTCTTGCCCTTATCTCTATTCCCTGGAGCACCAAAAAGCACAATAAGTTTCTTCTTTGCTATAGTGCGCAAATAGGATAAAGTTTTGTCCAATGCATCAGGAGAGTGCGCAAAATCAATATAATAATGAACACCACTATGCACTATTTCTTCCATCCTTCATGGGACTCATGGAAAATGAGGCAATGTGGCAATGGCTTGAGTAATATCTACTCCCATCTCAACACAAACACTCAACGCAGCCAATATATTTTGTATATTGAATGCGCCAAGAAGGTGTGTTTCCAAATGATAAGGAACTCACAAATAGTTTATTGTACAAACCGTCTTATCAATATCTTCACGGACGGATTCAGCCTTAAGCATCGCTGAACTATAAATACCAAAACTGATTTTTTTATCAAACGGCATATCATCAAACCGTGCCCTTCCATATTGATCATCTTTTGGGAACACGGCATATTTGTTAGATTTTTTATTTTTTAACACATACTGAAACAATTTTTTCTTAGCTAATGCATAGTTTTCCATCGTTCCATGATAATCAAGATGATCTTCAGTAATATTAGTCAAGACTGCTACATCAAAATCTACTCCCTCAAATCTATATTGTTCCAAACCTATAGATGTTACCTCTATAACAGCAATCTGACATCATTTCGCCTTAGCTAAAGCAAGCAATCATTGAAGGTCGTATACATCCAATGATGACATTTTCTTTTCATTGGGCAATACTTCATTACCTATTTTAATCTGAGCAGTACTAATCATTACTGTAGGCGCAACAAGTGTATTGAGCATATGATGGAGAAGATTTACTGTTGTAGTTTTTCCATTGGTCCCCGTCACACCAATAATAAAAAAACCTTTTGATGGATTGCCATACAACATATTAGCAAATTGCCCATGAAATCTATTCCAAGCAGTGTACAAACTACTCTTTCTCAATATAGGATACCAACGATCATAAAACAATATTTTTTTGATCAATTTTTTCATAGACAACAAGAAATCACAAATAAATACAAAACAAGAACTCCTTTTCTCTTAAACTTTTTACCCCTTCACCTCTTTACCTTTCAATTCATACGCTCCTACTATTGCAGCAGTTTCCATTCTCAATATAGTATTTCCCAATTCAGATACAATATGATGTGGAAAATGTGCATAATCACGCTGTGTCAACCCTCCTTCCGGCCCAACAACACCTATACTCTGTCATTGCGCACCTGTCACTTCGACGACAGGAGAAGTATAAGAATCATCTTGAATATCAAAAATAACAACATTTTTTTCTTCTACCCAATTCTGAGTCAATTGAAACGAAAGTATTGGGATCTGCCAACCCCATGACTGTTCAACCGCTTCCTGTATGATTTTCTGTATTCTTGCAACTTTCTTCTCATTCACCTCACGTAAAATAGATCTTTCTGCACGCCAAAAAACAATAGTTGTAACTGATAATTCAGCGAGTTTTTGTGCAATAAGCTCAGCCTTATCTCGTTTATTTGGCATGGCAATATACATCGTCACTGCTACTCATAAATTGTTTGGTTTAGGTATTGTTTGAATAACCGTTCCATACACACGCTGATGATCCCAATCATCAATACGCACAACATATCTACACTCTACATCAACATCTAGTTTTTGTATAGCAACAATATCTCATTTTTGCATTCTCAGCACTTTCTTAAGTTGATCTAGCACAACCGGATTTTCTATAACAACACTCATATCTTTATGGACAAAATCAGTCAAAAACAACTGCATACAAGCAAACATATAAAGTAAATACTGCCACTGTATAGATACTGACAAAAAAAACAACTAAACAAAAAGGAGACGAATAATCGCCTCCTATCTAAAACATTATCTAAAATCCACCAAACTCCTCTTGAGCAGAAGCAATAGCATCTCAAGATTGCTGATTACCAGAGTCGTAAATAAATTGGTCAATGAGGAAAATAAATTTATTAAATTTATCCATAAGTTGCATTTTTGCTTTTACATTATCTATGAGCTGATCTTCAACAAACAATAGTACTCCATCCACATATACCTCCACAAGAGAATTGCTATTGATCGCAAAACGAAGAACATGTATATCTATAAAGTCATCAGCCTTTCTATCCGTAGATTCTTTAGTAATCATAATCGCCTGTTCTGCAGATGCTTCAATGGCAAAACTATAGGTAATATATAATGCATCATTATCCGCACCGACCACAGTAAAGGCATCATGTCCTCCACGAGCATCATGCACACGATAAATAGCTTGCAACAATTCTTTAAATTTTACAAGTATATCAGACATTCAAGCTTTTTGCATATTTTGCTCATCTTCATTGACCGTCGGTTCTACTACAGAATTCTGATCTTTTTCATCATCAATAGTTCCTTCCTCAGTTTCTTCTTCTGAAATAGAAGCAACAACGGGAACAACCTCTTCAGTAGCATCAGATGTAGATTCTTGTACAGCAACATCATCAGACGAAGGAGTGTCTGAAGATATTTCTTCTTGCTCTACAACAGTCTCCTGTCAATCCTCAGCTATCGCATCTTGTACAGCACTTGACGAAGAAGCAAAAGGATCTAGTATACCTTCAACAAGTCATTGAACCATAGATGGCTTGGACTGAGGCATATCCTCAGAATTAACAGCATCAGATTGTGCAATATCTGGAGATGATTGTGATTCTAACGCAGATTCTTGCTCTAAAGGTGGCATCGATTCAAGAGAAGACACATCAAGAGAGTGCGATTCTTCATCGATCTTATTCATAACTTGATTGGCATCAATATTCTCTATAGGCTCAGATACGTCTTCTTGAGGAAACTGAACATCATGAGATACATCCTGATCAACAGTATTTTCTTGTGAAATGAAAACATCTTGTGTTGGAATACCCTCATCAGAGACAATAGCTTCTTGTTTAGTAGCAAATTGATCAGAGAGATTAGCCTCAGATCACGAACTATCTAATTGATTAATAATGGCTTCTTCTTGTGCAACATCTTGATCCACAGAAATATCAGAGACTGTCGCTACAGGTTCGATAGTAATAGAGGAAGACAGTTCATCCATAGATGGATCAATGACAGCTTCATCTGACACAGTAGATACATTTTCTTGTTGTTCCAAAGAGACAGTCTCTTCGATAGAGGGAGAAAAGTCGTCTTGCAAAAACGGATCTACTACATCAGTAACAACAGAATTAGATTGAGTGGCATCTACAGCAACTGTAGTACTATCTTGCAAAAATGGATCATCAATAACAAGATCATCAGCTGGCTGGTGAGACACATCATCGACAAAAGGGTCATAATGATCAGATACCACACTAGTGTTTTCAACAGCTTCTTGCGAGGAAATAGTCATATCTTCAGGAGAAACTGGAGCATCAGCATACGATGGCTTACTCACATCCTGTTGCTGAATATATTGCTCGGATATAGATTCTTGCGTCGATATATCTTCAATTGGCTCAGATCATTGTTCTTCCTGAAATCATTGTTCTGCAAGTCCTTGTTCTTCAGAAATATGTGAATCATTAAGAGTAGTATTTGATATATCCGAAGGTTCAGCTATTGGAGATCCTGCCGTAGATTCTTGATCTGACTGCAAATTTTCTTCATCATGAGAATCAACTAAAGAAGAAAAATCTGAAACTGCTGAGTTTATTCAATCATCACGCAAAAAGGGATCTAGTGTTTCAGGAGTATGTTCGGTTGGCCTTCCTGTTTCTGGATCAATAGGCTGAAATGCAGTAGCAGCCATATCAGAGAAAATATCAGGAACTCCACCAAAAACATCAGTAGATGTAGCTTTAGAAGGATGTTGATTGGCATCTGTAGGAGGATTTGTAGAAGCAAATGGATCAACCATGATTCAGAACAGTAATAATTAAAGCGATGAAATACAATAAACATGTAACAATGTGCTTTCTATATTTCACTTTGTACTAAATATAAGTATATAGACGACACATCCATATTGCAAATTTTAGAAACTTTTTAGTGACATTACTCTTGAAAGTAGACAGCAAAAACATAGATTCAACCAATGTATCCAAAAAGACTAAGAGGTGCGTGGGTGCTAGACATATCTTCTTCTCATTGCGTAATATATGGAGGCCGAATATGCGTTAGACATCGTCTAGCCTGAGCCATCCACCTTGATCCTTCCGAGAGAGGATCCCTGTGCCTACGGCCCCTTGGTTGTTAAAAAGCACTATCGCAAGAAGATATATATTTGGTCATTTTGCTCTTGTAGTAGACAGCCAAATGTCTATAGTCCGATTCGTATACCTTTTTCGCAGGTATAGCAACTTTTTTGCCTTTAGAGACAAAATACCAACCACGATGGAACATCTAATAACAATAGGAAACATTACCATACCATTTGTACCAAGCTTTGTCTGAGTTTTGGTAGAATTTATCGTAATAGTAATTATATGACTATTACTGTTGAGAAAAAAATCATGGTTTAGTCAGGCATTTGAACTATTTTTCGAAAGCATGTATAACTTCTTCGAAGAAATTTTAGGAGAAGATGAAAAAAGATGGATAAAACTTACTATTGTAAGTATCTTTTTCGTGGTATTCATTGCCAATATGTTAGGATGGCTATGAGACATACTAACACAAGCATTCCCTATTATGGAAGAATACTTTGCTACATTCACTTCTGATAGAAACGGGACCTTTGCCATATCCATACTTGTTGTGTTATTGTCTGTGGCAATACAGGCAGCACATCTAGGGTGACGAAAATTTTTTCACGAGTATGTTCCTTTCACAGGAAAATGATTTTTGACTGTAGAAAAATGATCAATGTCACCAATCATATTCTATCCAATGTGGGTTTTTGCAAAAATATTTGATATAGTCATATCATTATTCATATGACTTCTAGATATAGTCTGAGTGTTTGCTAAAATGATATCAGTAGCCTTCAGGTTATATGGAAATATGTTAGCAGGAACAGTTCTTCTTGTGCTATTAACACAAGGAACCATAAGTATGACTCAAAGTCTTATACATATAGATCTACCAATAATTTTACCACTTATATTATTTGTGCAGTGACTATTGGTCGCTACAATACAAGCATTTGTGGTAGCATTGTTGAGTGCTATATTTATTAAGGTATCTAAGAGTTAGCATCTTTATTTATATTATAAAACAAACACAATGATTGAAAATGCACATTTGTTAGGAGCCGGATTGGCTATTGGATTATCAGGATTGGGAGTATGTCTAGGAGAAGCGTTAATTGCTAGAACATCTATTAGAATACTTGGAGCAAATCCAGAACTATCAGGAACATTACTGGTATATACAATATTGGGTATTGCCCTTACAGAATCAGCTGCAATCTACGGATTGATTGTTGCATTGAATATAGCAGGAAATGCAGAACTAGGAACCTTACAAGCAGTTGGAGCTGGGTTAGCTATTGGGCTAGCATGATTTGGAGCTGGTCTAGGAGAAGGACGAGTTGCCGAAAAAGCATTGGAAGCGTACCACAGAAATCCAGCGATAAAAGGACAAATATTGACGTTCATGATCTTGTTTATCGCTCTTGTTGAATCAGCTGCGATCTACGGATTGATTATCGCGCTTAATATTCTTGGTCAATAATAAAAAATGTTTATCCTCTAGGTACCTCATCCATGGACATCTTTGCGTCATTATGAATAAACCCAACCGTACTGTTGGCACAAATAATAAACGTACTTATCCTTTTCTTTGTATTTAAAAAATTCGTCGGAGAAAGTATCCAAAATGCTATCGAAGAAAGAAGAGAGTTACTAAAAAAATTGAAGCATGCTGACGAAGCATATAATCAAAAAATCAAAGAAGCTGAAGCTAAGTCTGAAGACATTATTGCTGAATGAACTGCAACAAAAGAATCGATGATCAATGACGCTGTTGCTATAGCCAATAAGAAGCAAAAAGAGATTGTTGCTGAAGCGGAAGCAAGAGCAGAAAAAATTATACAAGACGGAGAAGCTCGCGCTGCTTCACTACAATCAGATTTACAAAAAGATTTTGAATTGTGATTGAAAAAAACTTCATTGATGGTAGTTAAAAAATTGCTCGCATCAGATAAAGATATTGAGTCAAAATATCTTGATGCTATTATCAAAGACCTGAAAGATTAATATAAAAGTAAAGCTTGCACCTTGCAACTTTTAACTTGGAACTTTTGCCATGTACACAACAGATAAACAATTTGCACATATGCTACTGCAGACACAAATAGATCACAATGTACTCGTACAAGCGACTATTGCTGCAAGCAAATTACTCAAAAGATATGGAAAGGTAGTGTATACCACAACATATGCAAAAGCTATCGCAGATGTCTCTCCAGAGACAGCAGCTATCCTTATCGCTTCCAATGATGCAGGAAAAGCAACTGCAGAAAAGCTTAGACATATAGTGAAGATACTTAAAAATATTGCTACTGAGTATCAACCACACTTTGTTGTACATGGAAGAACAGAAATAGTTAAAGAGCTCGATGCATTTGTTCACAAACAACAAAAAGATGCTCACATAGATCAACATACAACACAAGATGATGAAGTAACTATTAGTGGAGAATGATTTTATTACAAAAGATCGGTAGAAAAAGACGCTCGCACTATTCTATGACTATATAACTAAAAGCTTTAATACATAATATGTTTATGACCATGCACAGTACAGTAGAAGCGATATTGCAAAAGATCGACGCACAGATCAACAGCAGCGATATCAAAGAGTCATTTAGTAAACAAGGAGAAATCCTAGAAATTAAAGACGGAGTTGCCGTTGTCGCATGATTAGAAAATGCGATGTATTCAGAAATCGTATTGTTCGAAAATGGAACAAAGGGACTTGTACTTGATCTTTTGCCAGATTATGTATGAGTATTGATTCTTGGAACAGAAAAAGGACTCCAACAAGGACAAATCGTCAAAAATACAGGAAAAACATTTTCTATAGGAGTAGGTGAAGAGTACCTCGGAAGAGTTGTTAATGGACTTGGAGACGTTATCGATGGGGGGAAAGAACCAAAAGCCACGATACAATATCCAGTAGAAAGAATCGCTCCATGAGTGATGTCCAGAAAATCAGTAGACCAACCACTCCAAACAGGTATCAAATCTATCGACTCATTGATTCCAATCGGAAGATGACAAAGAGAATTGCTTATTGGAGATAGACAAACAGGAAAAACAACTATTGCATTGGATACTATCTTGAACCAAAAGCATGAAAAAATGAAATGTATCTATGTTGCCATCGGACAAAAAGAATCCAAAGTAGCAAGATTTGTTGAAACACTCAAAGAACACGGAGCCATGGAATATACAACGGTCGTATCTGCTCCTGCAAATAGTCCTGCCGTTATGCAATATCTTGCACCATACGTAGGATGTGCATTGGGAGAATACTTCCTTTACAATGGACAAGATGCACTTATTATCTACGATGATCTATCAAAACATGCAGTAGCATATAGAGAAATATCATTGTTGTTGAGAAGACCACCAGGAAGAGAAGCATATCCTGGAGACGTATTTTACCTTCACTCTAGATTGCTTGAAAGAGCTGCAAGAGTAAATGCTGAATACATCGAAAAAGTAACTGACGGAAAAATAAAGGGAAAAACAGGTTCATTAACTGCTCTTCCTATCATCGAAACACAAGCAGGTGACGTATCAGCATATATCCCTACCAATGTGATTTCTATTACAGACGGACAAATATTCTTGGACGCAGACATCTTCAACACAGGTTTAAGACCAGCAATGAACGTCGGTATCTCAGTATCTCGTGTATGATGAGCTGCACAAACACACCTCGTAAAAAAATCATCAGGATCTTTGAAACTTGACCTGGCATCATATGCAGAAATGGCAGCATTTGCTCAGTTCTCATCCGATCTTGATAAAGACACACTCAAAGTTATTGAAAGAGGAAAAAGAATGACTGCTTGTCTCAAGCAAGCTCCAAACAAACCTATCGCTATCGACAAGATGGCTGCATTGATGTTTGTAGGTTCACAAGGACTTATTGATCAAGTACCTGTGGAAAGAGTAGAGGAATTTGAAGTAAACCTATATGAAAAACTTGATACGAAGTACAACAAAGAAGCTGAAAAAATAAGAGAAGAAAAACAACTTAGTGATGATGCAAAAGACCTGTTCAAAAAAGCTGCTAAGGAAGTTATTGAAGAAATGGGATTGTAATTATAGCAAATAACAAAAATCAGCTCCTTCGAGCTGGTTTTTTTATATATTTTATGTATACTACAACAAATTATTTAGAAAAACTCAACCATGAAAAAAATCAACGAAACATTCACCTGTATTGGTTGTGGAAAATCTATTCCCACTGCATCCAAAACATGTAGAAATCACTGTCCCCATTGCTTCACATCACTCCACGTCGATTGAGATATTCCTGGAGATAGATCAACGACCTGTCATGGTAAAATGTACCCTATTAGTTACGAATACAAAAACGGCGACCGAAAAATACTTTTTCAGTGTAGCGCATGTCGCAAACAGCATCGAAACAAAAGAGCCGATGATGACGAAATAGAAAATCTACCTACCTATATTGCGGATTATCAGAAACATTTTCATTAGGCAACAACGCCCTTTTTCTTGTTTTTATGCTTGCTAGATTTTACATCAACTACATCGTCTGGTTCTTTCTGCCTTTGCGCAAATTTCTTTTGGATACCATATCTATCCAAATCTTTCTCAAACTGTATAGCATCGTTGATTTTTCACTGCATAGATTCTAGAACAAGAGAAGTGACTTTGTCTAAATCTCATTCTTTGGTAAGATTCAACTCTCCATGGTAATAGAATTCATCGTAATGATCATACGGACTATAATGGAATTTTACTTTTTCTCCATCTTGGGACAGAGTTAAATAAAACTCTGGCTTGATCTTTTCTTTTTTTACTGGATCAGAAATAACTATCCTTTGATATCATCCAGGGGTATCGATACGTGTAGTATATCCATCAGGGATAAGGGTATCTATATGTTCTTTTATGCTAACTGCTTCTTTTTCAAGGCTTTTTTTTTTGAAGATTCTGGATCTACATCCAATCTTTCTTCCACTTGGTTATGTATAGCATCTTCAGCTATCTGTTTAGTATTATTAGCTTGTAATGAAGCAATAAGAGCATCTTTCTGTTGTAATTGTTGCTCCATCATCTTAGTTTGCTTTTCCATCTGATCTTTCATTGCAAGCATTGTCTTTTGCAATTCTTGGTTAGCTTTTTCCTGTTGTTCAGATTTCGCTTTTAGCTCTGCTATAACATTCTTCGTTTCTGTATCTTCAGCTGGCATTTTTTGCTCTACTACTTGAGGAGCCGGTGTAGATTCAGGAACTGGAGTAGCAGCAACTGTTGCTGCAGTAGCTGCACCGATAAGTAAATTCTTAGGATGCCATCGAGACTTCCATGTAGGAGTAAGCTTCAATTTTTCGAATGAAAAATCTGACATTGGTTTCTTGGAGAAAACAGATTTTATTGTATTAAACTCATTTTTGAGAAAACCCCACCCCGTCTTAGCAAAATCAAATACTCCATTAACAATCGGATTAACGGTAGCTTGCAATCAACCGGTGAACGCTTTAGCCACAGATCCAACTCATGCAACAGGAATATTAAGTAATTTGTGGTACCACTTACCCTTTTTTCAAGCTTCGGAAATAGTTTCTTGAATTTCATTAAGAGTATCCATAGTAATATCCTGGGTATTTTTATAATATCCTGTTACTGTTTTATTAAGATCAACCAACGCATGTGCAGGAGCTCAAACAACTGCCCTTATAGGAGTAGCTGCGACATTTCATACTCTATTTTTCCACTCTCCAGCCATTGCGATAGACACAAAATAAAACAAATATTTTGTCTATTATACACAAAAAATATTATTTGTCAAGAAAATTAACAAAAAATCTCCAATAAATAGAGATTATCCTAGGAGTGAAGCCCTTACTATTCTAATATTGAAGTGGAATGTCTTCACTTCTTCAAAAAGTATCGTATAGCCAAACTCTGCACGCAAAATATCTATTTGCCACGTCATCATTTCCAAAAACATCACCAAACGCTGAGCTTGAAAGTCCGAACTTTGGAGCATAAGCACTTGTCTAAACATATCTCTATACAAATCCAATCCATCATCGCCGCCGACAAACGCCATTCTTGGTTCCCATTTTTTGACCGTTTCATCGACATTTGCATCAAACATCGCATCAGGAATATACGGCAGATTAGCAACCAAAACAACATCCTTCCCCGCAACCACAGATGCATAGTTTGGTTCCTCCAAATACACTAACAGACTACTATGGACAAATTGTATATCCAAATTGCTAGACCCTGAACTCTGAAGTCTATCCTCTAATAATCTACAATTCTCCTTCGCTACCTCCAAAGCATCAGGACTAAAGTCAGACAATATTGCTCATGAAAATCTACCAAGGTTATGTAACAACACACTCAACCCTAAGACTCCACAGCCTGTTCCTACATCCAACAAAACCAAGTCAGAAGTCTGTACAAATTCATTAATCGCTTCTATCATATATTCCGTTTCTGGGCGAGGGATAAGGGTATGTTTATTTACTACAAAATCATTACCCAAAAACGTTACCTTTCCCACAATGTATTCTAGAGGCATTTTTTCTTCGACATATTTTTTATATCAAGAAACTATCTCTTGTAGTTGATCATCGATAATCTCGGTATCAGACTGCATCCACATCTGCTCTCTAGACAAAGCACAATAATGCATAATGAGTTTTTGCAATATCGTCTTCTGTCCATACTGGGTATCAGCCAAAAGCTGTCCTATCGTCATGTACTTGCATAAGAGTACTAAAATTATATACACAAGCATAATGATTTACCGGCCAATATACATATGAAATCTGCATTTACAAAAATAAAAACCGAGCACCACATACTCAAAGAATTCCATAAAATGCTCCAAGAAATTGAAAAACATCCAGCAATTCATAGAATCATCCCCGGAAGAATAGATAGACAACAAAAAAAGAGCTCCGTAGAGCGCTTCCGTATATCCTACCCTACGACACAAGGTCTCAAATGCATCATGAGCAAATGATCCACCGCCCAAGAGCTTTTTATCATCAGCGACAGTAGCAATTACGATATTATCGTTGACCATATCCAAACAATACTCAAAAAGCATAAGGTATAAACTTTAGCCCCGAATATAAAAGTATGGATCGACAAAACATCATTATCTCATTGATCACCATCTTCAGTATAGAAAATACACGACTATGGGTTTTGCGCAATTTTTTTCACACAGAGAAAAAGCGATCGCTTAAAAACATGCAAATATACATACGATGATTATTTATCGTTGGAGCGCTGCTCTGATATAACTATATGCTCGGATCCTATGGAAATATATGGGAAGCTGGGATCACCAATATAACATTATTTGTTATATATTGTAGTAGTATCGTATCTATCATCTATTTCACCCAACAAAGAGGCAATAGCTACTATAAACAACTTCTCATCGTAAGTATTTGTTTGTTTTGTATCGCAGCATACGCAAGTCTATTTATCCCCATGAACACGATTGTTGCATATGTACTGATAAGTGTTTACGCAGAAGAATATATGAAAATTCATGCGAGCAGTGCTCTATCGCACAAAACATGATGACCCACGTACATTGGCCGCGATCTTATATTCTTTGCTCTCTTGATGGGATTAGGATTTAGTTTTATTGAGCATATAGCATATCTTATCCACCATATCAGTACCCAAGGAGAAACAATGCGAGGCATGCACATTGCAAGATGACTCCTTACTACAGCTATTCATATGGTAGGAAGTGGAATAATAGCATATAGTGCATTAAAATTTCATACCAAAGCAAATCTCTATCGACAAGGAACCATAATAGGAATAATCATAGCAGTCTGACTCCACATGACCTACAACCTCAGCATCCATTTCTGACGAACAATACTAACCATCGCCATAGGGATTTCATGCTATTACATCCTCAGTTTCCTTCTCTATCAGACGAATATATTGTACGAAAATAAAAAATAATTTTTAATTCTCAACTATCGAAGATGAAAATTACATATTTTGGAACAGGTGCGGCACTAAATCCTTATGTAGATACTATGCATATGCTTTTAGAGGACAGCAATCACCAACTCTATATAGATGCATGATGAGGTATGTCTCTTATGCAAAAAATTCTACGCAAAGAAATTAAAAAACCTGAACATATACGAATCACCCATTGCCATAGTGATCATCTTTTATGAATTGTACATCTACTAAGAATACATAAATCATGAAAACTAACCATTTTCTGCTCAGAAGAAATAGAAAGAAAGATACAACAACTTATGACGATCATTGGACAAAATAAATT
>Ga0209573_1002275_pt1 | contig 25240 bp, 13 predicted proteins | sample TNRBio252014_DNA_FD_185870 | JGI IMG/M metagenome (GOLD analysis project Ga0209573, IMG submission 185870) | Wastewater treatment Type I Accumulibacter community from EBPR Bioreactor in Madison, WI, USA - TNR Reactor_6/25/2014_ DNA (SPAdes)... | ecosystem: Engineered > Bioreactor > EBPR >... | reverse complement strand
TTAGACGACCCAAGTCTTGATCTTTTTCCTCATATCTTCAAAATAAATCCTTTACGTAGCTATGGCTATGCGCAGAATTTCTTTTTCGATCTGTAAAAAAATCTCTTCGACTTAACCGTCACAGTAGCGTGGACTTGACACTAGTAATTTTTATGGTCATCTAAGCATTTAAATCTATGTTTTCATCCTCAGAATTGATTATCTGATGTTGTTGGTTAATGATTACCTGACAATTACATTGAATTTATCAGCTTTTTGGAACAAAAACATTCGTTCAACTAAAATATACAAAAAATAACTATTTAAATAGTTGCATAACTAAAAAATACGTTATACATTTGTTTTATTGATTGTTTTTAAGACTTATTTAGTTTGCGTTGAGACAATATTTAATTTGCGGGTTTTGTTTAGAACGAGTTTGGAAATTAATTATCACTATACTTTAAAAGGAAATTGTGTGCAAAAAATGGAAAAATTAACTAAGGCTGAAGAGCAGATTATGCAGATGTTCTGGGAAAAAGGTCGTGCTTTGGTAAGTGATTTGATTCAAGACATGCCTGAGCCTAAACCTGCGCATTCATCGGTTTCCACCATTGTAAGGATATTGGAAAGGAAAGGTTTCCTGGATCATAAAGCTTATGGTCGGACACATGAATACTTTCCCGTTATTGACAAAAAAGAGTACTCCAAATTTTCAATCAGAAAACTGGTATCCGGTTATTTTGGAGGGTCTTTCAACGAGCTGGTATCGTTTTTGGTTAAGGAAGAAGATCTTACAATTTCTGAATTAGAAGAAATTAAAAAGGAATTATCACCAAAAAAATAATAAATCATGATCACTTACTTCATTCAATCTTCGGTTTGTTTGTTTTGTTTTTATGGAATTTATCATTTTTTCCTTAGAAATGAGACTTTTTTCAGGTACAACAGGGCTTTTTTGCTCATGTCTTTATTCCTATCGGCCTTAATTCCGGTTTTATCACCTTTGTTGGTATTGACGTATGAGGAAGTTCCGGTGGTGCATTGGCAGTATGTTTCGGAAGAAATGGTAGTATTTGCCACTCCGGCTGAAGATGTTCAATTAAATGACCAATTTTCGTATGCTGAGATATTTCCCTGGATTTATTTTATGGGAATCGCAATCTCTTTAACAAAATTGATTATCGGTTTTCGCCGGATTATTATGATAAGGATTGGTAGTACCATTGAACGAAAAGATGGCTATTCCATTGCATTCACGGAGTTTTCGCACCTTCCTTTTTCATTTTGGGATACCATTTATCTAAGTAAGAAATTACCATTCCGCGAGCATTTCGACCAGGTGATTGAACATGAGAAGGTGCATGTTTCCCAAAGGCATAGTCTGGATATCATTCTTGTTGAATTGTTCCATATTTTATTTTGGTTTAACCCCATTTTTGTTTTATACAAAAAAGCGCTTAAAAATGCTCATGAATATATCGCTGATGCTTTTGTCTGTCAAAAGTATTCTCCGGATTCTTATAAAGAATTGCTTATTGTTGGGGCTACATGCAATGTTAGCATGACTCTTACGCATCATTTTTTTCAATCAGAAATTAAAAATCGTATTAAAATGATAACAAATCACTCAAAACTCAGGAAAAACTTCTGGAAATTCAGTTTGGCAGTGCCGGTTCTGATCGGTTTGCTATTCGTTTTTTCAACTGCTATTTCTAAACAAAATTTGCCAAAGTTAAATTTGTTTGAATATGGTATTGCCAACGATACATTGCCAAAATATGGTAAAATGACGCTGAACGGTTCGACAAAAGACCCAGCTGTACAGCGAATCGAAATTGAAAATGGAGAAGCAACTGTATTTAAAAAGAGTGGAGAAATTGAGAAGTTCGATTTAAAACATCAGGAAGAACTGCAGGATTATGAAATGAGGTATGGAAAACTGATATCGCCGCCGCCACCACCACCGGCACCTCCTTTTTTCCAATTGTTGGACGGAGAAACAAAAGTGGATCAAATGCCGCGTTTTCCGGGTTGTGAAGACATATCGGGAGCAATTTATGATAAGGAATGCTGCGCCAGTGGAAAGATGGTGAGTTTTTTAATTCCCAGATTAAAATATCCAAAAGATGCAAGAATGTTGAATGCTCAGGGAACAGCTGTGGTGCAATTTGCCGTGGAAACCGATGGTTCTATATCAGAAGTGGAGGTTATCAGGGATCCCGGAGAAAATTTAGGTCAGGCAGCTGCGAATATGGTTTTATCCATGAATGAGATGAATGAAAAATGGATTCCCGCAATGAAGGACGGAAAAAAGGTAAAAGTCAAATTAACCATACCGGTTATTTTTAAACTCGAGGGGGAAGAAGTTATCACCAATTTTGAAGCAAATTCTGAGTATGAAAACCACCCAAACGTTATGAAAATAGTAGGATATACTTATGAATCACCGGTTTATAAAAAGGTTGATCAAATGCCTCGTTTTCCGGGTTGTGAGGATATGGATGGCACCAATAAAGAAATAGAAGAGTGTGCAAAGATGAAATTGCTTGAGTTTGTATATAGCAATTTGAGATATCCTGAATCAGCGAGAACCTTTCATACGGAAGGTACAGCTGTGATTCAGTATATTGTTGAAACCGATGGCAGCATAACCAATGTTGAGATTGTCAAGAATCCGGGTGATCAAACGGGTGAGGCAGCTAAAAAGGTTGTTTTAGCAATGAATGATATGGAAGAAAAATGGACGCCGGGAATACATGAGGGAAAAGTAGTTCGGGTCAAATATACATTACCGGTGAAATTCCAGTTGGAAGATTGATTATCTTTTAGTTGAACACAAAAGGCCAGAATCTACCGATTTTGATCTTTTTGTTGTCTGATTAGTAGGATTCGAATACCGACAAGCGGAGCCTGTCGGTATGCTGACATCTCAGATCGTCAGCACCTACGACCGGGTCCTGGCGAAATTTTCAGGAAGGGTAGGGAGAAAAAAAAAGAGGCTGGAAAAACATCCAACCTCTTTTTGTCGGGGTAGTAGGATTCGAACCTACGACCCCCTGCTCCCAAAGCAGGTGCGCTAACCGGACTGCGCTATACCCCGAGAATGGGTGTGGGTGTGGGTTTGGGTGTGGGTGTGATTCGTGTGATGTGTGTGTTTTGAGTTTGTGTGTGTTTTGTGTTTGTGAAAATATTTTTTTTGCCCGATTTATATAGTTAAAAACACTTTGTACAATTATCTTAAAATAAAGATGATCATTGATTGTCTGAATGTAAATTTCTGATCATGCCGAGGATCATTTTGGAGATGGATTCAAACTGTTCATAAAAAACAGAATATTCCGTTTCACTCATGATTTTGAGGTCAAGAAAGATTTGGAGGATAGCCACACTTTCAAAAACAGAGGCTCTCGCCCTGATGTAAAATTGTTTTTTATCCTGAGCACCCATTCTGCCAGTTCCTTCTGCCAGGTTGAGCATACTCGATAAGCTGGATCTTTTAAGTTGGTCACAAAGATAAGCATGCTGATTTTGGTTTCTGAAAATCCAGGGTAGCAAATCTCTGTTCAATCCCCTGATCTTTTCATAAACATCCAATTTCTCAAAATCAAACATTAACAGCTATTTTTATTCCCTAAAAATCCTTTCATACACCACAATCCCACATACTCTCTTACTCTCTCTCAAACTCAATTACCCTATCTCACACTCAATTACCCTATCTCACACTCAATTACCCTATCTCAAACTCAATTACACTCTCTCACAACCCCCTCTCACTCTCTCACACCCACACTCACACCCAAACTCACACCCCTTTTAGCGGTGAGGGCGGGATTCGAACCCGCGGTACAGTCACCCGTACGGCAGTTTAGCAAACTGCTGGTTTCAGCCACTCACCCACCTCACCAAAGTGTGATTCTACAAAGTGAATCAAAAAGCCTTTCTTTAAAAGCGACTGCAAATATAGCATTCCCAAACAATAAAACAAATTAGGAATATGGAAATCGCTGTTTTTTCTAAAAATTATTGAATTCCCAAATGCCTTTAAAGTTGTTAAATGGGGAATTCAAAACAATAAACTATTCATAATCAAATAGTTTTTTTATTTCTATTGCAGGATCTTGAGTTTGGCATATTTGAGGACAATTCTTTTCTCCGGGCCGTCCAGATTGTCAAAATCGATCCGGGCAATCCGGTTTTCCTTATAACCTTCAATGCCGGTGATCGTGCCGGGTCCAAATTTTAGATGGAGAATACGCATATTTTCCTCAATTTTGTCAGGATGATCCGGAATAAAATTCTGCGCTTCTTTGGAATAATCTTGTACCTGCTTTTTATCAAGGGGTTTAATGCCGCCTAAAATTTTTGGCTTATCCAAAATCAGTTTTTGCTTGATCGGAGAGTTGTCTTCCAGATGTTCAATCGGAATCTCTTCGATAAATCTGCTTGGATCATTCATCCTGATCTCTCCGTATTGATACCGCGAATTGGCATAACTAAGGACCAAAAAGCGTTTAGCCCTCGTGATCGCTACATAGAAAAGCCGCCTCTCTTCATCAATTTGTTCAGGTATGCTCAGAGACATATATGATGGGAAAAGGTTTTCCTCCAGACCCACAACATAAATACAGTCAAATTCAAGGCCTTTCGCAGAATGGACAGACATCAGCGTGATAAAATCTGTTTCTTCTTCTTTTTGATCAAAATCAGTCAGCAGGGCAATGTTTTGAAGATAACCGGAAAGGTTTCTCTCAACAGGTTCTCCTTCAGTGAATTCATCGTTTTCCACAAACTCCTGCACACCATCCAGCAAAGAGTTGATATTCTCCATCCTGCCAAAAGCCTCCAATGTGTTTTCCGCCTTAAAAACCTCCATGATGCCGGTTTTTTTAACGATATAGCTGGCAGTTTCGTAAGCGTTGGATTCCTGATTTTTTTGCCTGAAACTTTCAATCAGTCTGACAAATTCATTGGCAGCGTTTTTAGCTTTGGGAGATAATTCTGTATCAAAACAGGCGTGGTATAAACTTATATTTGCCTGTTCAGCTTTCATGAAAATGCTGTTCAACGCAACACCGCCCAGACCCCTTTTTGGGAAATTGATCACGCGCTTGAATGCTTCATCATCCAACGGATTGATCGTCAGCCTCATGTAAGCAACGACATCCTTAACTTCTTTCCTCTGGTAAAAAGACAACCCGCCATATATTTTATAGGGCAAATTCAGACGTCTCAGGTGTTCTTCAAAAATCCTGGACTGAGCATTGGTCCGGTAAAGAATGGCCATGTCGCTGTTCTTTACATGAAAACGGTTCTTATATTCCAGGATCAGATCAGCGATACGCTTTCCTTCTTCAGTGTCTGTCACCGTTTTGATCAGCTTGATCTTGTGTCCTTCAAGCTCTTCTGTCCATATTTTTTTCTGGATCTGCCGGTCGTTATTGGTGATCACTTTATTGGCTGCGCCTATAATGTGCTTGGTGGAACGGTAATTTTGTTCCAGCTTGTATACCTTTAACTGAGGGAAATCTTTTTCAAAATTCAGGATGTTATCAATCGTAGCTCCGCGGAAAGAATAAATGCTTTGGGCATCATCCCCGACGATGCAGATATTCGGGTTTTCCCTGTTCGGATCCAAAAATAGTTTGATGATCTCATACTGGAGTGAATTGGTGTCCTGAAACTCATCCACCAGGATATGGGAAAATGCGAGGTTATACTTTTCCCTCACATTATCAGGATTCTGGTAAAGCAGACGGAACATCTGCAGCAACAGATCGTCAAAATCCATTGCACCGGCACGCAAACATCTTTCCGCATATTTTTCGTAGATCTGAAAAATCATGGGAACCCTGTTCATCCTGTCATAAACCATCAGGTCATCGTTATTGGCATATCTTTTTGGTGTGATCAGATTGCTTTTAGCCATCGATATGCGCGATAATACCAAACCCGGTTTGTAGACCTTCGGGTCGAGTTGCATGGAAGTTATAATGTCCTTGATCAAATTTTTGGAATCATCTGTATCATAGATCGTAAAATCATTTGGATAACCAAGTCTATGTCCTTCGACCCTCAATATCCGGGCAAAAATCGAGTGAAAAGTACCCATCCATACTTTTCTTGCACCCGGGCCAACGACCTGTTCAATCCGTTCCTTCATCTCACTGGCCGCCTTATTGGTGAATGTCAAAGCAAGAATTCTCCAGGGTTCGATTCCGTTTTCGATGAGATAGGCGATTCTATAGGTCAATACCCTCGTTTTGCCGGATCCCGGACCGGCAATGACCATCACCGCTCCTTCCATTGACTCCACCGCTGCCCTTTGCACTTCATTTAAGGAAGCCAGGTAATCTATTTGCTTTCTCACCATTTTTATCTTTCTGACAGGATTTGCCTGTTTTCGATTTACCAATTAAAAGTGTAAAGTAAGGATGATTTTTTTTAATATAAAAATTCTTTATATATGAATCGATGTAATCTTTTAATTTGAAATTAAATTTTCAAAGCAATCTATTGTACTTATCCTGGCTTGAAGGCTTTAGTAATGAATATTTTGCGGATTTTATTTTGTTCAAAATCCTTTATTCACATAATAAAAAAAGCAGGTAACTGATCTTGTTACCTGCTCATACGAAAAAACTCTGCCACTAATTATTGCTTCTTTTCCTCCTCTGCGGGATCAGTTGTGGTTTCAGGTTTGTGTTCCTTTCCAAGATAAGATGGCAATTCCATGCCGGCCATATTGAAAAGGTCTTTTAAAGGTGGTACTGATTTATACATCCCGGAAACAAATTTTGAAGTACTCGTTCCGCTTTCGTCACCCATTCCGTTTTCCCAGACAGTCACCTTGTCAATTTTAATATTTTTGATCGCTTCAACCTGCGTTTTAACAAGTTCAGGCAATTTATCCGCAATAAGCATTAAAATGGCATCTCTTGAATTGCCTCCTGTTGCTTTGACAACCTGGTCAAAACCCAAAGCTTGTTTTTCAAGAATTTCATACAATCCCTTTGCTTCAGCCATTTTCATGAACAATAAGGCATCTGCTTCACCTCTGGCTTCTTTACGACGTTTTTCAGCTTCTGCTTCCGCATCGATTTCTATGCGTCTTTTAGCAATTTCTGCCTGAATAATGATGTCTGCTTCCTGCGTGGCTTTTTCTCTGGCTGCCCTGGCCAATTCTGCCATTTTCTCTGCTTCGTAAGCTTCCTGGAGTGCATTGGCTGCTTGAATTTTTTCTGATGCCATCGCTTTTCTCAAGGCTTCAGCTTCCTGTTGTCTTCTGATGGCATTAGAATCGGCCATTTTGATTTTTGCCTGGTTTTCACCATCGACTGCGTTGGCAAGTGCATTGGATTCACCTACTTTTGCCATCGCTTCGGCTTCCGCAACCTGTATTCTCTCATCCTGAACCGCCTTCGCTTGTCCGATCGAACCATCCCGGTTCTTTTCAGCAACACTTGTTTTTGCATCATTGATTGCTTTGGCAGCTGCTTCTTTACCTAAAGCTTCAATATAACCTGATTCATCCTGGATATCTGTCACGTTCACGTTGATCAGTGTCAATCCGATCTTTTTTAACTCAGCGCCCACATTGCTGGATACATTGGACAAAAACTTATCCCTGTCTGCGTTGATCTCTTCAATGTCCATCATTGCCACCACCAAACGCAACTGACCAAAAATGATGTCTTTGGTGATCTCCCGGATATCATTGGATGTTTTTCCGAGCAGCCTTTCTGCCGCATTGTTCATCACACCAGGTTCATTGGATACCGCTACGGTAAACCTGGAAGGCACATTGACACGAATGTTTTGCTTACTTAAAGCGCCTCTGAGATCTACATCAATTGAAATAGGGGTCAGGTCAAGGTATTGATAATCCTGGATGACAGGCCAGACAAAAGCGGCACCTCCTGCCAGGCATTTGGCAGAACCACTTCCTGTTTTTCCATAAATTACCAGGATCTTGTCAGAAGGACATCTCCTGTACCTGGAAACAAAGAAAAATAGCAAAGCTATCAGTAAAATGATCAGGCCAACAACAGTAAATAAAAAAGTTTCAGTCATGATTCGTATTTTTTATGTTTTTAAGTTGATTATTCAGTTTTTTCCTTCACTTCTCCCACCAGCAAAACGTTGTCATCATATACTTTAAAAATATAGACAACGGTTCCGGTCGGAAGCAAGTGACCATCTGTAATTGCATCCAGTTCCATGCTCCTGTGTTCAAACTCAACGATCACTTTTCCTTTGCCGTTTCGTTTTTCAGGTATGGGTATGTAAACTTCAGCATATTTTCCAAGCGCTTCATCAATTCTTACCGTTCCTTCTTCAGATAATTTGATCAATTGATACAATATCACGGCCACAAAAACCATCGCGATCAATCCTGATGTGGTAGCTAAAACCAATGCCAAAACGGTTCCTAATCCATTGGACAAAGCAATCACTCCAACCCAGCCAAAAAATGTAAAAAAAGCAATGACAGATCGAACTGAAAACAAGGTGAAAGAAGGATCCACTGAGTAATCCGGATGTATATCTCCATGCAAATCAGTATCCAGATGTCCACTGACATCCAGATCAGCATCCACTCCAAGCCCGATGATGCTCAGCACAAACTGGATCAGAAACAAAATTGTGAAAATGATGGCGATCGCCCAAAATACCTGCTCCAGTCCTTCCAGGTTGTGCCACCAATTGTTTATAGATAACATAAAATCTGCTTTATCAATGAACTGCAATGTACGATAAAAAATTTATTTTACCTCAAATGATTCGACCAATGACGATAAATAATCGGTAAAAAAAAGATGCGCTGAGTTTTTCATTTCCCGCGCATCTTACTTATAACAGTTTTCAAATACTATTTCAATTAACCGATTTCATCACCTCACAACAGTGATGTCGCCTGAATAAGGAATGATTTCTCCGTCAATAAAACGCACTTTTGCAGCCCAGACATAAACACCGGGATTCACCCAGACTTCCTTGAATTTACCGTCCCAGCCATTGCGATTGTCATTGAAAACCAGGCCGTTTCCTTCCCACATCAATTCACCCCATCTGTCGAATATTTTCAATTCATCGATCAACTCAGCAGCAGGTCCACCTTTAAGTGAAAATTTATCGTTCAGACCGTCATTGTTAGGGGTGAAAACATTCGGGGCATAAACAGGTCTTTCTTTTATTACCCTGATATAAACTGAATCAGTATGGGTGCATCCGGCATCTTCTGTTATGGTAAAATAATAATAGCCGTCTTTGATCGGTTGTACGACCACCTGCTGTGCATTGCTTTCAGTGATAAATCGCCCGTTTTGAGTAGTCCATAAAAACTGAACGGGATTGTTGGAAATGTATGTTCCCTGAAGCTGTATGGTATATCCCAGGGTGATGACGGTGTCTGGCGGCGCATAGGCAAAAATCGGAGGTGGTTGGTCAATGCTTACAAAATCTTTGTTGGAACAACCCTTGATATCCTGAATATACACTGTGTAGTCTCCCGGCCATAAGCCCGAAAAATAGGGTATGGGTCTGAAATGAATGCTGTCCAGACTGTATGCATAAGCCGGTGCACCACTGAAGCCAGTTGCGCTGATGGTTCCGTCAGGTATGCCAAAACAATTAAGGTCAGTTGCGCCCGCTTCCACCCATAAAGTTGATGTATCCTGACAACAAGGGTTGATGTAAATGTCCTTGATCTCTGTTACCAGGCATCCTCTGGAACTTTCGACAGTCAAAGCAACTGTTTTCCACCCAAAAGATTCATAAATGACAGGAATGGGTAAAAATGAATTGGATGACAAAGGAGAAGCACCCACGCCAAAATTCCAGAGGTAATTTACGATGGGGTCAGTAGAGGAGCTCGAATTATCAGTAAAAACAATGGTTTTATCACATTCAAAAGCATCTACTGCTTCTGCAATGAAATCTGTCTCAGGTCCTTCAAACGTGCCGGTTCCTCCAAACTCAATTTCAAATCCTGCTCCTGATTTGCTGTAATTGTTAACCATTAAAGCATAAGATTCTCCTGCTTGCATGTTCAAAGCAGCAATGTAATTATTGTTTCCTCCGCCACATCCCGGCATTTCAACCACATCTGTCGCGGTTAAACTCAAACCTGTGGGACCTTTACAGGGCGCGTTATACTGAGGCGATTGACCGATGGTTTCTCCGGCAGCCATGCACCTGACCCATTGTTTGTCCTTACAATCATTGATTCCGCCAGGTAGCCTGAAAACCACAAAGTCAAGGTCATCTCCCTCATTGGTCGGTGAAACGGTAAATGTCAGTGTGCCAGGATCTTTGCATGTCCACCTGTACCATACAGAAGCAAATTCTTCCTGTACACAGGTTCCGTCTACCTCATTTTTCAAATCGCCGATTGAAGTCAGGTTTTGAACCACAAAAGGAGATTTATCACATAATACAACACCTTTGGGGCAGTCCGATTCAGGTACTTTGGTCGGATTGAAGGAGCTTAGGCACAATCTGAAAGTACCTGTATTGCCTCCTCTTCCATCCACCCGGATATAATATATTTTACCAATGATGAGGTCTGTCAGGGTGATTTCGATGAGGTTGTAATTGTAAAGATCTGAATTACATGCGATATGGTCATCAATGCCTATCTGATTGCAAGGTTTGTCATATACTGCGATTTGAGGTTGTAGCAATGTTCCCGCATTTGAACCGTTTTGTCCTGTCAGTTGAATGAAAACACCAGGCTTGGTGGGTGCGAAAGCAAACCACACGTCATGATTCATGTCCGGCCAGCAAAATGGTCTGTTCTGCGCAGACACGGGGCTGCCTGCATTTGTGAACAGCCCGACGGGAGAACAATAATCATCTGCGTTGTCAATGTAATACGCAGTTTCACAGTGATGGTTTTGCGCATTTACCTTCACAATTATGAAACTGAGAGAAATTGACAAAATAAAGATACTTATTCTCATGAGATGTTTTTTTTATTGACGGCAATCCAAATTAAACGGTTGGGCACCTTGTATTGTTATTTAAATTTATATCTTTAAGCCAAAGTAATAAAAAAACGGGAATATGGCAAAATCCTTTCCCTCATTATGATAAATTTAACACGCCATGCTTTATTTGGTTCCGACACCTATAGGAAATTTGCAGGATATGACATTCAGGGCAGTTCAGACATTGAAGGATGTTGATCTGATTTTGGCTGAAGATACGAGGGTGAGTGTCCATTTGTTCAAACATTTTGGCATTGAGACGCCTTACCATTCTTTTCATGCTCACAACGAGCACCAAAAACTTGAAAAAGTACTTGATGCGCTCAAAAACGGGAGAAAAATAGCTATGGTAACAGATGCGGGAAGCCCGGGTATTTCGGATCCGGGATTTTTACTTGTTCGTGCCTGTGTTCAGGAAGGAATTCAGGTGGTGCCATTGCCCGGGCCGACGGCGTTGATCCCTGCCTTGGCTGCATCCGGATTGCCTACTGATAAATTTCATTTTGAAGGATTTTTACCTGTGAAAAAAGGGAGAAATACACGGATTGAATTTCTCAAAACTTATCCTTATACCATCGTCCTGTATGAATCACCCTATAAATTATTACGTACAGTAAAAGATCTTTCAGATCATTTGGGTCCACAAAGACTGGCTTGCATTGCCAAGGAAATCAGTAAAATATATGAATCATTTTCCACCGAAACCTTAGAGTCACATGCCAGCAGATTGAGCACTGAAGCGTCGAAGGTTAAAGGAGAATACGTAATTGTGGTTCAGGGAAATGGTGAGTAGAACTTATTTGGATTTTTCTTCAATGGTATTTGAGGTTTTGAGGCATTAAGCCTTGATTATGTGTTAGTAAAAATTAAAATTTTGGAAGGAATTCAGGGATTAATTAAATTATTATTATATTCGTATTCATTAAGCATTTGATTTAAAGTTAATTAAATCTTAATATTGTAACAAAAAATAATAGACCACAGTCATAGGTTTATTTGAACCAACTTATTTCATTATTCAACCAAAAAATCGTCTTGATATGAAGAAATATGTATTTTTATTATTGGTAGCATTCATTTTGAATGCTTGTACTTCCACCCAAAAAATGGTGGAAAAAGGACAATATGATGAAGCCATCAATTCTGCAGTGAGAAGTCTTCAGGGTAAAAAGAACAAGAAGACCGAAGATGTAAAATCTCTTGAAACGGCGTTTGCAAAAGCCAATGACAAAGATCTGAACCAGATCAAATTCCTCAAAGAAGCCAATAAACCGGACAATTGGAACAGGATCTACAGTCAGTTGCTCCTGATCAAAAAGCGGCAGGAACTGGTTGAGCCATTGTTGCCATTGGTAAGTGAAGACGGTCATCAGGCGAGTTTTCAGTTTGTCAGGGTAGAACCGTTGATCCAGGAAGCGGAACAAGGTGCAGCTGATTATCATTATAATGAAGCGAAAAGATTGCTGGACAGAGCTGAAAACGGCGACAAAGTTGCGGCAAAAAGGGCTTACGAAGAATTGCTGAGCATTGACAGATATTTCCTGCATTTTAAGGATAAAGATGTATTGAAAGACAGGGCCTTGATGCTGGGGATGAACAATGTCCTGGTTGAAGTGCAAAATAAAGCTAATGTCATCATTCCAGTTGAATTCGAGAATGAATTGAAAAGAATTGATATCCGTTCGCTCGAAAATGAATGGACAAGGTATTATACTGAACCTCAGGCAAATGTGAAGTTTGATTACGTTGCTGCGATCGTGATTGACAGGCTTTATGTGTCTCCTGAACAGGAAAAGGAAGTAATGTATATAGACGAAGCTGAAATCAAGGATGGTTTCAATTATGTTTTGGACAGCAAAGGCAATGTGATGAAAGACACACTGGGTAATGATCTCAAAACAGATAAATTCGTGACTGTCAGAGCCGATGTACATGAGCTTTTCAGATTGAAAAAAGCAGAATTGGCCGGCAGAGTCGAATATAAAGAATCCAGGACAGGGAAAACTGTCAGATCCAAACCTGTTTTTGTTGAGACTGTTTTTGAAAGTTTTGCCTCCAGATTTTCCGGCGATAAAAGAGCGCTTTCTGAAAAAACAAAGAAAAACCTCAGAACTACGCCACTGCCATTTCCAACAGATTTTGATCTGACCATGCAGGCAGCAGAAAAACTTAAAGGATTACTGATCAATGAACTGAGATACGAGTTTTAGTAGATTGGTCATTCCGCAACCTTGAAGATATCTTCAGGATACTGTCCTTCAATGCGTATGCTGATTTTTCTAAAAGGCAGTTGGGCATCTTTGGCTAAAATTTGTCGCAGTACAGTTTTTCTGTTTATTTCCTGTATTCAGTAGTATGGCAGCAATTTTAAAATATTTGTAGTTATTTAGGTGGTTAGCTAAATAGTCTGTTAGCCTGTTAGTCTTTTTAAATTGAGCGTGTACTTTGAGCAAAAGGCACCAAAGTTATCCTGGAATCAAAGGTTTTAACCCTTGGTATAAATCATAAGCTATAGACTTAAGACTAAAAGACTTTAGAGCTAAACAATTCCAAATATTTGCAACTTTTAGTTCAGCCTTAAGGTTTGATGGAATTGAATGAGATCATAACTTTTTTTTCCATTTTACTCAAAGCAGGCGGATTTTGACGAAATCCGCCTGCTTTATGAAATGCGGGCTTATCTATAAACAAGCCATTATGAACCTTTTCCTACTCCTTTATTACCCTTCAATTTCTCCCCTTTTTATCATTTACATATTTTATTCTTTAAAAACTTAAATTTGAACAATATTCATCTGAAATTTTGAAGGTTAAATTTTTTTATTTTTTTGCCGATTTACATTTGGTTTTTTGGTTGGAATTGCATTGGTATACGGATCATTTTTTATTATTATGACCAAAAAATCATATAAATAATGTATTGGTTCTGACTACTTATTATCGATTTCTGATCACCATGAAATAAATTCAATGCCATACTTTTTAAATATTAGAAAATGTCATAATGTATTGATTATCAAAATATAAAATTATATTATATTTAAAAATTAAATGCTTTTTTTACCATTGGTATTCGTAACTACTTCGGCATTTATAGTATAATTTTGCTATGCATTTTTTGTTCAATCATCAAATTAACCTTTATGAGCCGATTGTTTTTTTTAACAATATTTGGTTTGGTATGCACTCTAAGTGCATATAGCAAAGTTTCCACCCTGCCTTTCAATAAACATCAGGCATTGATTCCTCAGGGTAGTTCGCTTGAAGGAAGGGTTTGGCTGGATAAAAACAAAAATGGTATACAGGATCCGGGAGAGGCAGGAATTCCGGACATCACCATCCTGTTGTTCAACCAATTGGATCTGTTGGTGAATATCTCAACATCAGACAACAGCGGAAATTACTCTTTCAACAATTTAAATGCGGGTTCTTATAAGCTTAAATTCCCTATGATACAGGGACTTAGAGTCACCTCTCAATTCGGAGGTTCATCCAATGCTGATTCAGATATTGATAAATTTGGTTTTACGCAGTTGATCAGTGTAAACAATAATCAAACAAATAGATACATTGATGCAGGCTATAAGAGTGATATGGTGGTCAGTGCCAATTCCTCCATTCAAACTTGTTTGGGTAATAGTGCCACTTTGAATGCTTTTGTATCGAAAGGCAGACCACCTTATACATTCAACTGGAGCAATGGTCTTGGAACAGGAAACAGTAAAACTGTGTCTCCGACATCAAATACGACTTACAGAGTGACAGTAACAGATTTTTGGGGCAATCAGGATCAGGCCAGTATCAATGTTCGGGTAACAGCCGGAGTTGGTGAAGAACAGTGCCATGTGATCGACAATTTCATGAACGGAGGTAGTACAAATAGTTTTTCAATGCAGGTCAATCCTTTGGATCCCGGTCCCAAATCAGTTACTCAATCAGCTCCAATCGGGCTTCTTGGAAATTCAAGGAATGTTACCCTGGAGTATATTTCCGGTTCATTACCATCCAGTATCAATATCAATATGGGTACAGGTATTTTTACGAGTAGCAACGATGTCGGGTCAAGGTCAAAAACTTCCTTATGCTACAATAATAATGGTGCCGGAATTAATTTCGACATGTCTCCCTTCGATTATCTAAAATTTAAAAATATTCAGATCGATCAGGGTGGTATCAATATTGAGGTCAGCTTTTGGGACGGAACACGAAGGGTTATAAATTCTTTCCAGATACCTGAAAGCGGTGTCGGTGCATCAAATAATCACGAATTGGTTTTCGCAGATATCCCTGAATTGCAAACTTTGAATCTTCAGCATATTCAGGAAATCTGTCTGGAATTTACTGTAATAGAGGAAAGTGTTGATTTTCAATTAGTTTCTTTGATGGCATGCAGAAATACAGATTGTGGGTTGGAAATGGCAGAAGATTTGAAGATCTGTCAGGGCGAAACAGTTGAGCTTGAAGCTCATGTCCCTTGTGCTCAAAACCTGATCTATCGGTGGGATAATGGTCTTCCTTCTCAATCAAAACATACGGTAACACCTTTGCAAACAACTGTTTATAACGTAACCGTCATGGATGCAAATGGCTGTTCAGTCAATGGTTCGATAGAAGTTAAGGTCAATAATAAACCAGATGTAAGTTTAGGTCCTGACCTTGAGATTTGTAAGAATCAGACTTTTGATTTGATCCCTAAAATCATAGGAGGTTCTCAGCCTTTTGAATATCTCTGGAATACAGGGTCTGAACTTCAGACACTGAATGATCTGGTTGCATTGGAAAACAATCAATACAGCATTACGGTTACAGATGCCAACTCCTGTGTTGATTCAGCCAGGATCCAAATAACAACGCTGGAAAATCCGGTAATTACATTTACGACAAACCCTGCCAATTGTCAAACAGCTACCGGAAGTGCAACTGCTTTTCCATCAGGTGGGCAACCGCCTTATACTTATATTTGGAGCAATGGAGATGCGGACCAAAATCTTAACGATGTAACAGCAGGATTTTATAATTTAACGGTTACAGATAGTAAAGGTTGCGTGTCAACCGGTCAGGTTTTTGTCAATGAATCTTTTTGTGCTAAAATAGGTGATTATGTATGGCATGATATGAATGCGGACGGAATCCAGAATTCGGGAGAGCCCGGAATACCTGGTGTCCGTGTTGAATTGCTGGATCAGTCACAACAATTGATCAGTTTTACATTGACCAATGAAAATGGTTATTACATGTTCTCTGCGTTGTCTTCAGGTGATTATTTTGTCAGATTTGTTCTGCCTGCAGAATTTCATTACAGTCCTGCTAATCAGGGTGTTGATCCCTTGAAAGACAGCAATGCAGATCCATTGACAGGGCAATCTTCATTGATCAGTCTGTCGAATTTTGAAGAAGATCTGAGCATTGATGCAGGCTTGTATAAATTTGCCCGGATTGGGGATTACGTTTGGCTGGATTCCAATGGCAATGGAATTCAGAATTCTGGTGAAACAGGAATATCCAGTGTTGTGGTAAGTTTGTTGGATTGCAGCGGCAGCGTTGTCAACAATACTACCACAGATGGAAACGGGTTTTATTCATTTTCCAACCTGTTGCCAGGCCAATATAAAATTAGATTTATCGCACCCGCAGGTATGAAGTTCATTGCCCCGAATCAGGGAACGGATCCGACTGCAGATAGTGACGTAACAGTCATTACCGGAGAAACTTCCTGTTTAACTTTGGTCAGTAATCAGGTGAACCTTACAATTGATGCAGGTCTTTATTTACCAGCTAAAATTGGCGATAAAGTATGGATAGATCTGAATGCAGATGGTCAACAGGCAGCTGATGAACCAGGTCTGGCGAATTTTGAGGTGCGATTGCTCGATTGTAATGGAACTGTATTAAAAAATACGCTTACAAACGCTCAGGGTAATTATATATTTGAGGATCTGATTCCGGGAAGTTATAAAATTGGTATAAATTCGCTGCTAAGCTATGAGCTTTCACCATATCAAGCAGGTAATCCGGATACAGACAGCAATATCGATCCGGCTACCAATACGTCCGAATGTGAAATTCTGGTTAGCGGCGAGTCCAACCTGACCTATGACATCGGTTTGTTCCATAGAGCTGCCATCGGCGATTTTGTCTGGGTGGACAGCAATGGAAATGGTATTCAGGATGCTGGGGAAAACGGATTCCCCGGTATGTTGGTTCAATTGTATCATTGCGATAACAATCTGGTCGCACAAACGACCACAAATGCATCAGGATACTATAATTTCGGGAATTTATTGCCCGGCAATTATTCTATAAAATTCAATTTGGGAACCGGTTGGTATTTTAGCCAGCCAGGAATGGGAAATAATGCTGCGTTTGACAGCAATGCAGATCAAAATACCGGATTGACCGGATGCGAAACACTGATCAGCGGAGAAGTGAATAGCAGTTATGATGCAGGAGTATACCAATTGGGGAAAATAGGTGATTATGTTTGGGAGGATTTAAATGGAAATGGTCTGCAGGACGCAGGAGAACCGGGAGTTTTCAACTTCAAAGTGCTTCTGAAAACCTGCAATGGAACCCTCGTACAGACCAAATATACAGATCAGTATGGTTATTATTTATTCGAAAATATTGTTCCCGGACAATATCTTCTGGATTTTTCACAAAATGCTGAGCCGTATTTTACCCTCAAAAATCAGGGTAATAATACATCCATAGACAGTGATGTCAATCAAACTACCGGGCAGACAGCTTGTTTTGCAGTAACCTCTGGTTCAGTAAATTATACGATAGACGCAGGCTTGCTCAAGGTTGCTTCTGTAGGGGATTTTGTGTGGGAAGATATCAACGGTAATGGTATTCAGGAAGATGGTGAACCTGGGATAGAAGGCATTCAGGCGAAATTGTACAGGGTCAATTCAGGTGGTACTGTATTTATTGGAGATGCATTTACAGATGAAAGCGGATATTATATTTTTCAGAATATCGCTCCCGGAACCTACCACATTAAATATATTTTGAGTGGTACAAATTGGCAGGTGACATTGCCCAATGTAAACGCTGATTTTATTGACAGTGATGTAACCCATGCCAATGGATTTAATTCCACAAGCAATTTTGTTTTGTTGCCTGGTCAGCACAATCCGGATGTTGATGCCGGACTATACGTTTGTGCAGAGGTCGGGGATTTGGTCTGGTGTGATTTTACACCCAACCATTACTGGCAGACCGGTGAAAATGGTATCAACGGCGTCGAGGTTGAGCTTTATAGAAAAATGGAAGATACCTGGGTGTACTGGACATCTGTAATTACAGAATACCATAATGGAAGTATGCCGGGAGACGGTTTCTGGTCAGCTTGTGTCATACCAGGAGAATATTATGCAAAATATAATTTGCCTGAGAATTCCAACTTCCTGTTAGTAGATCCTTTTATTGGTGGTAACCCGGAATATGACTCTGATGTTACCAATGCTTTCGGACATGGTACCACAGATGCTTTCATCCTTCAATCAGGTGATGTTAAAACAGATCTGGGAGCAGGATACTATTATGGAGGTATCATTGGTGACCGGGTTTGGTATGATTTGAACCAGAATGGTCTTCAGGATAGCGGAGAACCACCTGCGTCCGGTATATTTGTAGAGGTTTTTGGTGTGAATGGAAAAGTGACTGACCGAATTACTGATTCTAATGGAAATTTTACCATTGATAATCTTATTCCTGCGCAATATTACCTGAAGTTTTCGCCTGGGGCATATCAGTTTACGAGCGCCAATATTGGGAGTAATGACCATTTGGACAGTGATGTCACAAATACAAACGGTTCAGGGACAACCAATTGGTTTACCCTGGTGGTTCATGAGATCAACTACTCTTTTGATGCAGGCTTGATCAATACCACTGGCAGAATGACATGGAACAATCAAGGTGGAAGCTATAAAGGCGACCACAATGAAATATGGTGGGAAACGAAGGATGAAGAGCAAATTGAAATTTTTGAATTGCAGCGGATGGATCCTGACAGTGATCAGTTTGATTTGCTGGATATCATACAGGCAAAAGGTAGCAGAGATTTGATCCAGTCATACGAAGTACAGGATTTTGAGATTGAACAAACAGGATTGTATAAATATAGGATCATGTCGAGGGATTTGTTTTCAAATTCATCTTTCAGTCCGGAAATATTGATCAACGTACTCGGAGAAATGAAAATGGTTTTGTATCCGAATCCTGCCAATGAATTGATCAACTTCGGTTTTTACAACCGGAGTATTGATGAGATCAGTATTCAATTGTTTAATAATCTTGGTATTCTCGTAAAATCTTTTCCAAATATTTTATTGAATAAAAACATGGTGTTTTACAGGGAAATAGCACTGGATGATCTTCCTGCAGGCAATTATCATATCAAAATCAGCGGAAAAGATCTGAATTGGACAGCTAATATCTCGGTGATGAGGTAATATTACAGTATTACAAGATCCCCGGATTTATTTTGGAGGAATCATTTCAAACAGACTGGTCAGAGAATATTGGAAGGTATATTAGCCTGAAATGACCGGATGTTTGAAATGATCCCTTCCAACAATCTTATTCTTGCAGACTGGGTTGCCCATGCCTGGTGAGGAGAGATCAGGCAGTTTTTCAGACCAAAAAGCGGATTATCTTTAACCGGAGGTTCCTTGCACATTACATCCAGGCCGGCACCTGCAATCATGCCTTTTTTCAAAGCGATCGCCAGGGCTTCCTCATCAATGACAAGTCCTCTTGAGGTGTTTATAAGTAAAGCTGAAGATTTCATTTTCCGGAACAGATCCAGATTAAACAAGCCCTTGTATTCCGGGTAAAACGGGATGTGAATGCTCAGGACATCACTTTTGTTGAGGAGCTCGTCAAATGACACAAATTCAATTCCTTTCATTTTGTCCCTTTCAGGATGTTTGTGATGAACGATGACCTTCATGTTCATGGCCAGTGCAATTTTTGCGACAGCCTGGCCGGTTTGCCCGAAACCCATGATGCCAAAAGTATTTCCGGCAAGTTCTATGATCGGTTTTCTCCAATAAGTGAAATCAGCGCTTTGGCTCCAGATGCCTCTGTGCGCTTCAAAACTGTAAGTTTCAATCCTGTTGACCAAAGCCAGTATCAAAGCAAAAACCTGTTGCGCTACAGAGTCCGTGCTGTAACCTGCTACATTGTAAACCTGTATCCTTTTTGATCTGGCCGTGGCAATGTCTATATGGTTGTATCCGGTAGCGGCTACACAAATGGCTTTGAGATTTGGAAGTGATGTGATGGTGGATTCATTGAAAGGGACTTTGTTGGTAATGATAATATCAGCGTCCTTGCACCTTGCGGCAACCAATTCGATGGGCGTTCTGTCGTAAAAAGTGACTTCACCGCATTCGTACAATTTTTCCCAGCTGATATCGCCGGGATTCGTCGTATAGGCATCCAAAAAAACTATTTTCATCCGGAAAGAATTTATTTCAGCAGTTAATTTGACACAAAGGTAGTATTTATATAATCAATATGGATCATATTTGTTTCATCTGAAAAGTAATCATTATTCACCAAATCAATTGAAAGTTCAAGGTTATTTAAATTGGTTATGCAATGAAAGCTGATGCATTTCGTTAGTTATTAAATTAATTATACTTTTGCGAAATGTTTGGAAATCCTTTGAAAAAGATCAGCGAGCAGCAGGAGCGGCTAAAGCAACAGCTCGATAGTTTTGAATTGCATGAAACCAGTTCAGATGGTTTGTGTTCATGTACCGTTTCCGGTTCAAAAAAATTACTGGATCTGAAAATTCATAAAGATCTTTCTGAAATTGGTGATTCCGGTCAATTGGAAGATACAATTTTGATCACCATCAACAGAGCGATGGAAAAAGCTGACCAGAAAGTGGCCGAAGAGACCCAAAAAGTACTCGGTGAATTGCTTCCTCCAGGTTTTGAAAATATGTTTAAATAATCAACCCTTTTGTATGTTGAAGTCTCTCAAACAGTTATTATTCTTGTTTTCCTTATTGCTTATTGGCGTGCAGTTGCATAGTCAGCTTATCCGGCCAATGATCAGCCTGGATTTTAACGATTGCAGTATCCAGGATCTGGGTGTTCAAAATTCGGTATTGCAGGTAGGCGGACTTCCTGAATGTGTTTGCGGACTGGATGGAGATGCGATCCGCTTTGACGGAACCGATAATTTTATACATTTTGAGGACGAATTGAGCAATCTGTTCAGTAAGGATTTCACCATCAGTTTTTACGTCAACATCGAAAATACTTCGGGTGTAGTGGATATACTTTCCTTTCATAAAACATGTGTCAGAGACTCATCATTTACGCTGAAATACCTTCCCCAAATCAAACAATTCAGGTTTGATATGGTCAAGAACCTGTCCAGATCCACACAAATGCTTTTTCAGCTGGATGAAACCAGCTGTTGGCAACATATTGTGATCACCAGGAAAGGGTTTGACTATACCATTTACCTCAATGGTCGACTGGTCAGTCAAACCAGGGCAGAAACTGACTATATTTATTCACCTTTAGGTAATTTTGCCATTTCCAACAGCCCATGTCTTGGAACATCTGATTCCAGGCTCATGGGTGCCATTGAGAATTTCCAGGTTTATGACAAGTCTTTCATCGAACTGGAAGTACAATCACTGGATCTGTATGCTGACCAGATACTCAACAGGGATACAACTTTATTGTTGGGTGATGAATTGCAGATTGAAATGGGGCCGAGTTGCCATTCAGCCTTTTGGTGGGATAATCAGGCAGATCTCAATGATCCAAATCTGTTTGAACCTGTGATCAAACCAAACCAAACAACGACCTATACCATTTTTGTTCAGAATGGAGCTTGTGTAGCCCGCGATTCTATTTCTATTTTCATCCAGGATCCTTCAAAAGTGGACTGCAATCAATTGTTGCTACCCAATGCTTTTACACCGAATGGAGACAAGATCAACGATGTTTTTGAGATCAGCAACAAATATATAGTTGAGGATATTCTTAGTTTCAATATCTTCAACAGGCAAGGCGCCAGGGTGTTTTCGGGAAATGACAAACATAGCTTCTGGGATGGTTATTTTCAGGGTTCAACGCTCAACTCCGAAAAGTTCGCTTATGTGATCGAATATACCTGTCAGGGTCAGGAATACACGAAAAAAGGTACAGTCAGTTTGATCAGATAAGCTGTATTTCTTATAAAAGTTTTGTTTTCAATACCATATTATTGAAATTATTTGGGTTAGCAGAATAATCTGTTAGTCTGAACGATTTGAGGCAGTTTTTGAGTAAAATTCCGGGAAATTGCCTTATAAATTGAGGTTTTGACCCTTGATATAAAGCATCAGCTAAAAGACTACATGCTAAAATGCTAACAAGCTAAATAAAAATAAAATGTAGAGATCAATGATCAAAGCGGTGTCACAACGATACCGCTTTGATCATTTTTGTATAGCCGTCATTGAATGTCAGACAGATGAAGACCAAACCTTTTAGTTTTGCTCCTTTCAGCAGTTCCGAAAGATCGATCATGCCTTCCGAATTGTATTGGATATTATTTAGGCTGGCTGATTTTTGCCCTAAAGCATTCATGATGGCAATGGAACGGATTTCACCCGGATCACTCACATACAATGTCAACCTGTCAGAAAACGGATTTGGCAGCAAGCTGACTGCCATATTTTTGAGAGATAATCTTTCTGTTGAACTTCCGCAATCGGTTTTAAACACCAAAACGTCAGAAAAATCGCCTTCCTGTTCCATGCAAAGCGCGCTCAAAGCGAATTCATAGGTGGTGCATTTTTCCAGACTATCCAACAAAACTGTATGGTTGTACGTCAAACCATATTTCCATTCTTCGGCGCCATCAGGCTTTAACCTGAATAAATAGTGTTGTGCATCCTCTAAAGGTATCCAACTGATTTCTGCCCTTTCTTCTTCCACAAAAACGGTATCCATCTCGAAATTGCCATTCAGGCAGTCACCTCTGGCAAGCAAACCAACACAATAATCCTCGGTTTCCCCAAAAGGTACATCCAGGCATGGATCCGTGGTATTATTGTACAACAACTTCACCCTCAAAGTAGTGGTACCGGTATTGATATCTTTTGGAATGGTGATCTGACCTTCCACTTTTTCGCCTGATTCAGCCACCAGATCGAGCAAAAGCTCATCTTCACTCAGGGACCCGTCAGCATTCAGATCGAGATAAATTTTGATAAATTCCTTATAGATCGTGGTGGAGATAAATCCGGGTTTTACCCCTATAACATAATTTTTTCCCGACTCAAAAGTGTATGCGGTCACATCATTGAAAGTCTCCTGGCCTTTGATTCCCCGACCGGATGCATTGACAAAATCACCTATAAATACCGTGTCGATGAATTCAAAGCTGTTGGAGCCTCCGAAACTGCATAGCTGACTGATTTCGCAATCTCCGCAGTCTCCTCTGAGTTGATATATGGGAGAAAAAATGGTTTCCTCGCCGTTGGCACATAGCGATTTATACCTGAAATAGTACAAGTAACACGTGTCGGGCACTTCCAAATCAAATTGCCTGTCATCCACCAGCCTTGTGTCCCAGTTGAAATCTCCAAATTTTTTATACTCCAATGCAAATTGATCCGCTGCCAGGACATCTTCGAGTTCGACGGAAAAAAGATTCTCTGAAACTTCAAATTGATATGATTGAGGCAATACACAACAGCCATCGGTCGTAAATTTATATTCAAAACTATACACTGAAAAAGTATCTGTACAATTGGATTTTACCCTCAGTTGATACGTTGTACAATAGGATAGGGTATCAAGAACCAACTGGTTCTGAATATTGTATAAGGTGTCCCATTCTGTAGCATATTCTGGTTTGAAAATGACATCAAAGGATTGTTGAGGGGATGTTTTTTCCCAACTTAAAACGGCAGTATTTCCTCCGATAGAATCAACTTTTACCGAAAACGGAAAGGCGCATCCACTGCATAGATTCTGCACCATCAACAAAGGATTCAAGGCATTCAATCTGCCGCCTGTCACCGTTTTGCCATCCAGACTTTCATTAGGAACGACTCCATTCAATATCAGATCTTTTACGAAAAGTGCGGCTGCAGAAGGGTTTTCAATGGCCAGATCAGAGAGCAGATTGCAATTCATACTGTAAAGCAAAGCCACTGTACCGGTCACATGCGGCGTAGCGCCGGAAGTTCCTCCAAAAGATGTGTAGGAATTATTGTTTGTGGTGGTATAAGTTGACTGTCCGTAAGCGCCCAGATCGATGGTTTCCAAACCGTAACCGGCCTGATTGACCTTATTGTCTGCGCGGTTGAGGTTGGTAACTGTTACTAAATAATCGCTGGGACAGGAAGTAGGCATATCTCCCTGTAAATCGACATTGACATTGGAATTTGAAGTTGCTCCGCAGTTTAATATGCCGGCAGCACCCAGTGTATCGTAAAAGGCACACCAGATCGGCGCATCTTCCCAATGTAACAGATCAGTTCCCCAGGAGGCATTGGTGGCAACCACAAAAGCACCTTCAGCTCCATTCGTTTCGTTATATAATTTGCGCATTTTATACGGATAGGCATAAGACTCGAGGGCTTGCGATTCTGAACCACCTCCGCGGATGATCATCAGTTTTACATTCCAGTTCACTCCGCTTACGCCGATGCCATTGTTGCCTTTTGCACCGACAATTCCTGCTACAGCCGTTCCGTGGGAGTTATTGTTGAAAATGTCATCGTTTGATGTATAAACGCTCCAGCCATTGTAGTCATCGACATAACCGTTTTCATCATCATCCAAACCGTTTTCGGGTATTTCCCGGTGATTTTTCCATAAATTGTCAGAAAAATCCTGATGAGATTCATCCATTCCGCTGTCAATGATGCACACGACGATCGTATCTCCATTGGCAGTCGTTCCGCCGGTAGTAATATTCCAGGCCAATTCCATATCAATATCAGCGCCTTCTTTCCCATTTTCAGATCCGTCGTTGATATATTGCCACTGGAGATTAAACCTTGGATCGTCCGGGATGACTCTGTCCATGATATAGTGGTCAAATTGAGCCAGTTTCACATCACGCCGACTCCTGATTTCAGTCAGTAACCTGGATTCATCGGTTTGGCGGTGGTCGAATTGTATTGCCCAAACAGTAATAGGGGCAGTTTGAAGTTTTTTAACACTGATTGCAACATTTTTGCCGGCTAATTCAGGAATGTCCCTGGTCAATGTTGAGATATCATGCCCATT
>Ga0209573_1002274_pt1 | contig 25244 bp, 17 predicted proteins | sample TNRBio252014_DNA_FD_185870 | JGI IMG/M metagenome (GOLD analysis project Ga0209573, IMG submission 185870) | Wastewater treatment Type I Accumulibacter community from EBPR Bioreactor in Madison, WI, USA - TNR Reactor_6/25/2014_ DNA (SPAdes)... | ecosystem: Engineered > Bioreactor > EBPR >... | reverse complement strand
TCGCGTCTGGAAGAACTGCTTCTCGCCCTTCCTCTACCGCGACCGAAACGCCATCGAGCGCATGTTCTGCCGCATCAAGGACTTCAGGCGCATCGCAACCCGCTACGATCGCAAAGCCGAGAATTTCCTCGCCGCAGTTCAGATCGCCGCAACAGTCGCCTTCTGGTTATGAGTCCGGACCCTAGTTCTACACGGGAGCGCCACGACAACAGAGGCAATCCGTCGAGCAATACAGAATAGTCAAGAGAGCCTGAGAGCGCTTTCTAAGCGCTATGGGTGATGTCACGTTAACTTGGCTTTTGACGCAAGAGGTGGTTTCCGGTCGATCTTTAGTTGATGCCAGCCATGGCTTTCCATTCGGCCATTGCGATCAATCGGTGAAGATGTATCTGGAAAGCGGAACGTTTTTGACGAGGTGGAACAAAATGGTTGCGCCGGTTTGAGAAGATCGCCGCGAAGCGCTGCAGTCCTCCCGGCGATCTGAAGCCCTGCATTTGAACGATTTCGTCCAGCACATAGCCGTCCTGATCGATGGCTCGCCACAGCCAGTGCTTCCTGCTGCAAATCGTCACCACGACCTCGTCAAGATGCCAGATGTCATGACCGGAAGGTCGCTTGCGTCGAAGCCGGCGTGCACAACCGGCCCGAACTTCTTCGCCCAGCGGCGAACCGTTTCATAAGAGACGACCACGCCGCGTTCCAGCAGCATCTCCTCGACCAGGCGCAAACTCAGTGGATACCGGAAATACAGCCACACGACATGAGCAATGATCGCTGGCGGGAAACGATGGCGTTTGTAACTTACGGTCGACTCGGACATCCACGCCGTCTACGAGACGATCCCTGAAACCGAGTTATCGTGACATCACCCTGTCGAGGTCGATCAGGTCAGCCGCTCCTCGAAGATGGGCGGTTCTTTACAGACACGCTCGCGGCAATTGGCTCGGAGACCCCTGATCCTGCCGCATAAAGTGTTGCGCATGCGATCCGACGAACGGATCGTGTTTACCGCTGGCAATCCGCCGCTACCAATTGTAGCGGTGTAGCTAATTTAGATTGGAAGTTCAGCCGCGCGGTGATTTGAGGTTGGGTATGCGATAGCATAAGCCCATTCCCCGAGTGCGGTCTGGATGAAGCGTTCGGCCTTGCCATTGGTCTTGGGCGTATAGGGTTTTGTGCGATGTACTTGAGGCCGAGTTCACGGCATGCCTTGGCGAAGACCTTCGATTGCAGCATGAACTGCTCCTCTATCGTTTCTGACCGTATGCCAGTATGGCACCGCGGTAGCGGTGCAGGAGCCGTCCATCTCAACACATCAATCGACCGGTATCTACGCATGGGATAGCGAACAGCATCTGCCGGAAGGCTTCCGAGCACTTTCGCCTACCAGTCGGCATGCGGCGTGCCGCCTAAAGTTCGCGTTCCGTTGGTCCTTAACCTACGATTTCGCACTGCTCTTGTTCTGACCCCAAATAGGAAAAAGCACGCCGCGGATTAATGGCCCACAGCACCTCCGTCTTCTGGCATCGCTGATCAAGACAGCATCCCATTCCGGCTATAGATGCGGCCATGTATCCGCCAGACGATATCCGGCGGGCCAGGGGTCATCCGGGTCGAGCATCGCCTGATGCGTACCGGTGATCCAGGCGCGGCCCGAGATTTCAGGCACTATGGCAGGCCGTCCCGCCACCAGGGTTTCGCCGGCGATGCGGCATTCGAAAGTCGAATCGATGATCGAATGGCCGACAAAGTGCTGGCCGGCCTTCATCAGGCCGCGGGCCGCCAGGACCGCCATGCGCGCCGAACAGCCTGTACCTGTTGGCGAACGGTCGAGCTTGGCCGGCTGGATGACGACCGTATTGCGCCCGTGCAGCACGCCGTCGCGCTCTTCCACCGGAAGCGCAAGCTGGCAAAAGGAGATGTGGTCCCATTCTGGATTTTCCGGATGCGAGAAGCCGAGCTGCTCGTTGGCTGCTCGGGTGATCCGGATGCCTGTCTCGGCCAATTCGCGCGCTTCGTCTGGCGTTACCGAGAAGCCCAGCGCGCGCGCATCGGCAATGACAAAGCTGTCGCCGCCATAAGCTATGTCGACGGTCAGGACGCCAAACCCCTCGACCTCCAGCTTCGCGTCGAGCCTGTCGGCGAACGAGGGCACGTTGGTAACGGTGATGCGCTCGGCCTTGCCGTCGCGGCAGGCGGCCACCACCTCGACCAACCCGCCTGGCGCTTCCAGCATCATGCGCGTTTCGGGCTCCTGCATCGGTACGATGCCGCTATCGAGCAGAACCGTGGATACACAGATCGAGTTTGAGCCGGACATGGGCGGTGTGTCCTCCGGCTCCATGATGATGAAGCCCATGGTCGCGCTTGGGTCCTTGGGTGGCACCAGAAGGTTGACGTGCCGGAACACGCCGCCGCGCGGCTCGTTCAGCACGAAATTGCGCAGGCTCTTGTCCTCCGCGATGAAACGACGCTGTTCCCACAATGTCTTGCCTGGCGGCGGCGCCACACCGCCAATAATGACATCGCCGACCTCGCCCTCTGCATGGCAGGACACGATATGGACAACTTTTGTCGAACGCATTGCTTTCTTTCTCAGGCGCTTCTTCGGATTGTTGCAGGCTTGGCGGCGCCATTGTGTCCGGTGTTTCGGCCCTCTTCTACCGGGCGCGTCTGCTCGATGAGGAATGGCAGGGTCTCGGGCCGCACCAGCAATTCCAGTGCGGAGCGCACCCGTGCGTGGTAAGCGTCCAGCTGATCGATTTCCCTCGGGCTTAATTCCTCCAGATCGGCCATTGCAATATCGATCGGCGCCAGCGTCAGCGACAAGAAGCGGCAGAATCCGTGTCCATCAGCAACGACCTCAACCTGGTTCTCGATCCGCATGCCGAAATGTCCCTCCAGATAATAGCCTGGTTCGATCGTCATCACGTTGCCCGGCTCCAGGCCGTAGAGATTTGGCCGGCGGTCGAAGCGATGGGGATATTCGTGAATCAGTAGATTGTGGCCGATGCCGTGGCCGGCGCCGTGGTCGAAGTCGAGGCCAAGGTTCCACAGCGCGCTGCGCGCAAAGGCGTCGAGCTGATGGCCACATGTACCTGTTGGAAAACGTACCGACAACAACGACAGGAAACCCTTGAGGACAGCGGTGTATGCCATGCGCATGTCGCGGGTTGGTTCGCCCAGCATCAGCGTGCGCGTCACGTCGGTGGTGCCCGTCAGATACTGCCCGCCTGAATCGATGAGATAGGGCGTGCGCGTGTCAATGACTTGGTTGGTTTCAGGTTTGGCCGAATAGTGACACATGGCAGCGTTACCGGCCGAAGCAGAAATGCTGCGAAAACTCGGCTCCAGAAAGCCTTGCCGTTCGGCGCGGAAGGCGAGCAGGCGCGCCTCCGCCTCAAGCTCGGTCAACGGTTTCCCGGTATGTTGTCGTGCCGGTGCTTCTCTCGCAACCCACGCAAGGAATTCGGTCAGCGCAACCCCATCCTCAATGTGGCAAGCGCGAAATCCCGCGAGTTCGGCCTCAGTCTTCAGGGCCTTCGCCAGCGTAATGGGGTTTGATCGCAGAACAGCCTTACCGCCACCCGCTTCGATCCGCGTGCGCACTGCTTGCGGCGTAAAGTCTCCGTCAAACATCACCATTTTTCCGGCGCTCTGTTCGGCAACCCGGTCGAGGAAACGGTCCGGGTGACTGATTTTTATATCGGTTGTCTCAAAGGCTGCGGCGTCGTTTCCGAGCTTGCGGGGGTCGACGAACCATTCAACGGCGCCGTCCGCGCCGAGTGTCAGGAAAGAATGCGGGACGGGGTTCATTGCAACATCCGAACCGCGAACGTTCAGCAGCCAGGCGATGTTGTCGGGCAGCGTCTCGACCAGCAGGCCGGCCGCCTGGCTCAATTGCCCTGCAATACGCCGGCGTTTGCTGGCCGACGTCTCGCCGACCGCATCCAGCGGCATCGATCGGATGCGGCCGAGCGGGCGCGGCGGGCGGTCGTTCCACAACACATTGAAGGGGTCGTGTTCAAGCAGATGGAGGATGCCGCCACGTGCATCAATGGACGGGGACACTTTGTCATGCAGACCCACCGTCATCTTCATTGCATCGACGCCAATCGTCCAACCGGGCTGCACCGAATCTTTGAAGAACCGGTCGATTGGCTCTTTGAGAAGATGGCGTATTTCGAAAATGCGAAGATCAACCTCTTGCCGGACCTGGACCTGATAACGCCCGTCGACAAAGATCAAAGCCCTGTCATGCAGGATCAGCGCCAGCCCCGCCGACCCGGTGAAGCCTGTGATATAGGCCAGACAATCGTCATAGGGTGCGGTCACCTCGCTCTGGTGGACATCCGTACGCGGCACGATGAGTCCGTCCAGGCCGGCTTGCGCCATCCATTCGCGCAACCGGGCGAGGTGGCCCGTCACTTCGTTCTTTTGCATGGAATCAATATTTTCTTACAAACTACGGAGCAGTGAGCGGACCGCCCATGTCCTTGACCATTCCAGCCAATCGCTGGAACACGGCGACGGATTGGCGGATGCCGTCATGCTCGAACTCGTTGGTGATCCAGAAATCCATGTTGCCGACGGCCTTTGCCGTTTCCAGCGACAAGGCTGCGTCGACGAACATGTCATCGTGGTAGATCACGGCGGCTACGGGCACATCGTTGCCGGCGAGGCGGCACGGATCGTAGAGACGGCTGTGTTTTCGGCGACGCGCCAGAATGTCGACGCCCCGCTGGAAGGGCCGCAAGGCCGCAATCTCCTCGAACATCCAGGGATAGATCATCTCGCCGGTGAACAGGAGTGGCCGCCGGGCGCTGTCGAATTCGGGGAATTCTGCGCGTAGCCGCTCGGCGGACCAGCCCGTCGCCGCCACGCCCTCCGCGTAGATCTCCTCGTGAAGCGCGGCAAAGAGCGGATTGCCTCGAAAACCGGTAAGGTTCATCGTGGCGGCAAGAAAGCTCTCGGTGAGACGATCCCGCGTGGGGCCGGAGAAGGCCTCGTCAATCAGCCAATGGATGTTTTCGAAGCCGGGGCCCATGCCAAGGTCGAGACCGATCGTCTGCAGCCGCTTGACGGTGAGCCGGTCACCGTCCGGTAACGGCACGACATTGTTATCTATGAAGTCGGCAATTGCCGAAAGCTGCGCTACGTCCTGCGGATAGCGCGCGAAATAGGCGGCGTTCTTGGCCGCCACGCGCGGATAGGTTTTGCGGTAGACCTCGTCCGCCGAAGGACGGATGGCAGGCAGGCCCCCGGCGATGAAGCAGGCGGACAGCCCCTCTGGCGCATGGCTAAGATAGGTCAGGGTGAGGAAGCCGCCGTAACTCTGGCCGAGCGTCTGCCAACGCTTGCCGCCGAAGATTGTCTTCCGGATATTCTCACAATCGGCGACAATGGAATCAGCGCGAAAGCAGGCGAGGTAATCCGCCATGGCTTCGCCATCGGTGAACTGCGCCATCGTCGCGCTTTCGATCGGTGTCGAGCGGCCGGTGCCACGCTGGTCAGGCAGAATGATACGATGTGTTTTGAGGGCTTCCGTGAGCCAGGGGGGTGTTCCACGGGTTGGCCGTGGCGCCTTGCCGCCTGGGCCACCCTGCAAAAAACACAGGATGGGCAGATCCTCCAACCGGCGTGCAGGATCAACGATCTCGCGGGCGAACACGTCGATAGTCGCGCCATCGGGTTTCGACCAGTTAAGTGGCACGGTGATGGTGTGATCGCGAACCAGCATCGTGGGGATCAGATATTCTGTAACAGACATGGCTTTACCGTACGCGGGGGTCGAGCATGACGTAGAGCAGGTCAACCAGGATGTTGGCGATGACGATGAAGGTTCCACCGAGCAGCACTACGCCGATAATGATCGGCCGGTCCTGGTTGTTCACCGCCTGCACGGCCAGCGCGCCGACGCCCTGAAGGCCATAGACCTGTTCAATGACGATTGCGCCGCCGAGCAGTAGCGCTATATCGGCGCCGAGCTGCGTCACCAGCGGCGTCAGCGCGGCGCGCATGCCGTGATGCCAGACTACCCTTCGCTCGCTGGCGCCCTTGGCGCGGGCAGTGCGGATGTAGTCTTCCCCCATCACCTCCAACATCTGTCCGCGCGTCAACCGCGCATAGACGGCCGCCATGGTCAACGCCAGCGTTGTCCATGGCAGCGCCAGATGCCATGCCCAGATCGCCGGACCGCTGGTCAAGGCTTTGTAGCCGCCGGCCGGAAAGAGGGTAAAGCCAGCTTGCCGTGGCAAGAAGTAGAGAAAGTAGAGTGAGATCATGCCGAGAACGAAAGTCGGGAAGCTGAGGCCGATCAGGATGAAAGCCTGGCCCAATCTGTCGCGCAATGTCCCCGGATGCCGGGCAGAGCTGATGCCTATGGGGATGCCTATGGCAAGCCACAGAAGCACCGCCCCGAAAACCAATGACAATGTCGCCGGAATGCGCCGCACGATGATTTTCGCGACCGGCTGTTGGTTGCGGTAGGAGAAGCCGAGGTCGCCGGTCACCGCCTTGGCGACGAAACTGCCATATTGCACGATGATTGGACGGTCGACGCCAAGATTCTTGCGGATCTGTTCGAGTTGGGCATCGGTCGCTTTGTCGCCGGCGATCATGCGGGCTGGGTCGCCGGGTGCGACGAAGAACAGAAAGAAGACGAAGGCGCTCAGGACGATGAGGACGCCAGCGCCGAAAAGGATGCGGCGCACCAGGAAGCGGATCATGGCTTAGCCGCTCCCTTGGTCTTCTTCGCCAGACTGCGGGCAGTGCGCGCGCTTTTCGGATCCAACGCATCACGCAGGCTGTCACCCAATATGTTGAAAGCCAATGTTGTCAGAAGCAACGCCGTTCCCGGCACGAACACCATCCACCACGCGACCAGGTAAAGTGAATTTGAAGAGGCGTCAGCCAACATCCCGCCCCAACTTGGCGTCGGGGGCACGATGCCCATGCCGAGGAAGGACAATGTTGCCTCGAACACGATCGCGTTGGGTATCTGCATGGTCGTGTAGACGATGATTGGCACAGACAAGTTCGGCAGGATGTCAATCACCATGATGGAAAGCGGTCCCGCGCCAAGTGACCGGCTCGCCTGGACAAAATCCTGCCGGGCGAGCGAAATAACCTGCCCGCGAATGACGCGTGCCATCGGCGCCCAACTGAAGAAGACTATAACGATGACGCTGAGCGGCAGGCTGGGACCGAAGGCAGACACGAGCGCCAGTGCGCAAAGCAGGAAAGGTACGCTCATGACCAAGTCCGTCAGCCGGCTAAGCCATGTGTCGACCCAGCCACCGAGGTAGCCTCCAGTAACGCCGACGATGACGGCTACAGTGGAGGCAGCGAGCGAGGCGAGCACCCCGACCAACAGCGAGACGCGTGCGCCGTAGGCGAGGCGGACCAGAACGTCGCGACCGAGCTGGTCGCTGCCCAACCAGAAATCGGCTCCCGGCCCGACCGGTATGCCCATCGGCGTCAGCCCGATATCGCGAAACTGCTCGATTGGGGAATGGCCGGTCAAGGCTGCGACCAGCGGCGCCGCCATCGCCAAGGCGACCACCGCGACAATTACGCAGATGGCGGCGATGCTGGCTTTGTCACGCCGCAACCTTCGCAGCGTCAGTTCCAGTGATCCACGCTGGACGATCTCGGCCTGCGGCGCTCCGGTGTTGGTTGCCGCCTCGCTCATGAGACAGTCACCCGGGTTTCAACGAGCGAGCGGCCGGATATTCCGCTCATTGCCGGCGGCGCGTGTGACGCATCCAGCAGCGTTTGCGTATAGGGGTGCTGCGGAGCAGTGAAGAGCTGTTCCGCCTCAGCCAGTTCGACGATTTGGCCGCCCCGCATGACGGCGATGCGGTCACAGACATGCCGCACAACAGACAAATCGTGCGAGATGAACAGATAGGTAAGACCCATGTCGCGTTGCAGGCGGCGCAGGAGATTCAGCACCTGTGCCTGCACGGAAACATCAAGCGCAGAAACCGGTTCGTCGCAGATGATCAGCGCCGGGTTCAGCGCCAATGCCCGCGCGATGCCAATGCGTTGCCGCTGGCCGCCGGAAAATTCGGACGGGAAGCGATTATAGTGCTCGGGATTGAGGCCGACCACCTCCATCAGATGCCGGACCTTGTCCTTGCGCTCCCTTCCCGCTGCAAGGCCGTGCAGCCGGAAGGGATCGCCGATGATGGAGCCGACCCTGCGGCGCGGGTTGAGCGAGCCGAACGGATCTTGAAAGACAAGTTGCACGTTCCTGCGCATGTCACGCCACTGCGCTGCATCGAGCCGTCCGATGTCTTGTCCGAGCAGTTTGACGGAACCGCTGGTGGCAGGCGTCAGGCCGGCAATGACCCGCGCTAGCGTGGACTTGCCACAACCACTCTCGCCCACCAGTCCCACTGTCTCGCCCCTGGCGACGGTCAGATCGATGCCTTTGAGCACTTCCAGGCTTCGGCGTTGACCGAAAAACCCGCCGATCTCGTAGGTAAGATGGAGGTCTTTCGCCTCCACGACCGGTGCAGCGGGAGCACTGGGGACTTCCGCCGGCTCGACGGCCTGAATGGTCGCCACCGGAGCGGAGGCCGCGCTTTCTTCCCGCCAGCACAGCGCTTCGACGCCATCACTATAGACACGCAGCGGCGGCGGCTCGCTGTTGCAGCGCTGCAGCCTGTCGGCGCAGCGTGGCGCGAAAACGCAGCCAGCAGGCGTGACAAGCAGGCTAGGAGGCCGCCCCGTGATTGGGACGAGATCCGCGCCGGGGGCATAGTTGGCCGGCGAAGACCTGAGCAAGCCGGCGGTGTAGGGATGGGCCGGTGCGCCAAAGATTGAGGCGCCCTTGCCATATTCCATGCGATTGCCGGCGTACATCACCATCACGTCGTCGGCGACATTCGACAGCAGGCCGAGATCGTGTGTGATCAGAATTACGGTGGTGCCGAGTTCCCTGCGCATGGCGTCGAGCAGGGCGACGATCTGCGCCTGCACCGTCACGTCAAGCGCCGTCGTTGGCTCGTCGGCGATCACTAGCGACGGTTTCAGGATAAGCGCCATCGCAATCATAACGCGCTGGCGCATACCGCCCGAAAACTGGTGGGGATAGTCATCGAGCCGGTCGGCGGGGGAGGGGATACCAACCTTGCCGAGAATGTCGACGACGCGGGCTCGGGCGTCTTTCTGGCTGATTTTCTCGTGTAGATGAAGGGCTTCGGCTATCTGCGCGCCAATAGTGTAATGGGGGTGCAGGCTGGACAGCGGGTCCTGAAAGATCATGCCGATGCGCGCACCGCGCAGCTTACGCAACTCTCCTGATGGCAGGCCGATCAGATTGCGGCCTTCGAACCACGCCTCGCCGCTAACGTCCGCGTTGCGCAGCAGGCCGACCATCGCCTGGGTAAGTACGCTCTTGCCTGAGCCGGACTCACCGGCGACCCCGAAAAGCGAGCCTTGCTTAACCGAGAACGAGACATTGCGGACGGCGTGCACTACGCCGTCCTCGGTCGGAATATCCACCGCTAGCCCTTTGACTTCCAGTAGCGTCACAACCCACCTCACAGATGCCGGCCATCAAACGGGCCGGCGCTCCATTTCAGCGCTCGACCCAGATATTGGTCCAGTCGCCCTCAACGCCAAGTGCGTAGGGTAGGTAGTTCTTCACAGCCTCGCTGCGGTAGCGCGGATTCTTGTTGGCGATAAGCGGAACGACTGGCGCATCCGTCATCACGGTCTCATCCACCTGCGCCCACAGCTTGCCGGTTTCTTCTGGCGTCGTGGCATTGATTGCCTGTGTGGCCAGCTCGTTGGCTTTCGGATTGTTGTAGTCGGTGTAGTTATAGGTCTGATGCGTTCCATCAAAGGTGAACTGTGGCTGGAACACGGAGCGCGCTGCGCCGCCAACCCAGTCGGGCGTCCAACCAACAGGCGCAATGTCCCAATTGCCTCCCTTGGTGTTGGCTGGATTGGTCATGAACTTGGAATAATAATCGGCGGCGGTAACCGGCGTGAGTTCCAGTTTAATCCCTGCCCGCGCCATGCTGGCTTGTATTGTGGCTGCGGTGGCCACCTCCAGATCCTTGTTGCGGTAGGGCATCTTGAGCGTGATGCCGTCCGGGAAGCCCGCTTCGGCAAGTAGCGCTTTCGCCTTTTCGGGATCGCCCTTGGAATCCGGAGACGGATACAGGTCGAAATTATGATAGCCCAATACGCCGAGGCCGAATATGCCGCCAACCGGTTCGGCAACCGTCGGGCCGCCCCATTGTTGTACGATCGCCGCCTTGTCGACCGCATATTGCAGCGCATGGCGTACACGGGGATCCTTCAGCGCGCCCTTGTTGTTGTCCGAGACTGTATTGATGAACAGGAAATTGGTGTTGCCTGCCGACATTGCGGTCAACTTCTCGTCCCCGGCGGCTGCAAGCGTCGCCAGGATCGCGGTTGGCACATTGACATCATAGGCGAGGTCCGCGTCGCCGGCCCGAATCTGCTGCATGATGGCGTCAGCCTGCAGACCCATGGTGATTTCGATTTCGTCGACATAGGCCTTGCGCAGGGGGTCGCTCTCGGCCTTCCAGGCCGGATTGCGCACAAGTTTCAGGCTCGTGTCGGGCGTATATTCGCCAATCGTGTAAGGACCGCTGCCGACGAAATGAGCGCGGTAGTCCGGGCTGTCTGGAACATAGTCGAGCACCTCAACCGGTACGGGCGCCGGGTTTGGAAGCGACAGCATGTAGATAAAGTCGCCCGCACGCTCTTTGAGCTTGAAGACCACCGTCTGGTCGTCGGGCGTCTCGACGCCCGATACGTCGTTCTCCTCCATATATTTCTTCATGGCGGCGGCGGTCGGTTCAACCTTCATGAACCCGTCGCAGAACTCCGCAAGACCTCCGATCAAAGAGGTGAAGTAGGTGAGCGTCGATGTCTGCATATGCGGGTTGCACAGCCGTTTGATGCCGCGCTCCACATCTGCGGAAGTGATCTGTCGCGGGCCGGAGGGCGCGTTCCACATTGCGCCCTGACGCAGCTTGAATGTGTATGTCAGTCCGTTGTCGGTCGGCTGCGCCGCCTCCGTCGCCAAGTCGCCAACGGGCTTGATCGCAGCAACCGGGTCAGCCGACGCTTCATAGCTGATCAACTGGCGAGAGATAGCACGCATCAGGTTGTTTGTTGGAACCATGCCGGCGAGTGTCGGGTCCATATGATCCGGTTCGCCAGTGGCCAGGATGCGCAACGTGCCGCCGGTTTGCGGCTCCTGCGCTTGCAGGCTGCCCGCCTGCAAGCCGACCAAAGCTACGGTGGCCAAAAGATAGATCGAATTTTTGCGCATACGCATACGCTCCTCCCATGAGCACCAGCAGCAACTGGGAAAAATCTGCCACAAAAAATGAACCATTGCAAAAGAAATTGAGGTCAATTAGTAAAATTTTTGAACTGAATGCCGTCTGCAGTCTAGAAACGCCTATTAAGTCGTGCGTTTCATGCATGCTTGCTTCGCAAATGAGACTCTCGCGCATAGTCTAGGATGGCAGGCAGAGTGATCGGTTTCAGCATGTCGTCAATACCCAAGGAGAGGAGCGTGGCGGACAGGAACGCGGAAGAGACGCTCGGACAGAAGATCCGTAAACGCCGGCGCGCCATCGACATGACGCTGCAACAGGTTTCGGAACGCGTGGGTCTGTCGATCGGCTTTCTGTCCCAGATCGAGCGTGGCATGTCGGCGCCTTCGCTGGCGTCATTGTGCAACATCGCCGAGGCGCTCGGCGCCAGCGTGGACGCTTTCGTAAAACCTCCGCTTCAGCAGGGCGCGGTTTCCCGGCAAGGCGAGCGCCAGTCTTTCAGTCTTGGCGATACCCGGCGCACATATGAATTGCTGGGACGTGAGTTCCCTGGCGCCAAGCTGCATCCGTCGCTGATTCGCCGCCCGCCCGGTCACGTCTCCGAAATCATGCACAATCAAGGAGAGGACTTCGTCTACGTCTTGGAGGGCAGTATGCTTCTCGAAGTTGACGGTGAACGTCACATCCTGAACAAGGGCGATTCAGTGCATTTCCAGTCGCATCTGCCACACCGTTCAGCAACGCTGGGCACTGAACCCACTTTGGAGCTCTGGGTGCGAACGCAACCTTTCTTTCCTTGAGAAATGCGGTTGACCGGTTTTGCTCCTGAGATCGGGCGAACGGCGCGGAAGTGAACTCCTCTCTGGCTGCGCCATAGGCGCGCCACGGTGGCACTTGGACGAGACCTACATAAAGGTGCGCCGTCAGTGGATGTATCTCTGCCGGGCCATCGACGGCGTTGGTGATACGGTCGAATTCATGTTGAGCGAACAGCGCGATCTTCTTGCGGCCAAGCGGTTCATGCGCAAGGCGTTGAGCCGTCATGGACGCCCTGGTCGCATCGTCATCGACGGCAGCCAGACCAATCAGGAAGCGATCATCGCCTGCGACGGCGAAAGTCGACTACGGGATCGATCCGCGACAAGGCTCAAGCCAATCCGGATACGCCGCAGTCAATATCTCAACAACCGGATCGAACAGGACCATCGACGCATCAAACGCCGTATCCGACCGATGATGGGGTTCAAGGCGTTCTTATCGGCGACCGCTACACTGGCTGGTATCGAGATGGTTCACATGATGCGCAAGCGGCAGGGACGTTTCGCCTTCAATCCGGCTCCCTCTCTAACCCCCAAACGGCTTCGTTACGAGCCAGCCACAGCAACCGGACGGCCTGTTTCCACCGCTCCGGATTGCGGCTTGATCCCTGCGACAGCTATCATCGCAAAGCACCAGTCCGCGACGCTGTCGGCATCAGGCGTCAGTTCCAGCGCCATTCCTCCAGCAAATTCGAGGAAAGCCGGCAGATTCAGCCCGTTCACCCCCACGAGCACGGGAAGGCCCCGCTCGAGAGCATCCGCGATCGTCCCGGACAGGCCCTTGCCTTCGGCCTCTTGCTTGCCGAACTTGTTGACCACCAGAATCTCGGCGCTGCCCAGGGTGTTCGAAACCCACAGTGCCGATTGCTCCAGCACGCCGGCATCCAGCCGGCAGCCGCGCGCTTCCGCGCCTCGGTCGACGCTGATACGCATCACCGGGCCGCCGGGAAGCAGGCGCAAATCCATGTCACATCTGGGGCGGTCGCTGCGTTCGATATTGGTCTGCACGGTGCCCGCCAGCGCCACGCCCTGCGTTTCCAGCCGGTCTACGACTTCGGCCAGAAGAAGGTCGATCCGGCCGCGGCCTTGTAAGGTTACATATCCGAGCTTCATCGCAATCTCCTTTGCGTCGTTGCCGTCGGCGCGCCGTATGGCGTGCTCTACCCGGCCGAAAACGGCAGGAATTCCAACATGTCGCCGTACCGGATGCGGTCGGTTTCCGAGGGGATCAGCAGCAGCCCGTCGGCCCCTGCCAGAAGTGCCATCCGATGCGATACCGCCGAGGTTACGATCTCCACACTTCTGGTTCCACGGCCGTCGTAGTTGCCGAGGCGCGCCGGCAGGAATTCGCAGCGGCCGGGAAGCCGCGACCGTTCAAAGCCTGCATGCACGATGAAGCGCCGCGGTCTTGTGTCACGAATTCCCGCCAGAGCTTCCGCGATACGCGCCCCGATCACATGCCATGTCACGAATGCCGAGACGGGGTTGCCGGGCAGGCCGAGGTAGAGCGCCGGACCAAGGCGGCCAATGACCAGCGGCTTGCCGGGCTTCATTGCCACCTTCATCACGTGGATCTCGCCGCCTGCGGCGCGCAGCACTGCGGGCATATGGTCCTCGTCGCCGACGGAGACACCGCCGGTGGTCACCACTAGGTCTGCGTTGCGGGAAGCCCGTTCCAGCGCGTCCTGCAACAAGTCGGGCCGGTCGGGAATGGAGCCCATATCGATCGCGTCCACCCAAGGCCGATCAAGGGAACCCTGGAGATGATAGCGATTGGAGTTCCAAATCTGCCCGGGCGCCAGCGCGGCGCCGGGCGAACGCAGTTCGGAGCCGGTGCTGAAGAAGGCGACGCGGATGCGGCGCCTGACGGCGACCTCGCCGCAGCCGGCCGAGGCAAACAGCGCCGCCGCGCGCGGTCCGATGCACCGGTTGGCCGGCATCAGGTCGGCGCCGGCAGCCAGGTCTTCACCGGCGCGCCTGATGTTTGCACCTTGTTTCGGACGCCGGCTTATCTCGACAATATCCCCATCCAGCCGCGTCAATTCCTGTATGACCACGGCATCGCAACCTCGCGGAACGGGAGCACCGGTAAATATGCGCAACGCCGCTCCGACCGGAACCGGCGTGCTCCCTGCATCGCCGGCCGCCACGCGCCCGGCCAGCGGCAGCCGCCATGGCCCCTTCCCGGCCAGATCAGCAAGCCGGATCGCATAGCCATCCATTGCCGAATTGTCGAACAGCGGCAATGAGACGTCGGACCTCACAGTCTCCGCAAGTACCCGGCCATGTGCGTCTTCGAGCGGCAGTCGCTCCGTCTCCACCACGGGCACGACAAGGGCGAGCGCCCGACGAAGGGCGCCGTCGACGGACAGCAGCGCGCCCGTCTCCGGCTCGGCTTCGCAGCCGCAATAGAAGGGATCGGATACGGCAAGCGAAGGGCTCATGCCGATCGTCTCTCCTCCTTCGAGAGCGTTTCGGCAAGCTCGATCCCGGTCACCGCGGCCTGTGCCGCCAGTTTCTCGACATAGGCGCGGCTGGCGCGTACCCAGCCCGCCTTTTCCTGCGCCTCACGCAATTGCGGCAATACGGCATCGAAAGGCAGGATTTGGCCGCGCACGCGCGCATCCAGCCGGACGATGTGGAAGCCGTAACGGCTTTCCACCGGCGCAGCGGAGACGGTTCCCTCTTCCATCACCGAAAGTATGGCCTCGAATTCCGGCACCGTGTCACCCGAGGCGAGTTGGCCCAGCACGCCGCCATTGGCGCGCGACGGACAGGCGCTGAACTCGGCCGCAAGTGCCGCGAAGCGGCGCGGATCGCGCTGCAACTCGGCAAGCACAGCGTCGGCCTGCTGGCGCGCCGACGCCTTGCCGACGACGTCGCCGGGAGTGGCAGGAAACAGGATGTGCGCCGCCTCGAACAACGACGGACCCCGGAACCGGTTCGGCGTATTGTCATAGATCGCGCGTAACTCAGCCTCATCGATCACGGCCGGGGCAATGGCGCTTTCGAGAAGCTGGCGGATCAGGGCTTCCTCATCCGTTTCCCATTTCCCTTCTTCTAGTTCGATCGGTTCGGGCGCGATGCTGCGTGCGCCTGCCTCTTGCAGCAGCACCTCGCGCAACGCCAGCGCTCGCGCCGCCGCCTGCCATGCCATGCCCGGCTTGCCCTTGGGCGCGGGGTGGTTCTGGGCCTCGGCGGCAATGGCTTCCGGTGCGATGGTCACGCCATTGACGGTGACGGGCGCCGGTCGATTGGTGCGATCGAGGACCCTCATTCGCTCGACTCCATGGCCCGCTGTGGCAACGGCGTGAGCCCGGTAGGCGCGGGCTTCGCCCCGCGCCGCGAGCGCACAATCTGATAGCCTGGACGCCACAGATAGCGCACCGGAGCGGAGAATATGTGGACGAGCCGGGTAAAGGGAAACAGCAAGAAGATGGTCAGACCGAGGAAGATGTGGGCCTTGAACAGCCAGTGTACGTCCGCGATGTGCTCCGCAGCCCCGGCGCGCAGATAGATAATGCCTTGCGCCCAGTTCATGAACTTGACCATTTCCGTGCCATCGAGATGGCCGAGCGAAATGACGATGGTTGCAAGTCCCAGGACCAATTGTGCCATCAAGAGCACCATGATGCCGGTGTCGGCCAATGTGGAATTGGCCCGGATACGCGGATCAAACAGTCTGCGGTGCAGCAACAGCGCGCCGCCTGCCAGCGTCATGATGCCAGCCACACCGCCGGCAGCCACAGCCAGAATTTGCTTGGCCTCGTGACTCACGCCCAGTGCGTCGAATATCTGGATCGGCGTGAGCAGCCCGACCAGATGCCCGGCAAAGATCAACAATATGCCGACATGGAATAGCACCGAGCCGGCGATGAACTGGCGCTTGCGCAGCAACTGGCTCGATCTGGATTTCCAGGTGAAAGGATCGCGGTCGTAACGGACCATACTTGCCACTAACATCACGGTGATGGCGATGTAGGGATAGATTCCAAAAACAACATTATGCATGGCGGCCTCCTGCCTCCCGCGCTGGTGCAGGCTCCATACGGGCAAGTATGTCGCGGCTGACCGGGCAGCCGGCGTTCGGATCCGGGCCGAAGGTCACCTGCGCTTCTTCCCAGACCGCATCGAGGGCTGCGAGGTCTTCGGGGTTATCGTCTTGTAGCGCCAGAAGGGCCAGCGCCTCCTCCGTCTCTGCATTGGCGGCGGAGAGCGTCACCAGCCCTCCGAGAACAGCGGCATAGACACTCTCGCGTCGCGCCAGCCGCTCGGCGAGCGCGACAATGATATGACCCGCGTCAGCCAGGATATCGCGCGCTTCGGCGACGGGCCGGGTGGACAGGAATTCGAGCAGCACGGGCAGATGGTCGGGCAATTCCGCGCCGGCCAGATCGAAGCCGCCTGCGCGATAGGTCTCGAGCAGGTCGACCATTGCCCCTCCCCGGTCCCTGCTCTCGCCATGAATGTGCTCGAACAGGTTGAGCGACAACGTGCGCGAGCGATCAAACAGGAGCACGTAGCGTTCCTGGAGGTCGTAGATGTCGTCGATCTCGAGGGAGACGAGCAGCGGATCCAGCGCTGCGACGGCCGCCTGCGACAGCAAGCCTTCCCGCAGCGCCCCGCGGATCTCCGGGATCGCTTCCTTGAGATCGTTGCCTGGATAGGTAAGCAGGGCCGACAAGGCCTTGAACGTCTTCATGCGATGAACTCCTGCGGGCTGCGGAACTTCTTGCTGCCGAACAGCGACTGTCCCGAATGGCCTTTGGAGCAACCGTTGCCGTCGGTAAAGCCGCAACCGCTTCTCAGGTCATAGGCGTCCTCAACCAGTTCACGATGCGTGGTCGGGATGACGAAGCGGTCTTCGTAGTTTGCGATGGCGAGAAGCTGGTACATTTCGTCAATCTGCTGCGGAACCATGCCGACGCGCTTGGCCACGCCAAGATTGACGACGCCGTCCACCGTTTTCGAGCGCATGTAGGAGCGCATGGCGAGCATCCGCTCCAGCGCCGAGACGATCGGCGCCTCGTCGCCGGCTGTCAGCATATTGGCGAGGTAGCGCACCGGAATGCGCAATGAGCGCACGTCCGGCATGTCGTCCTGCGCGGCGATGCGGCCGGCTTCGGCCGCGTTCTGGATCGGCGACAGCGGCGGCACGTACCAGACCATCGGCAGAGTGCGGTATTCGGGATGCAGCGGGAAGGCGATCTTCCATTCCATCGCCATCTTCCAGATCGGCGAATTCTGCGCGCCCTTGATCCAGTCTTCAGGAATGCCTCCCGCGCGGGCGGCGGCAATCACCTCCGGATCGTTGGGGTCGAGGAAGACGCCGAGCTGGGCGTCATAAAGGTCCTTTTCGTTCTCGACGCTCGCCGCTTCGGCGATCTTGTCGGCGTCATAGAGCATGACGCCGAGATAGCGGATACGCCCGACGCAGGTTTCCGAACACACCGTTGGCAGGCCGCTTTCCAAGCGTGGATAGCATAACGTGCATTTCTCGGATTTGCCCGTCGACCAGTTGTAGTAGATTTTCTTGTAGGGGCAGCCCGAAACGCACATCCGCCAGCCGCGGCACTTTTCCTGGTCGATCAGCACCACGCCGTCGTCCTCGCGTTTGTAGATCGCGCCCGAAGGGCAGGATGCGACACAGGCCGGGTTCAGGCAGTGTTCGCACAGCCGCGGCAGGTACATCATGAAGGTGTTCTCGTACTGGCCGTAGATCTCCTTCTGGATGCCCTCGAAATTATAATCCTTCGAGCGCTTTTCGAACTCCCCGCCGAGGATTTCCTCCCAGTTGGGACCCCACTCGATCTTTTCCATGCGCTCGCCCGAAATCTTCGAGCGTGGGCGCGCTGTGGGGAACGCCTTCATTTCCGGCGCGGATTTCAGATGGTCGTAATCGAAGTCGAACGGCTCGTAGAAATCGTCGATCTCGGGCAGATCGGGATTGGCGAAGATGTTGGCAAGGATGCGCCATTTTCCGCCCTGCTTCGGTTGCAGGGCGCCCGCTTTTGTGCGGGTCCAGCCGCCGTTCCAGCGCTTCTGGTTTTCCCAGTCCTTGGGATAGCCGATGCCGGGCTTGGTCTCGACATTGTTGAACCATGCGTATTCGACGCCCTCGCGGCTCGTCCACACGTTCTTGCAGGTGACGGAGCAGGTGTGGCACCCGATGCATTTATCGAGGTTCAGCACCATTCCGATCTGTGCGCGTATTTTCATTCCGCGGCCTCCGTAGCCTGGATTGCGGGCTGGTCGAGCCAGTCGACCTTTGACAGTTTGCGGACGATCACGAATTCGTCGCGGTTGGAGCCGACCGTGCCGTAATAGTTGAAGCCATAGGCAAGCTGGGCGTAGCCGCCGATCATATGGGTGGGCTTCAGCACGATGCGGGTGACGGAGTTGTGGATGCCGCCGCGCTTGCCGGTAATCTGGCTGCCGGGCGTGTTCACGATTTTCTCCTGTGCGTGATACATGAACATCGAGCCTTCCTTCATCCGCTGGCTGACCACAGCGCGCGCTGTGATGGCGCCATTGATGTTGAAGACCTCGACCCAGTCATTGTCGACCAGCCCGGCTTTCCTGGCATCGATCTCGGAAAGCCACACCACCGGCCCGCCCCGGTTGAGGGTGAGCATCAACAGGTTATCGGAATAGGTCGAGTGGATGCCCCATTTCTGGTGCGGGGTGAGGAAGTTCAGCACCACATGCGGCTCGCCAGCCGCCAGCGGGCGCCTGGCCACCTCGCCTGTCGTCTTCAGATCCAAGGGCGGTCGCCATGTAACAAAGCCCTCGCCGAAAGCCCGCATCCATTCATGATCCTGATAGAGCTGCTGGCGCCCGCTGACGGTACGCCAGGGAATCAGTTCGTGAACGTTGGTCCAGCCGGCATTGTAGCAGACCTCCTCGCTCTCGATCCCCGACCAGGTCGGCGAGGAGATAATCTTTCGCGGCTGGGCGGCGATGTCGCGGAAACGGATTTTCTCGTCCTCTTTTGCCGCAGCCAGATGGCGGTGGCTGCGCCCGGTGATCTTGCTGAGAGCATCCCACGCCTTCACCGCCACGGAGCCATTGGTTTCGGGCGCCAGCATTAACACTACTTCGGCCGCGTCGATGGCCGTGTCGATCTGGGCCATGCCTTTGGTTGCACCCTCCTCTACCACTGTGCCGTTCAGTTCCTGGAGGTGATGCACTTCCTCTTTGGTGTCCCAGGCGATCCCCTTGCCGCCATTGCCAATCTTTTCCATCAGCGGCCCAAGCGCGGTGAAGCGCTTGTAAAGATTGGGATAGTCGCGCTCCATGGCGATGTAGGCTGGCGCGGTCTGCCCCGGGATCAAGGCGCACTCATCACGCTTCCAGTCTCGCACGACGCCTTGTGCAAGCTCGCCTGGACTGTCGTGCTGGAGCGGTAGCTGGACCACATCCGTTTCGACGCCAAGAATTTCAGGAGCCACCTCCGAGAACTTCTTCGCGATCGACTTGAAGATTTCCCAGTCCGTCTTCGACTCGTAGGCCGGGTCCACCGCCGCCTGCAGCGGGTGGATGAACGGGTGCATGTCGGACGTGTTCATGTCGTCCTTCTCGTACCAGCTCGCCGTGGGCAGCACGATGTCGGCATAGACGGCCGTGGTCGACATGCGGAAGTCGATGGTGACCAGAAGGTCGAGCTTTCCTTCCGGCCCCTTTTCGTGCCAGACCGCCTCGACCGGCTTCACGCCTCCCTCGGCGCCCAGATCCTTGCCCTGCACGCCGTGGTCGGTGCCAAGAAGGTGCTTGAGGAAATATTCATGGCCCTTGCCGGACGAGCCGAGCAGGTTCGAGCGCCAGACGAACAGGTTGCGCGGCCAGTTCTCCGGCGCGTCCGGGTCCTCGCACGACATCTGCAACTCGCCGGATTTCAGCCGCTGGGCGACGTAATCCTTCGCCTCGACGCCGGCCTTCTTTGCAGCACGGCCGACCTCCAGTGGATTGGTCTTCAGCTGGGGTGCTGAAGGCAGCCAGCCCATGCGCTCGGCGCGGATATTATAGTCGATCAGGCTGAGTTTTTTCCAATCGCCTTCAGGCGCCGTCGGCGACAGGATTTCGGCCGCACTTACCGTCTCGTAGCGCCACTGGTCGGTATGGGCATACCAGGCCGATGTCGCGTTCATGTGGCGCGGCGGTCGTGCCCAGTCGAGTGCGAAGGCGAGCGCCGTCCAGCCGGTCTGCGGGCGGAGTTTTTCCTGCCCGACATAGTGTGCCCAGCCACCGCCCGATTGGCCCACACAGCCGCACATAACCAGCATGTTGATGGCCGCGCGGTAGTTCATGTCCATGTGGAACCAGTGATTCATCGCCGCGCCGATGATGATCATCGAACGCCCGTTGGTCTTTTCGGCATTGGCGGCGAATTCGCGGGCCACCTGGACAATCTTGTCGCGCCGCACTCCGGTAATGCGTTCCGCCCAGGCGGGGGTGAAAGGCACGTCTGCGTCATAGTCCTTTGCGACGTTGGCGCCGCCCAGCCCTCGGTCGAGGCTGTAGTTGGCGCACATGAGGTCGAACACAGTGGCTGCCAGCACCTCCTCGCCACCCGCCAGCTTGAGCCGTTTCACCGGCACCTTGCGAGTCAGCACCTCGCCGCGGTCGTCCAGTTCGAAGCCATTGGTGGCTGCGCCGCCGAAATAGGGGAAATCGACATCCGCCACCTCGTCATGGTCCTGGTCGAGGATCTGGCTGAGCCGGAGCTGGACCTCCGCTTTGCCGGCCTTCTGCTCGAGGTTCCACTTGCCGGTTTCACCCCAGCGGAAGCCGATCGAGCCGTTGGGCGCCACGACCTTGCCGGAAATCCCGTCGATCCCGACGGTCTTCCAGTCGGGATTGTTTTTCTCGCCCAGCCCGCGGGCGAAATCGGAAGCGCGCAGTTGCCGGCCGGGAACCAGCCGCCCGCCCTGCCGGTCGAGACGCACCAGCATCGGCATATCGGAATATTTGCGGCAGTAATCCTCAAAATAGGGCGCCTGCCGATCAAGATGGAATTCGCGCAGGATGACGTGGCCGAAAGCCATGCCCAGTGCAGCATCGGTACCCTGCTTGGCGTTCAGCCAGATGTCGGAGAATTTGGCGGCCTCGGAATAGTCCGGGCAGATGACCGCGCTTTTGGTGCCCTTGTAGCGGGCCTCGGTGTAGAAATGGGCGTCGGGCGTGCGCGTCTGCGGCACGTTGGAGCCCCACAGCAGCAGATAGCCGGCATTGTACCAGTCGGCGGATTCAGGAACATCGGTCTGTTCACCCCAGGTTTGCGGGCTGGCCGGCGGCAGGTCGCAATACCAGTCGTAGAACGACATGCAGGTGCCGCCGAGCAGCGACAGGTAACGGGTGCCGGCGGCATAAGAGACCATCGACATGGCCGGGATCGGCGAGAAGCCGAACACCCGGTCCGGGCCGTACTTGCGAGTCGTATAGGCATTGGCGGCGGCGACGATCTCGGTCGCCTCGTCCCAGCTTGCCCGCACGAAGCCGCCCTTGCCGCGAATGCGAGTATAGCTTTCCCGGGCCGCCGGATCGTTCTGGATCGCCTTCCACGCATCGATCGGGTTCATGGTCTTGCGCATCTTGCGCCAGAGCCGCATCAGTCGGCCACGAATGAGCGGCGTCTTCACGCGATTGGCGCTGTAGAGATACCAACTGTAGGAGGCCCCGCGCGCGCAGCCGCGCGGCTCGTGATTGGGCAGGTCGGGCCGTGTGCGCGGATAGTCGGTCTGCTGCGTTTCCCAGGTGACGATCCCCGATTTGACGTAGATCTTCCAGGAGCAGGAGCCGGTGCAGTTCACGCCATGGGTTGAACGCACGATCTTGTCGTGCTGCCAGCGACGGCGATAGACATCTTCCCAGTCGCGATCCTCAATCGTCGTCTGGCCGTGGCCGTCGGCGAATGTGTCCTTGCGTAACGAGGTCAGGAAGTTCAGTCGATCCATCAACTGGCTCATGGCTGTCTCCTCAATGTATTTCGGCTGGAAGGGCGGCGGGCATGGCCCGAGCGTGTTCGATATCGTGCAGCAGACCACCGCGACGGGTGTAGGCGGCCCAGGTGACACCCAGGCACAGGACATAGAAGGCAAGGAAGGCCCAAAGTGCTGCCAGTGGCGCACCGGTCAGCCCGATGGAAGTGCCATAGGCTTTCGGGATGAAGAAGCCGCCATAGGCGCCCACCGCACTGGTGAAGGCGACGATTGCCGCCGCCTCGCGCTCGGACCGGCGCCGCCGTTCGGCCGCTTCTTCATCGGGATAAAGGCGCGCGATCTCCTTGCGCATGATCACCGGGATCATCTGGAAGGTCGACGAATTGCCGACACCGGTGAAGAAGAACAAGGCCAGGAAACCAGCGAAGAAGATGGTGAAGGAGGCGCTCTCCAGACCCCAGATCACGACCAGCACAGAGATGATCATGCCGACGAAGACCCAGAAGGTGACGCGCCCGCCTCCGACCCGGTCGGCGAGCCAGCCGCTGCCTGCACGGCTGAGCGCGCCGATTAATGGTCCGAGGAACACGAATTGCAGCGCATTCACTTCCGGAAACGCCAGACCCGACAGCAACGGGAAGCCGGCCGAATAGCCGATGAAGGAGCCGAAAGTGCCTACATAAAGCAGGCACATCACCCAGTTCTGGGTGCGGGTGAAGATCACCGCCTGCTCGCGGAAACTGGAGCGCGCGTCGGCGAGGTCGTTCATTCCCAGCCAGGCGGCCGCCGTTGAGACCAGGATGAAGGGCACCCAGACAAAACCGGCATTCTGCATCCAGATGCGGCCACCATCCGACAGTTCCTGCGGCGCGCCGCCAAGAACGCCAAACACGCCTGCGGTGACCACCAGCGGCACCAGGAACTGCATCAGGGAGACGCCGAGATTGCCCAGGCCCGCATTGAGCGCCATGGCATTACCTTTTTCTGCGCGCGGGAAGAAGAAGCTGATATTTGCCATGGATGAGGCGAAATTACCACCGCCCAGGCCGCATAGCAGCGCCAGAACAACGAAGATCAGATAGGGCGTGGACGGGTCCTGAACGGCATAGCCGATGCCGACCGCCGGTATCAGGAGCGAAGCGGTGGACAATGTCGTCCACAACCGACCGCCGAAGATCGGCACCATGAAGCTGTAGAAGATGCGCAGTGTCGCGCCTGACAACGCCGGCAGCGCCGCCAGCCAGAACAGCTGGTCCTGGGTAAAGGCGAAGCCGATTCCGGGAAGCCGCGCCACGACCACCGACCAGACCATCCATACCGCGAAGGCGAGTAGTAGCGCCGGGATCGAGATCCACAGGTTGCGACTGGCGATGCGCCGCCCCGTGTCACGCCAGAATTGCGGGTCCTCCGGCCGCCAGTCGTCGATCACATGGGGCATCACCGTGCGTTCGGGGTCGTGGACTTCGGCAAGTTCGGGGAAGTTCGGCAACCGGTCCAGGGTCGCGCCCTGCGCCTGCCGCTCCATCGCGCGGATCGAAAAATGCATCCAGCCGAGCGACACCACGACAATCAGAAGCAGCAGCATGAAGGACGAGGTCCAGATACCGGTCACATCGAGCAGTGCGCCGAAAACGATCGGCAGCACGAAGCCGCCAAGGCCGCCGATCATGCCGACGAGGCCGCCGACCGAGCCGACATGCTTCGGATAATAGATCGGGATATGCCGGAAGACGGCGGCCTTGCCGAGGCTCATGAAGAAACCCAGTCCGAACAGCGTGGCCACGAACGGCCACAGCCCCATCTCGGTCGAAAACGCGATCGGACCGTCCTTGCCGCGGATCACGTAATCCGTCGGCGGGTAGGACAGCATGAACAGGAATACGGCCGAAAAGCCCAGCGTCCAGTACATGACCGTGCGCGCGCCGAAGCGATCGGACAGCACCCCGCCATAGGCGCGGAATAGACTGGCCGCGAGGCTGAAGATGGCCGCGGCGACACCGGCCGTGCGCACGTCCACGCCGTAGACCTGCACCAGATAATAAGGCAGCCACAGCGCCAGCGCGACAAAGCCGCCAAAGACGAAGAAGTAATAGAGCGCGAAGCGCCAGACCTGCAGCCTCTTCAACGGCGCGAACTGCTCGGCAAGGCTTGGCGTGGCGATGCCCTGAGCACGCCGGGCGGTAAACTCGGGATCGTCCTTGGCCAGAAGGTAGAAGATGACGCCCATGGCGGCGACTACGGCCGCCCACAGTTCCGCCACCCCCTGCCAACCCCAGGCGACAAGTGCGAAAGGTGCGAGGAAAGTAGTCAGCGCCGCGCCGACATTGCCCATGCCGAAGACGCCGAGCGCGGTTCCCTGCCGCGCCTGCGGATACCATTTGGTAACATAGGCGACGCCGATGATGAAAGAGCCGCCCGCCAGGCCGACGCCGAGCGCGGCCAGCAGGAATGTCGCATAACTGTTGGCCCAGGTCAGCGCAAAAGTCGCTGCGCCCGTCAGGACCATCTGGGCCGAAAACACCAGCCGCCCACCATAGCGCTCGGTCCACACACCAAGGATCAGCCTGACGATCGAACCCGTCAGCACCGGCGTGGCGATAAGGACGCCATACTCGAATTCGGAGAGCCCGAGCTCGTCCTTGAGGGAGAGCCCTATGATGGAAAAGATCGTCCACACTGCAAAGCACAGCGTGAAGGCGATGGTGCTCAGCCAAAGAGCTCTTTGCTGATCGCGACGGCTTGGTGTCATATATCCGCTCTAGCTTGGCTTCCGGTCCGTTTTCGGTGGCCTGAATAGGTCATTTCATACTGGAACCAACATACGAGACGACTTCCGTCCCTGATCCAGATCAACTGGAATTGGATCGGAGAGCGTAGGACGTTTTTGTCGCAGGCAGAGCATTGAACATTTGCAATTGTCTTATTGAAAGGCAGACAGACATCTTGCTGGACTTGATAGACTACGGCTATTGACTTGATAGATATCAAGAATGTCCTGCGGGAGGAGACCCCCCCAAGTGGCATATGGATGAGACCTACATCAAGGTTCGCGGCCAATGGATGTATCTCTACCGGGCCATTGATAGTGTCGGCGACACGGTCGAATTTCTGCTGAGCGAACAACGTGATCTTCTCGCGGCCAAGCGTTTTCTGCG
>Ga0209573_1002273_pt1 | contig 25255 bp, 24 predicted proteins | sample TNRBio252014_DNA_FD_185870 | JGI IMG/M metagenome (GOLD analysis project Ga0209573, IMG submission 185870) | Wastewater treatment Type I Accumulibacter community from EBPR Bioreactor in Madison, WI, USA - TNR Reactor_6/25/2014_ DNA (SPAdes)... | ecosystem: Engineered > Bioreactor > EBPR >... | reverse complement strand
TATTGGCATTAATTTATTTTTCATGCTCTTTTTTATTTTGGTAATCAATTGAAGACCTTGCTCGAACAAAAGATTAAAGAGGGGTTGAGAAATGTATCCTTTATCGCCAAACAGCTTGCCCCAAATTCCACGGGTCATTTCCGGAACAGGGGTCCGATCATCCGTGTTAGCTGGGGTGAGTTTAAAGGCTAGCAACTCCCCTTGGTCATTAATAATGATGTGCAGTTTAAAGCCAAAGAACCAGCCGATAGAATTTTTACCACGTTTGGCTAACTGTTTGAAAAAACGATGCGAATGAATGCGACGGTTATGGCAAACGATCAGTGAAGTCGAGTCGATAAATGAAATCCCGGTGACTCGACCTTTGCGGTTGTTGAGATAGACGCAGAGGGGAATTAACAAGTAAGCTTGTAAAGCAACAAAACGCTCATAGCTGACTAAGCGAGGAAATTCCTGATGCCAAAATTATCGGACATGCTGATAAAAATGTTTAAATGTTCGATAATGGGAAAGATGAAAAACAACCACCAACGTCATCATTTCGCTCGGTGATAAGATACAAGGAGGTACGATTAAAGGGAAATCCGCTTCTTCGGAAGACGGCAGTAAATTTTCAGGAAGGTTACCTTTAAAATCATGATAAAAATCATCGATATCACAAAAAATCTCAGTCATGGGAATCATTTTCATAGCAATCTGCTCCGCATGAAAAAAGGGACAAAGTTTCAAAAAATTTATAGCATCACAAAAGTATCAAAAATTATAAAATAATGAAAATAAAAGAATAACTCACGTTAATTAAATCGCGATGAACCCGGTTCGTGGTCTGAATAACCAATACGGCCCATCGAGCAGACCATTTCGATCCGCCAGACAGGCCGGTATGGCCCACGCGCGTACTGCGCGCTGGACCGGTTCGCGGCTTGGGACGAGTGGCGCGAGATGGCTTGCGCCATTGCGAAATTGCTTGCGAAGCGGTTGAACCTTTACCTGGTTTGGCGGGAATCACGGATTAGATGATCCATGACAGGAAACCCGCCATGACCAACGATCAAACCGTCGTACAAATCGGCAGAAAGCGCCCGGTGCGCGAGCCGAGCCAAGACGCAATGCCGCCGGCCACCGATCCGGTTTCGCCCGCTCCCGCCGCGCTCGACGAGGGCCGGAAAACCATTCTCGTCGGTTTGCTGGTAGTGATCGTCGCGTTCGGCGGCGGTGGCCTCCTGCTCGGTCGCGCGCCGCTGGCCGGTGCCGTCATCGCCTCCGGCGTGGTGAAAGTGGCCGACAACCGCAAGAGCGTGCAACACCTGGAAGGCGGTATCGTCAAGGAAATCCGGGTCCGCAACGGCGACCGCGTCGCGGCTGGACAAACCCTGATCGTGCTGGAAGACGAGCGGGCTAGCGCCGGCCTGGATTTGCTGGCGGGCCAGTGGGATACGGCCGCCGCCAAGGCGGCGCGGCTGCAAGCCGAGCGCGATTTTCGGCCCGAACCCGATTTCCCGGAACGCTTGCGCGCCCGCGCCGAAGACCCCAAAGTCGCCGAACTGCTGCGGATGGAAACCTCGCTGTTTCAAACCAAGCGCGCGGCGCTGGAGCGCCAACTGAAGTCGTTCGAGAACCAGATCGCGGAAATCGATCGTGAGCAGAACAGCCTCCAGGCGCAACTGAGCGCCGAGAAGGAAGCGAGCCGCCTGCTGGGCGAAGAAGTGCGCGCCAACGAAGCCGGCCAGCAGCAACAGGTCGTCACCAAGGTCCACGTTTTGGCCCTCAAGCGGGCGCAACAGGAGCGGCTGGCGCGTCAAGCTGAACTGGGCGGTGCCATCGCCCGGTCGCGGCAGCGGATGGAGGAATTGCGCTCGCGGGCGGCGGCGCTCCGCAATCAGTACACGCAGGTGGCAGCCGACGAGTTGACCACCGCCAAAGCTCTGCTGTCCGATCTGGAGGAAAGGCAGCGGCCTTCGCGCGACGCCGTGCATCGGCAAGCCATCGTGGCGCCCATCGCCGGCCAGGTGGTCGATTTGCAGGTGTTCACGGTGGGCGGCGTGGCGCGGCCCGGCGAGCGCTTGCTGGACATCGTGCCGGATTCAGAACCCCTGCTGGTCGAAGCGCGGGTCGGTCTCGACGACATCGACGACCTGCGGCTGGAGCAGGCGGTGGACATCCGCCTGACCGCCTATCCGACCCGCACCACGCCTTTATTGCACGGCGCGGTGCGCTACATCTCCGCCGACCAGTTGCACGATCCGCGCACCGATACCGCGCATTACATCGCTCAGGTCGCGGTGGATGCGGCTTCCCTGCAAGCGGCCGGCGACGGCGTGCATCTCCAGCCCGGTATGCGCGCCGAACTGTTCATCAAGACCGGCGAGCGCACCGTGCTGGATTATCTGCTGGAACCGGTTGCCGCCACCCTGCGGCGGGCGCTGCGCGAGCGTTGAAAGCCGAGAACACCCCCCTCTCCCCGTGGGAGAGGGGTTGGGGGTGAGGGTTTATTCCGGGAGGGAGAGGGGATTCCGGAGCTTTTGACGCCCGCGCCGGCATCAAGGACAGGCGAGCCGGGCGCCGCGACCGCAACTGCTTGGGCATGCCCGGCTCGTCGATGACCACTCCCGCTTCGGGGTCCGGCGAGCCGGCGCAGGCGCTCAAGGCCAGCAGCGCGGCGCCCACCGCGCCGACCATCCATCACTTTCTCGGGAAACTCATGGCTTATCTTCGCCCGCGATGGGTTCGGCCAGCTTGACTTGGTCGCGGGTGCGCAGACTCGCCAGTGCTTGGGCGAGCGTCCGGTCCGGGTGATCGGCCGCCGGCAGGGCGACGGTGTAGACGCCCAGCGCCGTGGGTCCGGCGACGATGTTGCCGTCGATGTCCCGCAACAGTTGCCGGATTTCGCCGACCGTGGCCGAATCGGCGAACACGACGCGCAAGCGGGGTCCGGTCGCCGCCGACTGTTCGGCGCCGCTGGACAGGGTTTCGTAGTCGGGCGCGGTCCCCGGCATCGGCAGGGCGATGACCAGAAGCAGCGCCGCCACCGCCATGCTTTCCAGCGCCAAGGTCCAGCGCACCGGATTCGGCGTTGCTCCCAGCCAGTCGAGGATGCGTTGGAAGAGGGGAGGGGAACGGGTTTTAGCTGGCGCCGGTTTCGGTTCCAGGCGGTCGATCTCGGCCATCAACCGGTCGAATCCGCCGGGCGCCGGCTGCCAACTTTCCGCGTTGTTCCGGACGGCGGTCGCGAGCGCGTGGCACTGCTTCAGTTCAGCGCGGCAGGCGGGGCATTGAGCGAGGTGTTGTTCCACCGTCGCCGTTTCGGCTGGGGTCAGGGCGCCGTTCGCGTACCAGGGTAGCAGCGCCTCGATCTCCTCGTGCGGGCTTAGGGTGAAGCGGTCGTCAGTCGTACTGGACATGAGGTTACTCCTCCGCCGTGGCGGCGTTCCAATAGCCGCGTTGGGCCAACAGTTGAGCCAGCTTCTTGCGGGCGTGAAACATGCGAGTTTTGACGGTGTTGAGCGGACAACCGACGATCTCGGCGATTTCCGGATAGGAGCGCTCCTCGCCGAAGGTGAGTTCGATCACGCCGCGATGTTCGGGCGACAGTTGATCTAGCGCCCACTTCAAGATTCCGCCCAGTTCCCAGCCCATGACGGTTTGCTCCGGGCCGTGCGGGGCGGCGGCTTGCGGCGCGTCCTCTTGATCCTCGACCTCGTCGAGCGCGGCCGGAGGCAGCGTATCGATGGACTGGTCGGCGCGGAATTTTCTGATGCGCCGTAGCGTCTTGAGCCCTTTGTGGTGGGCGATGCCGAACAGCCAGGTCAAAAGTTGCCCGGCGGCTGGGTCGAAGCGGTCGGCGCTTTGCCAGACCGCCAGCATGGTATCGTTCACGGCTTCGTCCACCAGTTCGGGTCGTTTCAGGAGCTTGAGCAGGTAGCTCCCGATGCGCGGCGCGTAACGGTCGTACAATTGCTTGAAGGCTTGACGGTCCTTGCGCGCCACCGCGCGGATCAGGTCTAGATCGGTGCTGGCAGTCCCAGCGACGGGGCGCGGTGATGGCGCGGGGTGCTGGTTCATCGGTTGATTGTCTCCACGGGTGCCGATAACGCTCATCCGTTCGTTTAATATTCCCCGGCAGGGTCCAAAAGGTTCAAAGCGTTCGCGTTCGGTGAACGGATCGAGGGTTAAATAGTATAGGAGTTACGCAGTTGCCTTGTTGGTGAGGTGAAAAAAGCGGGATGAGCTCGCCCAAATCAAGTGGCCGAGACCATATCGATTTTCTTGATTGCCACGCCGAAGGTGTGCGATGCGGCCTTGCGGCTAACGCTCGGCGGCCACATCGCCGAAGCCATCGAGCCAGCGCCGCTCGTCACGCCAGCCATTTGCGCCGGCTACATCGGGTAGCGGCAGGCATCTGGAACGTGACCGACGGTTGCCCGCTTGGTCGTGGAGAGACCGGACCTATCCGGACAGACCGTTGAGTGACGCTATCGCTGGGTTGAAAGCGGATCGCGATCAGAGCTGGGCTTTCAGGTGTTCGGCGAGGCGGATCGCCAGCGCAGCCAAGGTCAGGGTCGGGTTGGTGGCGAGCGAGTTGGGGAAGACCGACAGGTCGCAGGCGCACATGCAAGACGACCGAAGGGACCAGCTATCGGGATCGGGACGCCCAATTCCATTATATTCATGGCCAAGCTCAAGCGCGCCAGGAAAAGCCAACTTCCACGGTGAATGAAACTACACCATCCTGCCATCAACGTGAAAGTTGTTGCAGTTATTTATGGACAGGCTCTAAACACACCCGCTCTACCCCTAGCCGGGCGTCGGCCGACGCTTCCATCTCCCAAAAACCCGTTTCGACCTGGAGTCCAGGTGAGCGGGTGAACCGATTCGCCTGGGTCCGGTTCACTCGGTGAGACCGCGTCTGCGGCGATGTGGTCGGCCAGCCGGTGGTGCCAGCGGGTTCCTCTACGAAGGAATCCATCTTCGCCGCGTGATATCGCGGCGACCGCGAAATAACGTGGTCTCCCATCCCCGCCACCGCTTTGCCCGGTCTGTGCCATAAAGCGTAAATCTTTAATATTTATTGTCATATTTTTTTATTTCCGATATGGCATAGAGTTTGAGAAGGCTCCCGTGGGCAATTCGCCACAGCGTGTAGTCCGGCTGGCAACCTAGCCAGATGAAAAAGGGCGGCACGTCCAAAGATGTCCACAACACACTCAATCAGGTGAGGAGCCATCGCTCATGAACAGCAAAACACTCGTCAATTCCGCTCTCGCCAGCGTTTTCGCCCTGGGTCTGGTCGCCACAGCCGGTCAGGCCGTCGCCGAGGAAAAGAGCGCCGAGAAGTGTTACGGCATCGTCAAAGCCGGCAAGAACGACTGCCAGGCCAACGCGCACGCTTGCGCCGGCCAAGCCACCAAAGACGCCCAAGGCGATTCCTGGGTCTACGTCCCCAAGGGCACTTGCGAAAAAATCGTCGGCGGCAGCCTACAACCGAAGGCTTGAGGCGATTCCGATGACCGCCAAGCCGGCCCTGCCCAGGCCGGGTCCCAGCTCGATTCCGGCTCGCGCCGGGATCGGCCTGCGGGCCGAACACTACGATGCGGTTCTGGAAACGCGACCTTCGGTCGGCTGGCTGGAGGTCCACAGCGAGAACTACTTCGGTGCGGGCGGCAAACCGCTGGATTATCTGGAACGCATCCGCGCCCGTTACCCCCTGAGCCTGCACGGTGTCGGTCTGTCCATCGGTTCGACCGATCCGCTCGACCAGCGGCACCTGGCCAAGCTCAAGGAATTGATTCGGCGCTTCGAGCCGGCGCTGGTGTCCGAGCATTTGTCCTGGAGCTCGGTCGGCGGGCGCCATTTCAACGATTTGCTGCCCTTGCCCTACACGGAAGAAGCGCTCTATCACATGGTCAGACGGGTGGCTCAGGTGCAGGATGCCCTCGGTCGGCCAATCCTGATCGAGAATCCGTCCAGCTATCTGCAATACGTCGAATCGGCCATCCCCGAATGGGAATTTCTGGTCGAGTTGGCCGAGCGCACCGGCTGCGGCGTGCTGATGGACGTGAACAACATTTACGTCAGCGCCCGCAACCACGGCTTCGACGCGAGCGCTTATCTGCGGGCGATTCCGCGCCACCTCGTCCGGGAAATCCATCTGGCCGGGTTCACGGTAAACCGGTTCGACGGCGGTGAGATTTTGATCGACACCCACAACCAGCCGGTCTGGCCCGCAGTCTGGGCGCTCTACCGCCAAGCGGTGCGACGTTTCGGCCCAGTTCCGACCCTGATCGAGTGGGACACCGACCTGCCCGAACTGGCGGTGCTGGTGGACGAAGCGCGACGGGCGGACGCGATATTGGAGGAATGCCATGCTCGGGCTGCGTGAACTGCAACTCGGTTTTGCCGCCGCCGTGCTGGACGGCGCCGGAGGCGATTTCGACCGGCACGTTCGCGGCGCGGGATCGAGCGGCGCTCGCCGCTTGCAGGTCTACCGCAACAATGCCGCGCTCGGTTTGACCGGTGCGCTCGAAGCGGTGTATCCGGTGGTGCGTCGCGTGGTGGGCGAGGGTTTTTTTCGGTACGCGACGGCGCAATACATCGCGCGCCATCCGTCCCGCTCGGGCGATTTGCACGAGTTCGGCGAATGCCTACCATCCTTTCTCCAGTCTTTCGAACCGGTCGCCGAATTGGCCTATCTGCCCGATGTCGCCCGGCTGGAATGGGCCTATCACCAGGTTTTTCATGCCGCCGGCCATCCGCCGCTCGATCTGGCGGCCTTGGCGCGCGTGCCCGCCGAGCGACAAGGCGATCTGCGGTTCGAGCTTCATCCCGCCGCCCGCCTGCTGGAATCGGCTTTTCCGATCCTGCGCATCTGGCAGGTCAATCAGGACCACCACGCCGGTGACGCGACGGTGGATTTGCGCGAGGGCGGGGTCAAGCTGCTGATCGTCCGCCGCGAGAATCTGGACATCGAATTTCAATCCCTGGAAGGCGGCGAATTCAGCCTGCTCGACACCCTGGCCGGAAACGGCGATTTCGCCACGGCCTGCGAGCGGGCGATGGCCGCGCAACCGACCTTCGATCTGCCGACCTGCTTCGGTCGGCACGTCCTGCAGGGCGCGCTCGTCGCCTTCCATCAACCACGCCATTGATTTTTTTCGATCAGCCACCCGAGGAGCACACCGTGATGACCGCCACCGACACGCTCGACAATCCGCCACAACGCTCGTTCTGGGCGAACGTCGCGCCCGCTCTCAACAGGGCCGATGCGCTGTTTCACAAGGCCGCCGAACGGCTGACGCCGGTCACCGATTTGCTGGTCCGCTACTGGGTCGCCGCCGCTTTCTTCGGCTCCGGGCTGACCAAGACCACCACCGGCAGCTTCGCGCTGTTCGGGCAAACCTTCAGCTATCCGCTGAGCCTGCTCCCGGCGGAAAGCACGTTCACCTTGTTCGAATACGAATACCGTGTGCCCTTGCTGTCGCCGACCTTGGCGGCCTATCTGGGTACGGCGGCGGAGTTGCTGCTGCCGGTGTTCCTGCTGCTGGGTCTCGGCACCCGCTACGCCGCGCTGGCGCTGTTCGTTTTCAACATCGTGGCGGTCGTTTCCTACCCGGATTTGATGGCCGCCGGATTGAAAGAACATCAGGTGTGGGGATTGCTGCTGCTGGTCACGGTCTGCCACGGCCCCGGCAAGCTGTCCCTGGATTATCTGATCGGCCGGCTGGTTCGCCGTTGAGCGCCGTTACTCCGAAAGCCTTGGAATCGCGGATATCCCATGAACGACTCGGCTCGACTCGTCGGCGAAAACGTGATCGCCGCGTCTGCTCCAACCGGCTTTCCGGCTGGCGAGGAAGCCGAACTGCTGTGGCGGATCGGCCTTTTTTCCCCGGACGACGAGCGCGCCTTGCGAAAGCTGTGGCGGGTCCTGAAAGGGCAGACCGACGACTACCTGGACAGGGTGCTCGGCATGGTGGCCGCCTATCCGGCGCTGGCGGCGGCGCTGGCGGCGGTCCGCCACGAAAATCTGGGGGTTGCCGCAGACGGCTCCGCGACCGTTCGCCGGCTGTTCCGGCAATGGCTGAGCGAAACCTGCCTTACCCCGCACGAATCGCTCTGGCTCAACCGGCTGTATTCGCTGTATGCCGGCCTACCGCCGGAACGGTCGGCGCAAACGATGTCGGTCGAATTGCCGGAGTTTCGCTACCTCATCGCCCTGTCCTTCCCGCTGGTCGCCGCCGCGCGCTCCTTGCTGGTTGACGCCGGCCTCGCGTCCGAGGCGATCGAGCGGATGCAGTCCGCGTTCCTCAAAGCCATCCTGTTGCAGGTGACTTTGTTGAGCAAATTATATGTCAAGGACGGATTTTGGTAGAGACAGATCCTGTTGGCGCTGTTTAGGGGTGGCGATTTTTCCAGGGGATAGTGTTTCCGACGTGGATATGCGGTTCATCGGCCATCGAAAGTCGATAACTCGATGGGCTCGATATCCACGTCCGAAGCGCTACCGCCAAACGGGCGGCAGCACGACCACTCACCGATGAAACTCGCTGTTTGAAAGAGAGGAATTTGCAATGAAGAAATCGATCAAGCTGACTGGCGCCCTGATTGCCGCTCTGGTGATGAACGCCGCCTTCGCCGCCCAAGGGTTCAACATGTCCACGGCCCATATCATGGACGCCGACAAGGACGGCAAAATCACCAAAGAGGAATACATGAAGCACAGCAAGGACATGGCGGCGTGGGAGAAAATGGACACCAACAAGGACGGGATGCTGGACGAAAAAGAGATCAAGATCGGCTTTAACGACAAATAGCCATAACCGGCGACCGGCGCGACCGAGATTGTCGTCGAACCGGTGGCCACGCCGTGAGGATGAGGGTGGTGTAATGCCACCCCATCCGCTCTCTGGCTCATCGCCTCGCATCCGTCGTGATTTGGCGTTCGTTTTCGTTGCCACCCTTCTTCGCGAGCGCCGATGGTCGGTCGAGCGGCAGAACGAAACCCGCCTGTTCGGCCATAACAGGCCGCGACGAACACCGGTTTGGCCCAAGCGGCGGTATCAATAAGAAAACATCATTCAGACCCATCGGGTCGAAAAGCGTCACGGAATCGGCTATACCATGATCCGGTAGTTCTCGCCGACCGAGCCGCTTCTGGAGAATTTTGGTATGAACGGATCTGTTGCGCCACCCGCTGACAGACGATCCGCGCCGCTGAACGACCTCGCCCTTCTGCCCTCCGACGAGCGGGATGAGATGCACTTGGCCTTGCGCGCCATCGCCGAAGGTACCGCCACCGCCACCGGCACCGAATTCTTCTACGCCCTGGTGCGTGAACTCGCCCAGGCGCTGAACGTGCGCCACGCCTTCGTGTGCGAGCTGCTGGAAAGCAAAACGCGGGTGCGTCCCTTGGCGTTCTGGTTCGGCGGCAAATTTATCGACAACACCGAATTCGACCTGGATGGCACGCCCTGCGAAGTCGTCATTCGCGGCGAGACGGTGTATTACACCAGCAAGGTTTACGAGATGTTTCCCCGCAACCCGGACCTCAAGGAACTGGGAATCGAGAGCTACTTCGGCGTGCCGCTGGTGGCCGAGTCGGGAAATGAAATGATGGGACATCTGGCCGTCATGCACGACCGGCCGATGATCAAAGAATTTCGAGGGATGGCGCTGCTGCGTATTTTCGCCGCTCGCGCCCGGGTGGAGCTGGAGCGCAAGCGGGCCGAGCAGGCGCTGCGCAAAAGCGAAGAGCGGCTGGCCAGCGTGCTGGCCAGCGCCATGGACGCGATCATCACCCTCGATGTCAAGCAGCGCATCACCCTGTTCAACCCCGCCGCCGAGAAGACGTTCCGCTGCCGGGCGGCACAGGTCATCGGCCAGCCGTTCGAGCCGCTTCTCTCCAAGCGTTTCGGCAATCTGCTCAAGGGCTATTGCCTGGCGATCCAGCCCGCTGCGGTCAACTCGCAGCAGCTTTGGGCGCCCGAGGGGTTGACGGCCCGTCGTCACGACGGCGAAGAGTTCCCGGTGGAAGCCACGATCTCGCCGCTGGAGATCGAGGGCCAGCAGTATTGCACCGTGATTCTGCGAGACGTGTCCGAACGGTGGCAAACCGAGGAAACCCTCAAGCGGTTGCAACTGGAAAAGGTGTATCTGCAAGAGGAGGCCAAGACCCGGCAGAGTCCCGATCACATCGTCGGCGATTCGCCGGCCATGCGGGCGGTGTTCGCCCACGCCGAGCAGGTGGCGGGCACCGATTCGACCGTGCTGCTGACCGGCGAAACCGGCACCGGCAAGAGCGTCATCGCGCGGGCGATTCACGACTTGAGCGACCGGCGCGACAAGATGTTCGTGAACGTCAACTGCGCCGCCCTGCCGGGGGAATTGGTCGAAAGCGAACTGTTCGGCCACGAGAAGGGCGCATTTACCGGCGCGACCTGCCAACGCAAAGGCCGTTTTGAGCTGGCCGACGGCGGCACCCTGTTCCTGGACGAGGTCGGCGAGCTGACCGCCGGCGCGCAAGCCAAGCTGCTGCGCGTGTTGCAGGACCAGGAGTTCGAGCGGGTGGGCGGCACGCAGACCTTGAAAGTGAACGTGCGGCTCGTCACCGCCACCAATCGCGATCTGGCCAAGATGGTCAAAGAGGGTGGGTTTCGCGCCGACCTGTATTACCGGCTGAACGTGTTTCCCATCCGCATGCCGTCCCTGTCCGAGCGACCGACCGACATTCCGCTGCTGGCCCGGTTTTTTCTGGACAAGTTCGCCCGGAAAATGGGCAAGCCGATTCGCGATCTTTCCCCCAAGGCGGGCGAGCGACTGCTGCGCTATTCCTGGCCGGGTAATATCCGGGAACTGCAAAACGTGATCGAGCGCGCGACCATTCTCGCCCGTGGTCCCCTGCTGGAAATCGATGACGCGCTCGAACTTCGCCTGGAAGACCAGGAAACGAACATCGTCCCGGACCAACTGATTTCATTCGAGGACATGGAGCGGTCTTATATCCTCAAGGTGCTGGAGCGCACCCGCTGGGTGATCGAGGGCGAGCAAGGCGCGGCGGCCATTTTGGATCTCAATCCCAGCACGCTGCGTTCCCGAATGCAAAAGCTGAACATCCGCAAAGCCAAATCCCCCGCCTGAACCAAACTCCCTCGTTCTCTCCTCGCCATCAGTTTCCGGCCGGTGGCGTCCCGCATCTCCATTTGTCGGCGTTCTCCTGCAAAGCCGGTTTAACGTCTGCCGGAGAACCGAATGGTCCGGGACGATTTTTTGAGCGGTAGCTACCGGCCGCGCTATTTGGTGGTCTCGCGATATATCGCGGAACCCGTTGCCACCCCGGTCCAGCTTGAATTGGATATTATCTTTTATGTATTTGTAATTATTGAAAATAAATTAACAAACAGCACTGGTATGGACGTTGCTATACATCCGTCATCTGTTTCCGCTTCCGCTCCCGCCGATGCGACTCAGGTTTATTCAAGGAAATGGAGGATAGGGGGCGTGCTGAGCCTGGATCTATCGCCCGCTTTGCTCGATGTGGAGGCCCGGAGCAAGACCAAGCTGTTCCCGTTGCGCCCGCCCGGCGGCCAAGGCTGTCCGATTCCCTTGAACCGTTCCCCGAATGTCTGATTGGAGATATCCATGTCGATGACCCACGCTTGCGACCCCATTCTAAAAGGCCAACGCGCCCTGGTGACCGGCGCCAGTTCCGGCATCGGCGCCGCCATCGCCAAAGCGCTGGCGGCGGCCGGCGCGAAAGTCGTCGTCAACTTCGCCGGCGGCGTGGACCGCGCGCAAGCCGTGGTAAAAAGCATCCAAGCCGCTGGCGGCGAGGCGATGGCGATTCGCGCCGACGTGAGTCGGGAAAACGAGGTCGAGGCGATGTTCGCCGAGATGATCGAGACCTGGGGCAGCATCGACATCCTGGTCAACAACGCCGGTCTGCAGAAAGACGCACCTCTGGTCGATATGAGCTTGGCCGACTGGCAGCAGGTTATCGACATCAACTTGACCGGCCAATTTTTGTGTTCCCGCGCCGCCGTGCGCGAGTTCCTCCGGCGCGGTGTCGTGCCGGAACTGTCGCACGTCGCCGGCAAGATCGTCTGCATCTCTTCCGTACACGACATCATCCCGTGGGCGGGACACGTCAACTACGCCACCTCCAAGGGCGGGGTGAGCATGATGATGAAGACCATGGCCCAGGAACTCGCCCCGCAGCGCATCCGGGTCAACGCCATCTCGCCCGGCGCGATCAAGACCCCGATCAACACCGCTGCCTGGATGACCCCCGAAGCCGAGGCGGAACTGCTCAAACTGATTCCCGCCCGCCGGGTCGGCGAGCCGGACGACATCGCCCGCGCCACGGTCTGGCTAGCTTCCGACGATTCCGACTATGTGACCGGCGCCACCCTGTACGTGGACGGCGGCATGACCCTGTATCCAGGTTTCGATCAGGGGGGCTAAATGAACCAGCACTATCAGGACATCATCGTCGGTTCCGGCGCGGGCGGATCGGCGGCAGCCTATGCGCTGGCGCACGCCGGTCGCCGGGTGCTGCTGCTGGAAAAGGGGCGAGAACTCCCGCGCGACGGTAGCACCCTGGACATGGACAAGGTGATCCGGCAGGGGATTTTCAAGAGCAAGGAACCCTGGCTCGACCGGAATGGCCGGACCTTCGAGCCGGAGGAATATTTCAATCTGGGCGGCAAGACCAAGTGGTACGGGGCGGCGTTGGCGCGGTTCGAGCCGCACGAATTCGAGGCCGAGCCGGCGCACCAATGCCTGCCCTGGCCGATTTCGTATCGGGAATTGCTGCCTTACTACGAGCAAGCTGAAACCTTGCTCGGCGTCCATCAATTCGAGCCGGAACCGGATCTGCGGGCCATCGTCGGCAAACTGACCCGCAACGGCGCCGGTTGGAACGCCCGGCCTCTGACGCTGGCCCTGGACGCCCGCATCGTCGAACATCCCGAAGAAGCCGCCCATTTCGACGCCTTCGCCTCGGTCAAGAATTTGAAGGCCGACGGCCAGCACGCCCTGCTGGAGCCGGTTCAACATCTGCCCAATCTCACCGTGCTGACCGGGCAGGCGGTACGCGATTTCGTCGCCGACCCCGACCGGCCCGAGCGACTGATCGGCGTTCGCACCGAGAGCGGCGACGAATTCCGGGCCGACACGGTGCTGCTGGCGGCCGGCGCGCTGCACTCGCCGCGCCTGCTGCAAGGCTATCTGGAAACCACCGGTCTGGCCGAGCGGTTGCCGTGCGCGGACGCGGTGGGACGCAATTATAAAAGTCATCTGCTCAGCGCCGTATTGGCGTTTTCCGCCACGCCCAAGACCGACCTGCTGCGCAAGACGCTGCTCCTGCTCAACGAGCGGTTGCCGCACAGCAGCATCCAGCCGCTGGGCTTCGACGGCGAACTGCTCAGCACCCTGATTCCGGGCTTCGTCCCGCGCTGGTTCGCCCGCGCGCTCGGTCATCGCGCCTACGGCTTCTTTTTGCAGACCGAGGACGGTTCCGATCCCGCCAACCGCGTCGTCGCCAAGAGCAATGGCGCGCAGTATCCCCAACTCGACTACGATCCGGCTCGCTTGCCGGCGGCGCGGGAGGAACATCGGCGACTGGTGCGCGATTTCACCCGGGCGCTGTGGAAAATCGGCCTGCCGGCGGCGGCCAAGGGCATTCCGCTGGCAGGCACCGCGCACGCCTGCGGCACGCTGGTCGCGGGCCATGATCCCCGCACCTCGGTGGTCAACGCCGATGGCAAGGTACATGGCTTGGATAATTTGTACGTGGTGGACGGCAGCGTGCTGCCGCGTTCCAGCCGGGTCAACCCGTCGTTGACCATCTACGCTTGGGCGTTGCGGGTGGCGGAACGGTTGCGGCAAGGAGAGCGGTCGGCATGAGCGGCGCGCTACCCGATTTCATCCGTTTCGGGCGGGCGATCTGCGGCGATCTCGGCGTAGGGTGCGGACAGTTGTCCCGACCGCTCGGCGAAATCGGCCATGATCACCAGGGCGTTGTACCAGAGGGCGTTGTCCGGTGCAGCGCCATTGTTAGGCTGGATGGTATCTTTGGAATATCGGGTTACGCTGCACTGGCCCGCCCTATCACGCCATCTCGCCAACCGTGTTTCGGGTTACCGCATTTATTCGATGGTTTCGATTTCATTCCTGCGCACCGAGACGAGTTTATGGGTCTCGCTGAGCGCTTGGATGTGCGGCCAAACTGAATTCAGGAATACGAACAACTCCCGAATCCTCATATTGCCCATTTGCAAATAGATCAATCTTGGCGGCGGTTCGCTCAGAATAATCCGGTCATAAAAGTCGGTGTCTTTGGTTATGATGGTCAAACCGTGCATCTTGGCATAATCCCAAATCTCCCAATCCGTCCAGCGATCATTCAAATCGAAAACATGAACGTAATCAGGCCCGTGCCATAAAGAAAACCGGTACGGTAAATTGGCGTCGATCAGGAACTTCGCCACTACGCGACCTTGGACAGCGAGTAATGCTGGTTCATAAGCAAGGCGGCGAAGCGCAGGCACGCCTGTATATCTTCATGCTCTAGGCTGGGGTATTGCTCCAAAATATCCTGCTCGCTGTCGCCGGCCGCGAGGAAAGCCAAAATGGTCTGCGCGGTGATTCTTTTTCCGCGTAGCGTGGGCTTGCCGTTGCAAATCGCAGGGTCGATAGTGATGCGTCCGTCTAGGAACGTCAGGGTGGGTGATTGGGTCATGGTATTCACCAACGGTAATCTAAAAAAAGTTAGACTGGGATTTGGCCCGAACGATGCTTCTCTTCGTTCAGCGCATCCTATGCGGGCTAGGTGAACCCGAGATCTTTCTTGACATCCAAAATTTGTAGGTTTTTGTTGAAAGCTGCAGGCTTTTTCGCCTGGAGTCGGCTTGATCCGCGTGGTTGTGTGGCGCTTCGCGCCCAGCAACCTCGCGGATTATAATCCGCCGCCCCGTTGTCGCGGGCGCGCAGCGCCGGTGGATGATGGGTTGGGCGTCATTGCAAGTGGCCTAGAATTTCTTGGCACAGCCAGCGATCAAGTAGTTGAGTGGTGAACCTTTCGAAAAGTAGTCGAGCACGTAGTTTCGCTCTGCTGCCTTAAGAGATCTGGTACCCATTGCAGATGTCCATGACAGCCAGTCCGACTGTCCAGTCTTGAGAAATTCGTCGCGGATTTCTTTAAAGCCGAACCCTTGCTCAGGTATTTCTAGCACCTTAGCTCGGGCAATCTTGAAGTCCTGTGTTAGCTCAAATATTCGCATCAGAACATCGCTGTAGCATCCATACCCAATGAGGTGATCCTCCACAATGCACGCTAACCAGAAGAGTTGATATTCCAGGAAGAAGGTTTCTTTCTTTAGATGTTCCAGAAGTACCGAAGCGAGTTCAGCTTTCTCCGATACGGTGGAACAGACAGAATGAATATGCTTGGTTAGGTTGGGAAACTTACGGAGAAGTACGGGAAGGTGTTCGAGAATGCTATCGCTGTGGGAGCGAAGGAAGCCAAGGATCAAATCAGCATCTGCTTCCTCAAGCGCATCGTCCTTTAGAAGGGCAAGCAACGCATTAACTTGATCCTCGGTGAGGTTTGACGCCACTTCATTCTCAACATGCACAAAGTCCACACCTGATGCGCCATGTACCTCATGAATCTCGTCCACGATTTCGATAAGAGATTCATGTAACGCAGAAAGCGTTTCTTCGACGTCGCCGATGCTCTTGTTGTAGAAGGTCTTGCTGGGGTTGACGTTAAGTGCAAACTGCCCCAACAACTGCTGAATCCTCAAGAAGTCTTGCCTTAGAACATCAGGGTCATCATCGAATAGGGTGAAGTCGTCCATGAATCTGACCAGAACGGATGACTTCAATTGCGCGGATAGATCAACAACTTTGAGAAACTCATTCCCAATCATTTTTGTTGGGTAGATGCCATGAGGGAGGAAGTCAACACTCCTACCCGCGTTGATTTCCCTGAGACATTTTCCCAGAGCATTGCTATCGACCTCAGATACCCCCGGTCTCGCGGCAAACCAATGGGAGATGTCGTGGTGATACAGGCAGTTGAAATACGAGGCTATATCGAACTGCAAGTTGTGCTTGAACTTTCCATTACTCTCGGCCAAACACAACTTGTACGCTTTATATGCGTTGTGCACCGATATATGTCCGCCGCCCATAAATCGATAGCCGAAGCTTCTTCTGGCGTTACTTACCTCGGGTCGAAAGATTGCCCTGTTGCGGTAGGTGACGTCGTAGAGAAAGTACTCAACGACAGGGTCGAGTTTCACGGTGCGTCTTAGGTGGCCGCGTGGTTTTGTTGCGTAAACTCGCTGTTGAGGCAAGAAGTTGTCTGCTGCCTGTTTCTCATCAAGTATCTTTTGATAGATGTACTCGGAGACCTCCTTTTCATGCTTTTCCGCGACGAGAAGATTCGTCTTCAACGGAAATAGCGTGCCGGTGAAGTCGGCTTTGAGGAAATTAAATGTGGCAGACATACGTTACTCGGCTATTTATGTGTGACGCCCATCGGGGCGGCGGATAAGCCGCGAAAGGCGAGAAAGCCGCAGGCTTTTTCGCCTGGAGTCGGCTTGATCCGCGTGGTTGTGCGGCGCTTCGCGCCAAGCAACTACGCGGATGCTTATCTGCCGCCTTGTTGTCGCGTCCTCGAAGCGTCTGCGACAACGACCAAGCTCAGTCGCCGGCGTCAGCCGGTCGGCTGGAGCGCCTTGGGTCACAAGCCGATGGATGCGGAACCCGGTATAAATCGCCGCGTTTCAAGGAATCACCTGATAATCAAGCACATCTTCCGCTTCTTGGTTTAGCTTGTCCGCGTAGCGGTTTAAGATTTCAAGGTCGCTATTTGCGGCGTCGTGCGTGGCGAAAAAGCAACGGAGAGCTTCTGCTATAAGAGCAGTACGCGCATCTGGCTGGGGTGCTCGCCGATACAACTCGGCGACTAGATCATCTGGAATATTGATAGATGTTTGAGTAGTCACGGAATTCTACCAAGGAAATTAAATAGTTGGAGACGGGCAATCGTAATCCGCTCCAGTGCAATGCTCAATTAGGCGGTTTTCGCTTCGCTCTATCTGTTCCATTTGGCTGGGCAAATTATCATAGGGCGGATTAGGGCGACAACCCGTAATCCGCCTTCTGGGAGACCTACCGGAATCGGCGGGTTACGCTTTGCTAACCCGCCTACGCGCTAAGGCGCCCACCCCGAGACGACATAACCTCAAGCAGGTCATTGAGCCGAAGAATTTCCTGGATCAAAGGCTCCACGGGATACTCTTCGTCAAGGAGACGAAAGACTCCGATATCAACGAAATAGGCTCGAAAGAAGTGGCCCGTTGCTCCATCCTCGGCGGGGCGAGGACCAACAAACTCAGGAAATATGTAACCGACGATCCCGGCACGGAGGTATTTATCAAGCCTTTCGTCAAAGTGCTCAATTGCATTTCTAAGATTCCGGTCGTAGAGCGGACTGGACTCACCGACAGAGAAGGCGCGTTTCAATTGTTCTGCACGGGCTTCGTGGCCTTTTCGGACTGGCCAGAAGTAGCGGGACAGTGCAGCGCCTTGTACCACGACATTCTGAAGTTCGTTGAGTATGCTCTGCGAGGGCAATGCCGCAATATCGTCAGGCGTGAGCTGCGCCGGCAATTTTTCAAACACCCGAGATACACGGGCCACCGATCGCACAGCAGACTGACAATTGAATTGCATGCTGCTGATGTAGAAAACCTCGTATGGCGGCCAGATATCGTAGTCGGTGGTAGTCATGATACATAACGTTCGATCTGAGCGCCGGGTTAGGCGTCATCGCGGCCACGCCTCAACTCAAGGAGCGGGATTAGCTTGCGATAGCGACAAACCCACAGACGCTCCTTCCAGTTGAAGAGGTCTTCGGCGAGCCGCACGATGTCGTCCTGCGAAATCCGCCGGTCTGCCGATGCGAGCCGATTGGAGACCAGGCGACCACCTGCAAACAGGCGTCCATGGACCAGCTTGTTACGGCGGGAGAAGAGTTCCTTGGCCTCGTCCAGGATGTTTCGGAGTTCCTCCAGTTCATGGGAGCGCAGCCCCATGACCAAGCGAAGGGCGTAGCTAACCTTGGCGCCAACGGGCCAACCGCGCTTCTTGTCATCATATGGCCGATCGGCGGGCAGCGTCGCGATTAGGTCGTCAAGCTCACCTTCGGCGTATGCCGAGTGTAGTGTGACGAAGCCGAGTGGGCGGACAAGATCGCCCTCATATGCACCGTACATCATCAGCTCCGACCCGATAAGCGGAGCGCTTCGCGCTCCGCTTATCAAATGATTATGTGGTTTCTGCCCATCTACCATAATCTGCCGTGGTTGACAGAAACTATTTGATCCTGCTGGTCTTTACTAACAAGTATAACATTCATCGCCAGCCTTCCAACCCTGGAAATCCCGCCCTGCTCACTCGCCCGTCGCTATGAGGCGCGGTTGGCGCGGCAGAACATCCTGGCCGGGCAGCGTCCGCATTCTCACCAGTGGCTGCGCCGTTACCTGGACTGCTGTCATAAGTATAGCTTCTCCACTGACACTCTCTATATTCCACTTTCAAGCCAAAACCACTGCATTTAGCGGCTCTACGATATTTCGCGGTCCCCACCCTCAACCAAAGTTCAACGATCAAGGCGTATGTTATTAATTACCCTTGAAATTTACCAAGTGGCATAAGCGTTGCTGCTTCAAGGGGCGAATGAACGATCTCTCACCCCGTGCAACCCCTATTCTGGAGAAACCCCAATGAAGGCCACGATTCCCATCGACAACCCCGAGCGCCTGCGCCTGGAACGACAGCACGAAGGCCAGGAAAACTGGCGGCTGTGGGGGCCGTATCTCGCGGAACGGGCCTGGGGCACGGTTCGCGAGGACTACAGCGCCCACGGCGAAGCCTGGGAGCACCTCGACCACGATCAGTCCCGCTCCCGCGTCTACCGCTGGAACGAGGACGGTTTGGGCGGCCTCTGCGACGAGCGGCAGCGACTGTGTTTCGCGCTCGCCTTGTGGAACGGCCGCGACTCGATTTTGAAAGAGCGGGCGTTCGGCCTCACCGGCAACCAGGGCAACCACGGCGAGGACGTGAAGGAGTATTACTTCTATCTCGACGCCACCCCCAGCCACAGCTATCTGCGCTATCTCTACAAGTATCCCCAGGCCGAATATCCCTACGGCTGGCTGGTGGAGGAAAACCACCGCAGGGGTCGCCAGGACCCGCCATTCAACCTGCTGGATGCCGGCGTTTTCGCCGGCAATCGTTACTGGGACGTGGACGTGTCCTACGCCAAGGCCGGCCCGGAAGAAATCCACGTCCGCATTACCGTCGCCAACCGTGGACCCGAGGCAGCGACCCTGCACCTGTTACCGCAACTGTGGTTCCGCAACACCTGGGCCTGGGGCGACGAGGAAAAGGCACAGGCGTTGGCGGAACTGCGGGGCGATCCGGTCGAACCAGACCACCAAACCGCCAAGCCGATCTTGCGCGCCATCGCCGCACCAGACGGAGCCGCCTGGGCGGTGCGCGCCGAGCATCCGACCCTAGGCGCGTATCACCTGTACGGCCGGCAATCCGCCGAACCGCTGTACACCGAGAACGAGCACAACGCCCAGCGCTTGTGGGAACTCGCGAACGCCACGCCCTACGTCAAGGACAGCTTCCACCGCCGGGTGGTGAACGGCGAGCACGACGCGGTCAATCCTGGCATGGAAGGCACCAAGTTCGCCGCCTGGCATATTTTGACCGTGGCCGGCGGCCAGCACGCTCAAATAGAACTGGTGCTGAGCGCTGCGCCGCTGGCCCAGCCCTTCGCCGCCACTGCCACGGTGTTCGCCGACCGCCAGTCCGAAGCGGATGCGTTCTATCGCGACCTGCTGCCCGAAGCCTCCGATGAAGACCGGCGCATCCTGCGCCAAGCCTCGGCGGGCATGATCTGGAGCAAGCAGTTTTTCCATTACGACGTGGCCCGCTGGCTGGACGGCGACCGGTTCCCGCCGCCCAACGGCCGCCAATGGGGCCGCAACCGCTCCTGGCGGCACCTCAAGGCGTCCGACGTCATCTCCATGCCCGACAAGTGGGAATATCCCTGGTTCGCGGCCTGGGATCTGGCCTATCACTGCGCCGCGCTTTCGCTGGTGGACGTCGATTTCGCCAAGGATCAGATCGAGCTGGTGCTGAAGGAGAACTATCTCCACCCCAACGGTCAGATTCCCGCCTACGAGTGGGCGTTCGGCGACGTGAATCCGCCGGTGCACGCGATGGGTGCCCTCAAGGTGTTCCGTGCGGAACGGGTGCAGCGCGGCCGGGGCGATCTCGATTTCCTGGAGCGTGTGTTTCACAAGCTGCTGTTGAATTACGCCTGGTGGATCAACCGCAAGGACAGCGACGGCAACAACGTGTTCGAGGGCGGCTTTCTGGGGCTGGACAACATCTCGGTGTTCGACCGCTCCCATCCGTTGCCGGCTGGCTATGCGCTCAAACAGGCCGACGCCACCGGCTGGATGGCGATGTTCGCCCTGAACATGACGGTCATCGCGCTGGAATTGGCGGCCGAGGATCGGGAATATGAAGACATCGCCATCCAGATTCACCAACAGTTTCTCGCCATCGCCAACACCATCGCCGGCAACGCCGGCAACGAAGTGCCGCTGTGGGACCCGGAAGCCGGTTTCTTCAAGGATTTGATGATCTGCCCGGACGGCCAGACCCAGCGGATCGATGTGTACTCTTGGGTCGGGCTGATTCCGCTGTTCGCCTGCGAGGTGGTGGACCGGCGCATCCTGGCCAAAGTCCCGCGCTTCCGCGAACGGCTGCGCCAGCACCGGCACGGCGTGTTCGATGGCAGCGTCATCTGCCAATGCCCGGATTGGGAAAACGAGCGGGGCGAGCATCTGCTGTCGCTGGTCACCAACCGGATGCTGCCGCGCATCCTCAAGCGGCTGCTGCGCGAGGACGAGTTCCTGTCGCCGCACGGCATCCGCAGCGTCAGCCGCATTCACGCCACCCAAAAGCATTTGGGCAACCTGCCCGGTGTCGGCGAAGCCATCATCGAGTACGTGCCCGGCGAATCGAACTCCGGCCTGTTCGGCGGCAACTCCAACTGGCGCGGCCCGATCTGGCTGCCGACCAACTACACCCTGGTCCAAGCGCTGGAGAAATTCCACCGCTTTCTCGGCGACAACTACACCATCGCCGTGCCCTGTCTGGAGAATCGGGAACTGACGCTGCGGGAGATCGCCACCCTGATCGCCGAGCGGCTGGTGGGGATTTACCGCCGCGACACCGAGGGGCGCCTCCCGGCATTCCCGGCCGACAGTCCCTTCCAGCACGATCCGCACTGGCGTGACCTGCTGCAATTCTACGAATACTTCCACGGCGACACCGGCCAGGGTTTGGGCGCCGCGCATCAGACCGGCTGGACCGGACTGCTGGCGAATCTGGTGATGCGCCGCTATCGGCGAGATATCCCGGCCTATTGGAGCCAGCGGATGGCGGCCGGAGAAGCGGCTGGCCGGTCGTTGGAGCCAGCGGATGGCAATCGTAGGGGCGACCGGCCGGTCGCCCCTACCGCGATTCCGGCCAAGAGCGCGATGGAGGGCTAAGTCATGCTGACCGCAACCGTCGCCGCCGTCCGGCATCGCCGGGCCAACGTCATCGCGGCCTTCCTCAAGCGCGTGGACGAAGCGCTGCGGGTCGCCGAGGTCACGCTCTATCCCTTCCTGGATCTGGCGATCCGGCTGTGGCTAGCACAAGCGTTCTGGGTATCCGGCGTGCTTAAACTCGCCAACTGGGATACCGCGTTGACGCTCGCCACCCACGAATATCCGGTGTCCTGGCTGGACCCGTTCACGTCCGCCGTGCTGGGCGTCAGCATCGAAGTGCTGGGTTCGATGCTGCTGGCGTTCGGGCTGGCGACCCGGCTGGCCGCTATCCCGATGCTGATCCTGTCCCTGGTCATTCATTTCGAGTACCGCGCGCTGGACCAACATCTCTACTGGGCCGCGTTGTTCGGCTGGTACGTCGTGATGGGCGCGGGGCCGATTTCCCTGGATCGGCTTCTGGCTTCCGGCCTGGCCGCCTCGGCGTTGCCCCTGGTCAAACCGCTGGGTCGGCTGTACGCCGCGCTCACCCGCTACCTCGGTCCGGTCTATCAGCTCGCGCTGCGTCTCTGGCTGGCGAGCTTGTGGTTCGTGCCGGTTCTGGTGGGGCTCTCGTTCCTGGAAGCGGTGCTGGGTTTCGTCGGTCCGCTGCTGGCGCTGGGACTGGCGACCCGCCCGGCCGCCATCGCCGCAGCGCTGGCGCTGCTCGGTTCCGGTTTCATGGGCGCGGACGAAATCCAAACCATCAACCGGCTGTATCAGCTCTTCCTGCTCGGTCTGATCGCGCTGCGCGGACCGGGGCCGATTGCCGCCGACGCTCTCCTGCGACGGCAACTGGCTCGCTGGTTTCCGCCGCTGGAAAGCTGGTCCGACGCGGCGCTGACCGACGTGCCGCATGTGGTCGTGGTCGGCGCTGGCTTCGGCGGCCTGAAGGTGGCGCACGGCCTGCGGCTGGCGGCTTGCCGGGTCACCGTCATCGACAAGCACAACTACCACCTGTTCCAACCGTTGCTGTATCAGGTAGCGACCGCCAGCCTGTCGCCGGCCGACATCGCCACTCCGATTCGGGCGATGTTCCGCGATCAGCACAACGTGCGAGTGTTGCTGGGCGAGGTGGCGGATGTGGACGCCGTCGCGCGCCAAGTGGTCCTGAGTGACGGCGCCCGCATCGCCTACGACTATCTGGTGCTGGCCACCGGCGCGCGTCACAGCTACTTCGGGCGTGACGACTGGGAACTTCACGCGCCGGGGCTGAAGCGCATCGACGATGCCACCGCCATCCGTCACCGCCTGCTGCTGGCCTTCGAGCAGGCGGAGAACTGCGCCGATCCCGAGGAGCGGCAGCGGCTGTTGACCTTCATCATCGTCGGTGGCGGGCCGACCGGCGTGGAACTGGCCGGAGCCATCGCAGAACTGGCCCGGCACGGGCTGGCCGGCGAATTCCGCAACATCGACCCGGCCCAGGCGCGGGTGCTGTTGGTGCAGTCGGCGCCGCGCCTGTTGCCGGCCTTTCCCGAATCGCTTTCCGAAGTGTCGGCGCAATCGCTGCGAACGCTGGGCGTCGAGGTGCTGACCAAGAGCCGAGTGGAGAAGGTGGACGCCGAAGGAGCGTTGGTGTCCGGCCAGCGGATCGGGTCTCGCACCGTGTTCTGGGCGGCCGGCGTGATGGCCTCGCCGGCCGCGCACTGGCTCAAGACCGAAGCCGATTCGGCCGGTCGCCTTAAGGTGAGGCCGGATCTGACCGTGCCCGGCCTGCCCGATGTGTTCGCCGTCGGCGACACCGCCCTGAGCGAAGCCTGGGACGGCAAGCCGGTACCGGGGCTCGCTCCAGCGGCCAAGCAGCAGGGGGTCTACGTCGCCGGGATCATCAAGGCTCGTCTGGAAGGGCGCACCGGATTGCCGCCGTTCCGCTACCGTCATCTGGGCAATCTCGCCACCATCGGCCGGCAGGCGGCGGTCGTGGACTTCGGTTGGGTCCGCTTGAGTGGGACGCTGGCCTGGTGGCTGTGGGGCATTGCCCACGTCTTTTTCCTGGTGGACACGCGCAAGCGTCTGTCGGTGGCCATCGAATGGTTTTGGGCCTATCTCACCTACAAGCGCGGCACCCGGCTCATCACCGGCGGCGAGAAGTGAGGAGCATCGGCATGGTCAGGCAAATTTCATCGAACGGGCCAGCGGTGCTCGCGGTTTATCTCATCGCCTTTCTGCAAGGTCTGACGCTGGTCAGCTTTCCCGCCAGCAGCGCCGTGCTGAAGCAGATGCACGGTTTCACCGACGCCCAGTACGGCGCGATCTTTCTGCCGCAAGTCGCGATGGCGGTGCTGGGCGCGGTGGCCGGCGGGACGCTGGCCCGCCGTCTGGGTCTCCGACCGCTGCTCTGGCTGTCGGCAACGGCTTGTCGCAACTGGCCTTGGCGGCGAGCGTCTGGGTGATGCCGGCGCTGGCGTTCCCGGTCATTCTGGCGGGAACGGCATTGCTGGGACTGAGCTTCGGGCTGGGCGGCGCACCGCTGAACGGTTATCCGCCCCGGTTCTTTCCCCGGCGTGCGCCGGCTGCCGTGGTGGCCTTGCACACCCTGTTGGGGCTCGGCTTGACGGTGGGACCGCTGCTGGCGGGCGGTTTCGGTCTGGCCGGTTGGTGGATCGGGTTTCCGCTGTCGTTGTTGGGCTTGAGCGCGCTCCTGGCGTTGGCCGCCGCGACCGTTCGGTTGCCGACGGATGGCGGTGATGAAGCGAAGCGACGCGCCGATGAGCGTCCGCCCCTGACTTCCGGCGCGTTCTGGATCTTCGCCGCCATTGCGGTGCTGTACGCCTTCGCCGAAGGCACTTTCAGCAATTGGGCCGCCGTCTATCTGCGCGACGCCAAGGAGTTGTCGGCAATCGTGGCCGGACTCGCCCTGTCGGTGTTCTGGGGCGCGATGGTGGCCGGTCGCTTGCTGGTCTCGGTGCTGGTGGCGTGGATCGCGCCGCCGGCGATCTGGCTGGCGCTGCCGGCGCTGATGGTCGCGGCGTTTTTGCTGCTGCCCGCTGCCGACACTCCGCTACTGGGGTTGGGTCTGTTCGCGCTGGCGGGATTGGCCTGTTCGGCTTTTTTTCCGCTGACCATCACCTTGGCGTCGGAGCGATTCCCCCAGCATGTGGCTTGGGTGTCGTCCATGCTGATCGCCGCGCTGATGGTGGGTGTGGGGCTGGGCTCGTTCGTGATCGGCCCGCTGCGGGAATGGCTGATGTTCGAGCAACTCTACCGGCTCTCGGCGTTCTACCCGGCCGCGGTGATCGGACTGGCGCTGTGGCTGGCTGGTTCGCGGCGACGGGTGACGGTCGAAACCAGAGTCTGAAGATGCGGGCATGAACGGGTATCGGAGGGGCGCACAGGATGTGCGACCGAGCGATGGCGCGGCTGGCGACCGGCTGGAGGAACAGGTTTTGTCCCACCATCCAATCAGTTTTCTCCAGCATGAAACATGTAGAACACACTAATGGACCCACTAAGTCGAATTCGCCAAGGGGCGATATCCACATTCAGTAGCGGCATGTTAGCATTACATTATGTTTCATCAGGATTTACGTTCCAGACGAACGCTGCGGCTATGAGGGGAAATCCTGGGCGTACTTGGC
>Ga0209573_1002272_pt1 | contig 25285 bp, 20 predicted proteins | sample TNRBio252014_DNA_FD_185870 | JGI IMG/M metagenome (GOLD analysis project Ga0209573, IMG submission 185870) | Wastewater treatment Type I Accumulibacter community from EBPR Bioreactor in Madison, WI, USA - TNR Reactor_6/25/2014_ DNA (SPAdes)... | ecosystem: Engineered > Bioreactor > EBPR >... | reverse complement strand
TGCACTACTACCTTGACTTTTCCTATTTTTGTTGCCATGAGCGGGGACGGTTTGTTTCGTTTTGCAATTACAAAGCTAACCTATCCGCTCATTTCTTCCCTCAACACCGGACTCTTTACACAACCCCAACTGCTAAACCCTAAAAATAACAAAAAGCAGCTTACATAGCGATGACAAATGTCTTTCTTTTGGCGCCTTTATTAATTGTATAAAGATGCGTGACTTGTTAAAATTTAGCGAAAATTCGCAATTTTTTCACCATAGACCTTTACATAAAGGTAAAAACTGCTTAATATTGTAGCGAATATTCGCTAAAACAAGTTGTCATGCAAGATACAATGATCAAAAACGAGGTACTCAAGGGCGGCGAGTACCTAATAAAAGACTCCAGGCCGGAAGATATCTTCATTCCAGAAGAAATCAATGAAGAACAGCAGATGGTAAAGGACATGGTGCATGATTTCCTTTATCAGGAGGTGATACCCAACCTCGACAAAATTGACCGCCAGGAGGACAACATTACCGTCAAGTTGCTCGACAAGATGGCTGCGTTGGGCTTGCTGGGCACCCATATGCCGGCCGAATACGGCGGTTCGGCCCTTGATACCAACTCTAATACGATCATTTGCGACGTGATGGGCCCTGCCGCTTCGTTTACCGTGCCTTATGCCGCCCATACGGGTATTGGTATGCTTCCCATTCTTTATTTCGGCACGGATGCGCAAAAGCAGCACTATCTGCCCCGCCTGATCAATGGCGAGTTAAAATCGGCTTATTGCCTTACAGAACCGGGTTCGGGCTCCGACGCGCTGGCTGCCAAAACGCGTGCCGACCTGAGCGCCGATGGATCGCACTATGTGCTCAACGGCCAGAAGATGTGGATCACCAACTCCGGTTTTGCCGATGTGTTTATTGTATTTGCGCAGGTTGGCGGCGACAAGTTTACCGGTTTTATCGTTGAGCGCAATTCGCCGGGGCTTACCTTCGGCGCCGAAGAGAATAAGCTGGGTATCAAAGGTTCTTCTACCCGGCAGGTATTTTTTGAAAATGTAAAAGTGCCCGCAGCTAATGTGTTGGGCGAAATAGGCAAAGGCCACCTCATCGCTTTTAACGCCCTCAACGTGGGGCGCTTCAAGTTGTGCGTATTGTCGATCGGCGGCGCCAAAAAAAGCGTGACTACCGCCGTTCAGTACGCCAACGAACGCATTCAATTCGACGTGCCGATTTCCAGCTTCGGCGCTATCCAATACAAACTGGCCGAGCAGGCTATCCGCATTTTTGCCGTCGATAGCGCTATGTACCGCGTGTCGAATATGATGCAGGACAGCGAGCAAAAGCAGGAAGCCGCCGGCGTCGATTACGGAGAAGCCAAACTCAAAGCCGCCGAAGAATTCGCCATCGAATGCGCTATTCTGAAAGTAGCAGGCTCCGAAGCCCTCGATTATGTGATCGACGAAACGCTGCAAATCCACGGCGGCATGGGCTACTCTGAAGAAGGCACGGCCGCGCGCGCCTACCGCGATGCGCGTATCAACCGCATCTACGAAGGCACCAACGAAATCAACCGCCTGCTTACTGTCGATATGCTCCTGAAACGCGCGCTGAAAGGCGCGATCGATATCGTGGGCCCGGCATGGGCCGTGCAAAAAGAATTAGCCTCGATGCCTTCGATGGAACAAGCCGAGGGGCCCTACGGCGAAGAAGAACGCGCCGTGCGCGATTTCAAAAAGATCGTGCTGATGGTGGCCGGCGCTGCCGCCAAGATGCAGATGGACGGCAAGCTCAACCTCAAGGATGAACAGGAGATTATCGCCAATGTGGCCAATATGATGATCGATGTGCTGCTGGCCGAGTCGCTACTCCTGCGCGTGCAAAAGTTGGCCGGGATGAGCAATAAACCCGCCGCACAAGAGGTATACGACGCGATGCTGCGCGTTTTTCTGCACGACGCCACCGCCCGCATTCAGAAAGAAGGCGCCGACGCACTCGCCTCTTTCGCCGAAGGCGACCTGCTGCGCACCCTGCTGATGGGCCTCAAGCGCTTTTCGAAATACCCGCCCGTCAATGTGAAAAATGAACGCCGCAAAGTAGCCGCCGCTTTGATCGCGGCTAATGAGTGGTGTTTTTAAATTAAGTTGTCGGTTGTGAGTTATGGGTTGTGAGTTATGGGTTCTTTTTTTTCGTTAAATTGAACTCACAACCCACAACCGACAACCGACAACTGACAACTGACAACCCCCTTACGACGCCACCTGCCTGCTACGCAGCATCAGGGCCAGCGACTCGTCGTTTTCGATGATCTGGTAAAATTCGTTGAGATAACCTGCCACCTGCCTGCGGCTTGATTCGCTGAGGCCCTGTATCGTATGGCATAATTGAAGCAACTCCGCTTTTTTGGCTTTGAAAATGGCTATGGTATGCCTTAATGACTCGCAATCCTTGCCGCGCCACTGGAAAAAGCGCTGGGTAACGTGGTTGATGGGCATCTGCGGGTGGGGTTTGGCGTAAGGGGCATTAACCAGGCCGGCGTAGTCGAAATCGTAGGGAACGGGCGTGGGGGCGCTTTTACCTTCCAACTGCACCATCTTGATATTGTGCTGATCTGCCAGGTTCCAGTCGGTATTGCCGATCATGTACTGGAATACGGTAAGCAGGCGGTATTGTTCCGCGTCTATTTGTTTTGACGCAGGCTGATTGTCTTCAACTATACGGCCTTCCAGGCGTTGAGCCATTTCTTGGGTGTTTTCCAGTATTATAGCGTATTGTGTGAATGGCGCCATGTCGCCTTCGCGGTCCCGGTATGTCACCCGGGCGATCTGCACCCTGAAGCTTTTATCGGTGAGGCTGTTTAGCATTTTATATGCCAGGTATTCTTTTAGCAGCAGTTGTGCATTGTCGGTACACTGTGTGACTAATTTGAGACTGTTGTATGTTTCAAGTCCTGCTTCTTGCAGTTGTCTCCTGTTGAAGTTCAGTCTCAATGGAGGGAAAGAGCAGTACTGACGGCGGGTTTTGCCGCGTAGCGCGATATCGGCCTGCCATTGACTGGTACTACCGTCGGCGTGGGTCCAGGCAACTGTGGCGCCTTGGGCTTCTTTTATATTCCTGTCGGCCAGCAAGGTTGAAAAGTCGGTCGTAATGGTCATTTCCAACGGTTGCTCTTGAACAAAGGTATCGAACAGGCTCTGGGCGGACTGGTCGGTTTGGCCGGGGCGAAGCCATAAGTAGGTACCGGTGCTTACGAGGGCGACAAGAATGATAGTGAAATAGGTTTTCATGATATGGGTAAATTGATAATAATTTTCGCGTTGAATATAATGTCACAAAGTTGCGCTATTAGTTGCTCCTGAACACGCCACACTCGATGAACGCAAAATCGCACCTACCGGAAAGCAGTTTTTTATTGACCAATGGCCCTTTTTGTCAGAAAAAGGTAAAAAACCGGCTTTTTAAGGGAGATGGGAGGCCGGCAGGAAAACGGTTCGGGATTGGGGAATAAAAAAGATAGTTGTTCTCTAATTTTAAAATTATATTTCTTAAAATAAATAAATTTAAAACAAAATAAAAGTGTGGTATAGTTAATCGGCTTGTTTTGATGATTTATTTGGTGGCATGGGTTAAAATAGCATCAGCATCGGTCAATTAAAAGGTAGCAAAAGCGCAACTTAAGCCCCTACTTTTGTCGTATCAATTATCACCCGGAAGAAGAATTAAAGACCGACATCATCATTAATCAAACCTGTTATTATGAAGAATTTGAAAAAAGCATTTATCCTGAGCGCCTTTTTTGCGCTCGTAATGCACACCCAACTAGGGGCCGCCGATGTGCCCACGATTACGATCCGGACTACAGGATTTGCCAAGAAGGTCAGCCTGGTGGTAGCTGACCTGGCTTCACACGCCACTGTGCAACTAAAAGACCTTCAAGGCAATATCCTCCTGGATGAGCGTATTAAGAACGCCGCACAATTTGCCAAGGTGTTTAACCTCGAGCAATTGCCTGCCGGCACGTACCGCTTGGCGATTATTACGGAGACGCGCGAAACCATTCAGCCGCTGACGCTGACCGAAACCGGCATTACTGTAGATGAGAATCAGCGCGAGGTGATATACGCCCCCGCTATCATTTGCAAAAACGGTTTTGTAGATGTTTCGTTGTTGAACAACCGCCTGACTACTGTAGAAGTGAGCGTGTTTGACGCTGCCGGCGAAAAGATGTTTACCGATACCCAGCGCAATGTACTGAAGGTTGAACGCCGCTATGATACGTCGAACTTGCCCATAGGCAACTACCTCGTTCGCGTTAGCACTCCCTATCGCACGTATTACAAAGATCTCTCAGTTAAGTAAGATTAATCGAAAGGGGTTCCATGACAACAAGGCCATATCTTCGCTTGGAGGTATGGCTTTTTCTCTGTTATCGGTTGTGGGTTCTCAGTTGTCGAACAGACAACCCACAACCCACAACCCAGAACCCACAACCTATTCACACTCCACCCGGTCAAATTTCTTCGAGAACTGAGCACTGGCAGCATCCTTGAAGACCAGGTCGGCCTGGCCGGGCGTTTTTTCCATCAGTTCGCCTTCTTTTTGCAGCAATTGGTTGCCAGAGAGCTTGAAGGCTACCTCTTCCGATTGCTGGCTACCTTCAATGGTATAGTGGTAAATGCCGGTGATGATATCTCCTTTTTTCTCTCCTTCGATGACGCCATGTGCGCCGTCTTTCTCGTAAGGCATCCAATCCATGGTTCCGGCTACTTTATTGTCCAGCAGGATAGACAACGTAATGCGGGTGGTATCCTGGTTTTTATCGCCTTCGGTCATCACGAAGCACATCACTTCTGAATTGGGCTTCACGGCTGAAGTATCGGCAGCCGCGTCGCCGGCAGCATTTGCCTCTTTGTTGCCGGGCTGGCAGGCAGCCAGCAGTAGCAGAAAACCTGCGGATAAAATGAATCGGTACATAATTAGGTTTGTTAATTTACGAGTAACTGTTTAGTAGGGTTTAGTGCATGCGCAGTTTATACTTCGCGCCGCTAAGTTTTAGGCATGACCCAGGCTCGGGCGCGAAGGATAATACCGCTAAGCCGGAAAAGTTATGCCTATAACTTGACGGCGTGCGGTATAGCGATTGGGTTTAGCGAATTCGCGTATGAATCAAGGATCAAATATCAATAAAATTCCCCTACTAAACCCTACTAAACCCTACTAAACCCTACTAAACCCTACTAAACTGTTACATTAAAAAAAGGTATGACAATACATGAAGGAATGCAATAGGTCAGTCAATTCCCAATAAATCAGCGATACGCTCCCAGGCCAATTTGCGGTATTCCTGGAATTGATTGGAGTATTTGGTATCGCCCGTGTCGACATATGATTGGAAGGCCTCCGCTTCATTTTTGAGAATATCAAAAGTGGCAATGGCTTCCAGGACGAATTTTTTGTCGTCTGCACTGGTGACAAAACCCGAGCTCAATAACTTGTTGTAGCTGGTTTTCATATTGTCATGCAATGAAATTTGCTCGTCCAGCAATCTGATTACATAATCGCTTTCGTACGCTTCATGCTCATAAGCATCCGCTAAAATACCCAGGGTGGTGTAGCTGTTGTAAAGCGCTACTGCCGAAATGGATCCGATCGATTCCAACGCGGCATCTGAAGTCGCCTGTGAAAATACAGGCAAGTGGAGCGCACCCACCAATACCAGGCTCATGGCAAATCTCAATAGGTTTTTCATGTGTGTATGTTTTGATTTGAAAATAAAAAAATGGGTTTATGCGACTGAAAGCGAACGAAATGAGTCCCGACTACAAGTCGGGGGAGTCCCGTACTGACCCAAGGGAAGTCGGGAAGGGTTTAATCAAACATTCAACATCATCAAATCGCCAGTTTATTCAAAAAAACAATAGTCGTCTGGATGTCATCGTGCAAAACGCGGTCAGTTTCGAGGCGGGGTACGAGGTTGCGATAGCGGGCTACGATGCCTTCCAGTGCGGGCGAAGTCAACATGGGCCGGCGGAATTCCAGCGCCTGGGCAGCCGTCATCCATTCGATAGCGAGCAGGGTGTGTACATTATTCACTATCTGGTAGGCTTTTGTCGCCGCGTTGGCCGCCATACTCACGTGGTCTTCCTGGCCGTTGCTCGACACGATAGAATCCACAGATGCAGGCGTGCATAGTTGTTTATTCTGGCTCACAATAGACGCCGCCGTATATTGAGGGATCATCAATCCGGAATGCAACCCCGGCCTGGGTGTCAGAAAAGCCGGTAGTCCACGTGTGCCCGAGATTAGTTGATACGTGCGTCGTTCTGATATGCTGCCAATTTCTGCGAGGGCTATGGCCAGATAATCGAGGGCCAATGCAATGGGCTGTGCGTGAAAATTGCCGCCCGATAAGATGGCGTCTTGGTCGGGAAAGAGGTTGGGGTTGTCGGTGACGGCATTGACTTCGGTGAGTACTACTTCGCGCGTATGCGCGATGGCGTCGCGGCTGGCGCCGTGTACCTGCGGCACACACCTGAATGAATAGGGGTCCTGTACATGCGCTTTGGGGCGCAGGGCCAGCGCGCTGCCTTCCAGCCATTTGCGCATGCCTGCTGCCACCTGTTGCTGACCCGCATGCGGCCGGATGCGGTGTATGCGCTCGTCGAACGGAGACAAATGGCCGTCAAAGGCGTCGTGCGAGAGCGCCGCCGTCATATCGGCCAGGTGTAGTAGGCGACCGGCTTTTAACAGACTCCATACGGAGTAAGCGGTGGAAAATTGGGTGCCGTTGAGTAGGGCCAGACCCTCTTTGGCCTGTAATTCCAGGGGCTGTAATCCCAACCTTTGCAGGGCGGCCATCCCACTCAAACGTTGCCCTTTGAAATATACCTCACCCAACCCTATCAGCGGCAGACTCAGATGCGCCAGCGGCGCCAGATCACCCGAAGCGCCCAGCGATCCCTGCTGATAGATCACCGGGTATACCTCCTCGTTGTAAAACAATTGTAGCCGCTCAACTACTTCCAGTCGTATACCCGAAAAGCCGTAGGCCAGACTTTGTATTTTTAGCAACAACATGAGACGCACAACATCGGAGGGTACCTCGCTTCCGGCGCCGCAGGCGTGCGATTTAACCAGGTTGTGTTGTAATTCGCTCAGGTCTTCGGGCGAGATGCGCACGTTATACAAAGCGCCAAACCCGGTATTGATGCCGTAAAAGGGCGTATCGGCTTGCGCCAGTTTGTGGGTCAGGTATTGATGGCAGTGGTTAATGAGCTGTATACTCTCTGCGGAAAGCGTCAAAGCAGCCCCGGAATCGAGTATCGCTGCCAGGCGGTCGAGCGACAAATACTCAGGGCTTATGGTATGTGGTTGGTTTATCGCCATTATGGTCAGGATTTGGCGGGCGAAGTTAGTGAAATCCGCCGTTGGTTATTTCTTTTCAAAAACGGTTTTCCCGCCTACTACGGTGCGAAGTACTTGCACTTCTTTGATGCCTTCGGGGGCGATTTCAAAGATGTCGTCTGACAATACCGCGAAATCAGCCAGGTATCCCGGCTGTAGCTTGCCGCTGCTATTTTCGCTCCAACCTGCATACGCGTTGTGAGCGGTATAACATTGCAAGGCCTCCGCTACGCTGATCTTTTGGCGGGGTACCCAGCCCCCGGGGTTTTTGCCGTCGAGCGTCTGCCGGGTTACTGCCGCATAAATACCTTCCAGTGGGCTGAGGGGCGCTACCGTCCAATCGGAACCGAAGGTAAGCCCGGCTCCGGCGTCGAGCAGGTCGCGGAAGGCATAGGTGGTTTCGCAGCGCGTGGCGCCGATGCGTTTTTCGGCCCAGCGCCCGTCGTCGATAGCGTGATAAGGTTGCATGGAGGGTATGACGCCCAGCTCGGCAAACCGGGTGATGGCCTCCGGCGTGAGGTGCTGAGCATGCTCTATCCGGAAGCGGCGGTCGCGCTTGCCGTTTCGTTGCACGGCATTTGCATATACGTCGAGCAGCCAGTCGTTGGCCCTGTCGCCGATGGCGTGAACGCCTATGTGAAGGGCTGCGCTATCTGCGGAGTATATCCAGCGGCGCAAATCTGCCGTATCTGTCACAATGAGCCCGCTGGTATTCGGTTCGTCGTTGTAAGGCGCGTGAAACCAGGCGGTAGTAGAGCCCAGGGAACCATCCACAAAACCCTTGAGGGCGCCCCAGTGCAGCATGTCGTCGCCTTTGCCGTTTTTGATCACATAATCGGCCAATTCTTTCCAGTCGGATAAAGGCACGAAGCTATAAATCCGCATACCCAGTTGGCCGGCATCGTGGGCGCGGCGGTAGGTGGCCAGGTCGGTCCAGCCGCCCATGCTGCTCACGTCGTGAACCTGAGTGACACCCAAAGACAGGGCATGGCTTTGAGCGCGCGCAAAGGCTTCGTCGAGTTCCTGGGTTGATGCGTCGGGGATGACCTTAAAGACGAGGCTCATTGCTTCGTCTTTGAGGATGCCGGTAGGCTCGCCGGTGGCGGGGTCGCGTACGATAGTCCCTCCGGCGGGGTCGGGTGTTTGAGGGGTAATACCGGCGAGTCTGAGGGCTTCTGAATTGGCCAGCGCCATATGTCCGTCGAGGCGGCTTACAAAAACGGGATTCCGGGCGCTCACATTATCGATCCATTGTCGCCGGGGTAATTCGCCGCCCCAGGCCTCGTGGTCCCAGTCTCCGCCGGTAATCCAGCGGCTGGCAGGCAGCTTGCCGGCAAAGTCGCCCAGTATGCGGGTAAAATCGGCAGGCGTTTGCGCCACGCGAAGATCGACGCTAGCCAGTTGGAATCCTCCCGACAGGAAATGTACGTGATTGTCGATGAACCCGGGCACGACCAACCTGTTATGCAGGTCGATCACTTCGGTGTGTGGGCCTTTCCATTGCGCATAATCACCGTTGCCCACAAAGAGAATCCGGCCGTCTTTTACGACAAGCAGCGAGGCGTCGGGTTTATCGGCCCGTCCCGTCCAGATGCGGGCGTTAAAATAAATTTGATCGGCTTGATCAGTAGAGCGGCAGGAAAACAAAAGCCCGGCCACCAGGGCACAGCAGGCCCAGCAAATATAACGCATGTGAAGAGGTTTTGCCGCATACGAAGTTACGCAATAAAGATCGCGTAGCAAATACCAAAAACAACCACCGTAAACGAAATACCGGCCATAAAAATGTTGTAGCAGATGCGCAGGCGACTGTATTTTTTGCCCAGCGACCGGCCCAGGAAAAATAAATCGCGCATAATCGCCTCGTCGAGGATTTCGGGTCGCGACAATACCTGGCCCATTCCTTTTTTGTATTCGTCGAACGACATGCCGTAAAAATTGCCAAAAAAGAAAAGATTGGCTTTCCCGCTTTTGATTAATTCGGGTGCGGAAAGCCCGGTCATTTTGATAGGGCGCGTGGCGAGCGTGGCAAATACCATCGAAGTCAGGCAGGTAGCCAGCAGCGAGATCATCGGGACGAGCAGGTAGTTGTTGGTTTTTACATAAGAAGCTGCCAGCGGCATGGCGATAGTGATAATCAACGCATTGACGCTGAGCATAATATTAGCCTTGTTATCGGCCAGGTTGCTAAGGTCGATATGGTTGCGCAGCGCCGTTTTGAACATCATCTGGGCGCCTTTGTTGCCGCTGATGCCGTCGGTTTCCCCTTTGCTTTGGCGAGCCAGTTCTTTGAGATGCTTTTGGTTGGCGCGGTGTTGCTCGCCAAATAACTCGCGGGCGGCCAGCGTAAAAAACTGGTAGTTTTTCAGAAATTGGTGGTTGAGTTCGTACCACTCGGGGTCGTTATACTGGTGGCCCAGAAAGTGTTGCCATTCATAGCGCAGGTTGGCCAGGCCGGTCATGTAGTCTTCGCGGGCCAGGTTGCTCAGGTCGGCGTCTTTGATAATACTCTCTACCAGGTTGACGGGCTGCCTGTCGGGAACCGTAGCTGCGATGCAAGCCAGTACTTTCTCTGTTTTCTCCTGTGGGTATTCGTGTGCTTGTAAAAATTCACGCGCAATACGGATGCTGGCTTCTTCGTGGCCCTGGTAAACCCGGGCATAGCCGGTATCGTGAAAGAGTGCCGCCAGTGCCAATGTTTCGCGGTCGGCGTCGTTTACGTCGAGATGGTCGCAGAGGCGCAGGGCGGCGTCGCGTACGGCCAAGGTATGAGGCAGGTTGTGAAAGTGAAAATGCTCGCTAAGCTGCTCAGTGAGCATTTTGGCCACGAAGTGTTCTGCCTGGTCGACAATAGTTTTTACCTCTTCGTTGTACATGGTCTGTGTCATGATCTCCATCAGCGTTTACGCGTAGTATGAGCTAAACAGTTAACTCTTTTATACCTCAACTTATTTTTTTTGTTCCAGATATGTCTGTGTAAATGCGACAAATTTATCTTGCAACACCGGAGCCAGTTCGCCGGGCCGGCCGTTGCCGACAATATGATGGTCTACTTTTACTACCGGCATAATGCCTTTTGTGGTACTAGTGAGGTATACTTCTTTTGCGGTTAAGAGTTCCTCAAAGGTAATATCGCGTTCTTCAGTTTTTACCAAAGGCGCCGCCAATTCGAGTATCTTTTTGCGGGTAACGCCTAAGAGTACTTTATCGGCAGGGGTGGCCAGTACCCCGTCGGCGGTAAGTATAAATACGTTTGACCGCGCCGACTCGCGCAGCAGGCCCCGGTCGTGGTATAGTAATTCCTGGGCGCCTTGCCGGCGCAGTTCACCCAATAGCCTGATACCCGTGAGATAGTTAATGGACTTTACCTCGGGTATTTCGCGCTGGAAGTCATAGCTCATCAGGGTGATGCCGTCAGTATAATAGAGGGGGTTGATATCGGGGTAGGGATGCGCCATGATGAGTAAATTAGGGCGCAAGGGGGTATAGCCGTCGTCGGCATAGCCGCCGGTGAGCACCAGCCTGATGCTGGCCTCGTACAAGCCGTTTACCAGGATAAGCTCCTCGATGGCTTCTTCCAGCGAGCCGCTAAGCTGAGGTATTTCGAGATAAAGCAGCGCTGCCGACCGGGTAAAACGATCGAGGTAATCTTCTATAAAGACGGGTTTTCCGGCTTTTACCAGAAAATAATCAAAAATGCCATATCCCCGTAAAATGGATAAGTCGTTGAGCCTGAGCGTTGCCTGACCGGCAGGCGTTATTTTGCCGTTGATACTGTAATAGGCGATCATATTTCGTTCAATCTTGGGGAAAGATACAAACCCTTTGATAAAGTTATGGGTATATGGCCGTATAATTCACATCTTGTGTTTTATTGCTTATTTTGTGGGTTATTACAAGTACCCAAAGGGCAAGACTAATGCAAGTGCTGGCGTTTGAAGGTGTGTTTCCCAATATGGATTTTATCACCTCGCCCGACACCTTTTTTGAAACGGTGCGGGAAGATTATCCCATGTATTACGAAAGCGGTTTTTTCAAGCCTACAGGCGGGCGCGAAGCTATCCTGCTATATCGCATCGTTACGCCGTTGCGCTTATTTACAGGTGTGGTTGCCTGTGCAGCCGTAACTGATTATTTGTCGGATAAAATAAAACGCCATGAACACACGCTGGCCGACAAAGAGCAGGTGCAAACGCAATTACTCCTGCACCGCCGCGCCGCCGTCAAACCCGTGTTGCTCACCTATCCCAATGCCGAAGCAGTAGACCAGTGGATTCAAGATTTTACGGTGGCCCACGCCCCTTTCTCTGAGATTTGGTTCGAACAGGAACAACAACGCCATTTGTTTTGGCGCGTCGATAACGAATTTGAAATTACGCAATTACAAAACCTTTTTCAGCAATTTGTGCCCGTCGCTTACCTGGCCGACGGCCATCACCGCGCCGCCACTATTGCCCTGTTGCACGAACGCATGCACGGCCGCCCCGACGCGCACAACTATAATTCTTTTCTCAGCGCCTGGTTTCCGGGCAGCGACCTCGACATCCTGGAATATAACCGCGTAATCAATAGCCTCGATCCGCTCAGACCCGCCAAATTTATGGCGCACCTGTCCCATTTTTGTGATATTCAGCCATTGACAGAAGCTCAAAAACCCGGCGCCAAACACGAAATGACGATGTGGCTGGATGATCAGTGGTACTACCTGTGCTGGAAAGCAGAAGTTTTGGCCGCACATACCCACCGGAAAGAAGTACTACTCGATGTGTCTTTGCTCAACGACGTTATCCTACACCAAATTCTCGGCATCGAAGACGTGCGCAACGACCAGCGGGTGGAATACGTGGAGGGCCCCCGCGGGCTCGACGGCCTGCTCCGGCGAGCCCAACGCAACCCGCATGCCGTTGCCTTCGCACTTTATCCCGTATTGTTATCCGAACTGATGGCCATCGCCGATGCCGGCCAATCCATGCCGCCAAAGTCTACCTGGTTTGAACCCCGCATGAAAAACGGATTGGTAGTGCAGGAGTTTTGAGGATAGCTATCAGGGCTTAGGGCTTAGCAGTTAGGGCTTAGGGCTTAGGGATCAGCTAACCGCTAAGCCCTAGGCCCTAATCCCTAACTGCTGTTCACAAAAATTTCCCGATATTTGCGTATCTTTTCCAACCAATTGGAGCTGTTTAAATTTTTCTTATGTATAGATTGTCGGTTATCGCCGGTTTCTTCGCACTCATTGTGTGGCTGGCTTACGCCTGTGAAAACGACCCCGGCGACATCGCCGCCCTGCAGGCAAAGCTGGACCCGAATATCGAAACAGCTGAAGAAGTGGAGATCATTTATAGCGATTCTGCCAAGGTACGCGTGCGCATCACAGGGCCCGTGATGCTTACCCATCGCAACCCCAACGACCCTCAGCAGGAATTTCCCAATGGCGTCAAAGTAGATTTTTTCGACCTCTACGAACGACCTGCCAGCATGCTTACTTCTAAATACGCCATACGTTTGGAACGCAAAGGACAGGTATTGGTGCAGGACAGTGTGGTGTGGCAGAGCGTACAGGGAGAGCGCCTGGAAACCGAAGAATTGATTTGGGATGAAAAACTTCAAAAGGTGTATTCTGATAAATTTGTAGTCATAACTCGCCCCCAGGAGATTATCTACGGACACGGTTTCGAATCCAACCAGGATTTTACCAATGCGCGTATCAATGCAGTAGAAGGGCGCATTGTGGTTGACGAATTAAAAGAACCGCAAGAAAACCAGCAGCAGTGATGTTGGTCGTACTCCTCATATTGTTCCTTGTTTTGTCCGCCTTGTTTGCAGGCGCAGAGATCGCTTTTCTTTCTGCCAACAAATTCCACATGGAGCGCCGCAAAAAGCAGGGAGAACGAAAAGGTACCTTGCTGGCGGGTTTCTACGAAAAACCGGCCGATTTTCTGGCTACGCTTATGCTGGGCAATACCCTGGCAATGGTTACCTATTCGCTATTGGCCGCGGTAATACTCCGGGAGTGGTTCCACGTGCCTGTTGAAGGGTGGGGGCTGGTCGCAGGGATTTTTATCATCGCATTGGTTTTCTTTTTTATTGCCGAATGGTTGCCCAAACTGGTTTTTCGATTATTTCCCGACAGGGTATTACTTTTATTGGCTAATCTATTGTGGATCAATAATTTATTGTTGTGGCCCTTTTCGTGGTTGTTTATTAAAATAGCGAATTTAATTCTCAGGCTATTTTTTCATACTTCCTACGAACGCTCGGCAATCGTCACTACCCGCCTGGACCTCGAGGATTTTGTGAATAATGCCCGCACCAGCGAAGAAGACGAAATCGACAAAGAACTGTTTGGCAATGTGCTCAACCTGCGCGACGTGAGGGTGCGCGATTGTATGGTGCCCCGCCCAGAGGTAGAACACATCGATGTTACAGCCAGTGTGGAAGCACTCGAACTATTATTTGCAGAAACCAGACTTTCAAGATTGCTGATTACTGAAGGCGATATCGACAAGGTGCTCGGGTATGTACACCATCAGCAATTGTTGACCCAACCCACTGAGATAAAAAGCCTGATTCTTCGTATTGGTTTTGTTCCCGAAGTAACCCGCGCCACCGACCTGCTCGATCGCTTTATCAGGGAACGCAGCAATATCGCCTGTGTGGTCAATGAATTTGGCGGACTGGCCGGCGTCATTACCCTCGAAGACCTGCTCGAAGAAATCTTTGGTGATATCGAAGACGAACACGATGAGGAAGAAGAATATCTCGAAGAACAGATCTCCGATACCGAATTTGTGTTTTCCGGTCGACTGGAAATAGACTACCTCAACGAAAAGTACCCGCAGCTGCATTTCCCCGAAGGCGACTATCAAACGCTTTCCGGCTATCTTGTCATGACTACCGGCGAAATTCCCGAACAGGGCGCCGAAATTTTGCTCGACGATTATCTTTTTATCCTCGAATCGGCCAGCCAGACAAAAATCGAAACTATTCGCGTGCGTGTACTCAATAAATCGGGCATAGAATAACCGGCGATCAATTGAGCAGCACGATTTTAGCTACTGCTTTGCTGGGCTTGGCTTCAAAGACGGCGTTGCGGGGATTGGTCGTGGCGAATACCAGATATACGCCCGAATTGGCCCGACGCCCGTTGTAGTCGCGGCCATCCCATACAGCCTGACCGCCGAGCGCCTGTGTTTCATACACCAGCCGGCCGCCCAGGTCGGTGATCTTTACGTTGGCGTCGCGGGCCAGTCCGTTGATGGCAATGGGGCCTTCATAGTCGGCCCGCACAGGGTTGGGATATATCTCCAGTTCGGATTTGTTGAAACGGCCTCCCGCCACGGCATCGCCCTGGTAGGAAAGAATACCCTTGGCGGTGCCGAAAAACACCTCACCGGTAATCTGGTCGACTACAATATCATAGATCACGTCGTCAAAAAGTGGAGAATTGGCGGTAGTAAACCGAAGTATTTGCTCTTCGCCGCTGGGAGAGAGCAAATACGCGCCGTTGGAGGTGCCTACCCATTTGCGGTTGGCTCCGTCGACGGCAATAGTGAGCACATTTTCCGATTCGAGCAAATAAGCGTTAAAACCGTCTTCACCCTTCACGATGCGGCGGGTGCCGCGGCAATTGTCTTCGAAAACGCCCGATCCGCATTCAAAAATAACCACGCCGTCGGAGGTACCCACCCACACGTCGCCGTCGAGGTCGGCACTGACACAGTTGACCGTATTGGTCGGCAGGGAGCTATTGCCGGTTGTCACCGTGCGGCATTCATCGTCGGTATCGTCGTCGAGTTCGTTTTCATTAAAAACCAATACGCCGGCTTGTTCGTTGCCGATCACTACCCATTTGTTATTGCTTTCGTCAACGGCTACCTGGTAGAGGTCGTCCTGGTTGCATACTTTGCTAAAACTGCGCCATTGGCCGTCGTTACCCAGCATAGCGATTGATTTGCCGCCTGCGGCACTGTGATTGCTCACCCACAGGTTGCCCTCGGCATCGAAGGCCAGTCCGCCGATTTTTACCCGGGGAAGTTGGTCGGTAGATGCGATTTCGAGTGTTGAATTGTTTTCGTTGTAAAGCGTGAGGCGGTCGCCGTCGACTTCCATGATGCCTTCGAGGAAAGAACCGGCGTATACTTTGCCGTTTTCGGGGTGTACGGCAATGGTTATAATGTCAAACAGGTCGTCGCTGCGGCCTTCGGTTGTGGTATTATCGGGGTTTTCGCCGCGCATTTCCACACGGGTTTCGCGGTTGTATACCACCCATTGGCCATCTATAAAAGAGAAAAAGCCGTCGGTGATAAAGCGGCCGGAGAGCGTTTGGTCGAGGGCGCCGGCGGCCACCCAAAGTTGGTTATTGCCAAAGGCCATTTCCCAGGCTCGCTCAGAAAAGGGTGAATTGAAATCGAGGTAAGTACAGGTTGTTTCCTGTATATTATTGAGCAGCCTGTATTGGCGGTAGCGGTCGCCAAACCATATCCGGCCGTTTTGGTCTTCTACGGCATAATTGGGCACTCCCACGCAGCCTTGAGCCGTATAACCCAGATTGCCGGCGTTATCGAGGTACACTACTTTGCCCGCCACGCAATTAGACGATGGGCAATATTGAAATCCGGCCAGCAAATGAGGGCCTTCAGCAGAAAGAAAGTAGAGCAGGTGGCCTTCTTCAACGTGCAGGGGGGCAGGGCCTGAGGGGTCAATGCGACAGAGGGTGTCATTGATGCCGGCATAAAGCTCGTTGTTGAAAACCGCCAGCGGCCCGCCGCTGTATTCTATGGGAAAACCTTCGGCCTGGCCCAGCCACTCCCAGCCACTAAAATCGGCGGGATTCACCGCGTCGAGCCTCACGCGATAAAGGCCTTCTGTGGTAGAAGCGTAAAGATGGCCGTTCCAGGTACAAACACCTCTCACGTCAAGCCCGGTAAAGGTTGTAAAAGAAAATTCCGCCGCTTTTACGTTGAGCTTGGATACGCCAAAGCTGGCGGCGAGGTATACGATAGAGTCGTTTTCGACAAAAATATCGTTGATTCGCTTTTCGCCGATAATGCTCGTAAAGTTGCGAATTTGATTGAGTGTGACAATCCCGTCGGGGCGTACCAGGTCAATTACGCTGTTATTATACACCACCATAAGTACCTCGCTACTTCTGATGTATTTTATGAGCTGAATGCCCGTATTGCTCAGTCCGTCGATCGTACTCATGAAGCGGGCAGAGCGCTCTTCTTTGTCGATAACGGTAAGTGATAACTCCGTAGCATAATAAATCTCATCGTCGCTCTGTGTAACCGACTGCCCGATATGATAAGGCAAATGCGCGCGCCAATAGCCGATCGGCAATACGTTTTGAGCAAAAAGAGAAGAGGCATATAGTAATGTACACCACAGAAAGAGTAGGCTTTTTCGCATAATTAACCTTTTTCGCAATAAACAAAAGTGTGAGGAGTTATATTGTTCCAGGGGCAATAATTCACACGAAAGTGTATACCAGTTTGCGGATTGTGAATAACACTACTGCGCAAGATGCAGGAATTATTGCAGCGCTTTCAGCTAATTTCCCCATTTTTGCAGTCGTTATTTCAAAATTCATATAATGAAACAAGCATCACTCATCCTCAATATCGTGCTGTTGTTGGCCGTAGGCTACCTCATGATCGCCCATTTTCGCGCACCTAAAGCCGCTACTGCCGGCCCAGCTGCGAGTACCACCCAGGAAACCGTAGCTGCCGCTGCCGACTCCAAAATCGTATTTGTCAACGCCGATACGTTGCTCGAAAAATACGAGGGTTTCAAAAAACGCAAAGATGCACTTTCTAAAAAAGAAAAAGACGCAGACGCCTCGCTAAAAGCTCGCGGCAGAGCGCTGGAAAAAGAATTTATGGATGCCCAGCAAAAAGTGCAGCAAGGCTTTATGACACCCAAAGAAGTGCAACAACTCGAACAGACGCTGTCGCAGAAACAGCAGAAACTCATGGCCGACCAGGAACGCATGACAAAGGCCCTGGTGGATGAAACTACGAAAATACAGGAAGAACTTCAAAAAGAAGTCAAAGATATCCTCAGCGAACTCCGCAAGGAAAAGGGCTATGACTATATCCTCAATTATGCCCCCGGCAGCGGAGTACTCATGGTGAATGATGCCCTCGATATTACAGCCGAGGTATTGAGCCGCCTCAACCTGGAAAAACCGGGTAAAAAACAATAGATCCCGTTACGGCGTTATAGTCTGGTAGCTTTAATACGATATCAGTTTAGTTTTGAAAGGCATATCCATATATCGCGCAATAGGAGGGGCTTTGATGCTCCTGCTTTTTGTACTTCCGCTCACGGTGAAGGAAGTACACCATTGGGCGGAGCATATGGATCCACGCCTGCAATGCCACCCGGGAGAAGGCGAGGCGCACCTCCACGACGCCCACTATGCTTTCCACCACTGCGATTATTGCGCAGTTATATTAAGCTCTTATATCGCGCCTTTGGCGCCCTCGATTGAAAAGGTAAGTACCCCGGAGCAAATGCCCGGTATTTACCTTTATCAGCCTCTTCACTCCAATACTGTTCAACTCAGCTACCCGCTTCGCGGCCCCCCTGTCTGCGCTTAGCCCAATTTTATTCTGATTGGCCTAACGCTAAGACAATCAAAAATATGAACACATTCTTTCGGATGGGGATAACCCTCCTGTTAGCGTTGTGGTGGCTTCACCTGCCGGCGCAAAATTGCCGTTTTCATATAAGCGGCAAGATCCTCAATGCGGATACCCGCGAGCCTGTGCCCTTTGCAACGGTGCTGGTGAAGGAGAATGCCGCAGGCGCGGTAGCGGATGAACAGGGGCGTTATGAGATAAGAGATTTGTGCGCCGGTACGTATACGCTGGTGTGTTCTCATATATCCTGCGATCACGCCGAACACCAGGTAGTGCTCGAAAGTCACGAGGATTCACTCGACTTTTCCTTGCACGAGCATTCGGTGGGACTGGCTGATGTGCTGGTGCGCGCCAAGGCTGTGCCGCTCAAAACCACACAGGCCCTCGCCGAGGTGAAGGGTAGCCGGCTCGAATCCCTCCAAAGCCTTAATATCGCCGAAGCTATACGCAGCATTCCCGGCGTATCGGTGCTCAACACCGGCGCTACTATTGCCAAACCTGTCATTCAGGGTTTGCACAGCAACCGTATACTGGTGCTAAATAACGGCGTGCAATTGGAGGGGCATCAATGGGGAGCGGAACATGCCCCCGAGGTGGATCCCTACCTGGCTGAAAAGATCTCGGTAATCAAAGGCGCCGCCAGCGTGCGTTACGGCCCCGAAGCACTCGGCGGAGTGATTCTCATAGAACCCCGCGAGCTCCCCACCCAACGCGGTATCGGTGGGGCTATTACATTGGCGGGATTGTCGAACGGCCGCACCGGCGCTGCTTCTGGGTTTATAGAAGCTGCTACAGGCGGAAAATGGGGCCTCAGCGGCCGCCTTCAGGGTACGCTCAAAAGGGGCGGCAACTTGCAGACCCCCGATTATTTCCTGGCCAATACCGGTATACTCGAAAGGCATATCTCCTGGGCCGTGGGCGTACATGGCGAACGTTGGCAAACCGAGTTGTATTATGCCAATTTTTACACCCGCCTGGGTATCTTCCGCGATGCCCATATTGGTAATATAACCGATATCAATAACGCGATCGAACGGGGTCGGCCACTCAAAGACGGCGAGTTTACCTATGAGTTGGGGCGTCCTCAGCAGCGCATCCTGCACGAACTCCTGAAGTGGCGCACTACTTATCGCTTTGAACAAGGAGGCAAATTGGCCCTGCAACTCAGCCGCCAGTTCAACCGCCGCCAGGAATTTGACGCACACCGCCTCTACGGCCCTTTACCCACCGGCTTCGATGACCCCGATATGGAGTTTGAACTCACTACCCATACCGCAGGACTCGATTGGGAGTACGTAGCCTTTAAGCGCTTGCGCAACCAGGTGGGCCTCAATTATATGGGCCAGCAAAATACAACCGATAGAGGAGCGCTAATTCCTGATTATTCTACTCATACCGGCGGCGCCTATTGGATCTCGCGCTGGCAGCCTTTCGAATCGCCCTGGCAACTCGAAGGCGGCGCCCGTTACGACCTCAAGGGGATGGAAGTAGACTTGCCCCAATCCGACAGCCTGCCCACCCGGTTTGATTTTCGCAGCGCTTCCGGTACGCTGGGTTTGATATATCAATTCGAAGGGGTAGCCCAAGTGCGCTTCAACCTGGCCTCTGCCTGGCGCGCGCCCAATATCAACGAATTGTATAGCGACGGCGTACACCATAGCACTGCATCGTATGAAAAAGGCGACACCGGACTGAAACCCGAACGCTCGTTCAATTCCAGCCTGACACTGGAGTGGACCCGCAAAGGCAAGCTAAAGGCATCACTTTCGGCGTATTACAACCGGATCAACGATTTTATTTTTCTGCTTCCGAAAGCAGAATATGTATTATCGATTCGAGGACCTTTTCCCGCTTTTCAGTATACGCAAACCAATGCCAGGCTGATGGGCCTCGATTGGAATGCCACACTGGATCTGTCAGATCATTGGTCGGTGAACTCCCTGGTCTCGCTGCTTCGCGCTCGCGACCTTACTCAAGATCAACCGCTCATCTTTATGCCTTCCGATCGCTTCGAACACGGGATTACCTACCGGTTCAAACCCCTGCGCGAAGCAGACGAAGCGCCGTTTATCAATCTGACGATGATCAACATTTTGCGCCAAAGCCGCGCCCCCGAAGGCCTCGATTACTCGCCGCCGCCGCCCGGCCATACCCGATTTAATCTCGAAGCGGGCATGCGCTGGTACTGGGGGCGCCAACCCTTCGATATCGGTGTAGCGGTATTCAACCTCAGCAATACGAGCTATCGCGAATACCTCAACCGCTTTCGTTATTACGCCCATGAAACAGGGCGCAATATTACTTTTCGCATCAAGGTGCCAATAGGCATCTAAAGCAATTGTCACCTTGTCACCTTGTCACTAATAAAATCAATTAATCATGACAAACAACAATAAACTGATGTTCAAGTACTTGCTTCCTTTGCTTGCCTTCGGCATACTCATTGCTAGCGGCTGTAACAAAGATGACGACGATGGCCACCAAGATGACCAGGAACTCATCACTACCGTACAACTTGAATTTACGCCTGCTGCCGGGAGCCCCTTGGTTTTTACTTTTAAAGACACCGACGGCATCGGCGGCAATGCGCCGGTGATTGACGATATCGAACTGGCAGCCAATACTACCTACACCTTGCATATTAAGTTTCTTGACGAGTCAGAGGCTGGTCATGTGCATGACATTACAGAAGAAGTGAGCGAAGAAAATGCTGAACACCTGGTTTGCTTCAGCACAGAAGGCGGTGTGCCGCTACCTGTCATTCAGGATACCGATGCCAACGGCAAACCACTGGGTTTAATAAGCCAGGTTGTTACTACTGCTGCCGGATCAGGCCAATTGACCGTTTCACTCAAACACGAACCCGATAAAGGCGCCGCCGCTCCCTGTAATACCGGAGAGACGGATGTGGAGGTCACCTTCACTGTGACGATCCTCTGATTTCACCCCGAGGCTTCACCCCGAGGTTTCAACCGCGGGCATGTCCCGGGCCTGATCCATCCCGGGCCTGCTCCCCCGCGGTTGAAACCGAAGGCTTGATAATTCCCTCAAAATTGCGTAAATTGTATGGTTGCATATAGAGGAAATGAGATGCACGAAAATCCATACCATTCTAATAGAGAAAGTTACTCCATTAGAGGATCGCAAGCTAAAATACCGGAGCGTGGCGATACTGGCGCCGGTACTGGGGATCGGGCTATTTATTGTGCTTTACCTTATTTCAGCATACCTGTATCCCGGCGGTTCGAATGCTGATAAAACGTCGGTGGGGTATAACTGGGCCGATAATTACTGGTGTGATCTGCTGAGCCACTACGCAAAAAACGGGGAATTAAACGATTCGAGAGTGGTGGCGATGTCGGCGATGGTTATATTGTGTGCCAGTCTTTCCTTGTTTTGGTATTATTTACCTCAGTTTTTTCACATTTCCCGAGCAGGGGGCGCCGTTATCCGCTATACGGGAATAAGCTCGATGGTTTTAGCCCTTTTTATTTTTACAAATTATCATGACCTGGTCATATATTCGTCGGTTGTGCTGGGTATAATCGCGCTTTTGGGCACTTTTCGGGCACTTTATCTGAAAAAGGAGTATAAGCTGGTCGGGGGAGGGATAATTTGCCTCTTTTTGATAGGCATTAACAATTATATATACACTACAGGTAATTACATCGACACTTTGCCTATAATGCAAAAAGCCGCGTTTTTTGCCTTTTTACTCTGGGTGGTAATAGTAGATGTGCAAATAGGTACCTATAAGGCCGGCTCAAGTCAGGTATCCGGCCAGCAGGTCGACGCCCAGCCCCGGCTTGCCGGTAGGATACAGGCAGCCGTCGCGAAGCGCAAAGCCGCCAAAAACGGCATCCCTGGCCAGGTCAAAACTGCCGTCGAGGTCGAGATAGCGCGTAGCGGGGCAGGCAAGAGCGGCGTGAAGCGCCGCACTAATACTCACCGCACTTTCATCGTTGCAACCCCACATCAGTCCGATGCCGCTTAGCTGGGCTATACGGGCTATATCCAATGCCTGGCCGACACCCCCGCATTTCATAAGTTTGATATTGAAGATACCGAAAGGGTGGGGGGGATGAGCCAGGTACAGCGCGTCGGCGGGACTGATGAGGTCTTCGTCGGCGGCGCAGCGGCGGCGTAAGTCTTCGGGGACTTCCAGCATCCGCGAAGATTGTTTTTTGGGCAGGGGTTGTTCGTAAAACTCGACGCCAAGGGAGTCGCATGTGTTAGCAAAAGCCTCCAATGCCGCAGGCGTATACCCCTGGTTGGCGTCTACGCGAATCACCACATGGGGCCCTACTGCTTCGCGAAGTTTGCGAAATACAGCTATATCTTCTTCTACCTCCGGTCGGCCGGTTTTGAGTTTGATGACGTGAAAGCCGTCGGCTATATATTGGCGTCCTTCCGCCACAGTGTCTTCTGCGCTTTTGATGCCTATCGTCACAGAGGTTGGGAGGCCCTCGTAAACCTGCCCCAGGTAACGAGTCAGCGGAATGCCCAGATATTGGGCGATAAGATCGTGCAATGCGATATCTATAGCTGCGCGTGCGGCAGGCTGTGCGGGCATGGCGGCCAGACTTTGACGGAGCAATGTCTGGTAGTCGCGCACGTCTTTCCCTAGCAATAGCGCTTCTGCATGAGTCTGGAGGGCGTAGAGGCTGTCAGACTCCTTTTCGCCCGTCACGAATTCTGCGGGGGCGGCTACGCCGATACCCCGCATTCCGTTATTGGTTTCGAGCAGCAGAAATACATTTTCCACTGCGCTAATGGTATGATAGGCAATAGTATAAGGTTTGGTAAGGGTGAGATCTTCCTTCCAAACCTTTACAAAAGTAATAATCATAAAATACAGCTTAAAAGGGCAAATCATCGTCGGCGCTAGCCGGCAGTGCCGGTTCATCACCGGCACTGGGGAACGAAGCATCGCTGCCGCCGGTGCTTGCCACAGGGGCTGCCGCTGTCGATCCTTTCTCAATACGCCAGGCATTGAGGTTGGTAAAATACTTACCCTGCCATTCCCGTCCGCGCAAGTCAAAGTGAACCTTGATCTGCTCGCCTTCTTCATAGGCATCAATCAGGATACACCTGTCCTGCACCAGTTGGAATTTGACGAATTGCGGATAGCCGCCGCTTTCTATTTCAATAACAAACTCGCGAGCCTGAAATGAGCTGGTCTTGCTTTCTATATCGTACTTTTTGACGAGCTTGCCTTCTACTTCAAATGACATAAGCCTCTGGATTAATATGAAAAAATGCTTTTACGACACAATTGAATGTGATCCGGCACATGCGCTTCATGCGCCCGTCCAAAAGTACAAAAGGCCATAAGAATCACCTCAAAATGGGGCAAAAAGTTTATACCTCCTTTTCAACTTCTTCTACTTCGGTCAATTTGTAAATGTCTTTGGGCGATTCGCACAATATTACTTTATCGCCGCGGATGGCTATGGGCGCTTTGATAAGCTGAGGATTGTGACGCAAGATTTTCATCCAACCATCGTCGTCAAACTCGTGCCCGCGGATGTTTTCCTGATAATAAGGATCGGATTTGTTGAGCATTTCTTTGGGCGGCATGCCGATGGCCTGGAAGATCTGCTCCCACCTCAGGTTGCTGATTGGAGCTTGCTGGTATGTATAGCTTTTTACAAAGGGCGTAATGCTCTGAGCGAAAGCCACCGTTTTAAGGTCGGAATTGGAATCCGGATTGTAGTAAATCAGGATTTCTCTTTCGTCAACGATCATGACTTATGTTATTTAGAGTGCGCTACGCCGCACCCTCCAACGGGCGCTCCCGTCCGGGCGGGTTTGCGGTGTGGCCACCGGCGCTTTTCCAACTTTATGGCGCTACCGGTACCTTTACAAATATAAGTAATTTTGTGGAGGAAAGCAAATGTGTGAACAGTGAACAGTGAACTGTGAACAGAACAGGGAGCAGTTCACTGTTCACAGTTCACTGTTCACAATAATACATTACTTTTGTGGGCCATGGTACGCTACTACACACGACAGGGAGGGAAACTCATAGAATTGGACCAACCGGAGGTCTCGTGCTGGGTAAATATCTCTCCGCCCTTCAGCCAGGAGGAACTCGAAGAAACCGCCCAGCGTTTTGACTTGCCGCTAGACTTTCTCATCGACTCCCTCGACATCGACGAACGCTCGCGTTATGAACGCGAAGGCGACGTTCGGCTTATCCTGCTTAGCACGCCCGTACTCAGCGAAGAAGAAGAAGACAAAGACGCCATATATATCACGGCCCCCATCGGCATCATTATCACGATAGAACACGTCATTACCGTTTCGGGGCACCAAAACCCCGTTTTGCGCCTGTTCCTGGAAGACAGGGTGAAAAATTTTGACCCCGCTGATGATACGCTTTTTGTACTCCAACTCATGGAGCAAAACGTATACCGCTTCCTCAATGCCCTGAAAAAACTCAACCTCAAACGAAATCTCATCGAGCAGGAATTGTACGACTCGAGCCGCAATAAGGAGCTCAAACAATTGCTCAGTATCGAAAAAAGTTTGGTATATTTTGTGAATGCGCTGAGCGCCAACGAATTGCTGAAGATGAAAATGAAGCGCTCCGATTTTCTCCACGTGAGCGCCGACGAAGATAAAAGCGATCTTTTTGAGGATATTATTATCGATAATAGCCAGGCCCTCCAGATGGCCAATGTGTATACCAATATCCTCAACGGCACCATGGACGCCTACGGCTCTATCATTTCCAATAACCTCAACCATACTATGCGCCGCCTTACGCTGATTACGGTGGTGCTGATGGTGCCCACTCTTGTCACCAGTTTCTATGGCATGAATGTGAACCTGCCCTATCAGGAACACCGCCTGGTGGCCTATGCTATTTTAATAGCCGCCACCGCCTTTAGCCTTTTTCTGGCCTGGTTTTTTCAGCGCAAACGCGTATGATGTTTGATGTTACAATATCAATCCTCGTTCGGCCGTAGATCAAACTGTTTTGCAACTCTCGAACATTTGGGTTAGTTTCTGATATAAGCAGGAAGCGGTACTTCACATAATAAAAACCTACCCTTTTCCTTCTCCTTTATCCAGCATATTTCTAAGAAAGCGTATTTCTTCTTCCAGATGGGCTATTTGCCTGAGGTAACTGATTAGCGTCAAACAGGCTTGAAATCCGGCATTTCCCCGGTTTGCATTACAAACATCAACCCTTCAATAACATCCTGCCCTCTTTTACGGAGGGTCTTGATAATGCTTGT
>Ga0209573_1002271_pt1 | contig 25299 bp, 21 predicted proteins | sample TNRBio252014_DNA_FD_185870 | JGI IMG/M metagenome (GOLD analysis project Ga0209573, IMG submission 185870) | Wastewater treatment Type I Accumulibacter community from EBPR Bioreactor in Madison, WI, USA - TNR Reactor_6/25/2014_ DNA (SPAdes)... | ecosystem: Engineered > Bioreactor > EBPR >... | reverse complement strand
ATAGTTTTCCTGATGACGAGCTGTCGGCCTTTGTTTCTCGCTTCTCTTGCTCTCTCGCTGGCTTTTTCAGGCCAGGGTTTGCTCATGGCCACGACGGATGCGGTGGAGCCGTTTTTGAAGGAGCATTGCGTGCGTTGTCATGGCGAGAAGAAGCAGAAAGGCGACTTCCGCATCGACACGTTGTCGCGGGGCTTCAGCGACGGGCAGGCGGCGGAGCATTGGTTTGAGGTGATCACGCTGTATGGGCGCGGGCGAAATGCCGCCAGAGGATGAACCGCAACCGAAGGCGGAGGAGTCCGCGTTCGTGATGGAGCGGCTGAACAAGAAGATCAAGGAAGGCGAGGCCATGCGCATGGCGAAGCGGGCTCCGGTGGCGCACTACCGGCTGGCCGTGAGATTTGAGGCAACGGTAGATTGACTGTCGCCAGTTGTCTTCCTTGCTACAACGCTGGCTTGTTATGAAGTGCGCCTTGTGTCATTCCACATCTCTTCTCAGGAACTCACACATCATCCCTGAGTTCCAGTATAAGCCGATCTATGATTCCAAGCATCGGATGCATGTCATTTCGTCAGATGCTGACAAGCGCGACAAGTTGGTTCAAAAGGGGCTTCGGGAGAAATTGTTGTGCGAAAAATGTGAGCTCCATATCTCGAAATGGGAAGACTATGCTTGCAGGGTGCTGTTCGATGACGCGGCCAAACTGCTTTTCCGATCTGAGAAAGCGATACACTTGCATGGGATCGATTACCCAAAATTCAAACTCTTCCTGCTTTCACTCTTGTGGCGAATGAGTGTCGCAAAGGGAGAATTTTGGAAGCAAGTCAAACTCGGACCTCTAGAGGAGAAGCTGCGGTTATCCCTCCTTAACTCAGACCCAATGACGTCTGACGATTTCCCATGTCTTTTCACTCCGGTGCTGATCGACGGCCATTTCGATGTTGGTTGGTTGATGCCGCCAGAAAAAGCTAGAGCTGACGGTTATGTGATTTATCGAGTTATCATCAATGGCATCATCTTTTGCTTCTTTGCATCAACTCACGCCAAAAAGCTGGGCTTGGGCAGATACTCCATCAATGAACAAGGGCAGATGCGGCTCACGATTGAGGAGGCTCGGCAAATGCCTTTTGTCAGCCAAATGCTGAACGCAGTTGGCAAAGCAGTAAGGCAACGCGAAGGCTCCTAAGGCGTGATTAGAAGGCCTCACACCCCCGCCAAGATCCCATTCAGCGTCGCGCTAGGGCGCAGCGCGGCATCGGCTTTGGCGTTGTCGGGCTTGTAGTAGCCGCCGACGTCGGCCGGCTGGCCTTGGACGGCGAGGAGTTCGGCGACGATCTTGGGCTCGTTGGCGGTGAGGGCTTCGGCGATGGGTTTGAAGGTCTTCGCGAGGTCGGCGTCGGCGGTTTGGGTGGCGAGTTGCTGGGCCCAGTAGAGGCAGAGGTAGAAGTGGGAGCCGCGGTTGTCGATGGTGCCGAGTTTGCGGCCGGGGCTGCGGTCATTTTCGAGGAATTTGCCGTTGGCGGCGTCGAGGGTGTCGGCGAGGACTTTGGCCTGCGGGTTTTTGAAGGTGTCGGCGAGATGCTCGAAGCTCGCGGCGAGTGCGAAGAACTCGCCGAGGCTGTCCCAGCGGAGGTAATTTTCCTCAAGGAACTGCTGGACGTGCTTTGGAGCAGAGCCGCCAGCACCGGTTTCAAACAGGCCACCGCCGTTCATCAGCGGCACGATGGAAAGCATTTTTGCCGATGTGCCGACTTCGAGAATCGGAAAGAGGTCGGTGTTGTAGTCACGCAGGACGTTGCCGGTGACGGAGATGGTGTCTTCGCCTTTGACGATGCGCTCCAAGCTGAAGGTGCAGGCATCTGCGGGCGTCATGATGCGGATGTCGAGGCCGCTGGTGTCGTGATCTTTGAGATACTTCTCCACCTTGGCGATGATTTGCGCGTCATGGGCACGGGCTTTGTCGAGCCAGAAGATGGCGGGCACGCCGCTGGCGCGGGCACGTTTGACGGCGAGCTTCACCCAGTCTTGAACGGGAGCGTCCTTGGTCTGGCAGGCACGCCAGATGTCGCCCTGATCGACGGCGTGTTCAAAGAGCACGTTGCCTGCGGTGTCGGTGACTTTGATGGTGCCGTCGGCGGGGGCTTCGAAGGTCTTGTTGTGGCTGCCGTATTCCTCGGCGGCCTGGGCCATGAGGCCGACGTTTGGCACGCTGCCCATGGTCTTCGGATCGAGAGCGCCGTTCTTTTTGCAGAAGTCGATCGTGGCCTGGTAGATGCCTGCGTAGCAACTGTCCGGGATGACGGCGAGCGTGTCCTGCTCCTTGCCCTGCGCATTCCACATCTTGCCGCCGCCGCGGATCATGGCGGGCATGGAGGCATCGACGATGACGTCGCTCGGCACATGTAGATTGGTGATGCCTTTGTCGCTGTTCACCATGGCCAAAGCGGGGCCGCTGGCGTAGGCGGCCTGGATGTCGGCCTCGATCTCGGCTTTTTTGTCGGCGGGCAGTTTGTCGAGCTTCGCGATGAGGTCGCCGAAGCCGTTGCTAAAATTGACGCCGATCTCAGCGAGCGTGGCGGCGTGCTTGGCGATGAGGTCTTTGAAGAAGACGCTGACGGCGTGGCCGAAGATGATGGGATCGCTGACCTTCATCATGGTGGCCTTCATGTGGAGCGAGAAGAGCACGCCATCGGCCTTTGCCTTGGCGATCTGCTGCTCGAAGAAGGCGACGAGGGCCTTCTTGCTAATCTTCGTGGCGTCCATGATCTCGCCAGCTTTGAGGGGGAGCTTTAGCAGGAGCGTCTTGGTGCTACCGTCCTTGCCGACGAACTCAATCTTCACTTCCGTGGCATCGGTGACGCAGACGGATTTCTCGTTCGCGAAGAAGTCATCCTTGCCCATGGTGCCGACGGTGGTCTTTGAATCGGCGGACCAGGCTCCCATCTTGTGTGGGTGCTTCTTGGCGTAATCTTTGACGGCCTTTGGAGCACGGCGGTCGCTGTTGCCTTCGCGCAGCACGGGGTTCACGGCGCTGCCCATGACCTTGGCGTATTTGGCTTTGATTTCCTTTTCCTCGTCGGTCTGCGGATTTTCGGGCAGATCGGGCAGTTTGTAGCCTTTGGCCTGAAGTTCGGCGATGGCGGTCTTGAGCTGTGGCTGCGACGCGGAGACGTTCGGGAGCTTGATGATATTCGTGGTCGGCTCCAGGCAAAGTTTGCCGAGGTAGCTCAGGTCGTCCTCCTGCTGCCCAAACTGCGCCAAAATGCGGCCGGCGAGGGAGATGTCGCGCGTCTCGACCTCGATGCCCGCCGCCTTGGTGAAGGCCTTCACGATGGGCAGCAGCGAATAAGTGGCGAGGAGCGGGGCTTCGTCGGTGAGGGTGTAGATGATTTTGGCGGACATGATGGGCGGGGGAGACGGGATTTTGAGAGCCTGAGAGTTAAAAAGCGGCGGGGGCGGGTCAAGATGCTTCGCGTCAAGAGGTCAAGATGGGGGCACAATACCTCAAGGGAGGCCGAAGCACCTTTTTGACCACCTTGACGGCGAAGCCTTGACCTCTTGACGAACCTGACCGCCTCACGGCCTTGTCTTCGTCACCGTATTCAGCACCACGCCGTGATCGTCGCGATGCTCCAGCACGAGCTTCGCCGTGTCGTCGATCATCACGCGCAAAAAGCCACCCGTCGGCTCCTTGTAGATGTAAGGCTGCTTGATTTTGCCCTCGGGGTCGGTGGTCTTCGGCCCGCCAGGTTTTTCGCCAAGGATGGCATTCTCGTCGTTCAAAGCGCCGACGGAAAACTCCTCCACGCCGAGCGGGTGAATGCTTTGGTATTGCCAATGGCGGTCGCCGCAGAAGGTGAGGACGTTGGTGGTTTTTTGATCAACGAGCCACTGGAAGAAGCTGTCCGCCTCATGCTTGAAGCCGGCGAGATTCGTGTGGTTGTCCGTCTTGCTGTTGCGGTCCGGGCCGACCATCGGCGTCGGCGTGATGATAACCTTCCACGCGGCATCGCTGGCTTTCAGCGTGGTTTGCAGCCACTCGCGCTGCTCGCGGCCCCAGATCGACTTTTCAGGACCGTCGGGCATTTTGTTCGGCGAGCGGAAGTCGCGGCCTTCGACAAACCAGAGCTGCAAATGCTTGTGAACGCGATGCGTGCGGTAGGTGGGCGTGGCGCGCTCCTCCTCATCGAAGATGGGCATCTGCTCGCGGAAAATTTCGATGCCGGTCGTGGGCGCGGGCAGCTTTTCGCCACGGAGATCAGCGTCGTTGAAGCGGAAGTCATGATCGTCCTTTGACCAGAAGACGGGCGTGTGAGCGAAGAAGTCGATCAGGCGCGGGAATCGAGCCTGCTCATGCCATTTGCGGCGCAGCTCGGGCAGCGTCTGTGCCGCAGGCTTTGCCGGATGATCGTAATAGACGATGTCGCCTGTGCCGATGAAGAAATCGGGTTTCAAAGCGGTCATGGCGGCAAAAGCAGGATAACCGAGCTGTTTGTCCTCCACCGTGGCGGTCACCGGGCCCCCGCCGTTCGCCTTGCCGTGCATGAAGGCGTGGTAGTTCATGCAACTGCCCATGCAGAAGCTCACGGCGCCGGTTTCGCTCAGTGTCTTGAAGCTGCGTGTAGGACCGGGCTTCGCGGTCTCACGAGTTTCGCCAAAAACGAGGCGGTAATGGTAAAGCGTGCCGGGTTTGAGCCTGCTGGCAGCGCTGCGGATGATGAAGTCGTGATCCGCCTTCGCCACGGACCATTTGCTGCGTGTCGGTTGGGCAAAGTCCGCCGACTCGCTCCACTCAAAATACGCGACGCCTTCTTTCCCCGGCACATCGCCGTTATCATCGAGCACCGGCCCTGGAATGGCTGTGAGGCGGCTTTGCAGCAAAACTGACGTGGCGGTGACTTCACCGGCCATCTCGCCCTGAGCATGATGGATGTCGGCAAATGCGGCGCTGGTGAGCAGGCAGAGGGCGAGGATGGCTTTCATGCCTCCTTGAACCGGCGCCATGCACAGGGTCTTTCGCCCGGTTTGGGTCAGTGCTTCGCGGTCATGTCCAAAAACGCCCTGGCATAGCGTTTCCCCAGCTCGCGATAGGAAGCGGCGTCGAAGTGAACCTTGTCTCCTTTGTGCTTGAGGCCCTCCGAGCCCACAAAAGCCGTGTGCGGCACTTTTTTCGGCAATTCCTGATGCACACGGTCCACGATGCTCTTCTCCGGCGTCCACGGCATGTCATCAAACTTGCCCATCTGTCCGGCGATGAAGGGAATCTCCGGCGCTTTCATCTCCTGACGCAGGCGGGTGATGAGATCGAGCAGCTTCGCCTCATAGGCCGGGGCGAGTTCTGGCAGGGAATCGCTCTCGCCTTGATGCCAGAGGATGCCTTTGAGCGTGCCTGCGGGCAGGGCGAGCGCGGCGCGCTTCGCCATGTCATCCCAGGGATGGCTTTTCGTCGCGGGATAAAACACGCCGGGCTTCCAGGTGTCGATGGGCGAGCCGCCGACGGCGCACGGAATCAGGCCAATGGTCACGCCGGGGTTCGCCTCGGCGATGAGCTGGCCAAAAGTCTTGCCGATGCCGACTCCGACGCTTGGTTTGTCGAAATGCAGAGGATCCACCGCAGGCACCCACCGGCCCTCCTTGCTCAGCATGAGCACACGCGGATGCGGTGTCTGATCCTGCGCCTCCACGACACCGCGCCCGGCCATGTTGGACTGCCCGACGAGCAGGAAGAGGTGGAATTTGTCCTTCGCAGGCAGCGATGTTTCTTGAGCGGTGGCCAGGGTGCAAAGCAGAGCGGCGCAAAGGGGGAGCAGGTGGCGGATCATGATGGGTCTATGGGTTGGAGCTGAACGACAACGCTGGCAGAGTTCTGCGAAAAGATTTAGCGAACGGCATCACGAATGGCAGGAACAAGCAACTCTGCGACGAGTTGGTGCCCGAGATCTCCAGGGTGCATGCCATCGGGCAGCATCTCCTCGACGGTCGTTTTGTTTTTGGCAGCAAAGGCCGGATAAGCGGCATGGACATCGACGAACGACACTTTCATCTCACCCGCAAGCTTGCGAAGCGCGTCGTTGTAGCGCGTGAGATTCAGCGCCTCGAAGCCGTCCTCGGCATCGGCGTTGTAGGGCGGCTTGCCATAGAGTTCGCGCAGCTTGGAGGTCCAGCGCAGCGGGTTGGTGGTCATGAGGATGACCTTGGCTCCCTGCTTCTGCGTCTCGGTGATCATGGCGCGGTAATTTTCGATGAAACCCTCAAGCGAGACGCGTGGCTCGGTCATCGGCGGCTTCCGCCACACATCCACGGCGGAATCATTGATGCCGAACTGCATGACGACGACGCGTGGCTTGTGCCGCAGCACGTCTTCTTGGAGACGTTTGCGGGCCTGGACCGTGGTGTTGCTGGGGATGCCCGCGTTGTGAACACCGAGCGAGGAGCCGATACTTTGCAGCGCGATCTCGACACGCGTGGCATAGACTTTGACGCTGCCGCGCGGCGCGGTGGTGGAATCGCCAAACATGACGATGCCGCCGGGCTTCGGCTGTGCTATGGGCGGAGGAACAAAGACAGGAATCTCGCCTGCGCTGAGATTGGCGGTGTTGATCTTCATCCGCAGGCCGCCCTGCATCGTGGTGATCCACAGCTCGCCAGGCTTGCGTTCGTAGAGGTAAGGATACGAAACCCGGCCACCAGCCACATAATTTGCCGCCACGATCACCGGTTTCGTCCACGAGGCCGTTTCATCACTGGAAAAGGCCAGAGACAGCTCCACGCGGCTCGAACCACTCTTCGGATCATGACGCGGCGGCGCATTCCACAGCAACGCGATGCGGCCATCGGCCAGACGGGCCATCTGTGGGCAGCAGGTGACCGACTGGATCGTCGTTTGCTTCAAGCCGTCCCACTTCAAGCCATCACGCGAGGTGGCTTCCCACAAGAAGCCCGATTCCGTGCGCAGCAGCAGGTAGAGCGAGCCGTCCTTGCGTTCGATGACACTGCCTTCCAGCGAACCCGCGTGATCATGGGTGCCGACGCCGTAATCGAGCATGTCGCCGCGCTGCCAGGTCTTGCCGAGATCATCCGAGGCCCACATCACCGTCGCATGCCGCCACTCGGGAATGATTTCCTGCCCCACAAGCACGAGGCGGCCGCTTTTCATCTGGATCAGCGAGTGAATGCAGCCGCACCACGGATCGCTGAGCTTCACCGGCGTCTCCCAGGTCTTGCCATCATCCGTGCTGCGGCAGGTGTAGGTGGGTAAAATGAACTCCTTCCAGCTCACCTCTTTTTCTCCCCAGCGCCAGCCTTTGGGCTGCGAACGTTCGGCGAGATTCATCCAGGCGGAGATGACGACTCCCTCACGCGTGCGCAGCAGGGCGCGTTCGCTACTCACGGCAAACTTCGCAGGTTCCGCGAACAGCGGCGTGTTCGCCCAGGTGCGGCCTTCATCCGTGCTGCTAAGCGCGTTCTTGGAGTCAATGCACAGCACACCGCCATCCGCTGTGGTGACAAACGGTCCCTGATGCGTGAAGGGCAGTGCTGAGGCTTTGGGGTGAAGCGTGGGCGCATCAGCAGCGAAGGCTGACGCAGCACACAAGAGGAAGAGAAGCGGTTTCATGCCAGAATCAGACGCCGCAGGCAGAGCCGACCTGTCCGACTATTTTTGTGCCTGCTTCACCACCTCGATGGATTTGAGGATGTTCGTCTTCCACACGCCTTGCAGCTTGTCTGGCTCGGCGCGGTGGAGAGTCTTCAGGGCCTCATCAAATTGGCCGCGACGGGTTTGGATGCGGGCGATGCCTTGCAACGCAGAAAACTCATCGGCTCCGCCGAGGCTGGTTTTGCCTTCGAGGATGGCTTGATAGGCTTCGAGGGCCTTGGCGTCGTCTTTGAGGTTGTTCTCGCGGTTTTGGGCGAGGAAGAGCTGGATGGTTTCGCGCTGGCGAAGGTCGCCGGTGAACTCCAATGCGGCGCGGAGGTCGGCTTCGGCTTTGTCGCCGGCTTTGGTGATGGACCAGGCCAGGCCACGAGCCTGGAGACCGTCGCCGCGCTTCCAGAAGGGCCATTTGGCGAAGTCTTCGTTGGCGAACTGCTTGGTGACTTCGACGGCTTTGTAGTTGGCGAGCAGGTTTTGCATCTGGGCTGCCTTGCGGACAGCTTCGATCGGAATGAAGTCGATGATCTCATCCGCTGTCAGCTGCTTGCCCATTTTCTGAGCACTTTGCACGGCAAGTTCGAAGGCATATGACTTCTGGAAGTCTGTGCACTTTCCTTCAGCAATGTTCACCAAAGCAGAAGTGATCGAGGGCGGCCCATTACCCGTTTTAGCAGTCCGGATGGCATAAACAAAATCGTCTGGTGGTGGTTTTGCCGCCTCGAAGACGTGTGAGCGGCCGTCGTAGAAATGCGCAAATTTCATCGGCTCGTGGAAATTCTCCACGCCGGTGGGCGAGAGGGCGCTGTGCTCCTGGCCATCTTCGCGGATGCGCTGGCGGCAGAGGTTGATGTGCCACGGCAAGCTCTGCGTGGGCTTGCGGCCGATGACCTGATGCAGCGGATCATTTTCATCCTGCGTGACGGGGATGCGGATTTCGACGGTCCAGTGATCATCGGCGATGTGCGTGGCGACCTCGGCCTTCGAGTCCCAGGTGAACCATTGGCCGCGTGGAGCACCACGGTCGAGATCAACGATGTGGCCGTTTGGACTGACGGCGATTTGATAATACGAGTGCGTTTCGGTGGCGAGTTCGATCTCGATGGCGTCGCCATGCCAGAGCGCCTGATCGTCCTCGCGTGTGGCGGTGATGTTGAGCTTTTCGCCGCGTCGTTCATCACAGCGGATGGCAAAGAAGACGCTGCTGCCCTGCCATCCGGCTTTGTAGGAGGTGCCAAAGGTGGGCACGCGACCGGTCTGCAACTCGCGGAACTTGCCCGTGGCGGCTGCGGGGCAATTTTGCCAATAGTCGTCGTCGAGCTTGCCATCAATGACGATGTCCTTCGCATCGCCGACGAGGCGCACCGTGGGCACAGGGCCGCGCTTCTGGCCGAGTTGCTGTGACTTCATGCGCAGGCCTTTGAGGAAGTCGTCGATGAGGGCCAGTCGTTTGCCAAAGACGCTCGCGGCATCGGTTTTGGCCTTCGCTTTGTCGAAAAGAGCGAGTGCTTCGTCGGCTTTCGTTTTGTCCTCGTCCATGACCTTCCAGTTGGCTTCGCAGAAGGTGAAAAAGCTCAGTATCTCGGTCTCGGCGGGGCCGTAGAAGAGGCGGCAGTATTCGCGCAGCGCTGCGGAGGGCTCGTAGCCGCTCCAATAGGCGCGGGCGGTGAAGTAAACGAGGAAGTGATTGAAGCCGATGCCGACCTTGTCGAAGTCCTGCCGCACGCTGAGCCAGATGTCCTCGCCCTGGGACATGCCTTTGGTGGCGATCACCGTGTCGCCCATCGACTGCGCGGCAAAAGCGGGCAGATACCAGCCGCGATCGGTGAACGGGTAGTTTTCAAAGTTGATGATCGGGTTCGAGGTCTTCTTCATCCACGCGGCACGCAGAGCCTCTGGCGCGGCTTCGCCCTCGGCTTTGTTGCCCGCTTTGTTCATCGGTCGGCGACCACCGACGATGCCGACGAGCACGTTGGGCTCCAGTTTGTCGATCTTCAGCGGCGGCAGGGTATAGACGCCATACGCGCAGTTCAGCACTTTGGCGTTCGGATGCGTTTTGCCGACCTCCTTGGCCACCCGATTGACGAAGCCCCACACGTAATCGCTGAGCAGGCCGCGCTCGTTGCGTTCAGGTGAGTCCTTGCCTTTGCACTTCTCGCACTGGCAAATGGAGGTGTAGCCATCGGGCGGCATGATGGAGACACTTTCCAATTGGAAGGTGTCGAGCAGCGCCCGCGCATAGCGCACAGTCTCGCGGAAGAGTTCGTCGTTCGAGTAGCAGAGCTGGCATTTTGTATCGCCAGGCTTGAAGTCGGGCTTGCCGCCGTAGATCGCGAACCACTCGGGATGCTTCGCGAAGACTTCCTCGCGGTTCGTCATGTTCGCCATGCCGTGGGCGATTTGAAGACGCTCGTCGTTGCGAATGCCGAGGCGCATGACCCACAGCGAGGTTTCAGGCCCGCAGGTGGCAAAGCGAAAGTTGAACTGCCGCAGCGCAAAATCCGGCTTCACCGTTTCGTCGAGTTTCGGCAGCTCGATGGTCTTCAGCGTAGGCAATACCTCGCCGAGTTCGCCCGGCAGATACCAGCGAGCGCCGAGCCGGTGCAAAAAGGCCGTCACCGCATTGAAGCTGCCACGTTCGTCGAGGCCCCAGAGTTCGAGCGTTTCGCCATCAAGCGTGATTTTGCTGCGATGCTTGTACAAACCGGGAGCCGGCAGCCCATACGGCGCGGCAACGATTTTTTTCCACTCGGTCTGCGCTCGCGGGATGTCGCCATTGTTTCGTGCAAAAGGCCCCACCGGCTCAAAGTCCGTGTCATCGCCGATCAGCGCCAGCCAGTCCGCTCCGCTGGCGATGCGGTAGGCACCGTCTTTGAGACCCTCCGCCTTCACTGGCGAGTGCGCACTGGCTCCGATGAAAACTTTGACCACGTTCCCCGAAGGCTGAGTGACGATGGGCAGCCGTGCGCCGCTGATTTTCTCAATCTGCTGCCGAAACTCATGCGCGGCGACTCGGGACATGCGCGTGGGCTTGTCGCCGATGATGATCTCCGCCCGCGGCTGGCCGTTTTCGACGAGAAAGCTGTCAACGGCACCAAGCGGACTGGAAAAAGCGAGCAGGATGAAAATGCAAAACTTCATGAGGAGTCGATTAGATTGCGCAGAAGTTAGGCACGTTGGCAAGACGCGTGTGGATTCTGCGACCGTTGTAGTTTGTCTTCCGAGTGGATCAATCAAGGGGCAGCCTGTGTGCGAAGGAACGCGATGATATTGGCGATCTGCTCCGGCTTCAGCGCATCGCCGAGGCCGGCGGGCATGAGAGAGATGTTGCGGAGGGTGCGGATGTCGGCGCGCTTTTTCAAAACCGTGCGCTCAGCTCCGCCAGGGAGCTTCAAGGTGATGCTGGTGGGCGAATCGGAGGCGGTGATGCCGAGCAGGGTCTCGCCGCGATGCGTTTTCACCATCATGGTCTCGTAGCCGGGCCTCGCGGCTTCGCTGGGGAAGAGGATGTCGCGCAGGATGACTTCCGGGGCGCGTTGGAACTCGGCGTCGAGATCGGGGCCGACGGTGGAGCCGATGCCGTGAGACTTATGGCAGGCACCGCAGATGCCTTGGAAGAGCGTTCTGCCTTCGTTGAGGTTCGGTTTCTGTTTCAGTGCGGCGAGGATGGCGGGGACGCGCTTTTCCCAAGCGGCGTTTTGCTCGGCAGTGGGTGTGGTGGGCGCGGGAAGATTGATCTTGTTCGCAAGTGGTTTGGTGTCTTCGAGGCCGAGCTTCAGAATGTCGCGCGCTTTGCCGAGTTTGACCACGGTGAGGCATTCGGTGAGTTCTTTGGCATCACCACGAGCGGCGATGATGCCGGCGAGATTCGTCATGACGGGTTCGCTTTGGCCGGGATCGGTGGCGAGGGAGAGCAGCAGGTCTTTTTCGATGTTGTGGGCCGAGCAGGCGATGGCGGCGTCCATCCAGCGGAGATGGCCGTGTTTGCGTGCGAGAGTGACGAGCGCGTCCTTTTGCGGTCCGATGCTTAAAGCGAGCTGGAGGGCGAGTTGGGGCTCCAAATTGGCATTGAGGTCGATGCCGGAGGTGTCGTCGTTTTCGCGGAGTTTAAGGACTTGAGCGTCGGTGGCACTCAGTGGTGGCTTTTGCCATTTCTCCTTCGCTTCGAAAATCCAGATGCGACCGCGATCACGGCCGTTGATGACGCCGTATTGCTGCTGGAGGTGTCGCGGGATGGCGGAGTAGTCCTCAATAATCTCGCGGTAGAAATCGACGATGGCCATGTGGCCTTCGGGTGTGTGCGCGAGGCTCATGGGATGGAACCACGCGTCGCGGGAGGCGAGGAATTCGCGCTGCTCTTCGCCCTTCACACGTTCCAGCCGTAGGCGTGTGCCATCGCGCACGATGTCGGCGCGGTGGATGAGGTTTTGTGCGGGTTCGCAGACGAAATACTGGCCGCGCCAGACGAGCGGCCCGCAGGCGCTGGTGAAGTAACCGGATGCGGCGGCATCGCTGAGACTGATCTTGCGGTAGAAGGCGAAGTACTCGGCATGTTGCTCGCGTTTGGTGCGCCACGGATGCGGTTTGGCGATGGGATAAACGCGGGTGTCGTCGCTGGCGGGAGAGTCGAGCACGGGCGCGGCGGCATCCGGGTTCCGCGTGAGGTAGCGCCACGGGATGGGTGTGACGTAGAGGCCGGGATGTGTGGTGGTGCAGGTGAAGCGCTCGCCGCTGTCGGTGAAAGCCATGCCCATCGTTTTCGTACTGCCGCTGATGGGCTCGATGGCGCTGCCGTCGGCGCGAATGCGGAAGTCGGTGGCGGGAAGGGTGACGGACTTCGCCAAATGAGGTCCGCTGATCTCGCCTCCGGCCCAGCCACGGCCAAAGTAGAGCCAGCCATCCGGTCCCCAGGTCGGTGCATTGATACCGCGCTCGAGATTGCCGGCGCCGAAGCCGGTGAAGAGCTTTTCGTTCACGTCCGCTTGGTCGTCGCCATCGCTGTCTTTGAGGAAGACGATGTGCGGTGCACAGGCGACGATGAGGCCGCCGTTCGCCGACGCGATGCCGTAACACGGCGGCAGTCGGTCCGCCCACACGATGGCTTTGTCCATGACTCCGTCGCCATTGGTGTCGCGCAGGAGCTTCACGGTGCCGTAGGTTTCGGCCTCGGCTTTCTTTTTGGCCTCCTCGCTGGCCTGGATGCGGCGCACTTCGAGGTCGAGCTGGCCGGATTTGTTCAACTCGTCGATGTCGTATTGGCCTTCGACGTTGTAGCCATGCAGTTCGCAGACAAAGCAGCGTCCTTGGTCATCCCAGCAGATGCCGGAGGGCTCGTTGATGAGCGGTTCGCTGGCGAGGAGGCGGATTGAATAGCCTTCGGGAACTTGAAACTGCTTCGTGCTTTCGGCGGGCGAAAGCGGCTGTTGCGCATCGTCAGGGCGGGGGATTTCGGCCAAGAGCGTGGAGCCAAGCAGGGCCAGCAGGAGAATTCTCATGCGCAGAATACAGCGGCGCTGACAAAGCTGTTTCATCGGTCCCGTATGACTCGCATGGCCTCGCACGATCACGGACATGCCTTCACCTTCATGAACCCACGCGTGCGGGACGGCGTGGTCGTGCATGGACGGCGTTCCGTATTGAAGACAAGCCTCGCGGGGCTGGGCGGCCTCACTTTGCCGGGGCTGATGAAGCTGCGGGGAGAAGGGAAGGTCACGAAGAGCAACAAAGCGGTGATCCTGCTGTGGATGACGGGCGGGCCGTCGCAGATCGACACCTGGGATCCAAAGCCGGACCGCCCCATCGAGAATCGCGGGCCTTTCAAGACGATCCAAACCAAGCTGCCTGGCGTGCGCATCTGCGAATTCCTGCCGAAGCAGGCGGCGATGCTCGACCAGTTCACGCTCATCCGCTCCGTCGATTGCCGATTCAGCAATCACGAGCCGAACATGGTCATGCAGACGGCGAATCTGGCCAACGAGCCGCGCACGAACCCGAAGGCGAAGTATTTTCCCTCCTTCGGCAGCATCGTGGCGAAGCATCACGGCGCGAATCATCCGGCGATGCCACCCTACGTCGTGCTGAACATGAAATCGCGCTCGCACGTCGCGTGGGGCGGCTATCTCGGCACGCAGTATGATCCGTTCGACGGCAACAACGCGACGAAGCTCTTCCAACTACCCTCCGGCCTCAGCATGGACCGTCTGCATGCCCGCCAGACGCTGAGCAAGCAGATGGACGGCCTCCGTGCTGATCTCGACGCCAGCGGCATGATGAGCGCGATGGATGCCTTCAGCCAAAAAGCCTTCGACATCGTCGCGGGTGGTCGTGCGCAGGAGGCTTTCGATTTGGAAAAGGAGCCGAAAAACGTGCGTGATCGCTTTGGCGAGCATGATTGGGCCAAACAAGCGCTGCTCGCACGTCGTCTGGTCGAGCGCGGCTCATCCTTCGTCACCATCGACCTCAGCAATCACGGTGCTTCTGGCACCTGGGACAACCACGGCGACAACATCCCGCCCTACGGTGGCATTTGGAACGGCCTGCGCCCCTTGCTGCCGGTTTTCGATCACGTCATCACCACGCTGGTGAATGATCTGCGCGAGCGCGGCATGCTCGATGACACGCTCGTCATCGCGATGGGTGAGTTTGGCCGCACCCCGAATCTCGGCACGCAAGGCAGCACCGACGGCCGCAATCACTGGCCCGTGGTGATGAGCATGAGCCTCGCCGGTGGTGGCTTCCGTCACGGCCAGGTTATCGGGGCATCCGACAAAACCGGCGGCGAAATCGCCGAACGCCCCGTCACCCCCGGCGACCTCGCCGCCACGATTTACCAGCACATGGGCGTGCCGCTGGACGCGACCTACATGGATCATCAGGGCAGACCCAACTTCATCGTGGATCAGGGTTCGCCGTTGAAGGAGTTGGTTTAGAGCCTGTTATTAACTTTAAAAAAGAGCTGTGCCCCGGTGAGGTTCCAAGCAATAAGCTTGGGATGGAACCTTCGAGCAACAAGCCAAGAACCGCCTATACCAGTGACGTCTGCGATGCAGAGTGGGAGTTTTGCCAGCCCTGCCTGCTGCTGATGAAAGAAGATGCGCCCCAGCGGGGTTGTTCGTTGCGTGAAGTCTTCAACGCGTTGCGCTACATCGTGCGCTGCGGCTGCCAGTGGCGCATGGTGCCCCATGACCTGCCGCCTTGGCAGAACGTTTACCAGCAGGCGCAGCGCTGGATGAAGGCGTGCTTGTTTTGAAGCCATGGCCCATGATCTGCGTGAACTCGCGCGTCTGGCCAAGGGGCGCAACGCCCAGCCCACGGCGTCTATCATGGACGGACGCACGCTGCGGTACTCGCCTGAAAGCGGAGGTCGGGCGGGCTATGACGGCTACAAGAGGCGCAAAGGCAGCAAGGTGCACATTGCGGTGGACACTCTGGGACATCTGCTGGCAGTGAAGGTGACGGCGGCCAACGAGCAGGAGCGTGCGCAGGTCGGAGAGCTTGCCGCGCAGATCCAGCAGGCCACCGGAGACAACGTGGAACTCGCCTATGTGGACCAGGGCTACACTGGAGAAGCGGCGGCAAGGCAGGGACAGGAACACGGCATCAGACTTGAGGTGGTCAAGCTCTCGGAAGCCAAGAAGGGCTTTGTGCTGCTGCCGCGCCGCTGGGTGGTGGAGCGCAGCTTTGGCTGGGCGGCACGCTTCAAGCGTCTCTCTCGGGACTACGAGCGCCTAGCCTCGACTCTGACTGGCATGCACTGGCTAGCCTTCGCAACCCTCTTGCTCTCGTCTCTATTCGGCAAAAGTTAATAACAGGCTCTAGTCTTGTCGACGAACCAAGCTCATTTTGAATAATTCTTCCGGTTTGCATTGATAACATTGTCGGCAATAAATCTGAATGGCTACTTTTGGAAACATTGAATCACTGAACAAGAGCTTTTACTACAGCAAAGAAGTTGCCAAGTGGTTTGCAAAAAAAGAGTATTTGCTGCCTGAAGAACAATCTTTCCTGCGTGATTTTGGGGGTGAGATCGTGGGTAAATCCTTCCTCGACATCGGTATTGGCGCGGGCCGTACGATCCGCCACCTGCAGCCTTTATCCGGCAGCTATATCGGCGTCGATTTCTCACCGGACATGGTGCAGGAGGCCTGCGTTCGTTTCCCCGATGTGCAGTTGGAAGTGCGCGATGCAACTGATCTCTCCGCCTACGGAGACGGGCAGTTTGAGCTGGTGATATTCTCTTTCAACGGGATCGACAGCCTCTCGCACGAGGGGCGACTGCGGGCGTTGCGTGAGATTTACCGGGTGCTAAAGCCCGGCGGGTTGTACGCCTTCTCCAGCCACAACCGGGACAGGCCAAGGGTAAGTCCGTATGCCTTGGAGAATCTGAGCCTCACCAAGCACCCTGTGCGCATGTTGAAAAACCTTCTGCATTACTGGCAGTGCATTCGAGACTGGAAGCGCTCGCTGCACTGTGCCGTCGATGAGGAGGAATACGCATTGCGCCACGATAGCGGAAACTTTTTTAAAGTGCCAATTTATTACATTTCCAAGCGCAATCAGGTGCGGCAGTTAGAGCGGGTGGGTTTCCGAGTGGAGACAATTTATGAGGGGAAAGGACTACAGACAAAGGCAAGTGATACTGACCCCGTCTCATCGTGGATTTTCTATGTCTGTCGTAAGACTGCATGAGGCATATGGATTCAAAGCCTTTCCACATGTCGCCTCAGATCTCGCCAATGAAGAAGACCTCTCAAAAAAGTCGAGTGTTTCTTGTTTCACACAATTTTCCGCCGACCATGGGGCCGGAGTCTTCTCTCGTAAAGTTAAACGCCCTCGACCTTCTCCGACGCGGTTGGCTTGTATCGGTGATGACCACAACGATGGAGCACATGCATCAGGGAATAGATCACATGATGCTCGATAGCCTTCCTGCCAATCTCGAAATTCTCCGCACACCAAGCTATGATGCATTATTGCGTAAGCGCTGGCCCAGAATTGCGAGTATGGTTCTGACGGTTCTCCACCGATGGATTTTGCCGGAGATTTTTCTTCTCTGGCTGTTCTCCTCTGTTCCGGCGGGCAAACGCTGGCTCAAGAAAAACGGTCCCGCGATCATCTACTCGCGTGCGACGAAACATGTAAGCAATGTGACCGGCTGGTTTCTCAAACGTGCCACTGGACTGCCCTGGGTGGCCCACATGAGCGACCCTTGGGTGGAAGTGCCGTACTTTAACCCCCTTCAGAGGTGGATCGCCCTGCAGTTTGAGCGCAGGATCTTTCGTGACGCAGATGCCATCGTAACAGTGAGCAGGGGACTAGCAGATTATATATTGCGCCTACACCCGTGGGCTCGGCACAAGGTTCATATCATCCCGCATGGTTTTGCGCCTTTAGATAAACCTCCCGCCCCCGTAACCGGAGCCGGCAGTCGCCCACTTCAAGCGCTGTATGCAGGGTCACTCACCCCTACACTGAGGGAGCCTGACAAGCTTTTTTCAGCACTGGTATTGCTCAATGAAAGCTCACCCCTCCACCTGCGACTACAGGTGACATTCGTCGGCGATGATACTATCCGCTATCAAGGCTTGGTTGATTCGCTGGGCCTGACGAATATTGTGCGTCTATTGTCCCCGGTGCCTTACCAGACCTGCCAGGATATGATTGATAAGAGTGATTTGCTCCTCGTTCTTGATACGCATGGATTCGGTGGAATATTTTTGCCAACCAAGTTGATTGAATATCTACCCTATGCCAAGCCTGTGCTGGGTCTTGCAGAGCCAGACAGCACCATCCATAAGTTATTGAAGGAGTGTGATCTGACGTTCGCTGACCAAGATAAGCCTGTGGACATAGCCGCCGCCTTTGAGAATTTGCTCAGGCAATGGGAAACTGGAGTATGGGAGGTGTCGGCGAAGTCCCGCGAACAAACTCAGAGCTATCGGATAGATCGCGTCAATGATCGTCTTGATGAGTTGTTATTGAGACTCGCGTAATAGGGTGACGAGGATGAGGGAATAATGTATGGGTAAAGGTGGCAGCGTCGAGACGTTGCCTTTCCATCCTGCTGAGATCGCAGGATTACTTCTTGCCGAAGAGCCGCTGGAAGAAGCTTTTCTTGGGTGGTTCCGGCGGCGGGGGAGGAGGAGTCTCTTTTTTCTTGGCGATGACCGGACGGGGCGAGGGGGCGGGCCCCTCAATGGTCACGGGCATGCCCTGGGTGATCATTTTCACCAAGCGAATGACATCCCAGTTGGCGGTGCGCATGCAGCCGTGGCTGGAACTGCGGCCGATGGTCTGGGGCGAGTTGGTGCCATGGATGCCGATGCCGGCGCGGTTGAGGCCGATCCACATGACGCCGACGGGGTTGTTCGGGCCGATGGGCAACTCGTAGAAGTTCGAGGTGCGCACACCGTAGTTCAGCACGCCGGCATCCCAGCGGAAGGTGGGCATTTGCGCGATGCCGACGATCTTCCAATTTCCGGGCGGGGTGGCAAGGTGACCGCTGCCGGGGGTGATGGGCAGACTGGCGAGGAGCTTTTCACCCTCCCAGAGATCGAGCATCTTTTCACGAGTGTCGATCTTGATATGGCGGGTGAGGTATTCGGGAACCTCAGGCAGCTTGGGCTCAGGGGTGAGCGACTCGATGAGGAAAGGCTGCACCGTGGGGACCTTCACCACGTCTCCGGCCTTGAGCGCACCGAGCTTCATGGGCTGGTTGATGAACTCCAGGAGTTCGGGAGCGCTGTGAAAGCGCTCGGTCAGAAACTCCAGCAGCGAGTCGTAGGGCAGGTATTTCTTTTTGCTCTGCGCGGAGGGCTGGCGCGGCACGGAGCCGATGTATTGGAGGTCTTCCTCACGGATGGTGTAGGTGGTGTAAACCTCAGGCACGCTGGCGAGATCGAGGGTGTGATCGGCAAGCTCCGTCTCGGGGAGACCCTGGGCGCGCTGGTAGCGCTTGAGTGCTTTGCTGGTGAATTCGCCAGGACGACCATCGAGCTTGCCGGGACCAAAGAGCTGGGTGTCGAGGAAGATCTGCACGCGCAGGATGTCATCAATGGGTTGAGGTGCCGGAGGCAACGGATCAGGGATGACGAGGGCCGACGCGGAAGTGAACGCGAGGAGCAGCAGGGCGAGAGCAGGAAGGGACGAATTTTTCATGGGGGGCGTGCGCACGAAAAGCCATGCGGAGCTGAAACAACTCTTCGTGGGGTTCCATAGCCACGTCGGACGATTGTGCAAGCGTCCCCCGGTGGAGATGTTCCTCCATGAGTGATCAATCAGCACGCAGGAAGGATGCCATGAACCCCGCCGTGAGCCGTCAGCGGCGGGTGTTTCTCCTCAATAGTAGTTACGGCGGCCGTTTCGATAGCCGTAGTTGGAGCCGGAGTTGTTCCGGCAGCGATGGTGGTCATGGTCATGGTCATCGTCGTCGTCGCTATTGGCGATGCCGTAGGCGATCAAGCCGACCACTGCGACTCCGATGAGGGCGGCGGCCGGGTTGACCGAGTTGTGCGGACGCCCCTGGGCATCGTAGGTGGTGGTGCAACTGACGCCCATGCAGAGGAAGAGACCGGCGAGAACGAGACGATTGAAATGCTTTTTCATGCCCACCTGTGACGAAAGGACAGCGCGGGTATTCGAGATTTGAAATTTAAAAATGGAAGAAGGCTCACTGCGGGGCTGTGTCTGCCGCGCCGCTGGGTTACTTCTTCTTCAAGATGACATCGCCGAGGCTGAACATGGGGCCGTAGATGGCGTAGATGAGGAATCCGACCATGACGCCAAGAATCATCATGGTGAGAGGCTCGATCATCTTGTCGAGAGTGGCGGCGAGGTTGTCGAGCTCCTCCTCGTAGTCGTCGGCGATTTCAGAGAGCATCTCGGTGCCGGAGCCGGTTTCAGAGGCGAGTTCAATGAGACCGCAGAGGTTGCGGGCATCCGGGCCGAGCCAGTGGGCCTCCATGAGGAAAGCCTCGTGCAAAGTGCGGCCGACGGCGATGTGCTCGCGCAGGCGGATGAAGAGCTCCTTGTAATGGTAGTGCCAGGAGGCCTGGGCGGTGATGTCCAGGGCGCTGGAGAGGCGGACGTTGGACTCGGTGAGCATGGAGAGGGTGCGGAAGCCGGTGGCGGCGGCGGATTTGCGCACGATGACGCCGATGGCCGGCAGCTTGAGGAACAGATCCTGCATGGCGCGGATGGAGCTGATTTTTCCCCAGTTGGCGAAGAAGAAGTAGAGGCCTACAAAGGGAAGGATGGCCATGTAGGGCTTGTGGATGAAAAGGTCCGAAAGTGCGATGAGGATTTTTGTCCCCAGAGGCAGCTCGGATTTGAAAGCGGTGAAGAGCTTGGCCATGGCGGGCACGAGCGTGAAGCTCATGGCGATGACGACAACAACGCCGAGCACAATGACGACGGCGGGATAGATGAGGCCGCCTTTGAGCTTCTTGATGACCTTGGAGGATTTCTTCTGCGAGACGGCGATGCGCTTGCAGACCTTGGCGAGCTGGCCCGCCTCCTCACCGGCGATGATGAGCGAGAGCATGTCATCCGGGAAGAGCTTGGGAAACTTGGCGACGGCGTCGCTGAACTTGTCCCCGGTGGCGATGGCGCTGATGACCTCGGCGATCATGCCCTTGTAGGTGGGGGACTTGACGCGGTTGGTCTGAAGCATGAGTCCCTTGGTGAGGGAGATGTTGCGCTCCAAGCAGCGGGCGAGGCCGGAGAAGAAGGCGGCGCTGTCGTCGGTGTTGGCCTTGGGGCTGGTGATGCGGTGGAGCTTTTCGTCGATGCCCGTGATGGTCTGCACACTGGTGCTCTCATTGGTCCCGACCCCAGCCCCGATGAGGGCTTTTTCGTCGGTGTCGGTCTCGACGAGCGCCTCGCTGGACTTGCCAGAGTGGACGTTGGTGATTTTGACTTTTTTGAGCATGGCGTCGGAAGGATTCGAGGTTTCAAAACTGAAACCTCAGATTTTACGGAGGTGGCGGGCGAAGATCGGTGACGAGGCGGGGGCGGTAGGCGGTGAGGGTGAAGGAAGCGCCCTCGACCTCGGTGCGCGGGTCCTGGGAGATGTTCACGGCGGCGGTGCAGAGCGCGGTTTCCATGACGACTCCGTTGACGGTGGTGAGGCCGGTCTCGACGAGCGCGGGCGTGCCATGCACGGCCTGCTGGAGCAAGGCGTTCTGGGCCTGGGAGGGCATGAGCGCCGTGATCTGCACGGGCGAGAGGCCGAGTTGCCAGAGGCGCGTCATGTTTTCCTGCTGATTGCGTGTGATGGCGACGCGCGTGGCAAACTCCTCCTGCAGCATGAGGGTGGAGGAGAGGCTGACCATGGCCGTGGCTCCGACGGCGACGATGGCTCCGGCGGCAAGCACCTCGATGAGAGTGTAGCCGTGCGCGCTTCGCGCGGTTGGCGGTGGTTTGCGGTGGTTTGCGGTTGTTTGCAGTGGTTTGCCAAACCATCGCAAACCATCGCAAACCATCGCAAACCATGGCAAACGTTTGGGTGTCTTCATGGCGGTGCGACAGGAAGGAAGTAAGTCTCCAGCCACGCGTCACGCGGCAGGAAGGTGGCGAAGGCGGGGCCGGCACTGGTTGCGGCGGGAACGGCAGGGTCGCTGTCGCCGGTGAAGAGCAGGCGGCTGGGATTGTTGCCGCCTGCGGCACGGCGTTTGATCGTCCAGTTGGTCATGACACCGCCGATCCAGCGGATGCTGCGTGTCAGCGGATTGGGCATGTTGAACATGAGGCTCTGGTACTCGTTGACGAGGACGCAGCGCCAGCGGAACTCGTTGCCGCTGATGGGGCTGTTCACCCAGGAAAACTCGACGGGGCGCCCGTTGTCATCCTGGAAGGCGAGGACGTGGCGGCGGTTGTTCTCACGCTCAAAGCGGATGTCACGCACCCAGCGTCCCCTGGCACCGTTGGGCATGATGGTGATGATGACCGGCTTCATGGCGGCGGCGTTGGTGAAGGCGGTGGCGTTGCTCTGGCCGACGAAGATGATCTGATCGACGACGCCGTAGATGCGCATGTTTTTGAGATACTGGCTGTCGAGTTTGATGAAGAGCACCTTCAGTTTGTCATCATAACCCGAGGGCCAGCCGGGCGGTGTGTAGGTGGGGTTCTTCTGCTCGGAGATCCAGTAGGCCTCGGTGGCGGAGTTGAAGACACCTCCGACGTCGATGGTGACGGTGGCGGTGCGTCCGGCGGCGGCCTCACGGTCCTGGAAGTGCCAGAGGGAGTTGTCAGGGTTGTCATCGTTGCGGACGACGTCGAGGTAGCCTTGGTGCCGGCGGTCGCCCGTTCCACCGACGGGCCCGGTGGTGCTGGGGACGACAGGCATGTTCGAAGGCAGCAAGGCGGTGCCGCCGGGGCTGGTGCCATAGACCGGGTAGGGGATGTTCGGCGGCTCTGCGGCGGCGTGGGACTGGATGTAGAGCGACTTGGTGAGGAAGGGCAGTTGCAGCGGGCTGGGTGTGCTGCTGACGAAGAACGAGGGCGGATGACGCACGACGGTGCGGCCTTCAACGGTCCATTTGGCATTGTGACCGTTGCTGCCATTGCCAGCGTCACGGTAGATGTCCAGCTCGGTGGCGACTCCGTCGGGCTTGCGATAAACACAGAACACGTCGCCATTGAGCACGGGAGGCATCGTTTTGAGGAACTGCCAGCCGTTGTAGTCGTCGATGTTGCCAGCAGTGGCATAGGAGGGACGAATGAGCTGCTCCACGGTGATGTAGGAGGCTCCTGGCCGCAGGCCGGTGTGATTGTAGGGGAAGACGGTGCTCATGCCGCCCGCCGTGCTGGTGGAGGTATAGACGTTGAGATTGCTCCAGCCATTGGCGGTGCTGAGGCTGCCGAGACCGTCTCCCAGGCTGAGGGTTTCATTCGCGCCTTTGCTGCCATTGCGCTCAAAGCCGCGGTCGGTGATCAACTGCCAACCGAGCAGGCGGGAGCTTTCCACCCCGACGCGGCGTTTGCAGATGTCCTCAAGAAAACTCACCTGTATGGCGCGGGTGCTCATCAGCGTGACCCAGGATGAGACGAAGATGCCGCCGACAATCATGAGCATGAGCGCCGCCGCCATGAGGGCGCCGAGCGTGCTGCGATGATGCTGTCGTGGGATGCGCATGGCGTGGGCTCAAAGGGCCGGAAACATCGGTGTGGTGAACATGAACGAGGTGCGGCCCGCCATCTGGTTGTAGGCCTGGCGCGGATCGCTGGAGGCGAAGGTGTTTGCCACCGGGCCGAGATGACGCGCGGCGGGGTCAGGCCACCAGATGAAGTAGAAGGGGCGTTCTGCGGCGCGTTTGAAGCGCTCAATGGTGGCGGGCGTCTCCCGCAGAGCTAGGCGGGCAGACCGTTCAAACGTGATGAACAACGGAGCGAAGCCGTCCGTGGCCCACTGGGCGCTGCTGGTCGGATTCGGCACGGAAGGAGGAAAAAACACCTCGTAGCCGCCGGTGTAGCTGAGTGTGGATGGCGTGATGGTCGAAGCCGTGTCCGCATAACGTTTCACCGACGCGTGAAAGCCGTTTGGCTCCGTGGCGGCCGTGAAGCGCACGAGGTCGATGTCGTAGATGGCGTTGACCTTGAGGTAGCCGGGCCATTTGCTGTAACCAAGCACGAAGATGCTGGCGTTTTGCGGCACGGTGCCGGAGTCGTTGAGCGGATTGCGGTAGTCGCGGTAAAGAGCGGCGGACACGGCTGCATTGGCGACGACGTGGGCGCGGAATTTTTGCGGTGTGTCGAGTTCCTCGTGCAGCGCGGGATTGTGGGGAATGAGGCTGGGCCTCCAGGTGTTCACACCGTCACGCGGCAAGCAGAAGACGGCGGTGGCGCTGAGCGTGTCCGTGACAAACTGCTCACGCAATTCCTCCGCCAGTGAGAGCGCGCCGTACTGCGGCGCCATGGCCACATTGCTGGTGCTGGCGGTGCTGCCGTAAAAATTCTGCATGCGCTGGAGGCCCAGCGGCACGGTGACGACGGATGAGGCGCTCGGCTGGCTGCGCACGAGCGTGCCGTAGGTGACCACGGCGCCTCCCAGAATCAGGGCGGATAGCGCGAGCACCAGCAGGAGTTCCACGGAGGTGAAGCCCCCCGGCTGATGGACGCGGCGGTTCATTTGGGCGCGGGCGTTGGGTTGCCGAAGAGCATCCGCACCATGGACTCAACCGCAGGTGACGGTGGTGGCGTGGACGAGGCTGGCTTCTCCGGCTCCTTGAGTTCCTGTGATGCGGCGGCTGGCGGCGGTGCCGAAGTCACGGTGGCGGCTGCTGGTTTTTGTACGGGCGCGTCCATGAGCAGATCCTGGACGGGGTTGTTTTCCACGACCGGCAGCGCCACAGGCGGAGCGGTCTCTTGTTTGGCGATCTGACGCAGAGGCAGGTCCATGGTTGCGTTGGTGGCCTTGCCCGTCTTGGTGTCTTCGTCCGTCTGTCCCAGCATCTGATAGCGTACCTTGGGGGAGATGTTGATGGGGATGATCATGAGCTTCGGCGGCAGGCCGGTGGCGCGTTTTTCCTGCCAGGCCAGTTCGATGTACTGCGTGGTGATGCTCTTGACCTTCAGTTCCACCATCTGCTCCGGCAGCACGGGGGGGACGATCTTTCCTGTCTCGAGTTTGATGTTTCCCAGCAGCACGCTCATGCGTCCGTCTGGCATGCGCACCGTGCCGACGACGGGGAGCTTGAGCAGCTTGTCACGCACGCGGTTTTCCTCGGTGTCTCCGGGGGCCAGCCGGTTCTGCGCCTCGGACTCGGATTCAAAGGGGTTGTGCTCCTCCGGCTTGACGCTCTCCGGTGTCTTTTCCTCCGGCAGTACGAGTTGGTATTGGACGCGCTTTTCTTCCTCGCCGTCCACCGCCTCTTCCTGGGCGTGCAGCGGCATGGCCAGGGCGGCAAGCCCGAGGCCAAGGAGCATGAGGTGGCGGTTTGATCGGTTCATGGGCTAGGATTTTTTGGCTTTGTCCTTCTCTTTATCTTTGTCCTTGGACTTGGCTTTTTCAGCATCCGCCGCAGCAAGGTCAAAGATGGGCGTCTCAAACGAGACATCCAATTTCAACTGCCTTCCGGTGCTGCCGCCGGTGATCTGCACGACCTTCATGCGCGCCGTGGGCATCCGGCGTTCAATGTCGCCGAGCCAGTTGAGCACCTTGGCGTACTCTTCCTCGATGGTCAGCGTGGTGAGGACGGACTTGGGGATGATTTTGTTGTTGTTGGAGATCTTCAGCTCGGTTTTGCGTGAGCGGACGAGGTTGATGCCGCGCTCGCGCAGGCTCAGTTCGATGGCCTGCTCCGCCTCCTGCTGTGTCTGCACGCGCTCGATGGCGGGCAGCCAGCCGCGTAGAAAGCGGCGTACGTCCTCGGTGTCCGTCTTGAACACGGTGGTCTCAATTTCGGCGGTTTCGCGCTCTTGCTGCGCGGTGGTGGCGCCGTCCTCGGCATCCTGGGCCTCGGCGCGGGTGGTGGCCACCTTGTTATGGATGATCTGCGCGGTGTAAGTCATGCCGCCGATGACCATCAGCAGGATGACGCAGGCGAGTTGTTTCGGGTTCATGGTGGAGAGGGGAAGGAGATCACTCGGCCTGGCGTACGAGCGTGGAATGGTATTCGACGACGTCGCCGTTCTTCGTCTGCTGCGGCGAATA
>Ga0209573_1002268_pt1 | contig 25325 bp, 22 predicted proteins | sample TNRBio252014_DNA_FD_185870 | JGI IMG/M metagenome (GOLD analysis project Ga0209573, IMG submission 185870) | Wastewater treatment Type I Accumulibacter community from EBPR Bioreactor in Madison, WI, USA - TNR Reactor_6/25/2014_ DNA (SPAdes)... | ecosystem: Engineered > Bioreactor > EBPR >... | reverse complement strand
CCCCACCGACCTGATCTCGACCGGGGTGATCGCCGGCTGGATGAACCTCGCGATGCCCACCACCAGCGTTCTTCATCCCTTCACCCCCGTGTGGACCACCCTGCCGGGTTGGGCCGCCGCCGTAACAACGGCGGGTACCACGGGGGGTCGGCCGGTGGTGGGCTTCAATCTGACGGCGCGGGCCACCCCGTCCGATACCGTCCTGTATGACCATGCGTATCTGCCCAACACTCCTACTACTACTACGCCTTAACCGGGAGACTGGGGGCGCGGGTGGCAATCTGGGTGAAGTAGGGTTGCCCCTGGCACGCTAGCCATTCCGCAAACGAATGGGCCAGCACGGTGGATTCTCCGTGCTGGCCCATGTTGTTGTGGGGAAAGCAAATCAGGTTTTATACGATGACACGATATCGAAAAGGGTGGATGATCGCCGCCGGCTTGGCGCTGATCGCGGGCGTTGCGGCCAGCGGGGCGGAGGAACCCGCCAGGGAGCTAGCCAACCCGGTATTATGGGACGAACAGCATCAGATGGGCGTCAGCGTGGCGGAATTCCGGCAGATGCTCCAGACCATCCCCGAGCCGCAACGCTATACCTATCAGGACGACGTTCGCCTCGGCGACAAGCTGGTGCGCCTGATCTACCAGCAAAAGCGAATGGCGGCCGAGGCCGAGCGGCTCAAATTGGCCGAACAGCCCAACGTGCGGGCCCGGCTCGCCGTCCTCCAACGCCAAATGCTCGGCGGCGCGCTGGTCGAACATTTTCAGAACGGCTTGGAACCACCGAATTTCGAGGCGTTGGCTCGCGAGCATTATCTGACCCATCGCGACCAATACCGCACGCCCGAGCAACTGAGCTTGGCGCAGATTTGGCTCAAAACCCCGTGCGACTGCGAGCGTCCCGGCAAGAAGGCCCTGATCGAGACGGTGCAGGCCAAGCTCAAGGCCGGCGAATCCTTCGAGGCGCTGGCCAAGCAGTATTCCGAGGACAAGGCCACCGGTGATCTGGGCGGTCGCCTGCCATTGCGGATCGGGCGCGGCGATACCGATCCGCCGATCGATGCTGCGGTCTTCGCGCTCGACGCGCCAGGCGCCGTCAGCGGGATCGTGGAAACCCCGCAGGGATTTTACCTGTTCAAGCTGCTGGAGCGGCACGCGGCGGTCGACCGTGATTTTGACGCCGCTAAGACCGAGATCATCGCGCAGGTCAAGCAGCAATATATAGCCGCCCAGGTGGCCGATTACATGGCCCGGTTCGAGGCTAGCCCGACTGCGACGCTCAACAAGGAATTGCTGAAAAAGCAATCCCTCCTGCAATGAGGGAAATGCGCCGCTGGTTCGCGCGGCCCGCGTTGTCCGTCGTAGTGGTGTTTTACGATATGCGGCGCGAGGCCGAGCGCACCCTGTATTCCCTGACGCCGGAATACCAGCGCGGGGTGGCGGCGGCAGCGTATGAAGTCCTGGCAGTCGACAACGGCTCGCATCAACCGCTCGATCCGGCCTGGGTCAAGCAGTTCGGCCCCCATTTCCATTATCGGTTTCATCCCGCCGCCACCCCCTCGCCCTGCGCGGCGCTGAATGCCATGGCGAGAATCGCCCGCGGGCGCTATCTGCTGTGCTGCATTGACGGCGCGCGGATGCTGTCGCCGGGCATCCTGCGGCATACCCTGCAACTCCTGCCGCTGTTCGCCCATCCCTTGGTTTACACCCTCGGCATGCACCTGGGGCGGGAGTTGCAAAATCAGGCCCTGCTGAACGGCTACAACCAGCAGGTCGAGGATGCCCTGCTGGATTCGGTGGATTGGCGGCGCGACGGTTACCAGTTGTTCCGCATCGCCTGCCTGGCGGGATCCTCCGCCAAGGGGCCGTTCGGCGCGATGACCGAAAGCAACGGCTTCGCCCTGCGCAAGGCGGACTATCTGGCCCTGGGCGGCTATGACGAACGGTTTTGCTCCCCCGGCGGTGGGCTGTGCAACCTGGACTGGTTCAACCGCGTCCATGCCGACGCCCGCTTTCAGCCGGTGCGACTGCTGGGCGAAGCCACCTTTCATCAGTTCCATGGCGGCGTCGCCACCAACGTCCCGCCCGACCAGCACCCGTGGCCGACCATGGCCGAGGAATATCGGGCCATTCGCGGCCAGGATTTCGCCAGCGTGTATCGCGAACCCCTCTACTGGGGGGAATGCCCGGCGGCGTTCCGACCCTTCCTTTCGACTAACCCACGGGATGCGGGTTGACTTCGATGCTGGGGCCATCCGCATGGATCCATTCTCGCCACCAAGCGTGAGACAATCTACAGCGCATACTTCCTGACCTGTTCCAATCCCAAAAGGGTGTGAATGGGGCGAGTCGCTTCGCCGTCCAGGAGATCAAAGCCGGTCCCCAGATCCACCCCCACCCCGCCCCGTTGTTTGACCCAGCCACAATAAATTTCTGCCCAGGGGCCGGCCCCTATCAAACACAAAGACCCGCGCAGATCGGCGGGTAACGACGAGAAAACAGCCTCAAGAAAATCGGGTTTATCGCGCGGGGTTTGGGAAGAAGCAGCGGGCTTGCCGACAGGGATGAATTCAAAATCAACCTTTGGATACTTATGTTTGAATTTATCCATGATCCTTTCCCGATCCGAGATAATGAATATTTTTCGCGCCAGCGGGAGAATCAGGTCCAAATGCTCCAACAAGGAAAAATATAAATGCGCCGAAGTCAGGATTTTATGGTCAAAAGCTCCCTGCGCGGCCAGACGCAACAGGTAGTCCATCGCTCGCCATTGACCAGAAATCCCCCGGTAATCATGAAGAAAAAGCTGAACCAGTTGTTCGGCGTTGATAGGTCGGGGTCGCCAGAGACCAATCACTCCAACAACATCGGCTTGAGCGACCGCGCCTATCATTAAATCTCGTAAAATGAGCATCCAAAGACGGTCACCTTCAAAGGCATCCTGTTGCATGCCAAGAATGGCTTGAACGACGTTATCATCCAAATTTGGCGTGTTGACATAGGCGCCATAGGAGATCAGGTTGATCTCTCCGTCGCCGATGCGCACGACGGACAACCCCTGGTTCGCTAGCAGCGCCTGGTTGATCAGAGTAACGATTTCAGCGCTAAAAGGATCAGGGAAGACTTTAAGCCCGTGTGATCTATAAGCGCTAATGATGTATTCTGGATCACAATATTCGGGGTGATCGCGAATGGATTGTATAATGGCATCAAGCTCGCTTTGTGGTATATTCTTCATCGTCATTTCACCTGTTTAACGGTTAATCTGAATTAGGCTAAAATCCGAATCTATCGGGAAGCAGTTCTCAAAAAGGAGAACAGGGATGGCTTTCTGGGTACCGGTTTTTTAGTGATCACGCAAATCTGTTCGGTGTCGGCCGGATAGCGCACGTTACCTACCCAGGGTTTGGGTGCATGGAAGTTTAAGGAACCAATCTGCGTTTTCAATGCATCCGGATTGATCAGGGCGTTGGGTTCCAGAAAATTTCCCGTTTGTTGAAAGTGCTTGAGTACGCTTCGGGTATTCCTGACCGAGTTATTGGCGTGTCGGCTGGACATGTGATCCCCCAGTCCATTAGCCAACAGATCCTCAATAAAATAGAGACCGTCGCCCTTCAGTTTTCCAAACAAGAAGCTGAAGGAAATCTGCTGATGATCTGGGCGGTGGCTACCATCGTCAATGATGACATCGAATTCGATGCCCTGGGTTGCCCGTACAAAGGCTTGCAGGTCTTCGGGATTACCTTGATCCGCAGCAAAGGTTCTGATTCGGTCATTGTCGAGGTAAGGGCAGGGATTAATATCGATCCCATAGATTTTAGCCTTGGGAAAGTAGTCGTACCACATTTTTACCGAGGCACCCCCGGTATTGCGGCCTTGGACCATGGTCGTCTCCCACTGGGGTCCCGTGACGCCCAAGCCAATTTCAAGAATAGTGATGGCGGATTGACGGCGCCTGGCTAGATAGGCTTCATAAATGTCGGTATAATTATGGGGTTCCCACTCTGGGTTGGGGCCGATGGTGCCCTTGTCGGTTCCATAGAAATTGGCTAATTCTGTCAATGTTTTAAGCGTCATAACATTTTCTCCTGAATTGGTTTGGCGATCTCAAGACCTTTAGGCGTGACCCCCTCGGCGCAACCGATCATCCTTTCAGCAGGAAAATAAAACACGATGTCCGGTGGGTAACTGTGGATCAGGTCCCCATTGAAAGCACAGTCATTATGATGAGTCCAAATCAAACGGGAAACATGCAGGCTCAGAAAGTGTTTGAAGAGTCGGTTTGAAAACGAATCGCCGATGATCAATACGACGGGGCCATCGCTATGATAGTCAAACACGCGGGTGGGAAAGGTCGTTCTGTCGTTAAGCACGGTTTCATTTTGGGATTGATCGCCGACTGCCAACCACCAGTCTGGCTCGGTTAAATAGTTGTGCAGACCCAGATAGCGCGCCAGATCGCCCGAAAGGTTGCGAGGGTTGGGTTGCAGAGCCGTTGTGGGATCAAGCCGCCAATTTTCCTGGCCCGCCGCAGTCACCAGGGCGTTATAGGCCATCAAGCTTCCAAGCATATTCCAGTGCGAATCCGTTTTGTAGTACACCGGCATGGATCGAGCGGCTTCCCGCAGTAGCGCCCGCAGATCAACGGTACGCACCCGGGTTTTCGCCAGTTCCGCGAACAGAACATCATATTCCGTCGGGCCGGTTTTGGTCCGTAACCACCAAGGCAGTTTCTCCGGGTAAACGGATTCTTTGTTGGGTGCCACCCCTACCACCAGTCGCCGGTTTTCCTGCTGCAAGAGTGCGTCGAGTTCGGCCAGCAAGTCGGCGAAGCGCTTCAGGTCCGCATAGCGCGGTGGGTTGCGACTGGTCTGACGCAGGCTGTGATCGCCGTTATAAAACAACCAGCCGTCCACCCCATAATACGCGCTGGGACTGGGCGAGGAATGCAGGGCATAACGCAGCCAGGCGTTCGCTAGCACGATCCCGGCGCGCAACCCATACTGGTCATTAATAAAGGCATCTATTTTTTTCGGTAATTCAAGCAGATCGGACCCATGTTCAGGCCAGGCTGGCCGTTGCGCGAGGATCCGTTGCTCGGCGCTGGATTGCGATTCCGCTGATCCAAGCAGTTGGCTAAGCGCGGGGATGGAGAGCAGACCCGCTACGATCAGGATCCAGAAGCGGCGGTGGGCGAGCAGCAAACTGTCCATCAGAACCGAAAGTAGAGGAATGGGTTATAGGCGCCGCTGCCTACGGCCAGAACCGATAACAGCAGCAAGCTAAAAATGATCACCGTATCCGCCGCCGCTTGGCGGCGGCGGGGAGCTGGAAGCGGCAGCCACCGCAACGAGGGCCGGCTCAGGCGCTCCTTGCGATCGGGCTTCAGGGCGAAGAGAGCGCCGGCTACGAGCATCATGATCGTCAACGGTTGTAGCGCCAAATGGGTTTGCATGCCCAGGCCGTCAATGCTGTAACCACCGATCAAGGCCTTAAACATGTTCAGTGCATGGGGCAGATCGTTGGCGCGAAACCAGACCCAGGCCGTCATCACCGCCAGCAGGGTATAGCCCTGTCGTAACCAGAGCGAGCGCTTGCCGAGATAAGTCCCCCATCCGGTGCGCTCTACGATAAGAAATGTACCATGATGGAGTCCCCAGCAAACAAAGTTCCAGCTCGCGCCATGCCAGAGTCCACAGAGCAGAAATACGATCATCAAATTCAGGTAGGTGCGAAACCGGGAACCGCGATTACCGCCCATGGGCAGGTAGAGGTAATCGCGAAACCAGGTGGACAGGCTAATGTGCCAGCGGCGCCAGAACTCGGTAACCGACCGCGCCTGATAGGGCAGGCGAAAATTACGGGGGAAAATGAAGCCAAAAATCAGGGCCAGTCCGATGGCCATGTTGGAATAGCCGGCAAAGTCGAAGTAAATCTGGAGGGTATAGGCAATCACGCCCAGCCAGGCTTCCACCGCGCTGGCGGCGGTATTGGCAAATACGGTGTCGGCCAAATTCGCCACTTCATTGGCGATCAATACCTTTTGGGCAAGGCCGATAATGAAAATGCGAATCCCGGCGGAGGCGCGACCGCAAGTGCTGCGGCGGTGGTGCAGCCGACCAGCGATCTGCCGGAACCGAATAATCGGTCCAGCGACCAACTGGGGAAACATGGCAATGTAGAGAGCGGCCGTCAAAAAATTTCGCTCAGGGGGAACTTTATGCCGATAGATATCAACAAGGTAGGAGATGGCATGGAAGGTAAAAAAGGAAATGCCCAAAGGCAGGCTAAGATTTGGAGCAGGCAGGGATGCGCCTATGGGTTGGAGCAGCAGATTCAGGTTATCGGTGAGAAAACTGGCGTACTTTACCGTGGCCAACAATAGCAGATTGGCCGTGATGCCCAGGGCGAGCAGCCAGCCACGAACAGGGTTCGCCAAGTAGCCCAGGCCGAGTCCGAGGCCGAAGTTGAGGGTGATGGAAACCAGCAGGGCCGGCAGGAAACGAGGTTCGCCCCAATAGTAGAATAGTAGCGAGGCCAGCAGCAGGAAGACGTTTCGCAGGGCAAGCGTCGGGGTCAGGAAATAACCGGCCAGACAGAAAGGCAAAAAATAGAACAGGAAAATGATGGAGCTGAAAACCATACGATTAAGAGATCATATTTTTAACTGATTGATGTTTATCATAAATTATGAATTTGCCCTATCGCTTTCGAGCGTAACTATTGTATCTTTTACGTCCCATCTATTGGCTCTCACTGGATATTGGAAAAAAACATGCAGATCATCGTTCTGGGAATGCATCGTTCGGGCACTTCGGCGGTGGCTCGCCTGCTTAACCTGATGGGGGCGTATTTCGCGCCGTCGGGATTGGCGATGCCGGCCACGGAGTATAATGAAAAAGGATACTGGGAGCGTATGGATGTCTTTGGTGTCCACGAAGAAATGTTCCATGCGCTGGGAATAGGTTGGGATCGGATCGGCCGCTTCGATGCCCAGTGGTTGGCGGAACCAGAATTCGTTGCGAAATTTCAGCCCCGGATCGATAGGATTCTTCTCGACTTGGATGCCCAGCGCCCTTGGTTCGTCAAGGACCCCCGGTTGAACCTGTTTCTGCCCTTTTGGCAGCCCTTGCTGGAAGTGCCAGTATGCATCCACGTTTACCGTAACCCGATCCAGGTTGCCCAGTCCCTTAACAAACGCGAAGGTTTTTCCCTGCAGCTTGGCTTGGCGCTATGGGAGCAATACACCTTGCAGGGACTGGCGCATTCCCGGGAAATGCCCTGCGTTTGGGTATCTTACCATGCTCTGATGGCTCAGCCAGTAGAAACCACCCGTCGCCTCCATGCCCAACTGCTGAATCTGGAAGTGCAGGGATTGCGGATGCCGTCGGAACGGGAAATCGTGGCATTCATTGAACCGCGCTTGTACCACCAAAAAGGGAATCAAGCCCTGCAAAACGGCTACGTCAACGCCCAGCAGAGGGAACTGGACCAGGCATTCAGCGACGGTAGCGTGCTGTCGTGGGCAGAATTACCTAGCCTGTCCGGCGGCGCGGCGGAAACCCTACAACTATATGAAAAAGTATACGAAAAGGACATGGTCACTCAGGCGGAAATTGTGCGTCTAACCCGCGAGTTGGAGGATCGGGAGCAGCAAGCAAAGATGTCCAAGGCAAAAATCCAGGAATTGACCATCGCAGCGGCGCAACTAACCGATGCACTGGATCAACGGAAACAACAAGCTGACGATACCGAGACGATATTACGGGAGGCATTACAGGAGCGGACGGTCGAAGCAGAGCGATTGCGGGATGATTTGGAGAGCGCGCGCCAGCAGTCGATCGCGCTGACCCAAGAGATCGATGAAATTCGGAAAAGTATTTCCTGGCGAATGACCGCGCCAGTGCGCACGATCGGCTTCCAATTTCCCTGGCTGGATCGTCAGATACACCAGGCTCCAGAATGGATGGAACGGCTAAAATCCTTTCGATGGAGGAGAGAGAACCAGCATACCGGTTCGCGGGCGCTTGATCCGGGCGTCAAGTCATCTCGGCCACGCCCTTCGGCTCCGGTGGATCCCTATGCAGCATGGCTGCGAGTCAATCATTGGAATCCGCGCTCGGAAAGCGAACTTTATCGCCGCTTGGCGATGCACTATTCCCGGCTGCCAAAAATTTCGGTCATCATGCCGATTTATAATCCTCCCATTCGTTTTCTCACGCGCGCCATTCAATCCCTACGATATCAAGTTTATTCTCACTGGGAACTTTGTATCGCGGATGACGCCAGTAGCGACGAACGGGTCAAACCCTATCTGGAAGAACTCGCTCAGGATGCCCGCATCGTCGTTTGTTTCCGTGAGAAAAACGGTCATATCAGCGCGGCGACCAATAGCGCGGCAGCCTTGGCGACAGGCGACTTCATCCTGCTCATGGATCAGGATGACGAGTTGGCGGTCAACGCCTTGGCGGAAGTGGCGCTGTCGGTCGCCGACCATCCGGAAACCGACCTGCTTTATTCCGACTGTGACAAGATCGATGCGGAAGGGAATCGCTACGATCCGCATTTTAAGCCGGACTGGTCTCCAGAACTGCTGTTGTCGTACATGTACGCCGGCCAAGTGCTGGTGGTTCGCCGGAGTCTGTTTGAGCAGGTGGGCGGTATGCGGCAGGGTTTCGAGGGGTCGCAGGACCATGATTTTGCCCTGCGGGCGGGAGAAGCGGCCCGTCAGGTGACCCATATTCCTGCGGTTCTCTATCACTGGCGCTGCTTTCGGGGATCGACCGCCTTCTCTGGTCATGAAAAGCCTTACAGTTTCGAGGCGGGGCTGAAGGCGGTTCAGTCGGCGCTCGACCGCCGGGGCAGCCAGGGCCAAGCCTATCAACCGGACTGGGCGAAGCGGAATGGTAACGGCATCTACCATATCCGGTTCCCAGATACGGGGCCATCCGTTACCCTGATTATTCCAACCCATAACCGAACCGATTTGCTGCGGCAGTGCCTGAACTCGTTACGGCGGACGACTTATCGCGATTACCAAATCATGGTGGTCGATAACGAAAGCGACCAAGTTGAAGCGCAGCGGTATTTGCAACAACTTGATCATGAAGTGATCCATATCCCCAACCAGCACGGTAAAGGATTCAGTTTCAGTTACGTGATGAATGAGGCCGTGCGCCGAACCAAGACCGACTACGTTCTTTTTCTGAATGATGACACGGAGGTCATTACGCCAGAATGGCTGTCCAGCATGATGGGCTATGCGGAGCTTTCTGGCGTGGGCGCCGTGGGCGCCTTGTTACGCTATAAGGATGGCAAGGTTCAGCATGCCGGCGTCGTGCATGGAATGGATGGCTTGTGCGATCATGCGTTCAAGCTGACGCGGCGAGGAGATAACGGCTACTTGTCCTACATCGCCATGGCGCGCGACTGCGTGGCGGTGACCGCAGCTTGCATGTTGACACCCCGGCGGCTTTTTTTGGAAATGGGTGGGTTCGACACCGACCAATTCGCGGTTGCTTATAATGACCCGGATTATTGTTATCGGTTGCGCGATCGCGGTTATCGAGTGGTTTATACGCCTGACGCCGAGCTTTTCCACTTTGAAGGGCAGACTCGCGGCTTTAGCGACAAACCGCGAGAGATTGCGGCTTACCGCAAGCGATTCAAGGCGTTCGAAGACCCTTACCTGAATCCCAATCTGTCGCGGGAAAATCCATGCTTTGAAATTACGCCGCGTCGAGTTCGGCGGGATTTCGATCAGGCGTTACGGGTGGCGATGTTTACCCACAATCTGAACTGGGAAGGCGCCCCCAAGCAAATGCAGGAAATCGCGGGATTTCTCCATCGGCACAGTACAATCAAACCACTGATTTTCTCCCCAAAGGACGGGCCGTTGCGCGGTCTGTATGAAAAGATGGGGATTAAGGTGCGCGTGTTCGCCCACCCATTGATTAAGCACCATACCCTGCCGGGTTATCTGGAGGCGATTGGCGAGATCGGCGCCCTGTTGGCCGATGAAGCCGTGGATGTGATTTACGCCAATACGCTGCATGGTTTCGTCGCGGTGGATGCGGCCCGTGAAGCGCGATTGCCTTGCCTGTGGGCCATTCACGAGAGCGAAGGTTGGCGGCATTACTTTGATTTTGTTCCACCCACCCTTCGGTCGCGCCCCATCGAGTGTTTTAGTTATCCCTATCGGGTCGTGTTCGTCGCCAAACAAACCCGGCAAATTTACCGCGCGCTTGACTGGTATCACAACTTTACGGTTATTCCCAACGGGTTGGAGCCTGGCTCCGTGGATTTGCCAAGCGAAGCGGAAAAGCGAGCAGCCCGCCGCGCCGTGGGTCTGGGTGAAGGCGATATCGGTGTGTTATCCGTGGGGACTGTTTGCGAGCGCAAGCGACAATTGGATTTGATCGAAGCTATCGGGCGTCTGCGTGAGGAGGTGTTTGAGTCTTGTGAGGTACGCTTCTTTATCGTCGGGGACCGGGAGAATGAATACAGCAGTCGAATGCATGCAGCGATGGAGACTTTATCGCCAGAGCGCCGCAAGCGGTTAACCGTCCTGCCGGAAACGCCGAATGTCGTCGATTTTTACCATGCTTGCGATATTTTCGTGCTGACTTCCGGCATGGAAAGTTACCCGCGGGTGATTTTAGAGGCGATGTCGGCTGGACTGGCGATTCTCGCCACGCCAGTCAATGGGGTGGTGGAACAGGTGCGCGAGGGAATCAATGCGGATTATTTCCCGGTTGGCGATATCCGCCAGTTGACCGCGCGCTTGACCGCTTTGATCCAGGATAGCCAACGTCGGGAGAACTATCGCGTGGCATCGCCGGTAGTGCTCCAGGGGCTGACCGACTACGAGGAAATGGGGGGCAGCTATGCCAGGCTGTTTCAAGAAGCCGCCCTGGCCAGCGTGCCCGATGCGTAGGTTGCGAAATAGACGAATGCGGGTGAATTTTCAGTTCACGTGGAAAAAACATGCTCCTGGATCCACAGAAAGACGCCAGCCTGATCGGTCGAATCGAAGCGGCCTTAAACGAGCCCTACCTCGTCGCCCACCTGGGTAAACTGGAGCGAGAGTCCGCCGAGGGTCGACTCGCCATCGAGAACGCGGTGTTCCGCCGCTATAACCAGGCAACCGAGTACGCGGTTCCGTGGGTCAACCGCGCTGCGCCGCTGGCGGGTTCCCGGGTGGTCGAGATCGGCTGCGGACCCGGCTCCAGTACCGCCGCGTTCGCCCGCTTGGCCGGGCAGGTGGATGGCTACGACATCGAGCCTGCTGCCGTGGAGGGCGCGCACATCCGCGCCCGGATGCTCGGACTGACGAATGTCTCGTGCCATGCCGTGGCTCCAGACCAACTGTTGAGCGAGATTTGTCGCCGCCATGGCGAGGGGCAGGTCGATTTGGTGTTGCTCTACGCGGTGCTCGAGCATTGCACGACGGTCGAATGTTTGGAGACGATCCAGACAAGTTGGGATCTGCTGCGTCCTGGCGGCCATCTCGTGGTCATCGAGACTCCCAATCGATTCGGCTACATGGACGTTCACACCACCTTCCTGCCGTTCTTTCACCTGCTGCCCGGTCCCATCGCACTGCGGTATTACCGTCGAACCCAGCGTCAGCGCGTCATTAACACCCTTAACGTCGCCGTTCGGATATCCGAACAGGAAGCCGAACTGGCGCGAATCCGGCTCGGCACGGGGATCAGCTTTCACGAGTTCCAAATCGCGCTTGGAATCGACGACCTTGGAGCCGTGCTTGCGGCCGATGGCTACGAACCCGAGATGCTGACGTGGTTCCCGATCACGCTCGAGGAACGCTTGCTTCAGACCTTTTTCCTGGCGCGCGATGTTCCAGCGCCAATCGGTTTCGCGCGGTTCGTCCTGAATGTGATCCTGCGCAAGCCCGACGGCGCCCTGCCGACCGAGCCGTTGATACCCCTTTCGTCCCGGGCTGAATTTCTCGTTAACTATGCACACATGAAAGTGGATTTGCCGGTGCAACAGGCCCAGTTGCTCCAGAAGTTTGAGCGTCTTGGGAAAGCGGAATGGGTTATCTCGGGCAGTGACGCCGATCTGCTGGCGCCCGCGAACCAGATCAATATCGCCCATGGCGACGATCATATCCGACTTCAGTCAACTGGCAACGATCCTTATCTTTATTTACCTCTGCTCGACGCGCCGCTCCAAAGGGCGATCATGAAGATTGATATCGACGCACCGGGCCATTCTATCTTGCAGGTTTTTTATGCGACCAGCGATCAGCTTGATTATGCCGAGGAGCGGTCGGTTTGTGTGCCGTTCTATCGTGGTCGCAACATACTCTTGGTGGAACTGCCGCCGGGTGTGACCGGACGGCTACGCATTGATCCGGGTGAGATACCGGGCGAGTATCGTATTTACCGGATCGAAGTGCGCCAGTGATGTTCGTCTAGAAGTGGCGCATCAAGACAAAGTTCGATGCGCTTATGTTGGACCGTCTTGTTACGAGGAAGGATCGAATCCATTGGCCTCCATAAGAATCGTCGAAGAACCAAAGCGTTAATAGTAAGACGGCAAGCCTATCAGTTCGCGTAACGACTTTTTTATATAACCGTGTTCGTAAAAAGCGCGGTTGATCGGTAAATCCACCCTGGAGTTTGGTGAAAGTGGCGTAAGCCACTGTCTTTGCAAGTCACGTCGTTTTCGCCACATCGCCGGTGCTCCCTTGAGGAAATCCCGGTATAATTGGAAAACTATCCGTATCTTTCCCTTGAGAGCATGGCGTAACAGGATGGCCGCATGTACCAGTAGAATCCAACCCAGGTTTGGCCAAATCAAGCGGGTAGGGACGCTTTTGACTAGAACAAATAATGAGTTGCGAATGCCGTGGTACAACACGAAGTCACTGTTGGGACCGCCACTGGCCACTGAGCCTTTATGGTAAACCAATGCATTATCGGTATAAGCCGCGCGATAACCTAACAGCACCGCCCGCCAAGCCAAGTCGGTATCCTCGGCATAGCAGAAGAAATGTTCATCGAAGTATTCACCAGTCTTTTGATGGACTTGGCGAAGCAGCTCGGTGGTGTACAGCGCGCAGCCGCCACAGGGACCAAGTAAAGGATCGTCGGGTGATTTGCGATTGGAAGCGAGTCCGCACTTGTAGAACGTGATGCCGAGATTATCGACGCACGTTCGATTATCGTACCTCATCATCCGTGCCGCCACCATCTCGATACGCTGTGTGCGATCAATCCGTTCCAGCATTCGCGCAAGGAAATCGGGTTCCACGACTGTATCGTTATTGAGCAACAAGATAAACTCATAACGCCCGTCGTCGGAAACAATTTGCTCGAAAAGTCGATTATGAGCGCCGGTAAAGCCGTGGTTCTCGGTAAAGAGGATCAAGGTAATGCGCTCGCGATACTGATTGGCATAATTACGCAATAGCGCGACATCGTCATTGCCGGAACCGTTATCAGCCAGAAAGACGTGAAATGGTGGATCGCTTACTTGCAGCAGAGAGTCCAGGCATTCCAGGGTATCGAAGGTGCGGCGGAAATTGACTACCAGAATGGCTACCATAGGTCGCGCGGTCGTCATATGCTGCATCGGGGAGCAATCAACCTTTTAGCCGTGGACGCTGTTCGAAGAGCCGCCGATAAAGGCTCGAAATGACTTGGGCTCATTTACATGTGGCTTGTCGGAAGCCTTTCGAGACGAGGAGGCCAAGCCAGAGTAAAATCTTCTGTCTCCAAAGTTAAATTAGGATTATAAGCGGGATCTGACATCAACCTATCCCCCCACTGTTTCCGCATGTAAGCTATTTCCTGTTCTGATCGGGTTATTTTTTCAAGAGTATTATCATAACCACGGCTAGCGGATTCATGGTGATAAAGCTCGGCGTAAGGAGTCCATATAATTCTAAAGCCTGATTTAATTAATTTAAGACACAGATCAACGTCATTGAATGTAACCGCTAATTTTTCTTCATTAAAACCACCAACCGCCACGAAACAGTCCTTGCGTAATATCAGGCAGGCGCCAGTTACCGCAGAAAAATTCTGTACTAAAACTGCGCGCCCAAAATAGCCAGGATCCCCTTTAGCAATGCCTTTATGCGCATGATTGGCGACTCCACCAATGCCAAGGATAACGCCGCCATGCTGCAGGGTATCATCCTTATACCAAAGATGCGCCCCTACTGCCCCGATTTCTGGCCGCAGGGCATGACTAATCATCTCGGACAGCCAGTCATTCCCAATGACTTCCATATCATTGTTAAGAAAGCCTATCAATTCACCGCGAGCATGATTGACCGCCATGTTATTGATTGCCGAGTAATTAAAAGGATGGGGGTAATCCAATACCTTGATTTTCGGCGATTGACTTAAATCCCGTAAGTATTTAAGCGTCTTTGGCTCGTCGCTATTATTATTGACGACGATGATCTCATAATTCAAATAACTGGTTTTTTCCAGGATGCTTTCGATACACCGACTCAATAGCTTGAAACCATTACGAGTCGGAATGATCAAAGTAACAAGCGGTAATTTTTCAGGCAATTGATATCGAACCCGGATGTATAGATTGTCTGGACTTGGGACTGCTCGGGCTTGGATTCCTTTCCGATTCAGGTGGTCGTTGACCGCCTTTAACGCCGCCCGCAAGAGGATAGCCGTTGTTTCAGTGGAATTTGAATTTGAATTTGAAATTGTATTGGTAATCTCGCGACAGTGATAGAGTACGCGGGGTATGTGCCGGATTTGGGACGGTTCAATTTGCTCGATTGTTCTAAGCGCCAAATCAAATTCTTGCACAGTTTCGTATCCTTGTCGAAATCCGTTCAATTGACGCACGAGAGATGTACGATAAACGCTCAGATGGCTGGCCAGATGGTAAGGGTAGGATAAAAAAAGATCCGGGTTCCAGTCAGGTTTGAAGCAAGGATTCCTGCGTTCTCCATTTTCGTCAATCCCGTCCTCATCTGAATACCAGAACATCCCTTCTGGATGGCCGATAATATCTAAGGCAATCCAGAGAAGGGCATGTGGCGCAAATAGATCCGTTGGGTTTATAAAGGTTATAAAATCGCCAGTTATTGTCTTTAAAGCCATATTAAAGGCTACAGAATTGGAATTGTTGTCATTCTTAAAAAACAACTTAATGCGAGATTCCCGTCCCGCATACTCGTTTAATATCCCATGTAAATAAGATTTTATAGGGGTATCTTCAATAAGGCATAGTTCCCAATCCGAATAAATCTGTGTCAATATGGATTCGATAGCAATGCGCAACCAGTGCTCTTCAGTATCGTGAACCAGCATAACAATTGAAATAAGGGGTTTTGAAGACAAATTTCCCAACATTTTCCGCAAGTTTTGATGCTCTTCAGGAAGCAGATAATCATATTTTTTTATCCATTTCGAATAATCATTAGTAAAATAACTTTTTCCTCGATAATGATTTTCCGTTTGCATTGCTGTCATTTGGTATATTCGGTGGGAAATGGTATATTTAGTTAGGAATTTAAAATAATGATGAATAAATAATATAAATCTTCTTTTCTGCTGATAAGAGAAAAAGGGTATTTTATAGTAAAGTCTAAAAAGTAATACTTCGAGACGACTATTCATAATTGCTCATTTGGGCAGCTTGCTTTTATGAGTCAGGAAAGCATCTCCAGCGAATATTTTTCCACAATATCGTCGACACGACCCGCCATTTTGACAGAACCGTGCTCCAGCCAAATAACGCGGTTACATAGATTCTTGATTGAAACCTGATTATGAGAGACAAGCAGGATAGTCGATCCATCATTATGGTACTGTAGTATTCTCGCCGCGGATTTCTTCTGGAAATCGGCATCCCCTACCGCTAATATTTCATCGATAATAAGAATATCCGGCTGAACGTCGGTGGCAACCGCAAATCCCAATCTTGCCACCATGCCACTGGAGTAGGTGCGAATTGGAGCGTCAATAAACTCGCTAATACCGGAGAATTCCACAATTCTATCCAAGCGACTTGCCGTGTCTTTTCGACTGAAACCCAATACGGCTCCATTCAGAAAAATATTTTCCCGGCCCGTCATTTCATAGTCGAACCCCGCGCCTAGTTCCAGCAATGGAGCAATGCGTCCCCTCAGGAAAACACGACCATGCGTTGGGCGAATAACTCTCGAGATGACTTTGAGCAAGGTGCTCTTACCAGCGCCATTGGCGCCAATGATACCGACTGTTTCTCCCTGTTTTATCGAGAAACTGACGTTGTTCAAGGCATTGAAGTCAGTAAAACTAACACTACGCCTTTTCAGCCAACGAATCGCATATTCCTGCAGCGTGGGAATCTTTTCATGAGGAATGCGAAAACGCACTGTTACGTTATTGAGTTGTATTGCAACATTGTCCATTATTATAGACGATAGGCAAGTTGGTCGGCCTTGCTGGTGAACAGGACCCAGCCAGCAACCAAGGTAATCAACGCGAGCGATACGGCATTTACAATAAGGCTAAAATCGGGAAGATGATTGGCATGGATCGGTATCCGAAAAATCTCGATTAATATGACAAAAGGGTTCAATATAAGCAACTGACTCCATTCCAATGGAAGAATCGATGGGGGATACATGATAGGAGTCAGAAAGAACAGAGCTTGAACCAGCACTTGATAAATATCGACCGTATCGGTAAAGAACACCGACGCGGTGGATAAAAGCAATGCAAGGCCCAGCGAAAAGATAGCTAGAATCATGATACTGACTGGTAAAAAAAACCAAGCTGGCGTTATCGCATGGTTGAGGAAAATGATAATAATAAGCAGGGCGCCAATTGAAACGATCAGATTGATCAGGCCGTTGCCGACCGCCGCAATGATATAGGTGGCGCGTGGAATATAGATTCTTTTGAGCAGTCCACCGCCATAGGCCATGGTGCTCATGGCGTATTGGGTGGTTTGGGTGATAAAATTCCACGCCAGCAATCCAGATAAAAGATAGACTGCGTAATTGGGTAACGATGATTTGAATATCGTCCCGAATGCGATGCTGAGAACGATCGTCTGTAGCAGGGGATTGAGCAGCATCCAAAAGACGCCCAGCAGCGAACGCTTGTAGCGGTTTTTCAGGATGTTTCCCACCATCAGAAGAATCAGATCGCGATAACGAACCAGTTGGAGAAACTCGTCGATCGCTGGTGGTGGTCTTTTAGCTGAATCGTACTCGAGCATTATTTGAAATGGATACCGGTCTTCCGATCATCGCGGTGATCGCGGGCAGTCTATTGGCGTTTGCGATCGCATTTTTCTCGAGTCGGCGCTTGGCGCGCGCGGCCATCTTATCGCGCCTTCTCGATTATCCCAACGCGCGCTCCCTGCACCAACGGCCCGTTCCGAGGACGGGCGGGTTGGCGATGCTGGCGGGGATGATGGCCGGCGTGTTGCTAATAATGTTCGCAACCGCTGGCCCGCCACTCCAGACTTTTGGGTTCATTCTCGCTGGCTTGGCGCCACTGGCGTTCGTTTCGTTGGTCGATGATCGCCGGGGTGTTGCCGCCAAGTGGCGCATCTTAGTTCATCTGCTGGCCGCTGTCAGCCTGTTGGCGGCTGGCCTCGCTCCCGATCGCTTCGAGCTTCCCGGTTTCGCTTGGCCTTTTCCCGCCTGGGCGGCGATTCCCCTGACCCTGCTGTTCATCGTCTGGGTGATCAATCTCTACAATTTCATGGACGGGATGGACGGCTTCGCTGGCGGCATGGCGGTGATCGGTTTCGCCACGCTGGCTTGGCTGGGGCGGGCCGATGCCGGGTTCGTCGCGGTCTGCCTGACCGTGGCGGCGGCCAGCGCCGGGTTCCTGATCCACAACTTCCCGCCGGCGAAAATCTTCTTGGGCGATACCGGTTCCACCACCCTGGGTTTTCTGGCGGCGGCGTGCAGTCTGTGGGGCAGCAAGGTCGGACTGTTCCCGTTCTGGGTGGCGCTGCTGGCCTTCTCGCCGTTCATCACCGACGCCACCGTGACCCTGCTGCGCCGCCTGCTGCGCGGTGAGAAGGTTTGGGATGCCCATCGAACTCATTATTATCAGCGCTTGGTGCTACTCGGCTGGGGACATCGCCGAACGGTGCTGGCCGAGTACGCGCTGATGCTGGCTTGCGCTGGGTCGGCGCTGCTGGCGGTCCGATTATCGCCCGCCGGTCAGGCAGCGCTGACGATTGGCTGGATATTGATCCAGGGCCTGTTGATGTGGAGCGTGGGGTGGTTAGAGCGGCGACGCGCCACAGTGCCTGCCCCGCGCGATCAATAGCGTTGCAGCACCAGTTCCAGCACCAACTTGCTACCGAAGTAGGCCAGCGCCAGAAAAGCGAAGCCGCTCAGGGTCCAGCGAATGGCGGTGCGGCCGCGCCAGCCGAAGCGCCAGCGACCCCACAGCAGCACTCCGAACACGCCCCAGGCCACGAACGAAAGCGTCGCCTTATGCACCAGATGCTGGGCGAACAGGTCGTGCAGGAAGAACAAACCGCTGACCAGGGTGATGCCGAGCAGGATAAAACCGGCGCCGATCATCTGGAACAGCAGGGATTCCATCGTGGTCAATGGCGGAATGCCGCGCAGAAAGCCGCCGGGCTGACGATGGCGCAAACGGTAATCCTGAATGGCCAGCAGCGCCGCCTGGACTGCTGCCAGCGTCAGCAGCGCGTAGGCCAGGATCGCGATCAGGATATGCAGTTCCAGCGGCCACTGGCGGGCGTCGGCGACGATGCGCTCGGCGGGAAACAGCAAACCGAGAACCAGCATCAGGGCGTCGAAGGGTAGCACCACGATGCCGAGATTCTCGACCGGCCGGACCATGGCCGCCACCAGCAACACCACGCCGATCAGCCAGCCGGTGAAGGACAGCGCGTTGAAAAAGCCGAGATTCAGGCCGGCGGGCTGGAACACGGTCTGGGCCAGGATCATGGCGTGCAGCAGCGCCGCGCTCCAGCCCAGCGCCAGCGGGCCGCCCTTGGAGCCGGTCGCGCCCGCGCCGGCGCGCGCCAGCCGCACGGCGAGCCAGCCGCCGGCAAGCAGATAGAGCAGGACGGCCAGGCCGCCGATGACCGCGTTCATGGAGAATTCCTTGCTTCCCTCTCCAGTTGCGGGAGAGGGATCGAGGGTGAGGGGGACAAAACGATAATGACATGGAACGCCGCTGGCTTGAAGTGGGTCGTTGTGCTTGGTTCACCGCGCCGCGCTCGATGCTCTATATAATCTGCTCTACTCCGACTGAAGCGAAGGTTGATCCGCATGTTCGAAAATCTCAGCGAGCGCCTGTTGCGCACCGTCAAGAATCTGCGCGGCCAGGGCCGCCTGACCGAAGACAACATCAAGGACGCCCTGCGCGAGGTGCGTATGGCCCTGCTGGAAGCAGACGTGGCGCTGCCGGTGGTGCGAGACTTCATCGCCCGGGTGCGCGAGCGGGCGGTGGGCCAGGAGGTGCTGCTCAGCCTGACGCCCGGCCAAGTGCTGATCAAGATCGTCAACGAGGAACTGATCCGGACCATGGGCGAGGCGAACGCGGAATTGAACCTGCGGGTTCAGCCGCCGGCAGTGGTGCTGATGGCCGGCTTGCAGGGTTCCGGCAAGACCACCAGCGTCGCCAAGCTGGCCCGCTGGCTGAAGGAGCGCCAGCACAAGAAAGTGATGGTGACGAGCTGCGACGTGTACCGGCCCGCGGCCATCGAGCAGTTGCGCAAGCTGGCCGGCGAGGTCGGCGTGGAGTTTTTCCCCAGTACACCCGATCAGGAACCGGAAGCCATCGCCCGCCAGGCGCTGGACCACGCCCGCCGTCACGGCGTCGAGGTGCTGATCGCGGACACCGCCGGCCGCCTGCACGTGGATGAGGAGATGATGGCGGAAATCCAGCGGCTGCACGCGACGCTCGATCCTATCGAGACCCTGTTCGTGGTGGACAGCATGACCGGCCAGGACGCCGCCAACACCGCGCAGGCGTTCAACGCTGCGCTGCCGCTGACCGGCGTGGTGCTGACCAAGACCGACGGCGATGCCCGCGGCGGCGCAGCATTGTCCATTCGCCAGATCACCGGCAAGCCGATCAAGTTCCTGGGCGTGGGCGAGAAGACCGCCGCGCTGGAGCCCTTCTTTCCCGACCGGGTGGTTTCCCGCATCCTCGGCATGGGCGATGTGTTGAGCTTGGTCGAGGAGATGGAGCAGAAGGTCGACAAGGAAAAGGCCCTCAAACTGGCAAAAAAAGTCCAGAAGGGCAAGGGCTTCGATCTGGAAGATTTCCGCGAGCAGATGGAGCAGATGATGAAGATGGGCGGCATCGCCAGCCTGCTCGACAAGATGCCGGGCTTCAACGCGGCGGCGGGGGCGCTCAAGGATCAGGCGGCGGACAAGGAGGTCAAGCGGCTGATCGCCATCATCAACTCGATGACCCCGCAGGAGCGCCAGTTTCCCGACATCATCAAAGGCTCGCGCAAGCGCCGCATCGCCAGCGGCTCCGGCAACCAGATTCAGGACGTGAACCGGTTGCTCAAGCAGTTCGATCAGGCCCAGCGGATGATGAAGAAGATGAAGGGCGGCGGCATGATGAAGATGTTGCGCGGCTTGCAGGGCAAGCTGCCAGCGGGCGCGCTGCCGCCGTTCAAATCCTAAGCGGGCTTAACGGTTGTTTTAAATCCGCGGAAGTTCGGGTAACATCCCCCGTTCCCTTAAGCCGCCTCGCACGGGGGTGGCTTTTTCTTGTCCGAATTCGCATGAGGTATTCGCAGCGCATGGTAACCATCCGCCTGTCTCGCGGCGGCGCCAAGAAGCGCCCCTTCTACACCGTGGTCGTGACCGACAGCCGCAACCGGCGCGACGGCCGCTACATCGAACGCATCGGTTTTTTCAATCCCATCGCCAGTGGTCAAGACGTGCGCTTGAGCCTGAATCAGGAGCGCATACAGTACTGGCTGGGCACGGGCGCCCAACCCTCCGAGCGGGTGAGCAGCCTGATCAAGGAATACGCGCGCCAGCAACCGGTGCAGTAAGGCCGGGACTGGCCACCCCCGATGAGCGACTGGGTGGTGCTGGGCCGGGTGTCCGGCCTGTTTGGCGTGAATGGCTGGGTGCGGGTATTTTCCCATACTGAGCCCCGCGCAGGCATCGTCCGCTATCATCCGGTCTTTCTAAACCGTCAGGGCGAGTGGCGGGAATTCAGGATCGAGGCGGGCCGCGCCCATGGCGCGGGAGTGGTGCTGAAGTTCGCCGGTTGCGACGACCGCGACCAGGCCGCTGCGCTGATTCCGAGCGACATCGCAGTGCGCCGTGCGCAACTGCCGCCGCCGGCGCCCGGCGAGTATTACTGGGCCGATCTCGAAGGTTTGCGGGTGGTGACGCTGGCGGGCGTGGAACTGGGCGTGGTTTCCCATCTGCTCGCCACTGGGGCTAACGACGTGCTGGTGGTCAAGGGCGAACGGGAGCGCCTCCTGCCGTTTGTCCAGAGCCAGGTGGTCGTCGAGGTGAATCTCGAACAACGACTGCTGCGGGTGGATTGGGATCCGGATTTCTAACTCCCCTCGCTGGCGGGGTGAGAGGGGAAAGGGAGGAACGCCGCCATGCGCGTGGACGTGGTGACTCTGTTTCCCGAAATGGTCGAGACCCTGCTCCGCTTCGGGGTCACGGGCCGGGCGGTGGAACGGAGTTTGCTGACGGTGGCGACCTGGGATCCGCGTGACGCGACCCACGACCGGCATCGCACCGTGGACGACCGGCCCTACGGCGGCGGGCCGGGCATGGTGATGAAGGTGCAACCGCTGCGCGATACGCTGCGGCGGGCGCAGGCGGCGGTGGAACAGCCTGGAAAAACGATTTATCTGAGTCCGCAGGGCCGACCGCTGACTCAGGACGGGGTGCGGGAACTGGCGGCGGAGCCGAGACTGATCCTGCTCGCTGGCCGGTACGAAGGCATTGACGAACGGCTGATTGAAGCCGAGGTGGACGAGGAATGGTCCATCGGCGACTACGTGCTGAGCGGAGGCGAGCTGGCGGCGCTGGTGGTGATTGATGCCGTGGCCCGGCTGTTGCCGGGGGCGCTGAACGATGGCGAGTCCGCCGAACAGGATTCGTTCATGGACGGTCTGCTGGACTGTCCGCATTACACCCGCCCGGAGGAACTGGACGGGCGGCGGGTTCCGGTGGTGCTGTTGAGCGGCGATCATGCCGCCATCGCCCGCTGGCGACGGCGCGAGGCGCTGGGGCGGACCTGGTTGCGGCGGCCCGATCTGCTGGCGCAACGGGCGCTGGATGGCCGGGATCGGGCGCTGCTGGATGATTTCATTCGGGAATATCGAGAGAGAACGGAGCGCGTCGGCGTCGCCGGGGATCTCGCGGAGCAACGTGGAGCATAGTGTCATGAGTAAACTGGTTGAAGCATTCGAGCGGGAGCAGATGACCCGCGAAATCCCGGCTTTCGGTCCGGGCGATACCGTGGTGGTGCGGGTCAAGGTGAAGGAAGGCAACCGTGAGCGCTTGCAGGCGTTCGAGGGCATCGTCATCGCCAAGCGCAATCGCGGCCTGAACTCGGCGTTCACTGTGCGCAAAATTTCCCATGGCGAGGGGGTGGAGCGGGTGTTCCAGTCTTACAGCCCGGCCATCGCCGATATTACGGTCAAGCGCCGGGGCGACGTGCGCCGCGCCAAGCTGTATTACCTGCGCGGTCTGGAAGGCAAGGCGGCCCGGATCAAGGAAAAGCTGTCCTGAGTTCGGCGGTGGGATCGGTGGCGGGGCGATTCTCCAAGGATCGCCCCTTTTTCGTTTTGGGGGGTGGAGAAAGGGATGATACGCGATGAATGGGTAGCCTGGCTGGAGCCGGTTCGCACGCTGGCGACGGAGGCCAGTGCGCGGATTCTGGAAATTTATGCCACGGCGTTCGGAGTCACGGCCAAGGAAGATCACAGTCCACTGACCGCCGCCGATCTGGCCGCGCATCACGCTATCGTCGCCGGACTGCAACGTTTGACCCCGGATATCCCCATTCTGTCTGAGGAGTCGGCTGCCATCCCATTCGCCGAACGTTCGCGCTGGCGGCGTTTTTGGCTGGTGGACCCGCTGGACGGCACCAAGGAGTTCATCCAGCGCAATGGTCAATTCACCGTCAACATCGCCCTCATCGAGGAACACGAGCCGGTTCTCGGCGTCGTGCGGGTTCCGGTGACCGGGCTGTGCTACTTTGCGGCCCGTGGTTGCGGCGTGTTCCGTGAAGACCCGGGGCAGCCGCCACAAGCGATCAAGGTCAAGTCGTTGCAACCCAACGGGCCGGTGCGAATAGTCGGCAGCCGCTCCCACGGTGGGCCGGGCCTGCAAAAATTCGCCACCGCCCTGGGCGCGCATGTACTGGTGACTATTGGCAGTTCGCTGAAATTCTGTCAGGTGGCCGAGGGCGCGGCGGACGTGTATCCCCGGCTTGGCCCGACCTCGGAATGGGACACCGCCGCCGCGCAAGCCATCGTCGAGGCAGCAGGCGGTCGGGTCGTGTCGGCGGAGACCGGCGAACCGTTGCGCTACAACACCCGCGAATCGCTACTAAACCCGTATTTCATTGTCTATGGTGATACCAGCCGCGACTGGCTGGCCTGCGTTCCACGGGAGGGCTGATTATGACGACTAGCGCTTCTTATCAGGCTGTCATCACCACGCCATTGGGCCGGATCGGTATTCGCATGACTGGCGATGCGGTGAGCGCGCTCGATTACCTGGCCGCCGACGCGCCCGAACGGCCGCCGGCGGATGCCGCAACCGCCACCGTGGTTGCACAGTTGGAAGCGTATTTCCGTGATTCTCGCTATCAGTTTACGGTTCCGCTGGCGCCGGGTGGGACCGCATTCCAGCAACGGGCCTGGGCGGCGCTGCAAGCCATTCCAGCGGGAACCGTGCTGACCTACGGTGAACTGGCGCAAAAACTCGATACCGCCGCTCGCGCCATCGGCGGTGCCTGCCGCAATAATCCGATTCCGATCCTGATTCCCTGTCATCGGATAGTGGGGCGGCAAGGGCTGGGGGGCTACACCGGCGCGCTGAGCGGCGATCCCTTGGGAATCAAACGCTGGCTGTTGCGGCACGAGGGTGTAGCTGTCGAGCGCGGATAGCGGCGCGCATATTCCTGTGCTCGTTGGCGGATTGCGACCGGAGAGCCTGCGGTCGAGGGTTGACCCTTTTCGTCCCCGCCAATCATCGCCTCGATGCTATCGGCCTTGACTTTATTACAGGTAAAACGAAGGGGCTGCTGCCTTGGCCGCCCCAGCCGGGATTCCCGCTCCCCGCCGACGAGGTGCGGCTGTTCCGAACCATCTGATCGATATAGCGACACCAGGCTTCGCTGTCCCGTCTCGGAACATCCGGTTTATCCCGAATATCGAGTTTGAACTCGACCACCGACTTCCATTCATCGGATCCGACGTCCGGACCGTGCCCCCGACCGTCGCCCGTTGGCACTTTCTTTTCGATGGACCGATACCAGGCGTCGGAACAGAGCGCTCCCGTTTCTGGGGTTGACTTCCCATCATTGTTTGCCGGGAATGCGGTGCCGGCGGTTAGCGCCAGAATCAGCCCAAGCGCGGTAGAGTTTTGAATGCGGAATTTTTTCATGTCTTCTACACCGCTGAAATACCGATGAAAAAATTTACAGCCGACCCTCGTCCACGAGAGACTTGAAATGCAGGAACCTGCCCTTCTGATCGAAATCACCTTGGAAGGGCTTCTCGCCTTGGTCGCCAAGGTCGGCGGTTCCCTTGACGGCATAACCTCCACCTTTCACGCGAGTCAGCTTGCCGGTTTTGATAAAGCTCGGTTTCGTCGCGAATTGGCCTGCGGCTTCACCACGACAGTAGGCCACCCTATTGCCCGGCGCCACCGGGGCGGAGGAGGCGGATGGTCTATCGCTCGAACTTGAATCCTTGCTCGATCCGCCTGATTCCGAAGCCTGGCAAATACCGTTGACGCCATGCTTGCCCGTGTAAGACACGGTTGACGAGCCGTCAGGATTGATGGCGATGGAGACGGCGATACCAGAACCCGTGGCTTCGTAGTAATTGTCGTTGACCTTTTTGAGCTTGGCCTGCTTGCCGTTAATGTAAACAGGGCCTCCCTGGTCGGCATGCACCTCCGTATTTGTCCGTACACGAAACGTTAAGCAGAGGGATGCCGGCATGGGCCGCGCCCGTCATCACGAAAAGCGCAACGGCCATCAGCGATAATTTGCTCATAAATTCACCACGGTCGGTTGAAGGGAATGAAGAATTAGGGTCATGGTTGTTTGTCGAGTTGCTTTAACAAGGTGCTCACAGCAACTTTGAGCTGCTCGTCG
>Ga0209573_1002267_pt1 | contig 25325 bp, 23 predicted proteins | sample TNRBio252014_DNA_FD_185870 | JGI IMG/M metagenome (GOLD analysis project Ga0209573, IMG submission 185870) | Wastewater treatment Type I Accumulibacter community from EBPR Bioreactor in Madison, WI, USA - TNR Reactor_6/25/2014_ DNA (SPAdes)... | ecosystem: Engineered > Bioreactor > EBPR >... | reverse complement strand
AGTTCCCCCGTGACGAGGAGGGTCAACAAGAGCCCCAGACCGAGGATCAGAAAGGGTGGAAACTTCAGCTCCATCGATTCCTCTCCGGGATACGACACGAAGACGTGGAACCGTCGGGACGATCAGGGATCAGACATTCCCCGGGACCGGCCTCCACGCCAAAGCACTTTTGAGTCGGCTCCGCAATCATTGAGGTGTCGGGTCAGCAAGCAACATGCCAAGGCGTGATGATCACGCGGAGCGGCAGGCGCCTCCTTGATCCGCCCGGCGTCTGCGCGTACTCCGCCGCCCCGTTTCAGCCCGGGCGGGAGCGAATCTGGTGGGGGCGGAGGTGGGGTGAAGGAAAAGGGACGGGAGTAGTGCGCCGGGATATCCGGGAGGGAACGGTGGGGGTGAAAACCGGGGCGCTGACGCGCGGATAGAGGCAACCGCGGTGGGAAAATCCTTGTCAGGACGGGGGGGCTTGGGCATTCTGGCGCAGGATAGTTCGCGTGATATTACGGCGGGCGGTCATACGAATAAACACTGTTAGCCTATATATGCAGAAGCTTTACGATTTCGCGAATCAGCAAGAAGCAAGCGCTATCGAAAAGGCTCTTGAAGAGTTCGGTATAGTTGCGTCCATCCAAGAGCGCGAGGGAACTTGGACGTTGAGCGTGTCTAATCGTGACGAAGAAAGGGCGAGAGAGAGATTGAAGTCAGTTTTTGATGTTGCTTTTCCGCCAAATCCGATTGGATTTTGGTCGGCAGTTGGCTTCTCTCTCTCGATCATTGTCTTGCTCTGGTTGTTTCTCGCTTATCTCACTCCCGGATTGAACCTTTTCGTTTCAATGGCTATCGCTGTATTCACGATTGCAATCACAATTGTAAACATGCCAATCGAACGAAAGCGGGGCTAACATGACGCGGCAGGGAAGGGCTTTCAGCGCTCCCTGCGCTAGACGTTCTGTGAAAAAACCGAGGAGAAGACGCCATTGATTTCGTGCGATGAGTCCACTAAAATTTTTCCAATACCGAAAGCTTTGGCTGCTCCCGGTTCCCCTTCTGCTTTGCCTCATGGATGCTACAGTGACATTGATGGGCCAGCCTGACCAATACTGGTCGGACGGATTTACAAAAGTCAATGAAGCAAACCCGTCGGCAAGAGTCGCGCTCAGTCTATCTCCCATGCACTTCGCGATAGAACGGATTGTCTATATCGTTTTCTGGTGCGGAATTATATTGCTAGGACACCCAAAAATAGCTTTTGTCATCTCTCTGTGGGTAACAATTGCTCACCTTGTCGGGACGTTCTATTGGGTCTATTTGGTATATAGATGGAGTTATTTTGAAGTTAGCTCACTCTTTTTTATCGTAAGTTTGATGCTTTCCCTCAGTTGGTTTCGAAGCGGCTATTTTACAGAACAAAGCGCGACTGGACAACCCGCTACACCTTCCGAGTCGAAATGATTCCCGTGACTTCAACCCTAATCCCCGTTTCGGCGTGGCGCTCCCGGTAGCGGGTCGCCAGCGCCTCTACGTTCGCTCTTAAAATGGAACGACTTGAAACAACTGGTTTGATTCTGATCGTCGTCTCTCTTTTCGGCGCATTCCTCCCGTTTGCAATGTTCTCTCGCGGCACGTCACCCGAAGTTCAAGCATATCAAGACGCGAAGGGATCTTGGATTTCCTTTGGATTTGCGAACACCATGTCAGGACAAATTCTTCTCACTGCGGCAGTAGTCGGAGTAGGCGGTCTTTTGCTCGTGATCCTATCCCGTGCGTTGGAGAAGCGGCGAGCGCGAAGGGTCATCAAACAGCGAAACCAGTAAAACTGACCGGAGGGAACAAAACGGCAATGGCACGCCCGATCCCGCGGCGGGTTGATTGACTTCCCGGATTCGAATCCTTATCCTCCCATCGAGGTCGCGCTCCCGGATCGGCTCGCCATGCCTCAAACCTTAGGCGAGTTAACACGATGGGCGAGCTTTCACCAGGGTATCGGACAGTGCGCGGCAGCGATGTTCAGCGCGATGGGATATTCTTGGAGCTGATTGACGAGAGAACCGGGGACGAGGTTGCGGAGGTGTTTTCCGCGAACGCCACACTCAAGATGACGGTCTCGGTATTTCAGCAGGAGTTGCCGTTGCATGTCGTCGAGCTGCTTATTGAGAGAGCGAAACATGATTTACCACCACCACACGCCGCCTCATAAGGGCAGCGGGCAACGGCTTCGACGTGTCTGGCCTCAAACTTTATGAGCCCCCTCGCCAATCAATGTCGTCGCAAGGCCGAGCGTGAGGGCTATGCGAGGCTCATGAACGACACGAAGTGGCGCGAGCTTTGTTTCGCTTTCAGCGCACTTCCGTCGCCCCCGGCCTGGCGAACGCGTGACTTCTTGAACGGGCATGTGTCAGACTGGGACCGGGAATGGTTTTACCAGGTAGGACCGGATTACTGTTCGATCGAATGGATGGAGATCGACCCGAAGGATGGCGACCGAGAGAGGATTCGGGCAGTCTTGGTGGAGGTCGGCGCACCCTTTGAGGCGTCGCGGCAGTCTTACAGAGTGATTGGATACAAGCGATGACGGCCCACCATGGAGCGGACAACGGCTTCACCGTCATCGGCGTCGGATTTCCGTCCAGCCCCATGATCGCCAGCTCCTCAACCCCCAGCTGAACTCTGGTCTCGGGACAGGCACAGGAAGACTCGACCTCAGACGATTCCTCGCGCATCTTGCGAACGAAAGGCATGTTCCGGGTCATCGACACCATCAATGTCAACGCGACGCTCTTCGTTCATCATCCCGAGTGGCGAGAACGATACGGTTCGGAGGGTTTGCTCGCGATCCTCGATCCGGCGGAGGTCACGGAGGTCCCCGTCGCGCCGGGCACCCTCATGCGGATTCATCGTCCCGATGGCAGTACGATCGAACACATCACCACGTATGGCGAGCGTCCCAGCAATGCAGTGGGCTTGTTTTTTCCGCATCTCACCGCAAATGATCTTCCTCGTCTCTCCATGCTTGAACCGATTCCCACACCGGCGAACCCGTAACACGTCGTGGCTGACGAAGCCTTCGTCAGCCGATCCATTGACACCCTGCCAAACCTCTCCCCATGTCAGACCACTGGATCACGCTCGTTCCCCAGGATCCGAACTTCGTGCCCGATTCCCAGACGCAGGAGAACGCTGTCGAATGGTTTCAGGCCATCGCGCCTGATGCCGATGAGATTCAGATCACCGTCTCGGACGGGGTTCAGTTTTTCGACTGCGGAGAGAACTTCGAGAGGATCCTTTGTCCTCGATGCGGAGAGGAGATTTCGATCGAGTGGTGGCAGGACCGGATGGACGACGATCACGACGGGACCGGCTTCCAACTCGGGAAGTACCCGGCTCCATGTTGCGACGCCTCCCTCGGGCTGGAAGAACTTCGCTACGAATGGCCGCAGGCGTTCGCACGGTTTGGCATCGCCGCCATGAACCCGAACATCGGCGAGTTGAGCGACGAACAGCGAAGCGAGGTGGAACGCCTTCTCGGCACGCCGTTGCGGACGATTTTCCAACACCTCTGACGAAGTCGGGCACGCCTCCGCACGCATTCCGCACCCCCCTCCACTACCCGATCGTGATCGTGCGCACGGCGCTGGTGCGGGAGCCGGAGCTGTTGGAGAATCTATTTGCTCACGGGTCCTTTGAGGACACGACGGGACTCCGGCCAGTAATGAAGACTCTGATAGAAGTCCGTCGCGTCCGCGTGTTCATGGAACTCAAGGAGATTTCCAACCCTCGACATCAAGACGTCTCTTACTTCCGCTGGCGTGGCGAAAAAGAACTCCTTCCGAAAGTTCGCCTGATTGAGCCGTCTTGAGGCGAAATGTCCGTGAAGCTCCGCCTCAAGAGTCACGGCATCCTCCGAGAAGAAGAGGCAATGCACGTCGAATCTGAAGGGGACCGAAGCGTCGCCGAGTTCGTCAACACGGTCTTGTGGCTCTAGTCTCCTTGTGAGACCGATCTTGACAACGTCTGCACCAAATGATCCCGGATTCGAAATAATATACACGTAACCAGCACGAATATTCGCGGTCCGATAGTCGTTCCTCGCAATTGCATCATCAATCAAGGCAAGTTTCTCGGCTAAGACTGGATCGTTCGCTCCATTCGACTGCAGGGCTTGAATTGCGTTCATGATGTGAGCCCGTTCTTTGTCCAACCGTTCCCGCTCCGCCGCAAGTTCCGCAGCGACGCGCGCTTCTTCCCGTAGGCGGGCCCGCTCTTCTTTTGCGATCTCCCGTTCCTCTTGCTTCTTCATCAAGTAGTCAGCCGTTAGCTCGATCTCTTTGATACGAAGATGATGAAAAGTGTCGCTGATCCGCATTTCCATCATCTTGCCCAACTTCGCGATGATTTCGCGGGAGCGCTCAAGCCTTTCCTTCGCGGTTAAAACATTCCCCGCGCGCAATGACCGGACACAGCTCTCCGATTCGGCATTGTAGGCGCGCAGCATCAGTTTCCCGAGATCGTCGGACATCTTCTTCCCCTTGGCCAGCGAGTTGTCGTAAGTAAAGAGATTCGATTTCTCAATCGCGGCTCCCCGCTTTACCGTCTCTGCAATCTCGACATCAAGTTCTTTGAGGCGAGTTTGATACTCAGCCGCTGATTCGAGAGGATGGTGGTAGCGGTAGATTCCTACTTCCTGTAAGATCGAGGCGTCGTCCGTTTCGACTCGGTGTCCACCAACCTCTGTAACTTCAGCAATGCGTCGCTTGAGTTCCGCATTTTCCTCCTCCAAACGAGCGATTCGTTCAGCCATCGCTGCGTTACCCTCGGTAGGATTGGATTCAGCGTTCAACACCGGCATGGGTTGCGATTCGTGGTCTGCCGGTGTCGAAGGCGAGGCTGAAGAATCTCTTTCCAGCATCCAGAATTCCCAATCATCTGGTGGAACAGGCCATCCCGGATCGGGAGTCCATCCTTGAGGGGGGCGCCACCCTCTCGGCGGCCGAGGCCAGCCTGGCGGGGGATTAAAGATGAACTCATCACTCATGATTTTCGCACGCCTGACGTGATGGCGGGCACCATGCCGTATGGGTTTTTCGACACCGAGGCTCCGAAGTGGGCAAGCGTCGCTGATGGTTGAACATTCCCCAATTCGATCTTCATGAAATCCTCGCGTGACACACCGAGAGCAACAAGGGGTATAAATGCGCTTCGGCCGGTCGCCGGATCACATCCATGCGCACCGACTTCGAAAGAGATTGTCGAAATCAGACCTCGTCGGTCTGCTTCAAAGATCTCATGTGGCACTCGAAGGGCAACTTGATGAATCGCGCTGGCATATCGGTCCCTGTTCGCTTTATCACTGTAATGTATTTCCAAAATTTCATCCGATGATTTGACATGCTTGTAGCCTTTGACCGTAGAAAATCGCTCGGGAGCAATAACTGCGACCGCCACACGCAGTTCCGCAGTACTGGGATCATACGAATAGACGTGGCTGATTGGAAAGTGCTCCGGATAGACAGCATTAGAGAGTACGATGCCAATGTATTCCTCAACGGCATCGGGCGAACCGTAGGCTAGATTGGTGACGAGCTCATCCACCTCTTCATTTCTTGCGACCGCCTCCGCCTCTCGCTGTCGACACTCAGCGGAATATCTTTCTCTTTCTTGTTCGAGCAGCGCGATCCTTGCACGTTCCCGTTCTTCGTAAGCTGCGGCCTCCGCCATACGGCGTTGCTCGTTTCTGGCAACCTCAGCTTTCCATTGCGTCAACTCCTCGTGGTAACTGATCGCCGCCAAGGCCTTTGCTTTCTCATACTTTCCCATCGCGAGAAGGCCTAACACTCCGCGTGGAGCAGGAGGCACAACATGCGCAGGCTTTGGATCGTCGACGATCGGAAGAGGCGGCCGCGATGGAGTCAAGAGATCCTGCCTATTGAATGGAGGGTGGTCAGCGGCGACGCGCAAGGTGTTAAGGTCGACAAAATCGTCTACTGCTAGAGTTGCGGCAAGAATTGTCTCCAACTCGTCCTCCATTGCAGCGAGTTTCAGATTCCGGCACTCAACTTCAGTTGCCATCGCGAATTCATGAGATTCGCGTGCTTCTTTCTCTAAACGCTTCAGGTCCGCAGCTGCTTCCTTTTGGGCTTTTGCCTCAGACTTCAATGCTTGGGCGTAGGACTGCTGCTGCTGCCTTTGAGCGGCTACCTTTGCACGTTCCTGTGCCTGCTGCTCTCGTTTGTGGGCGTCGGCAGCTGCTCGGAGAGCTCCCTCATACGCGCGCTGCGACTCTTTTCGTTGTCGTTCGTTTTCTCGCGCGATCTCTTTCGCAACCCGGTGTAACCCCGTTAAGAATCCTTTTCTCGCCATGGTCGTAAACATTCGATGTGCAGGCCGTGAATCCGTCATTTCTGACCGCTGGTCGGAAATGATGTGATTTTGTGCTCCCTCTGTAGGGCTGCCAAGATTGACCGCTTGAGTGACTCGAAACAAGGAAAAAGAGGCGACTCATCATGTGGATCGAATCTTAGTTCGGGCCGGACGGTTTCCTGACAAACACCTCACCCCGCCCCCACCAACGTCACCACCATCGGCAACATCCCCGCCACCACGACGACGATCGTGAGAAGCGTCTGAATCACCACGGTCGCGGCGATAACTCGCACGAGCACCCTTTCGGAAACCAGATCTCTCTTGAACGCCAGCAGCGAAACGATGCCCAGCAACAACGGACCAACGAGACTCACCCGCGCCACCGTGGGCGCGGCGAGGGTCCACGGAGGGAGGCCGGGATCCTCGGGCCGTTGAAGACGCCACAGGTCGAGAAGCGATTCCGACATCGCCGTGAGGCCGAGGATGGCGACGAACGAAAGCGCGGCGTAGCCGAGGCCGAAGGCGCTGAGGCTGCGGCGCATTTCCCTCCCCCCCCCCTCACTTCTCCCCGAACACCGCCATGGCCTCGACGCTGACCACGCCGCCGAAAGCGGGGCCGATGCCGAAGGGTCCGTTGGCGCTGGCGAAGTCGCCCTGGCGGCTGGTGCGGAGGACGCCGTCGACGTAGATGCTGATGCGATTGTCGGTGATGCGGGCCTCGAAGTCGTAGAATCGCTTGGTCTCGATGGTGCCTTTGTCGGGGTAACCCGAATGGGAGAAGCCGGTGGTGGGATCGTGGATGCGGAGTTCGTCGGGGCGGGATTCCCAGTTGAAGATGGCGAGGGTGCCGGCGCCGTAGTATAGCCGCACGCTGGTGGAGTCGGTGGCGGCGCGGGCGATGAGGCGGATGGGAGGGCGGAAGCTGAAGCGCGACTCGAAGCGGGTCATGTCTCGCTCGGGGCTGGAGAGGTGGTAGCGGCCCTCGCGCTCCTCGAGGGTGATGGTGCCGTTTTCGACGAGGTCGGCTGGGGTGCGGAGCTCCCAGAGGACGGTGCGCTCGAAGTTGCCTTTTGCTTTCCAGCGCTGCATTGCCTGCAGCTTGTGGAAGGCGGCGAGCCCGGGGGCGGACCGGGTCTCGAGGGCGAGGGCGTCGTCGATCTGTCCGGAGCGGGTGAGGGTCTCGCGGAGCGCGCCGAGGCTCCGGAAGTAGGTCTGGTGGAGCTCGATCTCGCGGGGGCGCGAGGTGTCGCGCAGCTCCCAGAGGGCGCGCTGGTAGATGGCGTGGGCCTCGCCGAGCCGTGGGTAGGTCTCGTAGGCGGCGGGGTTGCGGTGGTTCGGGTCGCGGCAGGCCTGGATCTCGGCCTGCACCTCGACGACTTGCTGCAGATCACCCTGGGTCTGGGCCTCGGCGGCGAGGGTTTTCAATTGGACCTCATAGCGGTCCTGCAGGGTGGCGACGGGGGCGACCAAGGCGGTGCGCTTTTCGTCGAAGAGTCGCTGGAGCTCCTCGGGGCTGATCTGGGCGAGGGCGTCGCCGCCGACTCCGGTGAGGCCGAGGACGAGGACGATCGCAGCGAGGAGGGCGGATTTCATGGCCGCAGTGTAGGAAAGGGCGGCGGGGCCGACAAGCCGATAATGGGCGGGTGGCGATCCGCCCCTGAATTACTCGGTGATCCCCGTCCCGCGCGCGTAGGCTCCGGGATTGAGCATCTTTTTCACGTCGTCCATGCTCATGGCGACGTTGTCCTGGTAGCCGGCCTTCCTCGGGGTGCCGATGGCGCGGGGAGCCTCGGTGACGGCGGAGGCGGCGCGGTCGGCGGAGGTGGCGAAGGTGTTTTCGGCGTCGCGGTGGGTGCTGGTGCCGAAGGTGGCGAGGTCGGTGGAGTCCTTCGCTTTCTTTTCGAAGAGTTTCCCGGCGGCGCGGTCGGGGGTGCGGGTGGAATTGCCCTCGCGGGCGGTCATGCCGTTCTCGCGGGCGTTGGCGATGCCGGCGTATTCCTGGCGCTTCAGGTATTCGGGGGTCTTGAAAGCCTTGGTCTCGGCCTCCATTTTGTCGAAGCGGGCGGTCTTGGTCTGGAAGTCGCCGTCGAGTCCGCGGGGGCGCTTGTCTTTGTAGAGGTCGGGCTTGTCGGCCTTGATGGTGCCGTCCTCGGCGAGGGTGTAGCCGCGCTCGGCGAATTTGGAACGGATCTCCTGGGTGTCCTCGCCGCCGCCGCCCTGGCCGCCCCACATGTTTTCATCAAAGGTGAAGGAGGACCGCGTCGATTTGACGGTGCGGGTGGTCTCGCACTGGCAGAGACAGACCGCGATCGCGAGGAGGAGCGGCACGGTGAAGAGGGGATGGCGGGGGGTCACCATGAGTCCCTAGCTTCGCGCAGTTCGCGCCCCTCGGCAAGGGCGGTGATCCATCCGCGGAGCAAGACTTCCTGCCCCCGGGTGAGGTAAAGATCGCGGGTGCGGGTCTCCCATTCGGCGGTCTTGCCCCAGGCGGCGTAGAGGCGGGGGAGGAGGCGGAGGTCGACGCGGAGGGATTTCTGGAGGACGCGCCGGAGGAGGGTCTCGGCCTCGGGATAGGCGCGGCTCTCGATGAGGAAGGTGGCGTAGTCGTTGAGGAAGCCGAGGTGATTCCACTGGTAGGAGGCGAGGGTGCGCTCGTAGCTCTGGAAGAGGCTGCGGGCGAGTGCGGTCTCGCCGGCGGCGGCGAAGAGGAGGGGGATGCGGCGGCGGTTGTCGAGGGTGGGCACCCATTCCTCGAGGCCGCTCTGGTGGAAGAAGTCGGACCCGGCCTCGCGGACGAGGGCGCTATGGACCTCGATGAGGCGCTCGCGGTCGCCGAGGCGGTGGAAGAAGGCGATCTGGCGGTGGGGCTGATGGGGGAAGAAGGCGTCGCCGGGCCGGTGGCTCTCGTCGACGAGGGCGCGGGCGGTGGCGATGCCGGCGGGGCCGAAGGCGGGGAGGGTCTCGAGGAGGCGGAGGGCCTCGGGGGAATGCGGGGCAAGATCGGCGAGGGCCTGGCGGGCGGCGGGCTCGAGCTGTCCGCGGAAGGAGGCGGCGAGAAGCTCGGGGAGCCAGCGGCGGTCGGCGGGGATCTGCATGGCGGCGAGGAGGGCGGGCAGATCGCGGGTCGCCTCCGGGTCGGCGGCGATCCACTCGATGAAGCGCGAGGCATTGGGCTTTTCCAAGGCGGGAGGGGTCTCGCCGGTGGGGTCAGCCTCGGCGCGGGGCAGGTCGGCGGGGTCGAGCTGGTAGACGAAATCGAGGAAGTAGCTCTCGAGCGGGCCGGCGAGATCGGGCCAGGTTTTGCCCCGGCTGCGCTGGAGCTGGAGGAGCTCGAAGGAGGTGGCGGTGCGCTGGGCTCCGTCGCGGGTCTTGCGGTGGAGGAGCTGGAGGACGCCGACGGCCTCGTCGGAGCGTCCGGCCTGGTGCAGGGCGGTGGCGAGGCGGCGGGTGACGGAGGCGGGCTGGCGATCGAGGCTGGCGAGGGCGAGGGCACGCACGTGATCGGGATCGGGCCACGCGGAGGCGGCCTGGGACGCGAGGGTGAGGAGGATGGCACGGCGCTGCGGCACGGCCTCGGAGGGATCGAGGGCGATGGGCCGGAGCCAGGCGAGGGCCTCGGCGTGGCGTCCCGCTTTGGCGAGGGTCTCGGCCCCGAGGAGGAGCTGGGAAACGGAGGCGGCATCCCGGGTGCGCAGGTCGGTGAGGAGTCGGAGGAGGGCGTCGTCCCGCCCATCGCGGCGGTAGGCCTCGGCGAGGGCATTCTGATAGGGGAGGTGGGCGCGGTTCGCGACGGGGGGAGCGTCCTCGGCGACGACGGGCTGGCGGCCGAGCTGCTCGAGCCGCTCGAGGTCGCCATCCATGAGGAGGAATCGGGCGTGTTGTTCGTTCAGGTAATCGGCGGTCAAGCCGGGTGGAGCGGGAAACTCGCGGGTGTTGATCTTGGCGATGACGTCGAGGGCGAGGCCGGGGGAAAGGCCCTCGGCCGCCGCATCGAACATGCCCTGGAGGGGTGCGTAGTCGCGGTCGCGCAGGATGGCGTCGTCGCGATAGACGGGGGCGGCCTCGCGATAGAAGCCGCGGCTTTCGAGGGCCTTGGCGAGCTCAATGCGGCTGTCGGGCTCCTTGAGGAAGCCGCGCAGCTCGCGGAGGAAAGACTCGCGCTCGGGGGCATTCATCCATTCGAGGAGGAGGAGGCTGCGGTCGATCTCGAACTGCTCGAACTGCGCCGCGACGGTGGCGTCGGCGGGGCTGAGGAGGGTCTCGCCGCCGAGGGCCTCGACGAAGGCGGCGGTGCCCTCGGCATCGAGGTGGAGGCGCTCGGCGTAGTGGTGGAGGGTGCGGTCGAGCCGCTGCCAGGTCTGATTTTGTTCGTGCCCGGTCTCGGAGGCATCGCTGGTGGCGGGTCGGGAAGACTGGGCCTGAAGGGTGACGAGGCGTCGCAGTCCCGCAATGACGCGGCCGTAATCCCCGGCGGCGAGGGAAAGGTGGAGGGCGCGCTCGAGCCGCTCGCGTTCGCCGAGGTGGGCGGAGAGGAAGGTGCCCTCGATGCGGCGGAGGTAATCGGCCCGCTCGGCGTCGGTGTCGAGGAGGGCGAGCTTTTCGGTGAGGGCGGCGTAGAAGTGATTCGAGACGCGCGTCCCGGCTGAGTCGGGATCGGGGGTGAGGGCGCGGTCGAGCCAGCGCTCGCGCTCGGCGGGGAAGCCGGCGAATCCGGCGACCTGTGACAGGGCGAAGTGGAAGGTGCCCTCGTCGGCCATGACCTGATCGGCGTAGCGACGCCCGACCTCGTAGGCCTGGAGGAACAGGCCGGCCTTGCGCAGCTCGGAGAAGTGGTGGGCGGCGATGGTCTTCGGCACGCCGAGCTGGTCGAGGCTCTCGTAAAGGGTCGCGGCGTCGAAGAGGGGATCGTCGGACTGGTCTTTCAGGAGAATGAGGGCGGCGAGGGCGCCATAGACGGAGCGCGGATGCTGGGTGCCGCTGGTGGCGCTGTCCTCCCCGGCCCAAGCGAGGAAACGCTTCGCATCGCCGGCGAGGAGGTGGCAGTGGGCGAGGAAGAGTTGGTCGGTGTGGGAGGCGGTGGCGGGATACTCTTTCAGGAGATCGGCGAAGGCGGCTCCGGCGCCGCTGTGACGGGTCGCCCAGAGCCGTTCGAAGCGGGGGCGGGTCGCGACATTCCACTCGGCGAGCCAGGCGGGGACGCGGCCGAGCCGGGCGGCGAGGGCGGCGGCCTCCTCGATGGCGCGGAGGCGGATGAGGTGTTCCTCCTTCGGCGCGAGGGTGAACTCGGGACGCGGCTGCTGGAGGGTGTCGCGGATTTCATCCTGCAGATTCCCCCCGACGAAGGGATAGGCCTCGACGGTGAAGACCCATTCCTCCATCGCGGTGTCGGTGCCGCCATCGGGATCGGGCGCGACGCGCAGGAGCGGGAGGAGCCGCTCGCCGAAACGCTCGGGATAGACGACGTCGTCGGTCTCGGCGAGGATGGCGGAGAAATTCGCGAAGGCCTTTTCGTGCTCCTCGCGTGCGACTTGGAGGAGTCCGAGGCGGAAGCGGGCCTCGAGGTCCCATCCGCGCAGGGCGACGAGGCGTTGCAGGGTGCGCTCGGCCTCGCGCGGGTTGCCGTTTTTCAGGTAATGCTCGGTGAGCTCGGCGAGGAAGTCGGTGTCGCTCCCGAACTTCGTCACGAGTCGCTCGCGGAGCTGGTCGGCCTCGTCGACGCGGAGATCTTTCTCGAGCATGCGGACGAGTTCCTTCCAATTCTCAAGGGTGTCGCCCTCGCCGCGGGCGAGGAGCTGGCGCCGGTAATAAATGGCGGACTGGAGATCGCCGAGTTTGTCGGAGAGGGCACCGAGCTCGCCGAGGAGTTCGTCGCTGCGACCCGACATGTAGTAGGCCTTTTTCATCGCCTCGTAAGCCTCGCGGTCCTGGCCGGCGGCGCGATGGACGCGGGCGAGGGCCTCGGGATAAAAGCGGTCGAAGGGATGTCGCGCGGCGAGCTCGCCGTAGCGATCGCGCATCCACTCGAGGAGGTAATGGGCCTGGGCCACGGTGAGCTGGGCGTCGAGCTGCTTGCGGCGCTGGAGGGGGTCGGTCTCGCGCTCGAGCAGATCGAGCTGCACTTTCAGGGCCTCCTCGGGCTGGCCCGATTCGATGAGGGCGGTGGAGAGTTGCTTGATGATGCTGCGTTTCCCATACACGTCGGCCTCGCGGTAGGCGCGCTGCCAGACCTCGACCTGTTTGCCGGGACTGCCCTGGCGCTGGTAGACTTTGGCGAGGGTGTTGAGGGTCGCGAGGGAGGCATCGGGCTTCGCGGCGAGATCCTTCAACTCACGCACGGCCTCGTCCTCGAAGCCGAGTTCGAATCGCGTCGCGGCGCGTCGCTGGCGGTAGTCGTCGGCATTCTCCGGATCGATCTCGATGAGGGTGGAAAGGTGCCGCACCATCAGGGTGGTGCGTTCGTTCTGCTCGGCGAGGAGGAGGAGCATTTTCTCGACCTCGACGACGGGTTTGCCGGCCTCTTCGTTGGCGAGGTTCAGTTGCGCGAAGCACTCCTGGTTGTCCTGCAATTTGAAAGCCCACCACGCCGCGCGGTAGCGGTGCTCGGTCGAGGGAGTCTCCTTGGCGGCCTTCTTGATCTGCTCGTAGTAGGCCATCAACTCCGCCGGCGGAGGCTCGTCGCCGCTGCGCGTGGCGGACTGGTTCGCGGCGGCGGCGGCGCGGCGATACTCGGCGAGATTCTGGATGCCGCCCTGCTGCAGGACGGAGAGCCCGTCGTCCACCTTTTCCGCCTGAGTGGCGTAGTGGCCGCGGATGAGGCTGAAGAGGCGCTGATCGACCTCGGCGCGGGATTCGAGATCGGGCTGTCCCTCGCGGATCGACTCGAGCTGGGCGATCGCCTTGTCGACGTCCTTCAAGCCGATGTAGAGATCGGCGCGGCTCGACTGATACTCGAGATTCTCCGGGGCGAGGGCGATGGCTTCGTCGAAGGCGGTGAGGGCTTCCTTCTCCAAGCCGAGATCTTCGAAGACACTGCCGATCTGGTGAAGGCGGGCCGCTTTCTCGAGGGTCGAACTGGTCGCCCCGGCGGCGTACTCCCGCAGGGTGGCGATGGCCTGATCGGAGCGTCCGCGCTCGTGGAGGAAACGCGCCAGCTCGATGGGCGCGGCGGTCTCGTCGGGGGAATCGCGTGCGACGATGGCCGGGTCGCGCAGGAGCCGCTCGACGAGTCCATCGAGGTAGTGGGTGCGCGCGAAATCGAGGACCTCGCGACGTCCCTCGGCATCGAGTTTGCCCTCATCAAGAAGCGTGCCGAGCCGGGCAGCGGCGGCCTCGCGTCCTTTCGCCTGGAGATCGACGAGGGCGCGGCGCAGGATGAGATCGAGCGGGGCGCCCGAGCCTCCCGCGATGAGGGCGTCGAGGGTCGCGGCGGCGGCCTCGTAGCGATCGTTGCGCATCTGCAATTCGGCGAGGCGGATGCGGTGATCGGGATCGCCGGGAATGCGTTCGGCGAGGCGCGCGACGGCTTCCTCTTCCTTCACCGGATCGGCGGTGAGCCGGTGATACTCGGCGAGATCATGAAGGGCGCGTTCGGTGGGATTCTCCGCGGCGGTCTCTTTCGCGAGGGTGGACTCCAATTCATCGAGGCGGTCATGGCGCTCGTAGATGCGGACGAGCCGGGAAAAGAGATCGGCGTAGTCGGGGCTTTTGAAATGGAGCACGGCCATGGCCTCGCGCGAGGTGGCGACGGCTCCGTCGAAGTCGCCGGTGAATTCGTGGAGGCGGTTCAGCTCGAGCAGGGCATCAAGGCGTTGCCGGGGATCCTCGGAGCGGGAGAGCTCGGTGAGCACGCCGACGGCGGCCTCGGTGGCGCCCGCTTCGAGGAGGAGGCCGACGATCTCGGTGCGCAGGGCGACATTCCCGGGGGAGGCTTTGAGGAGGGCGTTCCAATCGGCGACGGCCTCGGCCGTCTGTCCCTGGAGGCGATGGATCGCGGCCTTGCGCAGGCGGATCGCGAGGCCTTCCTCGTCCGTCGCGGGGACGAGCTCGACGAGTCGGGTGTAGAGCGAGAGGGCCTTGGCCCAGCGCTTTTGCTGATCGGCGATCTCGGCGAGGGCGCGCAGGGCGGGGAGGCTCGCCGGGTCGGCCTCGAGGGCCTGATCGTAAAAGGGCCGCGCCGCCTCGAGATCGCCGCCTTTGCGGAGGAGGTGCGCGTAGAGCAGCTTCGCGACGGCGGGTCCCGACTCGCTCGCTCCCTTGAAATACTCGAGGAGCAGGGCGGTCTGATCCTTCTTCTCGTAGAGCTCCCAGAGGAGGTCGAGGACCTTGCCGTAGGAGGGATCTTTCTGGAGGAGCTGGATGTAGTGATTCGCAAGGCGCGAATCGCTCTCGGTCCAGGGGGCGGCGTTCGCTTTTTCCGCCGCTTCCTGCGTGAGCGCGGACCCCGATCCGGTCGAGAGCAGCAAGGCCGCGAGCACCAGAGGCCGGAAAACGCGATGGAGCGGGAGATTCTTCAAGATCCGGAAGGAGGTTGCGGTGCCTCGGGAAGCTTAGGCGAGCCCTCCCGGGGCGTCAAATCTCCGCCGTGACGCGGAAACGCTGCATCCGCCGACTCGAGAGAGTCGGGCGGGTGACCTGACCCTCTTTTGTTTTCCGAGGGTCAGTTCTTCTGCGGGACGAAGGTGGTGCTCTCGACCCGCTGGCGCGAGCCGTCGGCAAAGATCACTTCGTAGATCGTGGTGTCCTGGAAGCCGACCCCTTGACCGGTGATGCGGGTGGGCCCTTTGCGATCGGTCTTCACGACGTTGATGGAACGGATCGCGGGGGCACGGCCACCGCCTTGACCGCCCTGGCCGCCGCCCGAGACGTGGCTGTCGAAACGCATGAGCCGGTCGATCTCGACGCGGATGCGTTCGCTGGTGAGGTCGAGACGCGAGAGTTCGACGGTCGCCGCGCGGGACTGTGCATTGATGGCCTCGATCTGACGGCTGATGCGATCGCGCTCCTTGGCCTCGGTTTTGGTGCGGTCGATCCCGAGCTGATTGATCTGGGTATTGCGCTGCTCGGTCTCGTTGAGGATCTGCTCTTTCCGATCGAGGATGGAGACAAGCTCTCCCTCAAGCGCGTTGAGACTGCGATGGATGTCGCCGGGTCCGGGGCCGCCCTGGCCCGGCGCCGGAGGCCGGCCTTGCCCGTGGAGCAGCGGTGAGCAGAAAAGAAACGAGACGGAGGCGAAGAGGAGGAGGGAGCTGGATTTCATCTCCCGCCAGTCTCGCGGATTCCAGGTCGTCTTGACAAGGAAGAAGTGGCGTCCCGCCTCGCCGACGGGACGCGTTTGGTCAGGGCGTCATCAGCCCTTCGCGAGGTAGGCGGCGGTGCTTTCGTGGTTGGCGTGCATCGCCTCGTCGCCGAGTTCCCAGTCCATCGGGCAGACTTCGCCGTTTTCCTCGAAATGCTGGAGGGCGTCGACCATGCGGACCGCTTCCTTGATGGAGCGGCCGAGGGGCAGGTTGTTGACGAGCTGGTGCTGCACGATGCCGTCCTTGTCGATGAGGAAGAGTCCGCGGTAGGCGATCAACTCGCCCTCGGCGTAGAGTTCGCCGAACTCATCGAGGTCGTAGTTGCCGACGAGCACGTCGTAGGCGGCCGAGATCGTCTTGTTGGTGTCGGCGACGAGCGGGTAGGTGACGCCTTCGATTCCGCCCTTGGCGCGCGGGACCTGCAGCCAGCCCCAGTGCGACATCTCCGTGTCGGTCGAGCAGCCCACGACGGCGACATTGCGCTTTTCGAATTCGGCGAGGTGATCCTGGAAGGCGTGGAGTTCGGTCGGGCAGACGAAGGTGAAATCCTTCGGATAGAAGAAGAAGATCACGTATTGCTTGCCGCGATACTGGTCGAGCGAGAAGGCATCGACGACCTGGCCGTTGACGACGGCTTTGGCGTTGAAGGAGGGAGCGGGTTTGCCAACGAGGACGGACATGGGAGTGGATGGTTCGGGTTCGGATTGGTGTGAGAAAAAGGCGGGGCCACGGCGGCCGGCGCGTCGGGAAGGTGATCGACTCCCCGCGCGAGTCAATACGGAATGCGGCCCTCGCGAGAGTCGTGGCGGTGCGATTTTCGTGCCGAAAGCGATGGTTTTCCCGCCGTCGTTCTCGAAAAGCAGTTGACGGTCACCGGGAAAGGTTGTTCTTTGCTTCGTTGATTTCCTACCAAATCTATCGGAAATAGGTAATTTAAGATGTCCGAATCGCTTGCGACGAATTCCCGACCTGAAACCGCCCCGGCGGAGGCGGCTTCGTGGTTTGGGATCGAGGATGTCTCGGAGCGCTCCCGCCTCCTCGAAGCCGCCACGCCGGAAGAGCGGATCGAGTGGGCCTTCGGTCATTTCGGCGAAAAGCTGGGCATGACCTCGAGCTTCGGAGCCCAGTCGGCCGTGCTCCTTCACCTCGCCACGCAGGTCTGGCCGGGCATCCCCGTGATCCTCGTCGACACCGGCTACCTATTCCCGGAAACCTACCGCTTCATCGACGACCTCGCCGAACGCCTCGAACTGAATCTGAAGGTTTATCGTCACGAACTTTCCCCCTCCTGGCAGGAGGCCCGCTGGGGCAAACTTTGGGAGCAGGGTCTCGAGGGCCTCGAGCGCTACAACGATCTGAACAAGGTCGTGCCCATGGACCGCGCCCTCGGCGAACTCGACCTATCCGCGGTGATGGCCGGGGTGCGACGTCAGCAGAGCAGCACCCGCGAAAATTTTTCCGTGCTCGGCATGCAGAAGGGGCGCGCCCGCATCCATCCGATTGTCGATTGGACCGATCTGGATGTCGGTCTTTACCTCACCAAGCACGGCCTGCCTTACCATCCGCTCTGGGACGAAGGTTATGTCTCCATCGGCGACTGGCACACCTCGCGGAAACTCACCGACGGCATGACCGCGGAAGAGAGCCGCTTCTTCGGCCTGAAAAGGGAGTGCGGCCTCAACGAGAATCTGGACTTTGTCATCTGATCGTGGAAAGTCCCGTCCCCGCCGCGCCCCGACCACTCTTCATGAGCGCCACCCCCGAGCATCTCTATCCGACCTTCGACCGCATGCTGCCGCGTGCGGCGAAAGAGTCCATGCTTGGACAAAGCGGTGCCGTCATCTGGATGTATGGCCTCAGCGGATCGGGCAAGAGCACGCTCGCCAACCGGCTCGAGCGTGTCCTCCATGACGAAGGCCGGCTCATCAAAGTCCTCGACGGGGACAATGTGCGCACTGGCCTGAACAAGAACCTCGGATTCTCCGACGAAGACCGCCTCGAAAACATCCGTCGCGTCGCCGAAGTGGCGAAACTGTTCGCCGATTGCGGCGTCGTCGTGATCGCCTCGTTCATCACGCCGAACAACGAACTCCGCCGCCTCGCCCGCGAAGTCGTCGGCGATGCGGACCTTCTCGAAGTCTACGTGAAGGCCTCCTTCGAAACCTGCGCCGCCCGCGATCCCAAGGGACTCTACGCGAAGGTGAAGGCCGGCGAAGTGAAGCAATTCACCGGCCGCGATTCCGGGTTCGAGGAGCCCGACCACGCCGACCTCGTCATCGACACCGAGGCCGCCGACGAGGATGCCTGCCTCGCCACCCTCCACGCCGCTGCGGTCGCCAAGATCCGCCTTCCCCGCTGAACGAAATTTTCCTGACAAAACAACATGGACGAAGAAAGAACCTCCTATCAAGTCAACCACCTCGCCCAGCTCGAGTCCGAGGCGATATTCATCCTGCGCGAGACCGCGGCCCAGTTCGAGCGTCCCGCGCTGCTCTTCTCGGGCGGCAAGGACTCGATCGTGATGGCGCACCTCGCCCGCAAGGCCTTCTTCCCGGCCCGTTTGCCCTTCCCGCTTCTCCACGTCGACACGGGACACAACTTCCAGGAGACCCTCGACTACCGCGACCAGTATGTCGCCGACCTCCGCGCCGAGCTCGTCGTTGCCTACGTGCAGGACTCGATTGATCAAGGCCGCGTGCAGGAGGAAAAGGGCCCCTTCGCGAGCCGCAACGCGCTTCAGACCGTGACCCTACTCGATGCGATCGAGGCGAACAAGTATGACGCCTGTCTCGGCGGCGGCCGCCGCGACGAGGAGAAGGCCCGCGCCAAGGAGCGCTTCTTCTCCCACCGCGATGACTTCGGCCAGTGGGATCCGAAAAACCAGCGTCCCGAACTCTGGAACATCTTCAACGGCCGCAAGCACCACGGCGAACACTTCCGCGTCTTCCCTCTCTCCAACTGGACCGAGATGGACGTGTGGCAGTACATCAAGTCCGAGAAGATCCCGCTGCCCAGCCTCTACTTCTCGCACCAGCGTGATGTCGTCCACCGCAGCGGCGCGATGCTCGCCGTCTCCGAGGTGGTTGTGCCCCAGCCCGGTGAGCGCATCGAGGAAAAAGCGACCGTCCGTTTCCGGACCATCGGCGACATGACCTGCACCGGAGCCGTTTACTCCGAAGCCTCGACCATGGAGACGATCATCTACGAAGTCGCCACCGCCCGCCAGACCGAGCGCGGCACCCGTTCGGATGACAAGCGTTCCGAGACCGCCATGGAAGACAGAAAGAAAGAGGGTTACTTCTAAGATCGCCCCGGCTGAGCCTACCTTTCACCTTCCCACCTTTTACCTTTTACTCTTTTTCATGCATACCGAAATTCCCATCGACGAAGGTTATCTCGACATGGATCTGCTGCGTTTCACGACGGCAGGCAGCGTCGACGACGGCAAATCGACCTTGATCGGCCGTCTTCTCTACGACTCCAAAAACACCTTCGATGACCAGATGGACGCCGTCGAGGCGACCTCGAAGAAGCGCGGTGACGAGCACGTCAATCTCGCCCTCCTCACCGACGGTCTCCGCGCCGAGCGCGAGCAGGGCATCACGATCGACGTGGCCTACCGCTATTTCGCGACGCCGAAGCGGAAGTTCATCATCGCCGATACGCCCGGTCACATCCAGTACACCCGGAACATGGTCACCGGCGCCTCGACCGCGAACCTCGCCATCATCCTCGTCGACGCCCGTCTCGGCGTCATCGAGCAGACCTGCCGCCACGCCTTCATCGCCGACCTCCTGAGAATCCGCCACGTCATCCTCGCGGTGAACAAGATGGACCTCGTCGAATACAGCGAACAGCGTTTCGACGAGATCGTCGACGAATTCAAGCGCTTCGCCTCGCGTCTCGACAACATCGTCGACATGGTCGCGATCCCGATGAGCGCCCTTCACGGCGACAACGTGGTCGACAAGTCCAAGAACATGGATTGGTACGAAGGCCCGACGATGCTCTACCATCTCGAGACCGTCTACATCGGCTCGGACCACAACCACGTCGACGCGCGTTTCCCGGTGCAGTGGGTGATCCGTCCGCACTCCGATGAATACCACGATTTCCGCGGCTACGCCGGCCGTGTCGCCGGCGGGGTCTTCCGTCCCGGTGACGACGTCGTGATCCAGCCCTCCGGCTTTGCCACGAAGATCAAGGCGATCGAATCCTTCGACGGTCCGCAGGAGTCGGCTTTCGCCCCCCTTTCCTGCACCATCACGCTCGAGGACGAGATCGACATCAGCCGCGGTGACATGATCACCAAGCCGAACAATCCGCCGAAGAAGGACCAGGAAATTGATGCGATGATCTGCTGGTTCTCCGAGAGCAACCAGCTCCAGCCGAACGCGAAATACTACCTCCGCCACACGACGAAGGAGGTCAAAGCGATCGTCAAGGAGGTGAAGTACAAGATCAACATCAACACCCTCCACAAGATCGAGGACGACAAGACTTTCCGCCTCAACGAGATCGGACGCATCAGCCTCCGCACCTCGGCGCCGCTGCTCTACGATTCCTATCGTCGCAACCGGGCCACCGGCAGCTTCATCCTGATCGACTCGCAGACCAACGAAACGGTCGCCGCGGGAATGATCCTGTGATCGGTCGCCGGGCGGATCACTCCTTCACCGGCGCGGTCTTGTCGCTCGCGTCGGTGAGTTTCTCCGCGTCCGTGGGAGCGGGAGCCGCGGGCTTGGCTTCGCTTTCGCCGCCATCCCATTCGGGATGGTTGAGGACGAGGTAGGCGTGCAGTGCCTCGAGGAAGAAGAGATACTCGTGGCGGGACGAGGTGTGGGGATTCGCTTCCCATCCGAGGATGTAGAGGGCCTTTTCCCCGCCGAGGGTGACGAGGACGTCGTCGCGGAGCTTGCCGATGATCTTCCCGGATTCGGGATCCTTCGTGACCTGAAGGTGGGCGGTGGGCTCGGGGCTGATCACGAAATGGTGCACGCTCGTGATGTGACGCGCCACGCTCGCCTCCTCGGGACGCCAGTTCGCGGCGGCGGTGGGATCCTCCTTTTTCTTTCCGGAGCAGGAGACGGCGAAAAGTGCGATGAGAGGGAGGAGGAGAAGGGATTTCATGTGGTTTTGTCAGGAGAGTTTCAGGCCCAGTCGTTCCAGGTGTTCCAGGTGCGCCAGGTCACGTTGGCAAAGCAGATCAGGGCGGTGACGAGACAGATCGCGGGGCCGAGCTTGGGGCTTTTCACCAGCTTCGGCATGAAGGAGGCGACCGCGGTGACGCTGCAGAAGCCGAGGGCCGTGCCGATGAAGACGATCGAGGTCGCCATGACCGTGTGGGCGAGCCCGTTCATGCCGATGGCCCCGCCGATCATGGCGTAGCCGATCGTGTCGGGGCAGGGAATGAAGCCGATCGCCGCTCCGGTGAGGAAGGGGCGCTTGGGATCGAGTATCTTCTCGGCACGCTCCACTTCCCCGCCCTTGCGGAAGGCTTCGCGAAGGAGAAGACAGCCGAGGACGAGGAGGATGGGGATGTCGACATGGCTGACCCAGAATTTGCCTCCCGGCCATGCGGCCATCAGCATCTTGAGAAAGAATTGGCCCACCCCAAGAGCCAGCGCCATGAGGAGCCCGTGGGCGATCGCCATTCCGAGCGTGAATTGCCAGGCCTTTTTCATCCCCATCCCGCCCGTCGCCAGAAGCAAGGGTGTGGGGTGCCCGGGGAAAAAGACGTGACTGAACGAAAAGGTGGCGAGGAATACGGCAGATTCGAGCGTCATGGCAGGAAACGGATTTCGGGTAACTTAGGACATCCTTACTATAATTGCAATAATTTTTATAAGATCCGTCCAAAACGACCGCCGAGAGCCATTCCCAGCATATTTCCCTTGCCGTGGGGGGAAAGCTTAATAGGATCGGGGTTCTGCGGCACTTTTATGAGCGATTTCCTGGTCTTCGAGAACGTCACGAAACGCTTCGGGGACTTTGTGGCGGTGAAAAACGCCTCGTTCTCCGTGAGCAAGGGTGAGATTTTTTCCCTCCTTGGCCCGAGCGGTTGCGGCAAAACCACGCTGCTGCGCATGGTCGCGGGTTTCGCCTCGCCGGACGACGGGCGCATCCTTCTCAACGGAAAAGACATCACCGACCTGCCGCCCGAGAAGCGCCCGGTGAACACGGTCTTCCAGAATTACGCGCTCTTTCCCCATCTCACCCTGCGCCAGAACGTGGCCTTTGGTCCTGAATTGGCGAAACGCCTCTCGCGCCAGCAGATCGACACCGAGGTGGAGCGCATGCTCGAGCTGGTCGATCTCGCCGCCCACGCCGACAAGAAGCCGGCTCAGATCAGCGGCGGCCAAAAGCAGCGTGTCGCGATCGCCCGCGCCCTGATCAACAAACCGGAGGTGCTCCTCCTCGACGAACCCCTCGCCGCCCTCGACCTGAAGCTGCGCCAGCGCCTCCTTGTCGAGCTCGACGAGTTGCACGAAGAGGTCGGCATCACCTTCCTCTACGTCACCCACGACCAGCACGAGGCCATGGGCATCAGCGACCGCATCGCAGTGATGCGCGCCGGCAACATCGAACAGATCGGCGCCCCCGCCGCGATCTACGAGACGCCCGTGAACAGCTTCGTCGCCGCTTTTATCGGCGACACGAATTTCCTCAGCGGACGGGTCGATGCCGTCGTCGACAGCGAACACAGCCTCGGCACCTTCGACTACCTCGGCGACCAGATCCGCATCTACGACGACCGTCCCGTGAAGGTGGGCGAGCGTGTCAGTCTCAGCCTGCGCCCCGAAAAGATCTCCCTTTCCCACCAGCGGCCGAATCCGCTTCCCGAAAACCGAAACGCGGTGAAGGGAACGATCGAAGACATGATTTACCTCGGCTCGATGACCCGCTTCTGGGTGCGGGCCGGCGAGGAGTTGCTCATGGTCGAGACCCAGCACGGTCGCTTTTTCCTCGACGAGGCCAAGCCACCGCAGTGGGGTGACGAAGTCTGGGTGAGCTGGAGCGCGAACGACGGCTACCTCCTCGAAAACTTCGCCGAAGAGGACCGGCAATTGCTTTCCCTCCCCGACGACGACGAGTGAGCCGTCCTGACAAAGCCACCATGACCCACCGGAAAAACGAGATCCTCCTCACCGCGCCGACCCTGCTCTGGCTCGCGGTGTTTTTCGTGATCCCGTCCTTTGCGATGCTCCTGATCTCGTTCCGGCCGGCGAACGTCTACGGCGGAGTCGAGGATGGCTGGACCCTCGATGCCTGGCGCGCGCTCGCCGATCCCGACTACCCCATCATCCTCTGGCGCACCACCTGGCTCAGCCTCGTCACCACCGCGGTCTGCCTCGCCCTCGCCCTGCCCATCGCCTTCTTCCTCGGAAAACTCCAGGGCAGATGGCGCGGCATCCTCCTCATGCTGGTGATTGTGCCGTTCTGGACCAATTTCGTGATCCGGGTCGCGGCGTGGCGCATCCTCCTCCACCCCGAGGGCATGTTGCGCCAAGCGCTCCTCAGCCTCGGCGTCATCGGACCCGACACCCTCCTCCTCTACAACGAGGGCGCCGTGCTGATGGTGATGGTCTACACCCACCTGCCCTTCGCGATCCTGCCGCTCTATGCCGCGGCCGAGCGCTTCGACTACAGCCTCCTCGAAGCCGCGCGCGATCTAGGAGCGAGCGGTTTCCGCTCGGTCATGCGCGTGTTTGTTCCCGGTGTGAGCCGCGGACTCCTCACCGCGATGGCTCTCGTCCTCATTCCCGCGCTTGGTTCCTACGTCATCCCCGACCTCGTCGGCGGACCGTCCGATGAAATGATCGGCAACAAGATCGCCCAGCGAACCCTCGGCGACCGCAACCTGCCCCAGGCCGCGACGCTCTCGGTCGCGCTTCTCGCCATCACGATGATCCCCATTCTCGTGGTGTTCCTCATGAACCGGAAGGAGCGCGCCAACCAGCCATGAAATCGAGCCGGGTCCCCGCCGTCATCCTTTTGCTGGTGCTGGTTTTCCTTTACCTGCCCATCCTCCTCCTCGTCGTGAATTCCTTCAACGAGGCCCGCTACAGCTCGACTTGGGGCGGCTTCACCCTGAAGTGGTACGCGGCCCTGATGGAGCGCGAAAACCGCGACCTTTGGGAGGCGGCGCAGCGCACCCTCCTCATCGCCCTCGCCTCGAGCGCGGTCTCGATGGTCCTGGGCACGCTCTCGGCCTGCGCCCTGCACTGGTACCGCTCGCGGCTCCAGCAGATCAACTACGGCGTGCTCTACCTGCCCATCATCATCCCCGACCTCCTCATGGGGATCAGCCTCCTCCTCTTTTTCGTCGGGCTCGGGGCGACGCTCGGGACCGGCACCATCCTCATCGCCCACATCACCTTTTGTGCGAGTTTCGTCACCGTCGTCGTGCTGGGCCGGCTCCAAGGTTTCGATGAGAATGTCATCAACGCCGCGCGTGATCTCGGGGCGACGAAATGGGTCATCGTGCGCCGCGTCATTCTTCCGCTGCTCGCTCCCGGCATCGTCGCGGGGGGACTTCTTGCGTTCACCCTTTCGGTTGACGATTATGTGATCACGTTTTTCGTGACGGGTCCGGGTTCTTCGACGCTTCCGCTGAAAATTTACAGCATGGTGAAACACAGCAAGGACCTGCCAGTCATCAACGCCATCTCCACCCTATTCCTCATCCTCACCTTCCTGATCGTCTGGCTCAGCCAGCGTCTCACCGATTCCCAACCCACCCGAGCAAGCCGATGAAACACCGCCTCCTCTCCTTCCTCACCGCCGCCCTCCTCCTCACCTCCTGCGGCGAGAAAAAGGCCGAACTCCACCTCTACACCTGGGACGACTACCTCAATCCCGACCTCATCGCCAAGTTCGAAGACGAACACAACTGCCGCCTCGTCATCGACATCTTCGACTCGAACGAGGCCATGCTCGCAAAGCTCAAGGCCGGGGCGTCCGGCTATGATGTGCTCGTGCCTTCCAGTTACATGGTGAAGATCCTCGCCCGCGAAGGCATGATCGTCGAACTCGACAAGAGCAAGCTCCCGAATCTGCAGCACGTCGATCCCGAATACCTCACCAACCTCGCCTTCGACAAGGAGATGAAATGGAGCGTGCCCTACATGCTCGCCCCCACCGGGATCGCCTTCGTCTCCGACCGCGTCGAAAACCTCGAGCCGACCTGGCGCACCTTCGAGCGGACCGAACTCAAGGGACGCATGACCCTTCTGAACGACTCCCGCGAAGCGATCGGGTCCGCCCTCAAGACCCTTGGCTTCAGCATCAACACGGTCGATCCCGCCCAGATCGCCCAGGCCCGCGACCTCGTCATTTCCTGGAAGAAGAACCTCGCCAAGTTCGAGAGCGATCAGTACGACAGCGGCCTCGCCTCGGCCGAATTCTTTGTTTCGCAGGCCTACGCGGGCGATGCCTTCCAGGCCCAGGAGGACAACGACAAGATCGACTTCGTCGTGCCGAAGGAAGGAACCTCGGTCGCCTGCGACGACCTCGTCATCTCCAAGACGGCCCCGAATCCCGAGCTCGCCTACGCCTTCGTGAACTTCATCACCGAGCCCGCCAACGCCGCGGTGAACATGGAATACATCTACTACCTCGCGCCCAACAAGACCGCCTACGAACTCGTCAGCAAGGAGTTCCGCGAGATCG